>JAAUYM010058851.1_pt1 | contig 10770 bp, 10 predicted proteins | sample 7278001 | NCBI WGS metagenome assembly JAAUYM01 (sample SAMN14350224, study PRJNA611818) | marine sediment metagenome | isolation source: surface marine sediment (1.8m) | place: French Polynesia: Moorea | collected 2018-08
CAACCATCGCATTTGTTGCTACTGTTCTTAAAGAAACAAAAATTTGCTCTCTGTAACTTTTGCCCAGAGGATTGGGAAAAAAAGTGGAGCAAACACTACTGGACAAAAGCAGATAGGACGTTTCTAATAATGAGACGTTTAAGTTTAAAAATAATAGTAAAAATTAAGTTACAAATACGACATTTGCACAAGGCCACCAATTTTGACGTGCTAGTACGGTACATGTCAAGGTATTTTTTGCTTACTTTTATTATCTTTTTTTTTTTGTCATGTCTGGTCTTCTTCAGCTCGTGCGGCCACTACCTCTCCTCCGTGTCTTCTCCTCCCGAGCGCCTCCTGTGCGTCTGGCGCTGGAGGGAGGAGACCAAGGTGGCCGAGGCAGAGTCGCCCAACGAGGAGGAGCACCAGCTGGCCTTCACCAAGAACGACCACAGCAGGCTCATCTCGTGCGGTGAGTGGGGCGGGGGGGGGAGGGAGGAACCCCTGTTCTGCCGCGTCCATCATGATGATGACATTGATTGCGATGTTAAGACCGGTAATCATGGCCACGAGAATTATATGACAATAACATTTGATCATGTTGATAATCAGCACAAGCATGAATGATAATCATGACCATGGTGTTTATCATAGATAAAAAATTATGATGATATTGATCAGGATAAGGATCAGGGTCATGGTAATCATGAGAATGATGAAAAATCATGACGATGTCTTGGTCCCGATCAGGACCCGGCCACCTGACCTTCTGGACGGTGTCCCGCTCCACCGGTCGCCTCTCCCACACCCACGGCCGCTTCCTGCTCCGGTCGTCCCAGGAGGGCGTGGCCACCGCCGGGGACGCAGGCGACGGAAGCGGGCGGGTCATCTCCGGCGGGAGGGGCGGAAACCTCCTCCTGTGGGCGGCGGCGGGGGAGATCGGGGTGGAGGTCACGAAGAAGGACGGATCGAGGTCAGGAGGAGGAGGAGGAGGAGGAAGAGGAGGAGGAGGAGGAGGAGGAGGAGGAGAAACAGCCAAAATTATATATTAAGCAATTAAGCAATACTAACAACAATGACTGTAGCAACAAAAGGATCAGCAATGACTATAACAATAAGGACATTATGGGTTCAGCAATGATTAAACCAACAATGTTTATTACAGCGACAATGACAATGATGACGACAGTAACAGCAACAACCTCAGCAGCAACGGCAACAGCAACAACATCTTCTCTTTTACCCACTTGCAGATGCCACGACGGCGCGGTGAACCAGGTCGTGGCGGAGGAGGGAGAGCTCATAAGCATAGGTCTCAACAACCAGTACTATGCACTGTGTAATAGTAATCATCAAGCATTTCATTTCCTTCCCCCCTCCTCTCCTCCAGGGTCCGACGGTTGGATCCGCGTGTGGGACCTGGCCAGCCTGTTCGGGGCGCAGGCGGAGCAGGGGGAGGAGGACGACTTGGGACAGACCTACTTCAGGTAGGACCACATACCTGCGTACCTAAAAAAAAAAAAGCAAATTACCACTGGGAAAAGCCATGTTTTTTTTTTATAAAAGGATCGACCCGATGAACGAGGTTGAGGTGGAGGCCGGCGCGAAGCTGACCACTATCGCCAAGAGCAAGCAGACGGGCGGGGACCAGAACATCTGGTACATACAGGTGAGGATGGAAGGCCAACACTGTGCCCATCGCCTACGTACAACACCAAACTCTCCCTAACGCTTTTAGTGGAGGGCCGACTGTCTCTCTCTCTCTCTCTCTCTCTCTCTGTTCCTCCACCCTAACGTTGCTAGAAAAGGAGGTGGGAAAAAGTTACCTCCAAGCGAATTAGGAAGTTAAAGGAGGGAGAGGAGGAGGAGGAAAAAGAAAACCCTGTTTCTCCCACCTTAACAGGAAAAAGGTCCTTTTGTGTTCACAGTAGGTATCCGTTTATGTTTAAGGAAAAACAGACTAACCCATTCCAGAGGTTCTCAACCTTTTTGAATCGCGACTCTTTTTTTTTTTAACCTGGAGTCATTCATTCCGCGACCCCATAAGTTGGGAACCTCTGTGCGATATGTAATATTCTTCCCATGACGCAGGATGCCTGCGGCAGCATCTGGAAGGTGGACCTCTCCTTCTCGCTGTCGATGCAGAAGCCGTCCAGGGTGCACCGGTGCCACTCCGCGCCGGTCAAGGCCCTCTCCGGGTCCGGGTCCAGCTCGCTGCTGCTCAGCGGCGGCGACGACGGCAAGACCTGCATCTACGACCTCAACCGGAAGGTGCTGGTCAACCACATCCAGTACAGCTGCGGGGTGACCTGCCTGCGGTGGGTGCCGGCCAGGCACGACCCCACGGGGATGCAGGTGCTCATGGGCTACGACGACGGGGTGGTCAGGCTCTACGGGATCGAGTCGGAGGCGGAGGGCAGCGGGGCCGCGGTGGGAAACATCTTCAGGATCACCAGGGCCCTGTCCGTCAAGTGAGAGAGCAAGTCCAGGATCTATCTGGTTTTAAACCGACGGGACTTTTAAAACTTACAAGCGTAACAAATTTATGGAAAAAAAAAGGTGGCACTTACGTGGTATTCTAATGACACGTTCCGTTACATGTTTAAAAGCTGAATTTGTTACGCTCGTAAGTCTAAAAGTCCCGTCGGGATCCTGTCTCCTTGATCTCTGCCTCGACAGGTTCCGCCTGGTGCTGGCCCAGAAGCCGCACTCCCGTGCGGTGCGCAGGATCGTGGTGTCCGAGGACAAGCCGCTGGTGGCCACGGTGGGCGACGACGGCACCGTCTTCTTCTTCGCCTTCTCCGCCACCACCTCCGGCATCAACCTCACCCCGACCAGGTCCGTCGTGCTGCCGGAGCCGTGCGTCGACTTCCTGTGGAGGAAGGTTAAGGACAAGGCGGTGAGGGAGGAAAAAAGGGAAAATCTTTATTGCAATTTTTTTTGCTTGGTAGCACTTTGCCAGATATTGCAATACTTTTTATTAAGCACACTAAGGTTAGTAAATTATCCAGCATCTAGTTTGTTTTTTTTAATTGAGATGCTTGGTTATCCTCTCTTTCCTCCGCCCTCCAAGACGCTGAACTGCGTCCTGGTGACGCAGTCCGGCCGCGTGCTGGACCTGAGCCCCGGAGGGTCCGTCCAGGAGGAACCGGAGGAGCACCAGAGCCACGTGCTCGACCTGAGGACGCTGGAGGCCCACGAGGACAGTCGGAGGTTCGTCCTTCCGCCCTTTGTCGACGGGGGCGGAAGCGGAAGCGGAGGCGGAAGGAGGAGGAGCCGGGTGGTCCACGCGCAGTGGCTAAAAAGGTTCCCGGAGGTGCTGGTGGCCCTCGTCGTCACCAGGTACAGCGGGACTCGCAGAATTAGTCGGGACAGACAGCCCCGACGGGACTTTTAAGCTTGCGAGCGTAACAAATTCAGCTTTAAGCACGTAATGGAACATAGAATACCACATCACAACTTTTTTCGTAAATTTGCTACGCTCGTAAGTTTAAAAGTCTCGTCGGGACAGGCCGGGAGACCTGTCCCAGGTTAGCAATGAACCTGCCACACGTGGCAACGTGTGAATTCTGTTCTCTAGTAGAGAATTTCCTATAATTAATGACTTATAGTCCCGATTTAACCGAGTTTCACTGTACTACAAAGGATACTTTTGACATCGCAAAGTAATTTGAGCTGAGTGCCCATAGTAGGGCACATAGTGCCCATAGTAGCACTCTTAGGTGATAGAGTAGGCAAAGTTTGTCACAACGTTATACAATAAAAATGCAATCACTTAAGTTACTTTTTCAAAGTTTGTCCAGGCCACAAAGATTTTTCCTAATTGTTACCTAGAGCTGACAAAGTTGCTAGAACTGATTAAGCTGAGGAACACGAGCGCGAGCCTTGTTTCGTGCATGGATGCGCTTCAGCATCTCGATACTGTGACTCTTCCTCTTGCATCTCTTGTGACATAAACGCATCCAGTTCCGGGGAAGACGACAACAGCGACGGCGGCGACGGCGGCGACGGCGGCGTCCACATCTACCAGGTGGACTTTAACGAGCTCGAAAACGGCGGCGGCGGCGGCGGCGGCGACGGCGGCGACGGCGGCGACGGCGGCGACGGCGGCGACGGCGGCGTCCACTTCAACAAGTTTTCCCTGCCATCTCCCTCCTCCCCCTCCACAAAGAAGGGAGGAGGTGCCTCAATCACCAGGGTCGTTTTCTGGTAGGATGCCCACGCCTCCCTTCTTCGCAGTTGTTGGTTGTCCTGGTGATGCGATTTGCTTTTGGGGGAGGGCCCCTTTGTCATCCCTTTTTCTTTCTTTTTCTCTCTCTCTCTCTCTTATGTTGTACGTACATGTACAGTATACCTTGGACAAGGTTTCCCTTTCCCCCCCCCCATTTCTGCTATAGTATGCTCGACACCATGTATTGGCAAAACGGTAAATCTTGCGCATTAAATTGGGGGAGGGGAAAAGGAGGGTGGTGAAGAGGACACCAAAGTTTCACTCTCTTTTTTCACGGATGTTCCCTCCTCCCTGATACGCTACTTTAAAGATCACATGTTATGTAGAACATACTGTAGAACATGTTATGTAGTGAAACTTTGAGTAAATAGTGATGTTTTTTTTTGTTGATGGCCGACTGATCAGAAACTGTACAGCTTCTCTTCACCTGCAGGCTGAACGACGAATTCCTCTTCCTGGGCCTTTCGAACGGCAGCCTCCGGGTGCACCACCTGGGCCGGGTGGAGTCCCCCTGCCAGTGGCGCACCGACGTCTTCTGGACCATCCCGGCGCACGGGCCGCACCGGGGCGCGGTCAACGACATACTACCGCTGGTCACGGGGCCGGCGGGCGGAAACGGTAATATACTACCCAACCAATATCGGTAGCATTCTTTTAGTGATGAGTTGTCCTTACTGCAGTGAAAAAAAAAGAACCCTTAGAGCAACGTTAGAGCAACCTAGATCAACCCAAATCTCGACCACATAACTACATTACCACTAGTGGCATAGCCGTTGGTGTGGCTCTAGTGGTACCAATACTGGTTGGGTAGTACAGTCAATAAAGAGGAAATACATTTAAAAAAAAAGTGGAGGAAACAGTATAGCATATTCCTGCATCTTGACGCGGTGCTGCACAATACGTACAACAGTGCCCTCCGGCTACCTGGTGGCGTCGTGCGCCGACGACGGCGGCGTGGTGGCGCACCGCCTGGGCGCGGAGATGGCGCCGCACGTGCGACGCATGGAGGCGGCGGAGGCGGCGGCGGAGAGGCGCCGCGAGGACAGGAGGGCGTCCAGGGCGCCCACGCCGACGGGCGCGGCGGCGACGGAGGCGACGGCGCCGAGGGGGGCGGCCTCCCCGTCGGCCTCGACGGCCTCGTCGTCTGGCCGCTCGCAGAGGCTGACCTGGTCGGAGGCGGCGCTCAGCACGGCCATCAAGGACGAGAAGGTACGGAGAAAAAGAGAAGCGCTGCTGCTAATATACGTACGTGTTTTTCCATTTGCGGGAATCTTGTCACAACATTTTCCATCCCCACCCCCACTGGGAAAGTCACAGAAAGTCACAGTTTCAGTGTAGTATGTATATCTCTTGTCCAAGACTCTCTTGATCTTTGCGATCCGCAGTGGGATTCGGACGAAGAGGAACCGGAAGAGGTGGAGTACTACTACAAGTCTATACTATTTTTTTCCATCTCTCTCTCTCTCTTGCGATACCATCGACCTAGTACCTACCTACCCACATGCAACATCGCATCTTGAGCATATACAGTAAATATTGCTGAGGTTGTGTATGATAAGTGCAAGCAGTATACAAAGTTAGGTTGATTTTGTATCAACATTCTATCTATAGCTGGACTTAAAAATCACGAAACAACTTTTCTACTATACCTACAACTGTTTCGTACTTCTCATATCAGTGTTTGCTTTTCATGTTTTTTGCATCTTGGATTACTACTACTAGTATAGTACGTAGTACAGTAGAAATGACATTCTTGCTGACATGCAATTTTTTTTCTTCCATATATGGATCTGTGATATAGTGGACAACTCAAATGCAGCTCTGCATAGCTGCTATGTTGATTTTTTTTTCTCCTCTGCTTGCTCCATTGGCCATCATCCTGCATGACTATTTACCTTAGTAAATGTACCTAGTACGAATTAAAGATATCTTCGTGTAGGAGGTCATCCAATGGAGGTACTCTCTGGGTTTTCCCAACTTTTCCCGACTTTTTATCCGCCATGTACCCAATGTTCACTGGTTTTTTTTTTGCTGCATTCTTGGCTAATTTTTTATTACTGCCTCTCTTTTCTTGGTGGCATTGAAGAAAGCCAGAATGCTTCGGTTCATGAGGGAAAACTGGAAAAAGAGGGCCGAAGGATTGCTCTTCAAGGCAAGAACGAGCTTAACACCAACGCTAGAGATTCAAACTTAACTTTAAAAAAAAAAAACCTTTAACGTCAAGAAAGTGCCATGACCAACATAACTCCTAAAGTCAGGATTAACACCCTCCCCTCCTCTCTCTCTCTCTCTCTAACAATCCGTAAATTCATGTGGACTAAAAACAAGGAGAAGAAAAACCTCCTACATATTTTGATGACTTGGTCATATCGACTCATTTTTCTACTGTTTCTACTAAACTTGTACATCTCAGGAACGTAAAAAAAAACTTTTCTTTTTCAGCATGCTCATCTCTGTTTCTTACCTATGTAGATACACACAGACAAATAAACATACAGACACATCCATACAGGCATACACACATGCATACACCTGCATAACTCCAAAGTTACAGTGCAAGTTAATACAGTGTTTTAAATTTTTTTATTTAAAAAAGAAAACACTTTTCAAACACTGGCGACTCCTCCTGTGCATTCCTTTTCGACTGGCAGGTCCGAACGTTCTTCCTGCAACAGAGGAGGGAGCTCAGGGTTAAAAGGGCCTGCGTGGTAAGCTTAGAATTGACAGAAAAGAAAGAGATGGAACAATAAGAAAAGGGAATTTAAAGAAGCAAAGTGGAATCGTAGTGGAAGCTTTGTCGTCGTCCCTTGTACAGGGTGTCCTCCCAAAAAATCGGACATACTGTACACTTTTGTTTCTTGTCTGGTCAGTGTAGTACAGGATGTCTCAAAAATAAACCTGACAGCTCTGAATTAGTCCTGTTTGAATTTACCTCACACCGTTCTATGTACTGAAGGTGGGAAGCAAGAACCAAAAGCATAGGTTGTTTTCTGGGACATCCTGTATAAAACATGAGGCAATTTCAAAGTGGCTTGTCAGCTTTTATTAGTACATCCTGTCCTCTAGTAGAGGATTTCACTGTCTACTCAAAGAGGGCTAAAAGGAGTGTGAGCACCCTCGGAAAAACAAGTGAAGAAGTCTCCCCTCTGCTTTCTTGTGTGATTCGGTGACATGTTTAGAAGTCTCTCAGTCTTGCCGTCCTTTACCCCCGCGAGTGCGCCCAATGTACAGTACAAATATCCTAAGACAAAAGTAATTACTACATAAACACATCTCCTAATATTACGGTAGCTTCATGCGTATCCTAAAGTTACTTTCCATGGAGAGGATGTTGGTTCATATCCCGATGTCGAAATCACACTTTTTTTGTTCTTAGTTCGTATTAACTTTCTCCTTTAGAAGAACTGCCTTCAGGACTGAAGGAAGGGCACTTAAAAAAAAGACTTTGTCACCCACTTTTTCAGACGATAGAATAAAAGCTTTTTTATGTCTCCTATCTCCTCCTTGGATTATTAAATTATAGATTACACCTTACCTTTTGCATGCCAATTCCTAACCCTAGAAGTCTCCGCATCATTTGATACACGTACTACTGTGCGTATCATCTGATACCTGTAACTGTACGTACTACTATTTTACAGGTAGATTTTCCACCAAAGCTATTGTCTCCAAAGATGAGAGACATACAATTATTCATCCTGACCTTTTTTTTTTTTTTTTTCGTACCCCAGAACTTGCTGCCTGAACACGTGCAAGACATCGAGGACCCGAACCACCCGTCGCTGGAGGAGGACAAGACCAACAAGGCCGTGCAGAGCAGGGTCAGGTATGATCTCATTCTATCTATTAGAAAATCTTTCCTTCAAATTTTTTAAAAAAAAATATCCTGTAATTTGCTATACTATGTTTTACATTGTGGTTGTCTCATCTTCCAGATCGGTGGAGGAGAAGAAGCTGAGCATCCAGAGGAACCTGGCCAGCATGAAGGCACTGTTCAAGACCCTCCGCCAAAGGTAGGAACAATTTTTTTAGGAGAAGGCCTTCAAAAAGTAGGAACTTCTCCATCTGATAATCCATCTTTGAGGAAACTACTCCGAGGTGAATGGGACTCACGATTGAAAATACCACGAAGGAAACTGCTGAGAAAGTGACTTTGGAGAGAAACACAATGAGGTGGGGAAAAGCCGTCTTTATTATCTCTTCTCTTTAGAGAAAGAAGAAATCCTGGCTTTCTCCACAAGTGCTTCTTTTTTTTTCGTGTTACTTTTGGTTGAGATGTGTGGCTGGAAAAAAAAGTCTTTGTCTTTGCCATATCTCACTCATAGTGTACCGTACGTACAAAAAGGGGGAGGGGGAGAGAAGCATCTCAATCAAAAATGTGTGTGGGTTTATTTTTAAATAAATGCCACCTACGTCGATATGCGTTCTGTGTGATGAGCAAGGAGAGGGGTGCGCCCCCCACTAACATTTTCCACCCCGACATATGAAACACTCAAGAATGTCTTGACTCACATTTCCTCCATTTTCTTTGGGCACAGAGCATTTAGACAGCCAGAAATTAATCCTGGACATGTCTCGGGTTTTGATCAATATCTTCATACTCGAATATCCGTCCACGGGTATCGGAGAATTGTAGGTAGATTGGTCGGGCGTTCCACAACGTCCAGTGGGAGACAACACGGAGACACCAACACACAGAGTTCACACTAGCCACAGTTCCCTGGGCGCCCTCCTTACAGCGTGCCTCCCACCGACGGCCATGTGTCTGGCCGGGGGAGGAGGAGGGGGAGGGTACATCATCTCCTCCTCCTCCCCCATCATGAGCTCGTTCATCACGGCGTCCACGTCCTCGCACCGCCGAGGCACCTCCTCCTCCTCCTCCTCTTCCAGGCTCTCCTCGATGGAAGTCCTTCCCTCGTTCAGCGTCACCCTCTTCACCCTGGTCACCCCGTTGCCGAAGTGGTGGTGGTAGGAGGGCGGGCCCACGCCCACTCCTCCTCCCCCTCCTCCTCCCCCGTTCCGACACAGCGAGGAGGAGGACGACATGTGCGGCGGGCTGGCGGCGCCCGACACGTACAGCCCGTCCTCCTGCACGATGTGGTTCACCTGTCCGTTGCTGCCACTGGACTTCAGGATGCCCTGGTGCTGGTGGAGGTTTCCGGACCTGCCGCCGTCGCCGCCGTTGCCGCCGCTGACGCCGTTGTTGCCGCTCCGGTTGACCGTGTAGGCGGCCGCCGATGCCGGCGGCAGGTCGTACTTGCCGAACGCCATCCTGCGGCAGAGCATCGCCGCCAGGACGAACCCGACGGCGGCGCAGACGACGGCGGCGCCCCCGAACAGCAGGTAGGTGGAGTAGCCGGTCTCGGCCACCAGCGCCGCCACCGGGCGCGGGCTGACCTTGACGGCGCAGCGGCGGCCGGCGCCGATCGAGTTCTGCGCCTCGCAGGCGTAGTCGCCCTCGGCCTCCCCCGGCAGCGCCAGCACCCCGCCGGCGCCGACGCCCTGGAGGAGGAGGCCGTCGTGGAACCAGAAGAAGGTGATGTTCTCGATCGGGTCCGCCTCCGTCACGTGGCACCGGAGGATCAGGCGCTCCTCCTCCGCCTTCTTGGTCGTCGTCTCGCCTCCGGACGAGGAGGAGAAGGAGGAGGAGAATGCCCCTCTGACTTTGCCGTACTCCTTCCTGATCCTGCAGGAGGGAGGGTGGAGGATCCTGAGCTCCACGCTGGACTTCAGGTTGCCCAGGTCGTTGTAGGCGGTGCACGTGTAGGTGCCGGCCTGTTTTAAAGATGAGGAAAAAAAAGAACAAAAGAGGAGGATGAAGGGGAGAAGTTTCGTGGCGCAGTTGATGCGTGTGTAGCCTTCGGCGCAATTAACAAGCTTCTCCTTTTCTTAATTGGAATCATTCTCAAATTGGATGCGTTGTTGCTTTTAATTGGGAATTTGGATGGTGGGAGACGCTAATTAGCCGCATCTCATTTGAAGTGAACCTCTCAAGACAATTTTTTGAGGACATGTCCCAACAAAAGGTTAACTTTCCTGATTCGTGTGAAGAGATGGTACGTACGTTCTTTCCCCATCCTATCTACGTAGCAGTGGTATACGTTGTACGTACTTACACCCAAGGTCATCAGCTTCAGATGAGAGCGAGAGAAAGGCTACCATATAACCCATGTAATACTCTTTCTCTCTCTCTCTCTCTTCCTTTCTCTTTCTTTGTGCGAAAGTGTGAGGACAATTGGCTCATGGGCAATTTCTCCCCCCCCCCCCCCATCGCAAAGGGAAGGAAGGCCTCCACGGATGGAAGTGAGAGAGAGGAAGACTCCGTCCTTCCTAGAACTTCCCTCCCTTTCCCGCCCGGATTAATGACTCAGTCAGGTGACAGGTGACAAAGTAATTGTCACGGCGCGGGCGGAAGCCGTAACCCTTTTTTTTTTTTCATCCTGCGGGGAAAAGGAGAGAGGTGATCATTTGAGCGCGGCTTGTAACTGAGGAGGAGTAAAAAAAAAGGGGGGAGGGGAGAGTTGGAGTCTGATTTCTCGCACTCTCTCTCTCCTACTTTC
>JAAUYM010179489.1_pt1 | contig 10765 bp, 12 predicted proteins | sample 7278001 | NCBI WGS metagenome assembly JAAUYM01 (sample SAMN14350224, study PRJNA611818) | marine sediment metagenome | isolation source: surface marine sediment (1.8m) | place: French Polynesia: Moorea | collected 2018-08
AGAAAAATCTTTCATGCACCAGATCCAACTGCCGAAAGAGCTCTACTACGACGATTACGAAGACGTCAAGAAGACGCGCTTCAAGATAAAGAGGGAGGCCTTGGAAAATGCGGTATAATATTCTGTAGCATCCCGACCAGACATACCCTTTTATTTCTTCGGTACATATCTGACCTATTTCAAACATAATAGCTTGTTTTCTACGTTGTAATAAGCTTAGCTTTTTTTCACAGTTAAGTTTGTCACAGTTGCCTGCACAAGGTAAAAGAGAAAAAAGAACTACAAAAGTAAGCGATTTGACTGTCTTTCTGAAGTATAACTCCCTCCTGGTGAGTTCCATGGACCCCGCCTGGAAGTTCGACCGCGCCACGGTGATGGCGCTCGATCCGGTGTGGAGCGACCCGGACAAGGACGGGATAAAGGTGGTGGCGGACCTCACAAAAGTGGCCAGGCAGTTTTTCTTGTTGTTGTTCGGATGACGACGATCGAGTCCCCTCCCTTTTCTTCCCAGGCGTCTGCACTGATCCAGTTCGGCAGCGACGCGCCGACCGCGGAGAGCTACAAGGCCGCCTTCCTGGAGGCCACGGCCAACGACACCATGGGGGACTTCAAACTGGAGAGGTCGGACGCCTTCACCGACGTGGTGGAAGGTGATGGCAAAAAATTGATGCCCATTATTCGAGTTTGGCTGTAGTTAACTGTACTTATCATTATTTTTTATATACTATATCTCGATCCTGCTCCCCCAGACCCGCCCGCCTGCCTGAGCACCCCGGAGGAGGACTTCGGGTACAGCCCGACCGACGAGGACGGTATTCCGCAGGACATGTGGGAGAGCTCCGGCGGGGACGCCATGGCCGCGGCTCAGATCGCCACCACCGTCAGCTTCACCTGCCCCACCGACCTCTGGTACTGCATAGTCCAAACTGCCAGTTGTTAATGGTTCTGAACGTTTGAAACTTCGCAATTTCGCGAAAGCAAACCTCAGCAAAAGACGGAGAGAAGCAACCTTTTCATAACCATATCTTCCATCTCCCCAAAAGGCTCTCCGACGATAACGACGGGTTCGACGCTTTTGACAACCAGTACACCATCTTGTGTACGGCACTCAAGCGGTAATGGCTAGATACGTTCAATTTCTTCTGCCAACTACATGTAGTACGTAACAATCAAATAAGAAACCCCCACGTTCCACTCCCCCCCCCAACTCCTTTTAAAGATACAAGACTCCCCGCAAGTGGCCCCGCTGCGTTCCGGCCTGCGAGCGGGCGCCCCCGGCGGCACCTCCGGACACCGGGCTGGAGCCCGTGGAAGCGAAAATCAAGGCGAGGCAGACAGCTACGTAGCAGCCCCCTTCGGGAGGGAAAGTGTCGTTTCTCCAACTTCCCCCCCCCCTTCACCCATGTCCTACACCTTGCCCAGGTCTCGGCAGGCCAGGAGGGCTCGTACGTGTGCACGGATCGCTCGCTCGGGGTGGAGAGGGGTGGGTCCGAGTACTACCGGGTGCAGTGCGTGGCGGACGAGGGCGGCGCGGCCGCGGAGGTTTAGTACCTAGCACCATACGTACAGTACATCCGTCCGAGACACGGGAAATTCAAAGTCGTCCACTGTTTGCAGTACGAGTTGCCCCCTGCGGACGACAGCTGGCCCCAGTGCCTCACCCGCACCACCACCTACAGTCCAGGTGAGCACCTGCAGGAGTTTTAAAGGACTTACAGTATACGTACATAGGACAAAAACATGAACCCTAGTAGCTACACTATACTCGTATAGTTCTTTTCGTCTAATCTTTCCTTTTTTCGACATAAAGTGATCCCTGTGGCTGTGGACGAGATGCTGGCCAACGCCAAGGTGACCCTGGAGCGCAGAATGGCCATCCAGCAGTATGAGGAAGGCTTCGAGGTCAACCTGGGAGAGGACTGGTTTAACAAGATGTTCATCCCGGCTGCCGTCTGTAAGCCCAGAAAACGCCGTTCTGGTGAAGTTATAGAGAACTACTAGTACAATACATATATTCACTATCCATGCACAGGCTTGGCGTTCCTCATCATGCTTATCTGCTGCCTGTGCAGGAACGACAGCCCGGCTTTCAAGGTCTGCGCGGACAAAAACCCCTATCTCAGACAGCAATAAAATCACAAACGACTACAGTGGCTAGTTATTGCGGTCCTAGTAGTGTATTTTCCATCAAATACGTGATAGAAAGCATCAAGTCGTACCCCATAAAAATGGTTGCTTTTTGAGTAAAAAAACTGATTGACAACACGCATCGTTGGCACAGCCCTTTCTGCTTGCTCGAAACATTAAAATTTTGATTAAAGATTTTTTGTTTCATTCTGGTATCATGATTAATTATTTTTTCTTTTTTTTTTTTTTTTTTTTCAAATTCCTTTCTCCCCGTCTACCCCACAGGATAAGTGACAAACATGTCAACACTGTTTCACTACGCACTACTGCTTATGGTGGTCACACCTCTTGCCAAGATGAAGTAAGAATCCTTGAAAGCCTCTTCCATGAGCCTTTTGAGGACGGGAGTATTGCATAAGGAAAAGAAAAGAACAGTAAAGTAGATATCACATTTGCAAGTATCACAACACGACCTCTCTCTCCCCCCCAGGCGCAACCAAGAACGACTACTACGTCGATTCACACGTAGACAGGATCCGGTGCGGCTCCGCCAGTTCCGACAGCGCCCGCGTCCACCTCCTCCTGCTGTTGTTGATGTTGCTGCTGCTGCTGCTGCTGCTGGTCAGCGCCCGAGGTAGAAATCCGCAGCGGCAGCGGGTGGCCCGTGTCGTCGAAGAACCGCCGGAAGGTGAACTCGTAGAACCCAATGTAGTCCTTGGAATGGCGGCGGTCGTCGTCGCCGCCGCCGCCGCCGTTTACGGCGGGTCTGTTGTTTCCGTCGCCGCCGCCGTTGTCCCCCCTGACGGCGGAGGCGGCGGCGGCGTCGCCGCGCCCGTCGTCGTCCTCGTCGTCGTCCTCGATGTGGTCGAAGTTGGAGAGCCCATAGTCGTCCCTCATCTCCGGCCTGTAGGGCGCCGGCAGCGAGCGCATGGGCACGTTCCAGTCGATGGGGGAAAAGAACGGGTGGCGCTTGATCTCGTCGGCGCCTTCCTTGGAACCCAGGCGGTCCTCTGTATCGGTGATCAGGCGGCGGATGAGGTCCCTGGCCTCCTTGCTCACGTGCAACTTCGTGCCTCCCAGCTTTTCAGGGATGTGGAGGTATGTCTGCCACCTTTCCACCTAGTACAAGAAAAGAAAGAAGGGATCGATGTACAGGGGAATAACGTGAAGAAAGAAGTGTGTAAGCCCACCTTGTACTGCGTGCTGTGCGGGTCCTTGTCGTAGAAGGGCGGGTGTCCGATGATCATCTCGTAGAAGATGACTCCCACGGACCACCAGTCGCAGGACTGGTTGTATCGCTTGTGGAGCACCTCCGGCGCGATGTAGTTGGGCGTCCCCACCAGGGTGTGCGCCATGCAGCGCCGCTGCTGCTGCTTCAGCTTGCGCCTCTCCAGCGGCTTGAGCCCGCCGGAGGAGGTGATGGCGTTGCACGAGCACTTGCCCGACTCCAGGTCCAGGGTGCCCGGGTCTATGGAATCTTGTCGGCAATGGCGGTTGCCTACGAAATAAACAATTTCCATCATTCAGGCATGTGCAGATTAAAATCCTTTGCTTTTCATAACACGTATCTAAGAAAAAAAACCCACCCAACTACCAATTAACGAAGTAGTCTGCAGACGTCCACTATGGAAGAGTCCACTACTATTACTACTACTTCCTGCTAAAGCCAACTCCCAGAGCAAAGGGAAAAAGTCACTTCTTAGGTAACATGGTGGATTACTGGATGACCTGCCAAGATTTCCCGACTTTGGACATCCTATCTACCAATCCACTCCTCCGCAGAAGACGTGGAAGATTACTTTTCACGTCAGGCAGGCGCTAATCGTGACTTTCGTACTGTTACGGAATGTTTTTTCGATTACGGAATGACAGAACCACTCGTTTTTTCTCTTCCTTCCAAAGCAGAAAGACTCCCGGATCTACCCATACTTTGTGTAGTGATTACGGCCAGAATGAATTTTTTTTGGGTGCCCAAAATCTCACCATTCTGGGAGTAGTATTTGGTGTTGTGCGTCCACCGGAAGCCCGTGCAGAGGCCGAAGTCCGTGAGCTTAATGTGGCCGTCGATGTCGATGAGGATGTTGTCGGGCTTGATGTCGCGGTGGATGAAGTGCATCTTGTGCACGCTTTCCACGGCCAGGATCAGCTCGGCTATGTAGAACCTGTTGGCGACGACACAAGTTGGGTTGTTGGGCGCGAAAAGTGCCGCCGGACATTGATAGCGCTCTTTTTTTCTGCTACTCGTACCGTGCCATGTCTTCGCTGAAGGTCTGCTCCTTGATGAGCAGGTTCATGAGGTCTCCGCCGGGAATGTACTCCATGACAAAATAAAGATTGTCCTTGTCCTAAATAAGGAGGCAAAAGTGTACGAGTGTGCAAGATAAGCCATTAAAACAAATCCATCCGTACCTGGAAGGAATAGTACAGCTTGACGATCCAGTCGTTGTCGGCTTCGGCCAAGATATCTTTCTCGGCGATTACATGAGCAACCTAGTATGAAGAAGTCGCAAAATGAGTTATACCAACTTTCCCCCCCTCCCTCCAAGAAAAGAAAATCTTGTTAATAAAAAGCCATTGCTTTTACTTGATTTTGCTCCACCACCCGGCTCTTCTTCAGCTTCTTCATGGCGTAGAGGCCGCACGCCTTCCCGTTGACGGTGTTGATGGAGCGAACAAGTGAGACCTCTCCGAAGGCCCCCACGCCGATCTTCTTGATCTTTTGGAAGTTGGTACGATTCACCTTGGCCCGCTTCATACGCAGGTAGTTGGTTTCCTTCTGCTGGAGCACCTTGCGCATCTTCTGACAGCTGTCGTAGTCCAGGTGGAACTGGCCTAGCTCCCGCTCCAGGGTCATCCTGCAACGGGAAGGCTTACTTAAGATGCTGTGAGCGAAAGACAAGGAACAGGAAACAGCGGCAGGGGAAAGCAAATTCTAGTGATGGAAAAAAGTATCACCTTCTGTTCTTTCGCATCTCCCTCTCCTTCATGACATTCTCTATCCGCTGCTCCATGAAGAACTTGTAAGCCTCCGGCGAACAGTACTGGATGAGGGACTGCCTCCTCGTCTCCTCCTTCTCCGGGGGCAGCTGTCGCCGCTCGGGCTTGGGAGAGGTGTGGTGTGTGGTCCTGATGGCGCCGGAGGCGGACTGGGTAGCCGCCGAGGGAGGCGGCGGCGGCGGCGGCGGCTGCATCGACGGCTCGGCGGACATGAGGCCGGAGTCGGTGGCGGAGGAGGCTGTCCGCGTAGCCTCGGAGTAGTGGAACGAGACCGGCGAGGCGGAGATGGTGTGGGAGTCAGACACGGGACTCTCGGACCGGGACGCGGCAGCGGACGAGCCTGCCTCGGAGGCCACGGCCGCCGCGGTCAACGGGGCAGAGTACTTCCGCTGCGGAGACGCCTGAGGGAGGTTGTGGTGCTGCTTGCTGGAGACCACCTTGGCAGTGCTAATGACGTGGCCCTGCTTGCCAGAGACCTGGGTGCCGCTCACCAGGCCAGGCTGGGCAGCGGCGGCAGCGGCGGCGGCAGCAGCGTCCTTCATAGAGGCCACCGCTGTGCTTGGGTATGGCGGCGGTGGCGGTCGTTGTTGCTGTTGCTGCTGCTGCTGCTGCTGCTGTTGCTGCTGCTGCTGCTGCTGTTGCTGCTGCTGTTGCACCTGCTGCTGCTCGGCGTTGGTGACAGCGGCAACAGTGAGCACGGAAGTCAAGCCCGATGAGACGTTCGAGGCTGCGATAGCAATCCTAGTGGGGATGGGACTACTTCCGCTCTGGCTGGAACTTGCAGAGGGCGACGAAGGGTGCGGCGGCGGGTGGGAAGTTGAAGGAGGGAGGTTGTGCTTCTGCTGCATGGAAAACTCGTAGGAGGGCGGCGGCTTTCCGTCCTGGGCCTTCGACTGCGGCTGCTGCCCGGGCGTGAGCGTCGGCGTCGGGGTCTCTACCACCGGGGCCACCGCGGTCGCACTCTGCAGCACCGGCTTCTGCACCTGGGTGCTCTTCACGGACTGCATGATGATCGGGGAGTGCGTCTTGGCCTGGCGCGCCGACCATGCGTGCATGGACGAGGTCCGCGAGGAGGACGACAGCATGGACGAGGCCGGCGACGGCGACACCACGGGGACGGGGCTCGGCCCCGTGACGGACGGCGGCACCGCGTGCATGGTGGAAGGGGGCACCGCCGTGGAAGAGGCCACCATAGGCGCGTAGGAGCCCGCGTGGTGCTGCTGCAGGAGGTTCGCCTGCAGCGGGGCGGGCGAGCGACGGAAGTCGGCCGACGACGGCGTCCGGTAGTCAGAGGAGGTGGACGATAGCGTGGGCGACTGCCGCATGGCCAGGGACTGAGAGTAGGACGGCGGCGGTGGAGGAGGCGGGTTGTTGGCGGTGTCAGGGCCCATCGGGTAAGGAGGAGGGGGCTCCATGGCGCCGGAGCCCTCCTCCGGAAATATGCTCGTGTTCTGCAGCTTTTGCTGGACCTGCTGCTGGATTTCCCTCGAGTTAGGTACTCGCATGGGTTGCTGTCCGGTCACCGGAGAGGTGCCCCGCTGCTGGTGGTGCTTGGGGACCTGTCCCACCTGGTGCTGCACTCGGGCGGAGTGCGCCACGGTGATGGGAGACATCCTCCTGAGCAGCTGCGGCGGATTGGAGGTGGACGAGGAGGCCGCCGTCGTCGCCAGCGAACCGGGCGGAGGGGTAGTCCCCCTCGGGGGTGTCGGTGGCGGTGGGTTGAGGTTCTGTCTAGGCGGGGGCGGCGGCGGGGGGGCGGAGTCTGCCGCCTCTTTGTTGAGGTGGTGGTGGTGGTGATGGTGCTCAGGTACTCTGGGCGGCTGCGGCGGCGCGCCGCTCCTTCTCGGCGGCAGCGCCGGCGGGGCGCCGTTGCTGTTGGCGGCGGAGGCGGCGTTGTTCGTGCCGGACGAGGTTGAGGAGGTCGAGGCCGCGGAGGAAGACACGGAGTTGACGTGGTGATTGGCGACGACGGGGCCGTTCGCGGAGGACACCAGAGCGAGGTCACCTTGCAGAAGAACGCGTCGAGCGTATTCCTATATAGGAAGCGGATGAGACAAGAAAAAAAGAAGGCAAAATACCCGCAAAGAAACCCCAAGTCCTGACGCAGAGCTCAGAACAAAATTAAAATAGTTGAAAAACCCGCGGACTTCAGATTCCAACTACCAACTAACCAATTCGTCATAGGTCAAGAAGAGATCCGCCGTCTGGGAGGCCCTGAGGGACCTCCTGTTCGGCAGCGAGTTGAACTGGCGCTGCTGCTGCTGCTGCCCTGCAAAGTCTCCGTGGTAGCATTCCCTCTCGAGGTGGCCGCAGTTCACGCAGTAGGAGGCCTTCTTGCGACGCATGCTGCGCCGGAGTCGCTGCAGCATGGTGCCAAAGTGCCTCTCTCTCACCCTTACCACACTGAACGGGTGTCACTTATAAATAGTAGCGGCCTGCCTACTAGGCTTGGCCAAAAAGATTCACGATAAACAAGTTTCGCTCTTTCTGCATGCTCCACTTTTTTTTCGGGGTGGGAGTGGGAGGGGGTTGCGCTGTGCCGCTCTGTAAACAAAGCGTCGCTGTGGATCTTCCTCCTCCTCCCTGCCAGTCACAGACTCTCACAGCTTTAAAAGCGTTTCCCTTCCTCTCTCTCTCTCTCTCTCTCCCCTTCCGTTGTTGAATCCGCATCTGCTTCCCTTTCGTGCCCCTCCTCCCCCTCCCCCTCCCCCTCCCCCTCCTCCGCATCAGCGGCAGCGACGACGGCGACGACGACACGCTTCTCTTCCCCCGTCTTCTTCCCTTCCATTTCCAACCCAACCCTCCCTTCTCCTCTTCCTTCACAGCCGTTGTTGGGTGCAATGCAATGCCAATGGGGATGAAGGGAGAATCGGGTGGGTGGGGGAGGGGGAAGAGACAGCAGCTGCTGCATAACTTTGCGATTTGCGAATGCAATCGACGGGGGTGGAGGCTGGATACAAGAGGGTAAAGGAAGAAAAAAAAGGGGAGAGGAGAAAAAATGATTGAAAGAAATTCTACAATTTCCAGGCAATCTTCTTCCCGATTTTTTAAAAAGGATTATGCTACGATAAAAGTTGTGTAACTATATTCAGTCGCCTGTCATGAATTGAACAATCTTGAGTTAAGAATTAGAGTAAGCCAAAGAGTGAGGTAGAAGAAGCATACCGTTCTGCTCGTCGCTACGTGGCAATTTTGCACAACGTCAATTTTCTTATTTTCTTTCTTCATCCATTTCTAAAAAAAAAACCACCTCAAGATAAAGCTAACGACTCCCACCTATTCTTGGTTATTAGAGAGAGAGAGGCTTGTCGAAATCCATCCATCCCGCTGCTCATTCCCAATTCGTAAGACGTCGCGTCCTGTTCTGACACAAAAAACCTAACCGCTTTTTTTTCTCCACCAGGAGTAGTAGAAGAACCGATGCGTGTATGCGTGAGGAGTGGAAAAAATTCTCCTAAGGCAGGAGGAGGAGGAGGAGAAGAGGCAAGTCAGAAACGGCAGCAGCAGCAGCGAGTAGAGGCAATCTCAAGAACGTGGGCGACAGGAGAGAGAGAGAAGAAAAGGAGGAGGAGGAGGAGACGGCTCACACGTAGTAGTACACGCACGCACAGACCTCCCTCCCTCCCTCCTTCTTTCTAGCCCTACCCGTCATTGCATTCCAGGCATTCCTCAGCCTCATTCAAAGCCGACAAGACTAATGCTGCGAGGGGAGCGAGCGAGCAAGAGAGAGAGAGAGAGAGACCGGCAACGGCTCCTCAGTCCTCCTCCCTCCTAACCTTTCTCCTCCTCCTCCTCTAGCAGCTCAAGCGGTGTGTGTGTGCGCGCTGCGTTCCAATCTTGCCCCAAGTCCGTGTGTCTTTTTCAGATCACTGCTACAGACACACTCACACACACACACACAAAGGGAAAAAAGGAGAGGTCGAGATATATTTCAATAACTGCGGGGAGAGGGGAAGAGAGGAGACGGGGAGGAGTCCACCGACGCTTTGGGCATGCCATCGATGAGTCATTAGGATAATGGATGCTGCGTGCCACTTCTTGCGCGGTGGTCAGATATTCATTTTTTTTTTGGCCTTCCCAGAGAGGACTGCATTCCTTCAAATGGAGTGTGGGAGCTGAGCCTGACATTCCGACAGATAGTATTTTTTCAAAACAGTAGCACAGCGATGAGGCAGGAAGGAGAGAGAGAGAGAGAGAGAGAGGGGCGGGGGAGACGGGGAAGACGAACAGAAGGAGGGGAAAGGTGCACAAGAGGGACATGGACATCAACGACAGGGGAGAAAGAAGGGGAAGAGCTTAATGTTCTTCCGTGGGGAAAACAGCTATGACATTTGTCTGATTATAAATCCCCACACCAAAAGGGGGGTGCAAAGAAATGGAGCTGCTGCAACTGCTTGTTTTTACTAACGGCACAACAGCATTCTTCCTACGTTAGCTCCCAACTCTACCTAGTTACCACGTAATTTTTTTTTATAATCTGCCTCATTGCCACTGAGAGGCCGTATTAAATGGTATCGTTATACATACTACCGTAGAGCTTGAATAAAATTTACCTACGACGGTATTTTAATGGGACTAACTAGTACTACAGTAGTAAAATTAGAAATTTGGAATGGGCATCTTCGCGCCAGTCGGGATTGTGAATATGACATCGTTGAGCCCAAATACAAATAAAGGGGAGGAGAGGTGCACACGAGGCCAAGCAATGTTGCCTAATTTCCAGCTAGTGTAAACGTTTTCTCACCTCGTCCATCCCGTTGTCCCCGTGGGCGGGCTGCTGCTGCTGCCTCTGGTGGTGCAGAAGCTGCTGCTGCTGTTGCTGCTGCTGTTGCAGCTCGTTCCTGATCTTCTCCATGGCCTTGGCGTTGTACCCGGATCGATGGGCGGTGGCGGAGGCGGCCCCGGACGTCTTCTTCCCGCCTCCTCCCGCGGAAACCGCCTGGTATTTGGGGAAAGAACCCATCGTACAGATCCATTGCAATTCAGACATCGGCCAATCGTTCTCAAGCTTACCTGTTGTTGTTGCTGCTGCTGCTGCTGTTGCTGTTGCTGCTGCTGCTGCTGTTGCACCGCCGCCGCATTGTTCTGCTGGATGCCGTTGGAGGAGGACATGTTGGTGGGCTGGCCCATTTCCCTCCCGGTGCCCACCACCGTCCCGGATGCGGCCTCAGCCAGGCTCACTCGGCCGGGAGGAGAGGCCTCCGCGAGCTCGCAGCCATGGACGGAGTCGGTCCGTCAGAAGAAGAACGTGCGTCCTAAGAACACGAAAGAGGTGTCTGTCTGTGTGTGCTAAAAGATGCTCTCAACAGTGAGAGGAAGAACACAAAAAAATCGGGGAGGAGGAGGAAGAATGCAGCTTTTTCGACTACTTCTTTCCGCTGCCGTCGGGCGTGCGCTTCTCCTCCTCCTCCTCCTCTGGACTTTCTTCCGCAGAAGGTTTATTCTTGGCCGGGCGCCACTTGGGGAAAATCCCCCGGCCTTCCTTCCTTCCTAGGAGGAGGAGGAGGAGGAGGAGGAGGAGGAGGAGGAGGAGGAGGAGGAGAGGGAAGAAGGAAAAGAGGAAGGAAGGAAGGATGAGGCTGCGATCTCGCAGCATCAACGACCTTTTTTCCTCTACTACTTCCCTCGAATAAACCCTGAC
>JAAUYM010064897.1_pt1 | contig 10763 bp, 6 predicted proteins | sample 7278001 | NCBI WGS metagenome assembly JAAUYM01 (sample SAMN14350224, study PRJNA611818) | marine sediment metagenome | isolation source: surface marine sediment (1.8m) | place: French Polynesia: Moorea | collected 2018-08
CCCCCCCGTTATGGATAATAATTATCAGGTTTTAATGTCACTAAGTTAGCATCATCAAGCAAGAAAAAAAATGGGCAGTGCGCACCGGGCCATTTCCACCCTTATTTCCACCACCATCTTCCTCGCCACCACCACACATGTGGTACTAGTACAGGCTGCAAACGTGACCGTCACCGTCAAGAAGTGCTGTCCCTCTGGCTCTGTCCTCGTCCCGTCCTCCCCCTCCTCCTCCTCCTCCTCCGGCCTCCGGTGCGCGGAGGCCGGCCTCGTCGAGTCCCCGATCTCCTTCCTCCCGGAGGAGGCGCTGGACGTGGGCGGGCGTCGGCTGGTGCCGTCGCCGTGGTTGTCGTCCTCCCACCATTATTACCCGGTCGGCCGGCCAGACTGCGACAGGGTGAGGGCGCTGGAGATGTCGTCGGACCCGTACGCCTACCTGGTGACGACGGAGGGGTCGCTCGTTAGCCTGGAGGGGGTGTTCGAGACGGAACTCCGGCTGGGGGAGTTCTGCCTGGATCTGGCGCTGGCGCAGGCGCACGGAAGGGAGAGGGGGAACGGAGGCGGGTACTACCGACGGGTGGCGCTGGTGTGCGACCCCTGCGGCAGGGGCGGGGTCACCTGCATCCACACCTGCTGCAACCACCAGCAGGTGGCCGAATATCGAGACGACGGCGACGACGGCGGGGACGGCGACGGATTCACCTGCTCCAAGAGGATGCCCGTCGCCTTCTCGCCCGCGGCGACGAAGAGGAGGTGGCACCCCGGCTTTGAGGACGACGTCGGCGGCGTCCAGAAGCACGCTCTGCTGCACAGGTCGCTGAGCCGCTGCGACGCCAACTCGGTGAACAGGGCCGGCGTCGTCCTGGACCTGCGCAGACATGAGGGCGGATTCATCATCTTCCGCAACGGCAGCGTTGTCCTCCGCAACGACCCGAGCGGGCACCTCTACCGACCCGACCGGTACTGCCTGGCCTTTCCCTCCTCCGAGTCTGACCTCGACCCCGACCAAGATCCGTACCTGAGGCTGTGTCCGGAGGAGGACCAGGAGGGAAAGACCTTCCTGCAGACCAAGGCCTATCCGATCTGCTGCCTGGTCTCCAACGTCTTTCTTCTCCTCACCTTTCTCGTCTACATGATCCTCCCTGAGCTGCGAAGGCCCCTCTTCGGGCGGCTCATTGTTGCCTTTGTCGTCTCCCTCTTCGTGGCCTACCTCTTCATCAGCATGATCGCCCTTGGCCACCAGGAGCTGATGATGGCCAAGGGCGCTGGCGACGAGTACAGTGCTGCGTGCCGCGCCCTCAGTTTTCTCGTCCTCTTCTGGTTTCTCCACACCTTCGCCTGGATGAACATCCTCTCCTACGACATCTTCTGCAAGTTCACCCGCTTCCGCAGTTCGGCCTCCGCCTCCACCTCCGCCAAAGATCGTGACGACGGCGACGTGGCCAGGCTGACCAAGTACACCGCCTATGCCATCTCTGTCCCGCTGGCCGTCACCCTAGTCACCCTAACGGTGGAGTTCCTCCCGGACAGCTATGGCGGGCTCAGGCCAGACTTCGGAGTGGACAGGTGCTTCTTCGGCAGCTACCTGGCCAACTTTCTCTTCCTGCACCTGCACCTGCTGGCCATGCAGGTCGCCAACGTAGTCTTCTTCGCCCTGACCACCGCCTCTATCTACCGGACCTGGCGGGCCACCAGGAAGATGTCCCGGCACCAGGGGCGGAAGAGCAAGGGGAGCAGGTCCATCAATGGTCAAATCAAGATCATCGCCAAGTTGTTCGTCGTCATGGGCATCACGTGGATGTCGGAGTTTGTGGCCTTCCTGCTGGAGTGGATCTTGGGGCCGGATGCCGTCTGGAAGTACACCATCTTCAACGACGTCGTCAACCTCTCACAGGGAATCCTCATCTTCGCCGTCCTCGTCTGCAAGAAGACGACGCTGCTCAGGCTGCGGGACCGGCTGTGCAACCTGGTCTGCAAGAGGGACTCGCCCGTCGCCGCCGGCAACGGCGGCTCCCTCCAGAGGCCGCCCCACCCGCGGCGGCAGTCCACCCCAGTCCAGTTGACAGCAACGTCGAGCAGCAGGTGCCAGACCTGCCACCACCACCTGTCCACCGAGCAGACGAGGTTCGACGGGCCGACGGTGGAGTCCGGCTACAGCAACCGGGCGATGGCGGTGGCAGAGGAAGACGAAGAGGAGGACTGGATGCCGGAGGCAGAAGGACGCGACAAGGTTGCCACCGTCATCGACGCCGTGGACACCTTCAAGAAGCAGAAGTCCTTCGGGAGAGACTCGGGATACGAGATCGGAGTGGGGGTCGGCGGCAGCCAAGAAGAGGCGGGTCCGAGTGGTGGCGGTGGCGGCGAAGGGAAAGGGGGAGGAGAGGAAGGTTTCAAGCCTGCTAGCTTATACAATTGTGTCAGCAAAGAGAGATGATTTCAGGTTTGGTATTCGCTGTGTCGAACCTTCTAATAGTTCCTACTTAGTAATGAACATGAATATGATGTTAACCACTCGGTGTTGCTGTGCTTTCATTTCGCTCTTGAAAAATAATAATCGCCAATGCCTGTTACAGGTGCGAAAAAAAAAGAGAGCGCTGTCAGTGTCAACCTTGTTCCACATACGCGTACTCTCCATTGTTCTTCAGGCATTAGAATCCTGCTCTGCGATCCAAGCAGAGTCTTGGCGAGGAGAAAGAGAATTATTTGCCTTCGTATTCACTTTATTGAGCTCTTTAATCACCTGCTTGTTTCAACTTTGCGTCTTTCTTTCCTTTTCGCCACCCTCCCTCCCTCCCTCCCTCCCTCCCTCCTCCCTCCCCTCCTGTTTTTGCTACCACTTCTCCTCCCTCCTGAGGCTGTTGAAGTGCTGGCTGAGCGGCACCGGCACCATCAGCCTCGTCTGCTCCACCCGCGCCTTCCGCATCTGGAACCAGACCTGGTCGGGGCGAGGGCCCTCGCGTTCCTGCTGCTCGAGGATCAGCTTCTCCCTCTCCTGAAACGAAGCAGAAAAAAAAGGTTAAGGAAGGACAGCACTGTGCTAAAACAATAAAAAAAATAAGTCTGTAAAACTGACCCTCGATATTGCCGGGTGCATGCAGAGGAATGCATTGGCCTTCTCCCTCTCGATGTCCCTCCTCATCTCTTCGATGTGCTTGTTGTACACCTTGCGAACCATCCGGTACTTCCTACATGCAGGAAACAGTAAAAGCATTGTACATAGATCAGTAAACCAAAGACACTCCTTATTTTTTTTTTTAAAGAAGACATTCCCTCACCCTATGAAGATGTTTCCGTTGGGCCGCACCTTGGGCCACTTGGTCAGAGCCAACGTCAGGCGCATGGTGGCACACCGGGGGGGAAAGGGACGGCAGATCCTCCTGGTCCAGACCAAGACACCACCCACCCCCTCTCGCAGAGCACCACCCCCGATGGAAACTCCACACAAAGGCACTTGACTACTTACTGGTGCTCACTGTGACTGCTGGTGCTGATAGTCAGAGAAATCGAAGATTGCTTTTGTTTTGTTTGCTTATGGCTCACCCAGTGTAGCTTAACCTACGGAAGTGACCAGATCTCGCGATTTATCGCGAAGTCGAATTTTGACCCCCCCACCCCACCCCTTGTCGCGGAAATTTTTTTTGCTTGCTACTTGCAATTTTCTCACTATTTTGGAACTGCCCAACCAATTTAGTGCTGCAGTAAACAATGCTAATGAGTTGTGCTATCCCCAGCTTAGGTGTGGACAGTGGTCACCCAACTGTATCACTAGATGGTTCCGGGCTACATTGTATATTGCTGAAGGTGGTGACCAGCAAACTTGCATTCGATCTTTTTGGGGAAGAGAGGTCCACCCAGGATTTAACATGGATTTCCCGCATGGGAATTTTACAATGAGAAAAAAATGCTCGAGGCAGATGACAAAAGCTGGTCCATTTGGTTCAGCCTGGATTTAATTTATGTACGAGTACTACAAGTAGCAGCGAGGCTTTCAAATAAGCTTGATATTCTACTAACGCAGAATTAAAAACTTTTTTGCCATGTTCTCCTCCTTTTGAACAAATAACTGGTATCACTAGCAACAATGTACTGTACAGTGGGCATCATCACCAGCACTACTCATTAGTTTCTGAAAAGCCATTATTATGCGCGATAATCTCTTTTCCTTGTACCAGAGAGAGATTGAAGCCCATGCATGCATGTGTGTTGTACTTATGATGATTCACTATTGAAGATGGTGGATTCACCTCTTGAATGTCTTTTTCATTCATAGAGAGTGCGCAAATTTATACTACAAAAAATGGCAGTTTCTTTATTACTGTACTACTTTCCACGACATACTGTAGAGGTAGGTGGGAGGCCTAACGTTCTGTTTCCTGCTTCGACTCTGACAAAAATTTGTGTATGAGCTTGTCTGCTGCGTTTCCAGGGCTGACTCTGAAGTCCATCACATCCTCCTCCAACATTGAAGTCATCTCTTTGATGGTAGGGTGCTTCGTAAAGAGCTACAAGAGAAGGAGATAAAGAGTTATGATAAGAGAAACTGCTCGGTATCAGCACAACATTAATTATTAGTAAATGAAAAAAAAGGCATAGGAAACTTATTCTTCCTGACCTGCAACAACCTGTGGTTGACATAGCTCCACATCCACATCTTCCTCTGTTTTGCCCTCTTCTCCTCCAACCATCCTCCCTCGCTCATCGCCTCCCTGAACTGCTGCATCGTCTCCCACACTTGTTGTAGCCCCTCTCCAGTGGCTGACGACAACATCATCACCCTGGGATGCCAGGCCTCGTTCTTCCTCCTCATGTACTTGAGTGCTGACGTGTACTCTGCCTTGATCCTTCTCGCGGCCGCCACCAGGTCGCCGTCGCACTTATTGACCAGGATGAGGTCACTCTGCTCGACGATGCCCCTCTTCAGCCCCTGCAGCTCGTCCCCTCCTGCTGGAGGGATTATGAGGCAAAACATGTCCACCATGTCGGCGACGAGGTACTCTGACTGTCCGACCCCCACCGTCTCCACCACCACCACGTCGTAGCCGGCACACTCGCACAGCAGCACTGACTCATTGGTGGTTCTGGCCACCCCGCCCAGATGTCCCCCGCTGGGTGAAGGGCGGATGAAGGCGTGCGGATCACGTGTCAGGTCGGGCATACGGGTCTTGTCGGCCAGCAGGGAGCCGCCAGTGGTTGAGGAGGATGGATCCACGGCCAAGACGGCCACCTTGTGACCAGATGAGGTCAGAGACTTCCCCAAGGCTTCGATAAAGGTCGATTTCCCTGCTCCTGGAGGACCCGACAGGCCAATGCGGAAGGAATATCCCGGATCCTTTGACCGGAGGGACTTCTCCACTCTAAAAAAAACATGAAAGATCAATGTGTATTAAACGCGAATTGGGAACTAATGTGGAGCATGCAGCACTTCTCAATGAGTGTCCTGGCCGCCTTTTTCTTGATCTCATTGTTGGACTCCACTAGGGTGATGCTCCTGGCCAGAGCATCTCTGCGACCTTGACACAGGCGGGAGAACAGGGTGGTGGTGGGGTTCTCCTTGTCATGTGCAGAAGAAGAGAAGTGTGCTGCCGCCGCCGCCGCCGCCGTCACTCGACTGGCCTGGGAGGAACAGGAAGTGGTAGATTGGTAGCAGCCGGCAAGAGTGGTCCAGGGGAACCCACCCCACAAGGTGTGGGGTGGCAGGCGGAGGAGCATTTTAAAAGCAACACAATAGAGGCTCCAGATCTTAGTGGTTGATTCATGAAAGAACAAGAGGCAAAACGATTGCAAGGCTGCCAAAGTTGATTGAGCCTTCCAGGGTGTCACTACTGAACATGACTGGTGAGTGCACAGAGCCAGACGCCCACAGCTGTTCAGTAAAGAGCTTCAGACAGCAAAGTTCCAAGTGTATGTCGTGACATGAAGCTGTCAACGCCAACAAGTCCACAGCCCACTCTCACTAGATACTAGAGATCAGCAGCTTGGTTTTCCTGTACTCCACCGTCGGTACAGCGTCCACCAAGTGATGGGATCCTTTCTGCTGGAAAGTGGAGAGAGCAGAAGAGAAGGAATCCCTCAGACACTACACAAGCTTGCGATTGGGACCAAGTTTTTTTTCCTGCTTTCTTTCTTCAGCACCTGCCTTAGGCCTTCCTCCGTCCGCTCAAGTGGTGCTTACGCATGCGCAGTGGCTAAAACGAAGCGTTTTGTGTTAACTTTAAGCCAACGCCTTGGCGCAAAGAAAAGAGGCAAAGGTCACGAAACCTCGGCCTAACACAAAAGTGGGCGGAGGGGGAGAAGATGCAGAAGCAGCAGAACGCCCTTGCCCGCCACCCCACCACCACAGCCAGAAAGGAAGAAAAAGAGGAGGAGAAGGAGGAGGAAGAGGAGGAGGAGGAGGCCTCCAGGGCCGATTGGGCCAGACTGATCCAGCCTGAGCAGTCAGCCTGGGGAGAAGAGCGAGGGAAGGGAGGAAGAGCAAGAAGTGGAAGTGGAGACGGAGAGCAGCAGAACAACAGAGATTGCACAGACAGTCACAGATGAGCACGCTCTCTTTAGGAGGAGAGGAGAGGAGAGGGAGAAGAAGACCACGTTGTTAGAAAAAAAAAAGAAGTTTGTCCTTCTCCGTCGCCACCACCGGCCTCTTCCGCTTCCTCCTCGGAGATCTTTGGTTGATGAATCCCCCCCTCCTCAGGAGAGGAATTCTCCCAAGTGCGGGGGGGGGAGAGGGGGTTATAACTCACGGTTGCGTCAGAAACATCATCACCAGTGGTGGAAGTGTTTCATTCAGAGTGGTAGTGTCCAATTCGGGACCTGGGAGAGAAACTTGACTGCGTGTTCCCAGTTCTCTTGAGTGTGAGAAGGTCGCCGCCATGAGGCTGAAGAGCAAGTTCCGTCCGAACCTGTCCGAGTCCGGCGGGAGGAACAGGCTGCGCAGGGTGTCCGGGGGTGCAGGGGAACAGTCTGGGGCGGCCGCCAAGAGGGTGAGGACGGAGTCCGGGAGCAGGGAGCAGCAGCAGCAGCCGGAGCCCCCGGCCGTCCAACAGCATCCTCCTCCTTCCTCTCCTTCGGCGTCGGTTCCTCCTCCTCCTCCTCCCGCTGCCTCTCCCTCCCTGAAGGCCCCTCCTGCGATCAAGAGGGTGGTGGACGTCCCGGACCCCACCAGCCCTCTTCCAGCACCGTCACCCTCCTCCTCGTCGTCCCTCCCCCCGCCCCTGTCCCCGGCCAAGAGGGCCTCCTTTGCCTCCTCCCCTCCGTACGTGGAGGCGCCCTCGCCGGCCTCCATCAGGTCGAGGCACCTCTCCACCGCCTCGGCCGCTTCAGACTTCTGCGGTGGCGCCGGCGCCGGCGCCGCCATCGGGCGCCAGAGGAGGCTGACCGAGACCAGATCAGGCGGGGGCGGCTTCGAGGGCATCCCGGCCTCCGTATTCAGCAAGCGCAAGGCCGACCACAAGAGAAAGTTCAACAACGGAATCCCGGAAAGGACCAAGATGACCATGTTCGACCTCATATACTACAATCCCAGCGACGGCTCCAGGATGTCCAACTCCAGCTCCAGAAGGTGCACTGCTCACAGGAATCTGGTTGGTTGCTTCATCTTGTCTAACGTATGTTGTTGTTTTTTTCCTCTCCCCAGGACTTCTCGAGCCTCCCAGTCGTCCGAGGAATCTCTTCGCAGCCCTGAATCTGGTTGCCTCAAGGGGGAGGAGAACAACACGAACCTGGAGAGCGTCAGACGGAGGCTGGAAGAGGAGGCTGAGGACGATCCGGCGACGACCAAGCCGGGGGAGGAGGAGGAGGAGGAGGAGAAGAAGAAGAGGGAAGAGGCAGAGGAGGGGGAGGACGAGGAGGACGAGGACGACGTCATGCCGGTTCCGCAGGTGAAGGTGGGCCCCAATGGCGAAATGATCATCGACGAGGAGAGCACCCTTATCGAGACCACGGCCTCCAAGAAGGCCAAGGAGGACCTGCTGCGCTCCCCGCTCGTGTTTGAGGGCGGGGCCGCCGGACAGACCTCCAACCACGGCAGCTGGGGCAAGAGGAGGAAGAACGTCGACTGGAGCGAGAGGGAGACGCTGAAGTTCTACAAGGCCCTCAGCGTCTTCGGGACAGACTTCTCCATGATGGAGAGCGTCTTCGGGCGCCGTACCAGACACGAGCTCAAGATGAAGTTCAAGCGGGAGGAGAGGACCAACCGCGCGTTGGTGGACAAGTGCCTGAGGGAGGGTTGCCAGTTTGACGCCTCCGCCTTCCGAAGTGACACGGACGAGGAGGACGAGGAGGAGGGGAAGAGGGGCGAGGAGAAGAGGACCCGGAGGTGCCGGAAGGTGCCGGAGAAGAAGAAGAAGAAGCCGAGGAAGAGGGTCAGGAAGGTGCGGAGCAACCGGGGCTACTACGAGTCGTCGGACGCGGACGAGTCCGAGGCCGCCGGCAGCGAGTCCGACTCCAGGAGTGCCGCCAGGTCGCCGAGGAGGCCTCCTCCGCAGGAGGTCGGCAGAAGCGGCGGCGACACCATCAAGGAGGACCTGACCTCCTTCAGGATGCGCTCTCCGACCAGGAAGTCTCTGGCAGACAGGCAGCGGGACGCGGCCGGGGCCGCTTTCGGACTGACCCCACTCCACCAAGGCTCCGGCAGCGACCAGCGTAGGGACTTGACGTCCTCCTGCTCCTCCTCCGACAGGACCGCATCTCCCCTCCTCAAGTCCCTCCTGTCAGAAGGGCCCAACAAGTCGCTGTCTTCGCCCGCCGCCTCGACAGCGGCCGTGACCTCCACCGCCGCCGCCACTTCCAGCGCGTTTCCTCCGGGCCTGCTGGCGGCCAACCCGGGCCTGGCCAGTGCCGTCCCCGGGTCTCTGCTGGTGGTGGCCTCCCCGTCGGAGAGCGACCCCGACCGACACATGCTCCACGTCTATCGGATCAGTGGCGGCGACGGCGGCGGCGGCGGCGGCGGAGGCGGCGGCGGCGGAGGCGGAGGCGAAGGCGGCGCGGAAGAAGGGGTTGAAGACAAGGCTGCCGGAGACTGAGTCACCGCTGTAAAGAGAGAACCAGCGCGGCGGACTCACTGTGATAATAGCAGGGGGCGGAGGAAACATGATTTCACATCTGTTTATAACGGATTTCGGTGTGTCCGATCTTTACAAGCAAGTACTATGTCAAAAAAAAAAGTTAAATAAATGTCCGTCATTGCACCGAAAGTTCTTCAAGTAAACGTTTTCTGTACGTACTGCATGCATACTACGTGTATTTCGGCGTTCAACATAAACATCTTGTTCAGTTGTTGACACTATTCTTAGTTGGGTTTCAGTTGATGGCTTCGATGGTTGCTACTTTGTGCTTTCAAATTTGATGCAGCAGATGCACACTTGAGAATTCCTGATGTGTATAGTGTCTTTTCTAGGTAGTAAGTCCAAAGGAGGAGGAGGAGGAGGAAAAAAATTATTCACTTATTCGATAACAAAATGAGTTAACTACTCCTCCTCCTTCTCTGTCTGGCTGCTTGGAGTAGACTGTATTTCAATCTCACAAGGCATATCTTACGCTTACAACTCAGCACATTCTCATGTGTCAAGCTCTCTGAAGCAATGCGTACAGTACAGTATATCAAATGAAAGCTGAGTCTAAGGATGAATGCTAAAAAAAACCATTCAATCTTCTTCCTAAATGTATCTCTAGTATTTCTACCTCTGAAATTGTATACAGTCGAGTTTCACATTAACAATTCTCACATTAACAATAATTCTCACATTAACAATATTTTTGCTGCATACCAAAATTTTATTACATAAATTGTTTTCATATGACAATATTTTTTCTACAAAGTTTCAGATTAACAATATTTTTTTGCCATCCTTTGGTATAAAGAAAGGCTGTAGACTGCAATTTTTTCTTGGATTTTCAAAAAGAAGGCAAAGCAAAAGAAAAAAGTCAGCAGGTGGAGGAGAGAGAGCCAGAGTGTGAGATTACAGCCAGAGTGAGTGCTGTTAATGTATCTTAGTCACTCAAGCAGAGCAACATCCCTGACTACTTCAAATAAACCTTGTTTCACTTTAATAATAATTTCACATTAACAATATATTTGCTGCTGACCAACAATATTGTTAATGTGAAACTCGACTGTACCTTTTAAAGGTGTTAGAATTATTGGGGAAATTGGGGGGTAGTTGTCAAGTGACAAAGACATACCGTACTACTTGATGTTCCACGTATTTTGATTCAGATAAGGGTCTGATTGATTCACTTATCAATTGATTCACTCATCACATAAGGAATATCAAAGTTTTTTTTGTATTCCAGATAGGGAAAAACTAACTTCATATTATGATTGCACGTTAAAGGTAAAAAAGAAGAAAAAAAGGCCTTTGCGAGCACTTGGACCAAATTTATTCGGTTTTTCCATGCTTGTTTCTAAATAGGGGTGAAAGTCAGCAGCACAAAGACAACTTTTTTTTCCTCTTCCACGATTCAGTCCGGAAATCTTGTGGACATGTCGACAGGGATGTTGCTGCCGCGGCCGCTGCTGCTGCTGCTGTTGTTGTTATTGTCGTCCCCCTGCTCTTCAAAGCTGATCAGTCCGGATCTGCATTCCGGAATGACATCACTGAAGAAGGAGGAGAAGCATGGAACAAACACTTTTTTTTCCTTCCTTCCTTCCACCACGCGTTGAGATCTCTCGTCTACTGAACTGTGGGCGGCGGGCAGGCCAAAAAGGGGGGGGAGAAACTTGGTGGACCGTAGGGCAGAAAGGGGCCCCAGAACAACCACCACTGTGTGTC
>JAAUYM010092235.1_pt1 | contig 10763 bp, 7 predicted proteins | sample 7278001 | NCBI WGS metagenome assembly JAAUYM01 (sample SAMN14350224, study PRJNA611818) | marine sediment metagenome | isolation source: surface marine sediment (1.8m) | place: French Polynesia: Moorea | collected 2018-08
ACCCCTTCCGCCTTGGCGCGCTCGAGGGCCAGGCCGAAGTTGACGCGGTCGCCCGTGTAGTTCTTGACGATCATCAGGATCCCGGCCGGCCGCGCCGCGCTCCACACGGCCCTGACGCAGGCGAGGACCGCAGAGACTGGCGGGGAGGCGAACACCGCCCCGCACACCGCCCCGGCCAGCATCCCCCTGGCCACGAAGCCGGCGTGCGACGGCTCGTGCCCGGACCCGCCGCCGCACACGAGCGCGACCTTCCCCTCCAGGGCTCCGGAGTGCAGGTCCGCCCTGAGGACCACCCTCTCGTGCCCGTCCAGCAGGGACACGTCCGGGTTGAGGGCGACGAGGCCGCGCAGGCAGTCGTCCACCGCCGCCTCGGCGGAATTGATCAGCTTCTTCGAGGACATCCTGCTCCCAGGCCTATCTAGTCATCACAGATGCCTGCATATTCTCTGAGCGAGCGTGGCTGCTGCTTTTACGACGCCCGTTGCGTTTGCCTTAGTTACGTAACCTTCAGCCATGGAAGTCTCGGACCTGGAATGAAAAGTATTTTCCTCCTGTTTTTGTATTGTATGACCCTTATGTTGCTTAAAGAGTGCATTTAACAAGGAAATTTTTGTAAATAATAAACTGAGAGCAACAGATTTATAACAAAGTTTTTTAGATACAATTCACTTTTTAAAGTGCTTCCAGGATATTTAAGATAATCATGTACATACATAGCTACCATTATGCAAAATCAGGGCAACTCTTCTCAGATTTAAATTAATGACAATGGCATTTCAATATGCTGTCAAGTGCCTAAAAGCAACAGAATTAATGTTGCCGTGAAAAATTCCAAGATTATTCCATTTTTAAGAGGATTCCTTTCCTGGTCCGAGACTTCCATGCTTGAACTATCATGAGCGATGGTAGGATAGTTGTACTAGGGTATAAGCAATAGCTCCCATAATAAACATTTTAATGTACAGTACTTTCAATTACAATATGCTGGTTTATAGTCTGCTAGAACTGACTTTAGCATCATGCACTCAAATCACAGTCACACTCCACGGCCAGCAGTCAGCAGTCGGCGTCACGTGTTGCTGCTTCTGTTGCTAAGGGCAAAACCGGATTCGTAGCGGAAAAAAAGAAACAAGTTCAATTAAAAAAAAAAAACTTTTTATGGCGGCAAAGCACCGAGCGAAAACATATGAGGCACCTAGTTAGTACATGGCTAGATTGTCTTGTCCATTACAAAGCTAAATACCTCATTTTGGTGCCTATTTATGAATTTGCAAAGTGAACAACTTTTTAAAGTGCATGATAAATTTCAAGGGCATTTTTATAAAATGCAAACACTTTTACATGGACAAAAAAAACATTTAAATAAATTTGTTTGATTCAAGGATAAAAGATGTATCGGATACGGTTTTATGAACATGCTGTAGTGTACTGGTGCCATTAGTGCTTGTTAAAGTTGTGGTATATTTTCATCTAGTCTTGATCTGCAAGCTGCCTATATTTTATCAATCGGCCTCTGGAAGTGTCGCCTCGGTGGTGCTCGGGTGCTTCTCCGCCTCGGGAAGCGTGGCCTCGGGCTGAGGCTTGGCCAGGGGCTCCATGTGGAAGGGCTTCATGTCCTGGTAGCGGACCTCCTGGGCCTTCTTGGCGTGCCTCTCATGCTTCCTCCTCCTCCATTCTTCCAGTATCCTCTGCTTTTTTGTCTTCCTCCTGGAGAGCCTGTAGGTGTAGAGGCCGAGCGCCACCACCATGATGGAGCCCAGGATGAGGAAGGCCCTGGCGTAGGGATTCCGCTTGAAGCTCCTGATGAGCACGGCCTGCTGCGACTGCTTCAGGATGTATGCTCCCCAGGCGACGGCGACCACGCCGGCCAGGGCGGTCCACAGCCAGAAGGCCACCGTCTTCCTCTTGTGCTGCATCACCCTCCTGTTCCTGTGCCACCGTGCGGTGTAGAGGGCCCCGAAGGTGCTGAGGAAGAGGGCGCCAATGTTGCGGTAGTTGAACCTCCTCCATCCCTGCTTGGTGTGTGCCAGCCTCTGGCGCACGTTGTACTCGTACGGATTCTTGGGGAACATGGAGACCACCTGCTGCAGCTTCTCCTCGTGCCTCTGCCTCCGGGTCATCCTGATCCTGTCGATGGAGTGCCAGATGTACGCGCCCATCGCCAGCATGAAGACGAGGATCCAGAAGAGCGCGATTTTCATCCTCCACTGCTCGTCGTCGCCCTCCGCCTCCAGCTGCATCGCCCCGGGCGGGGTGCGGCCGCTCTGCGCCAGTTCCACCTTGGGCTTAGAAGGAGGTGGCGACTGCTGATCAGAGTGCAGCGGCGAGGGAGACGGGCTGGTGGACTTGGGCTGGCCGGAGCCGGAGCCGGAGCCGGAGCCGGAGCCGGAGAGGGGGCGGGACTGCGACGTGGGCTTGGACGTCGGGCTTGGGTGGTGGACTGGCCGGGTCTCTCTCTCGTCCGCCGTTTCCCTCTGGCTCTGCATGCGGCGCTCGGAGTGTATCTGACTGGCGGGCTTCCTCGCCACCTTGATTGGCTTGATCGGCCCGGGATTTCCTTCGAACTTTGACAGGCGCCTCCCGCGGAGGTTGAGTTCCAGCAGTTGCTGCGGTCTTGTCCCGAGCGTCGTCTCGTTTTCTTCTTTGTCTCGGCGAGCTTTTCCTTTGGGCATCGTCCACAGCGAATTTTACGACAAAGTTGACTCACTTAACTCTCCCACTTTTTTTAAAGTGGGAAATCGCATGTTGTGAAATTAGCAGAAGAAAATAAGCTCTGACACGGTCCGAGACTTCTGTGACTCTGACAATGCACGGAAGGGACTTCCGTGGACAATGCCAGGACAAAAAAAGCCTGTGGATTCAGTAGAGATCAGGCACAGATTTCTACAAATTTAGCAGCTGTTCTGGATGTGCGGACTACTGCTGCCTAAGTGTCTTACCAAACAGGTCTTGGAGTACCTTACTAGAAATGTAAATTAGCAAAAATTGATCCTAATGTCTTACCAGTTCTGAGGACATGTTTAAGTTTGGCATGTTTTAAGGGTTTTTTTTAACTCTCTCCAAGATGCATCCATATGCAGGAATCTAATGTCTGCCCCAGTTTAAAAGTAACTTTTCTCATTTTTGTTGGCTTGCCACTTCCAATAAATCAAAAATTAAATTAATTTTAGAAGCATTTCTTAAACATTGGGTAACTCCTGGAACGCTCCTGTGGAATTAAAACTTTTATTTAATAAAAATTGTCCAAGTTTTTTTTCTCGGTTTCATGAGTCGTGTTCTCTTCCCATCACAGAGATCTCGTCTCTAGTATCCGTCGACTCATTATCATTAACATAGCCTTTTTCGTTTTCCCCCATGCGGGAGGCTCAAATAAGAAGGGTATACTCCTCCTCATACCCAGCCACGTTCTGCAGCGCCACAGGCAATGGCGGCAGCAACAATAACAACGACCACATGTGTGCAAGGGGATCACGTTTTTGCCGAATCCATAAAAGGCTCTTGATGTTTAGAGACCAAATTGTAAACTAACTAAACTACAGTTTGTCCTATGTCTTTCTTTTTTTACTCACCTGCCTGTCTCCACCACCACCTGTGATCTCCATGTCTGAACACCTTCCCCTTCTGCCCTGAGTCCAACCTTTCTTCTTCTTCGCCCCCAGGAGGTCGACTGAAGACTTCGGCAGCTGCCTCCTACACTGGTAGGCAGTACAGTAGTATGTATTGCGTAGTAGTAGTAGTTTTCTTTGTCTTATCGAACAGTTCTGAACGACCTACTACAGCCAAATAAAAAAAAAAGCATTCATAGCATCGAGATTTTTTTGCTGGAAGGGAACGACACGGCTGTCCTATCTCTCTGCCACGATTAAAGTCTTCATTTTTGTTTAATCCGGGCTTTGATCATTAATTGGGACAAAAAGACTGGCCAGATTTTTTGTGACAACCGGTATTCTCCCCTTCTCTCCTTCCCCATCTCTCAAGTGCAAGGACATTAGACAATGGCGAAGGGAGAGGGGGGGAGGGGAAAGGCAGACAGCCGGTGTCTTTGTTGGAAGAGGGAAGGAATGAAGGAATCTTTAAGGTGGGAGACCCAGTGTCCCCCGCCCCCCTTTACCTCTTCCCTCCTTATGGTCCCCACTGGCAAACATCATACCACGAACATAATGCCATTTTAGAGGCAAATATACCCGTTTCTCTGGCAGTGTTGGTGGTGTGAAAAGGGTAGATTTTTTTTTAAACGTGCCATTGTACCTAGGTTTCAACTTTAACATGCCTCATTCAGCTTGTCCTTAAACGTCCCGGGGCTTTTAATGGGCAGATGTAGTAGATCAATAAAAAGTGAGGTCTCATACATCCCAAGCTCTAATTGTCTGAGCAGCACCAATGAAAAGTGGGTGACAACTGACAACTTGTCCGACCAGGACATATGAGGAAAAAGTTTAATCTGGTGATTATAATGGAATTTTTTTAAATCCTGCCAATCCTCTTAACAGGATCATCACTTCATCTCCTCTGAGCTTGACTGAGGACTGACAGTGAGTGCCATCAGGATCTAAGCTAGGAATATTATTGGCCGGGATATACAGTACAGTACATAGTATCCACTGCTAGTAGGTACTGTTGTGTGTGTGGTACGACACATGCGATTCTCGAACGACACTCTCTTTTTACGACTAGGGTATTTGTGTACATAGGACTACTGTATGGTGTAAAGAATGGTCATGAAAAATCTAGAAAAACATTTTCACATTTTATTGCCTGGCTATAAAGTCAACTCTTCACTCCCTTTCCTTTCCCGAAATTATCGCCCGTTTTCATTCCTTTCTTGCCGTACCTCTCAAACATTCCCATCATCGCCTTCGCCTGCTCAAAACTCTTGGCTCCCATGGCCATGCCGCTGCCGCTGCCGCTTTCTTTGCCTCCCTTTCCTTTACCGCTGCCTGAATCTCCGCCCTTTCCCGATCCCCCCTTGCCAGATCCAGAGTCCTCTTTGCCTGATCCTTTTCCTGACTCCTTCCCTGAGCCAGAGTCCTCTTTGCCTGATCCTTTTCCTGACTCCTTGCCAGAACCAGAGTCCTCTTTGCCTGATCCCTTTCCTGACTCCTTGCCAGAACCAGAGTCCTCTTTGCCTGATCCCTTTCCTGACTCCTTGCCAGAACCAGAGTCTTCTTTGCCCGATCCCTTTCCTGACTCCTTGCCTGAACCTTCTTTGCCTGATCCCTTTCCTGATTCCTTGCCAGATCCAGAGTCCTCCTTCCCTGATCCTTTTCCTGACTCCTTTCCTGACCCTGAATCTTCCTTGCCTGATCCTTTTCCTGACCCCTTTCCTGAACCTGAATCTTCCTTGCCTGATCCTTTTCCTGACTCCTTTCCTGAACCTGAATCTTCCTTCCCTGATCCTTTTCCTGACTCCTTGCCTGAACCTGAATCTTCTTTGCCTGATCCCTTTCCTGACTCTTTTCCAGAGCCTGAATCCTCGTCTCCTGAACCACCCGCTTTCTTGTCAGACCCCTTGCCTGACCCTGAATCCTCGCTTCCTGAACCTGAGTCCTTGCCAGATCCTGAATCCTCATCCCCCGAGCCAGGATCTTTGCCTCCACAGCCGGAATCCTTGCCTGAACCTGAATCTTCATCCCCTGATCCGCTGTCCTCCTCTCCTGAATCTTCGTCCCCACCTGAATCGTCTTCCTCTCCTGGGTCCTCTTCACCTGCAGGCATATTACAGGGTAGCCAAGTACAATGAAGAGTTCTTAACAGCTTTTGAGATTCCAACCTTACTACCAATATAGCCAAGCAATAAATTTGCAAAGCAAATGTAACAAAGTGACCGCACAAAACAGGACGACTTTCGCAACAGTGACCCTCGCGTAGGTGGCTACCCTGTGGTGCAACCCCCGGATACAATGGGGGGGGGGAGGGAGACCCTGTCCATCGACAGGACACCGATGGTATCCGGGGTGCTGCACCGCATGCAGTGGTCAGTGTATGCACAACGTACGTATACAGAGTAGCAGGTACATACAACAGAAATCGGACTTTCCACGGTCGTACAGTACTATGTTGTACTACAGTTTATTGTTGCTGTCAGGTTTTTTGGGTGCCATCCTTTCACACAGAGTTGAGGTGGTTTTTTTTTTCACGACGCGCTGCTACTACCTTCGTCCTCCTCCTCCTCCTCCTCCTCCTCCTTGGCCGGCTTGGTCTTCTTCGGCTTCTTCTTCTTCTCCTCGTGCATGACCGTCTTGGCCTTCTTCAGGCCCTTGATGGCCTTCTCGATCTGCTTGGCGGCCTTCCCCAGGATCTCGTTCTTCTTCCTGATCTGCTTCTTCAGCGGCTTGATGGCCTTGGGCGAGATGCCCTTCTTCTTCGGCCTCTTCTTCGGCTCCTTCTTCGGCTCCTTCTTCGGCTTCTTCTTCCCCTTCTTTTTGGGCTTTTTCTTCTTTGGTTTCTTCTTCTTCTTTCCTTTCTTTTTAGGCCTTTTCTTTTTTGGTTTCTTCTTCTTTGGCTTCTTCTTTTTAGGTTTTTTCGGTGCAGTGTCCTCTGGCTCCTCGTCCTCCTCGCCTACACCAAAAGACATTTAATAGGCATTCAGTTACTGTACCTGTGCATATAGCACTGTATACCTATACGTACAACTCTCATTATTACCTTCTCCTTCATCTTCAACTGGCGGAGGAGGGGGCGGTGATGGCGGCGGTGGCGGAGGCGGAGGCGGTGCAACAGCGCCAGGGTCCTCTTCAGGTTCCTCTCCACTGTCCTCCTCTGCGGGCTCTTCCTCTTCTTCGGGTTCCTCCTCAGGGTCTTCTTCTTCCGGTTCCTCTTCCTCCTCAGGTTCCTCCTCCTCCCCTTCATCTTCGTCCGGCTCCTCCTCCTCCTCCTCTTCTTCGGGCTCCTCCTCTTCGTCCTCGTCCCCGGACCCGCTGTCCTCATCCCCGCTCCCTGAGTCCTCGTCTCCGGACCCACTCCCGCTTCCACTGCCCTTGCCCCCGCTGCCGCTGCCGCTGCCAGAGTCCTTGTCCCCTGATCCGCTCCCGCTGCCCTTGCCGCTGCCGCTGCCGGAGTCTTCGTCCCCCGACCCGCTGCCACTGCCGCTGCCCTTACCGCCGCTTCCGCTGCCAGAATCCTCATCTCCGGATCCGCTGCCCTTCTTCTTTCCCTTCTTCTTCCCCTTCTTCTTGCCTTTCTTCTTTCCCTTCTTGGGCTTCTTGACCGGCTCCTCCTCCTCCTCTTCTTCCTCGGGCTCTTCTTCCTCCCCCTCGTCTTCCTCTCCAGACGGCTCTTCTTCCTCATCCTGTCCGACGGGTCTCGGTCGCCTTCCCCCCGACGCGTGCTTGATGGACTTCTTGGCCTTCTTCAGGGCCTTGATGGCCTTCTTGATGGCCTTGGCCGCGTCCTTTAAGGCCGCCTCCTTCTTAGGGTCTCTGGCGGGGAGAGGTGGCGGAGCTGGCGATTGGGGCGGTGGCGGTGGCGGTGGCGGTGGTGACTGAGGAGGTGAGGCGGCTTGATCTTCATCGGCCTGGGGGGATATAAAAGGAGGAGGGGCAAGCGATGGCTGAGGAGGAGACTGCTGGTCGCTGTCTCCCGGAGGAGGAGGGGACGGGAGAGGAGGAGGGGAGGGAAGTGGAGGAGGAGACGGAAGGGGAGGTGGTGACGGAAGCGGTGGAGGAGAAGCACCTCCTCCTCCGCCTTCTTGCTTGTTTTCAATGGGTTCGGGCGCCGCCTTGGCTTCCTCCGTCTTCTTCTTGGTCTGTTGTTGGGATTGCTGGGAGGATGCCGCGTTGGACTGAGATTTAGCTGCTGCTGGAAGGAAGGTTTTTTTAACTGGAGATTTGGAAAAATGAAAAAACCTTTCTCTCCTTCTGTTTGGTCAAGTGGACGTGGGGTACTAATGGATCAATCTAGTATTAACTCCTAGCTGCTTGTTTAGGTTAACTCTTTTGCTGAATTTGCTTATATCAGAGAAAATGATTAGACCTAAAGACCAGATTGATTGGGGACTGAAGAAAAATGTATCTTTTCAGTCACTTACCCGCCCCTCCTGCTTCTGCCTCCTAGAGTGGAAAAGCAAACGTTATTTTTGTGCATACATAGTTGGCGATGAAACTGTACGTAGTAGTAGCTCTTAATTCCCACCTTGGACGGGGGCGGAGGAGGAGGTGGGGGCGGAGGCGTTGGGGGCGGAGGTGGCATGGCTCTGCTGCTGCTGGTGGTGTGAGTGGGTGGCAAAATAGACGGCGTGATGACCTCCACTTCCCCCGTGAGCTTGTTGTTGGGCGGAGAGGGCGTCTTCTTCATCATCCCCATCATGTCGTTGCGGTTCATCGGCGACGTCTTCTCCACCGCGCCGCCGCCGCCCTCCTTCCCCTGCTGCAGCTGGTCCAGGTCCACCATCTCCCCCGTCAGCTTGTCTCCGGAGTGCGGCGTCACCGGGATCTTTATCTTGAGCACCTTGTGCTTCCCGTCCTTCTTCATGGGCCTGGTCACGGACATAGCCGACCCGTTGATGATGAGCAGCATCTTCGGGTTCTTGGCCTTGCCGGCGTCCTCCATGCCCGGCATCTGCTTGGAGGGAGGAGGGGAAGGCGGCGGTGGTTGCGGTTGTGGAGGCGGCGGCGGAGGAGGAGGCGGCTGCTGCTGCTGCTGTTTGGGCTTCGTCTTCTGCACCGATCCGTATCCTTCCGTCCCCAGCGGCCATTTCCCGCTGCCCCACCCTCCGAGGTCGGACTTCCTGTCCTCCAAGTCCTTGTCGTCCTCTCCGTCTCTCTCTCTGTCCGCGTCGTCATCCCCGACCTCCCCGTTGTCCCCCTCGTAGGGGTTTTCCTCCGACGTCCCCACCGTCTTTGCCTCCTTGACCAAGTGTCTCTTCAGTCTGAGCAGCTCGACCACCGGGAGTCGCCTCCGAAAGGAGGCGGTGGCGTTGGAGAGCAGGTGGCCCCCGGAGGAGGCCACCTTCACGTCCGCTTTCGTCGTGGCTGGCCCTCCGCCTCCGCCCGCCCATCCCTTCTTCACCTTCCGAGATCTCTCCCCCCGCTGTCTGCTCACTAGTCCCCCCAGGAGCCCCCTCACTAGTCGACCGAGGTCGAGCCCTAAGAATTTTTTCCTCGCTTGGTCGATGAGCGACCAACTCCGCAAGTACTCAAAGAGAATGCATGTTTCAAGAATCCGACAAGGAGGCTCTACTGCATAGTATTATAACCTCCTAAAGATGTACTTGTAACGTTTGTGAAGTGACATGATTTTCCTGGTTTGTGAGCCTAAAAAAAAAAAAAAGCCGAAATAATTCGTGTTCTTCTCACTGTTCAACCACGCATTCTCTTTGATTGTCACCGTACTACGCCTCCTGCCCCCTCGCCACCGTCAGCAGCTCCCACTATCACACCATCACCACCTTCCCTGCTCTTGTCCTTCCTCTCCTCCTCCTCCTCGTAGTAGTTGTGGTCGCCCCCCTGCGGGTGCCCCCCGCTGGAAGTCGAGTCGGCGACAGCGACGAAGACGAGGATGAGGATGCACCAGGGGAGCGACGCCAGGGAGGTCGCGCGGGACGGACGGTTCATGGCATGGGGGAGGGGGAGGGGGAGGGCCCGCTCAGGTCAGGCTCGGGCAGATCTCAGCCGTTGTCGTCGAAGACATCCCGACGGCGGCGGAGGGACCTCGCTGGCGCCTTCATTGTTTTCCATCCAGATGTTTACACAGAGGACCTCGGGGAGGGGAAAGAGAGGAAGAGGGAGGGAGGAACATAGGAAGGTAGAGACGATGGAGAAGAGGGGGAGTAGTTACAGTATAGCGGGATGAATTACAAGATCTATCCTACTAATACCAGCAATCGTCCTACTACACCCCGACGGGACTTTTGGTCACTTTTATCCATTTTTTTAAGTAAATAAGGCCCAAGTTGTAGAAAAAAGTTATCTAAGCATCTTCCAGATAACATTACATGTTGTATTATAATTTTTTAACATGGAAACATAGTGTTAAGGCTTATAGTTTAATGCCATGTTCTAATAGTACATATTTCTTTAGACAACTGATACTACTAGAAAATGTCTTTGAACATGTCAGAAGTAAATATGTCGCGCCTGTAACTCCAATAGTAGTAGCCCTACCAATTTTGGTTTCGTTAGGGGCACGGTCTCGGTGGCGATAAGGGTGGTAGTTAGCGCAGGGGTCGACATTTGAGTTGCAATAAGATTTTTCCCCACTATTCCGACACCTGCGCTGGCGTCCTAACGCTGTATGAGTGATATAAAAACCTTATTGCAACTTATCACTAAATTCACGCTAGCGATATTGGTTGGGCACCCACCCAAGACACTTTGTTCCCACCACTTAAAAAGGAGGCCTCCTCCCCGTCACCACCACCACCATCATCATATATTGGGCAGCGTCATCCCCGTGTACTCGTCACTGTGTGGTGGTGGTACCAGTAGATCAATCATCCCCTCCTCCCCCCCACCAAAATGCAGACAGACAGGAAGAAGGAGGAGGAGGAGGAGGAGAAAGTGGCCTCAGCTGCTGAGAAATGCGAGGCTAATGGGGAGGCGGGGGGGAACCGTCCACCAAGAGGAGGAGGAGGAGGGGAGGAAACCGCGTCGTCAGCGCCGTCGTCGTCACGGTCAGAGACAGGTAGTGGCCGTGGCATGTCGTACGAACCACGTAGTGCACGGAAGAGGAGGAGGAGGAGGAGGAGGAGGAGGGAGGAGGAGGAGGAGGGAGGAGGAGTAGTAGTAGGAGGAGGAGGATGAGGATGAGGATGAGGAAGAGGAGGA
>JAAUYM010108149.1_pt1 | contig 10762 bp, 11 predicted proteins | sample 7278001 | NCBI WGS metagenome assembly JAAUYM01 (sample SAMN14350224, study PRJNA611818) | marine sediment metagenome | isolation source: surface marine sediment (1.8m) | place: French Polynesia: Moorea | collected 2018-08
CCCCCCCCCATTCTAGGAGAGGTAGTACCTGAGAACCAGCCAAGATGGACCAAAAGGAGACCATGGGAGGGAGAAAAAACTCACGGTCACTCATGGGCCATTTCCAGTCAGATTTATTGCTCCCAGGGCCATATTTATTTCCCCCCACCCCCTGGCTTCTCCTTCTTCCTCCATTCCCTCCTCCCCACCTGTTTTTGCCCATTTTAGCAGAACTAGCTAGGAGAGGAGGAGGAAAAACGTGGAAATGGGGGATAAAGGTTTGCCTTCCTCTCTCCTCTCCCTCCTGTGAGTTGGGTGATAGGTCAATTGCCTCCATTTTGAGGCTGCTGCGCTGCTTTTAACCGCCCTTCCCTCTCTCCCTCCCCTTCCCCCCACTCTAATTCTTACAGAGCACAATTCTCAATTTGCCGCCGCTGCTGCTTCAAGTCGGGCAAAGTCATTTCTGACAAACATCTCTCTCCTTTCCTCCCTTCCACATCCACTTCTTTCCTCTCTCTTCCCTTTTTTCCGCCGCGTTAGCAGGCGTGGCTTGAATTATGGGGCTTCTCTTGCTCCCGTGGTTCTGATTGGATGAGGGAGAAGCAGAACTTTTTGCTCCTATGCTTTAGTACACAGGGTGTTGCGAAAAAAAGAGGCTCTTGCAACGATGTGCACAAATTACATTGATGACTTGCTCCTCCACTTCATTTACTTTTATTGGTGTCAGCGGATCGTAGGACGCTATGCTCAGACGGTTTTTCTTTTAAATGTGAAAAAAATGTACAAATGTAAAAAATCGCCCGTGTCTGGACGAGGAGGAGGCTCAAGAGGCCGTTGATCCTGCCTCCAAACTCTCTTCTTGTCACCTTTTTTCAGTTCCAGAACCCGGTTTAATTTCGTTAATGCGTCTATCTTTGTCTTCTCTCTCCGCCGCATATGGAATTCAGGAGGAGACAGCTTCGCATGGAATCGAAGGATTGATTTGGCAAAATAGTAGATCCACCTTTTCCCAAATAACGAAAAAAAAAATCCTCTCCTCTTTAAAAGCTTCTTCCTTTTCCTAATGTCTCTCTCACTCACTCACACATATCAAAACGGCCCACGGCTGTTTTTCCCCTTTTCTGCATGGAGAGAAGGAGGAGAGTTTCTTTCTCCTCCTCCTCCGCTTCCTCTTCCTCTTCTCTCTTTCTCTGCTAAGCCGGTGCAAAACCAACATTTCGGAGCTGAGGAGGAGAGGCATGAGGAAGAGGAAGAGGTTCTAACTCGATTGCCTACCACTACCACTCTCTTCCCGTGGGCAAGGGTGGAAGGTGAGAGGGAGGAGCAAGAAGAGGAGGAGAAACAAGTTTCGCTAATGGAATCTATTCAGGCGAGAAAGCGTAAAGGTGTTAAAGGGAGGAGGAGGATGAACCCAAGCATTAAACGTATATGGGGAGGGAGAGAAGAAGAAGAAGAAGAAGAAGAAGAAGAAGAGATGTGGATGGAATTTGGATTTTTTCTCTCCCCTTTCTTCCTTCCTCCTTCTCTCCACTGAATCAACATTCCTTTTTCTTTCCCAACCAGGAAATTGTGCTCCTCTTCTTATGGGAATGTTCGGCGTGCGGAGAAAAAAAAGAGACGATTTTTCCCTCTTTTGTGGGAACGAACATCATCTCTTTCTCTTTCTTTCTCTCCTGTTGCTTGGTCCAAGTGGTTGCTGCAAAGGTGGCCCCGTCTGCTGCCAACGCCTGGAGGGGCAAACAGCCCCAAGGGAGGAAGAATGGAAAAAGAAAAAGAGACATACGTCAAAAAAAGTAGTACATAAAATTGTGTGTGTCTAACATAGAAACGACTACCATGTAACATTAACTTAGATTCCTTTCATGCCCAAACTTGATGAAAGTCTTTACTTAGGAGGAGGAGGAAAGGGGAAAGAAGAGAGAGCAAATAAGACTTAATGCTTTCTGCTCTCCCCACGAATGGAAAGGGGTAGGTAAATTGAGAGAAGGAGGAGAAGGAAGGTCTTTCAGAAAGCATTAAAGGCGGGCGCTGCCTGGTTGGTGTGTGTGTTGCCTTGTACTACCTTCTTGCGCGTCGCCTCTGGCTAGAAAGTGGGAGCATGAAAACGTCGACGGAGGGAGGAGAAATGAGGGGAGGGGGAGAAGGGTGAGGAAAAGGTTGAGTAGAGGTTGGATGATCGCCCCCAGGCTCAGAGAAGCTGCTCCTCCCCCTTCCCCTTTTTACAGGATTGCTGGTCTGGCGCCCTCCACTTTATGCCCTCAAGCGCCACCTGAGAAGAGATGCTTTAAGAACTTAATTCATCACTCCCCCTCAACCCCTCCTACCCCCTCAAAATACGGTTTTTTTCTGACTTTTATGCTTTCTTGAAAGAGAGAAAAACTTTTTTCCGCAGAAAATATTTTTTTTTTGCACGGATCGTTATCTTGTTCTGATTGCCGCTCCCACTCCCACTCCTTTCTCCCCCACCCCCATAAATGTGTCCACATTTTCAGCCTACCCACGTTCGCGGGCGCAAAAACTAATTTGTCTGTTCCGCCTTTGGAGCAACGCCGATCGCTAACGATGTCTCTCCTCCTCCTCTTTTTCTTCCGCTGGGTGCTGAGTCACTATGATTGCAGTGGTGCTCACCCCCGCAAATGCACACCACACCACACCGCCACCCCCACCCCCCCAAAAAAAGAGAGGAGTGGAAAACTGGCTTCCACGAGCAACAATGAGGGTGGGTGGGTGGAAGTGTCGGGTCATTACATCACTTGTGCGGGGTGGGAGGAGGAGAAGAGGAAGAAGCGTCGTCCATTTTCTGGGCGACAATCTGGTTTCACAATTCCGGTGCTGCTGCTGCCGCTTGCTCATTCATTTGCTTCGACAGAAAAGGAAGAGCTCCCTCTCTTTCTGCACGATGACGGTAGAACCCGGTTAATAGGAAATCTCGACTATGGTGAAAGTTTTCTAAAAAAAAAAAAAAATCAAACATAAACCAGCTTGATTAAAGGGAAACTGGTGAGCAAAATTTGTGAGCAAAGTCGGGCCATCTCCCGAACTGTCCTGATTTTCCGAGTTGGACGGTACTAGTAGGATTATCTGCAGCTTTGCACGGATGATTCTATTTCAACGCGGCTGCTCAAGCATCTAGGTATAGGTAAAAGAAGAAGAAAGCAGAAAGACGTTTTCTGGGTCTAATTTCTTCCCGAGCGGTATTTCCTTTTTTTCCCTGTGTGTAGCGGTTACTTCTCTGTCCCCCAGCCTCCCCCCCCCACCTCCTTCGCCTGTCAAAACATCAGGCCTTCCGGAAAATTAACTCCTGGCCCAGGTCTCTCAATCACCTGGGAAAGGGGGAGGAGGAGGAGGAGGAGGAGAAAGCAGTCACAGCAGTCAGGTCATTCTTCTTCCGGGAGGCGACAGGTTTCGAGGCGCGAGATTAGTGGGTCCCTCACCGAGGTGGAAGCTGGGATAAAGGAGGAAGAGGGGGGGGAGGCGAAGATTCTTAAAGGTGAATAATCAAAGAAGGAGGATGGGTGTGTAGGCCATTCATGATCGGCTCAATCTAGCCCCGACGAAAGAAATGAATGCTCACACTACACTTACTAACCTTTTCTCCTCCTCCCTCTTCTCTCTTTGCCCGCACTCAGGTCTGATTGCCAATTTCACTCCTCCTCCTCTCACTTTCTTTTCTTTTTTTCTTCTTCCTCTCTTCGTCTCCCCCTTCTCATTTCATTACCTCTGTGACATTTTCACGAGTTCAGATCTTTAAGGTAGAAAGAAAAAAGGTGCTGCCCTTTTTACTCCCCTTTTTTTTCTCACTCTTTTTTTCTTCCTCGAAAAGAAGCAAGAAAAAAGACGATTTCTTGAGTCGCCTTTGCCGTCGTGAAGAATCATACATCTCTCGTTCTGCTGCTCTCTCTATCCCTCTCTCTTCTTATCGCCGAGACTTTTCGGGGTAGGGGAGGGGAGAGGAGGAACGGTGCAAGGTGAGCACGAGAGGTGTCACCTGGACCTTTCTCACTCACTCGCGTCTCACTTACCCGACGGGACTCTTTAAGATAAAGGGACATGCCAGGAGAAATTTTAGGTTTCATAACTTTGAATTGTGTCTTTAATGTGCGGTAGGCTAATAAAAGAATTCTAAACATTCAAAAATCAGGATTTTCAACAGCTTGCAATCAGTAGAAATTCCTATGCTGCCACCAGAGCCATCTTTCTTAAGGCTGTCTTTTATTAAGTTAACACATGCAAATAACGGTAGGTACCGTACTAGTTCCCTAAAAATGACAAATTGTCCTGTCGGGCAGCCATCCTTTCTAAACAGGCCTGTGCTGGAACACACGATAGGGAAAAGAAGAAAAAAATGTACTACAACATCCTTCTTCTTCTCTCCAACTTTCTGGACAATGCATACCTTTCTCTCTTCCTTCCCTCTTCCTCCCTTGGGAAAAAAGGAGGAGGAGGAGGAGGAGCGACCTGTGTCATTCAGTCCAAGAAGGGGGAGGTTAGGTAACAACGTTTGCTTTTGGTCTGACAGGTGTATTCAGCGCCGCCGCCGCCGCTTTGAAGCAATGGGAAAAGAAAAAGGATGATGAGGAAAGAAAGACAATGACGTTGGAAAATTGGCTTTCTCTCTTCCTTAAGCGTGACTACCTTCACAGTTGACCTCACATCGCTCATTCCGACTTTTTCCTCTCTTTTTTTTCTCTTCCGCCCCCCCCCCTCCCCCCGAAAAAAGAGATTTCTTCTTCTCTGTGCACACAAGAGTTTTCTCCATTCAGCCGTGAAATGTCAGTGGGATCCGACGCTGGCATTTCCAGCAGGAAAATTTGGTAGGAGAGGGGAATTTAAAGGGCATCTGGATGCCGCCTGCATCGCCGTCGTCATTGATGGACGTCGAATTTACATGTCCAGACAACCGTGGAAGCAGCAGGAGCAAAGACGAGCACAACAGGAAACGCCAGAGGAAGAAGAAGGAAAGAAAGGGAGAGGATGGGATTCTGACTGGTTTGGACGTCTCCTGTGATCGGGCAAAAAGAAAAAAAAAGAGGATGACGGAAAATCGCCCTCTCTCTCTCTCTCTCTCCTGTGGTCTGATGTCTTTTTCTGGCGGCCACGCCCACCCATCGAATCGAATTTGAATGCGCATAGCAGCCTGCAAAAGAAAAGAAGGAAGGGGTTGAATGACCGGTGGCGCGAGACGAGAAACAAAGCCAGATAGAGATATCCTCCCTCCCTCATCTTCCCATCTCCCGCCGCCTCCGCTGCTAAACGCTTCTCCTCAACAGCAAGATCGAAATTAACCTGTCCCACGCTCCTTCTTTCTCCCTCCCCCCTCCCTCCACACATGTCATCGGGGGCTTTGAGGGGAGGAGAGGCGAGAGGAGAGAGCTCTTGAGGGATCACATGTCGTGTGCAGCCTGGACAACCGAGGAGGCTGGGGTAGGACAGGGGGGCAAGCAGATAATTGACAGTCAGCCCAGTGAGGGAGAGGAGGAGGACGTCTTTCAGCCACCCCTCAACAAAAGGTGCTCTCTCTCTCTCTGCCACAGTTTGCTTGTTTGACCTGGGTGTAAGTGAGCGACTCAAAGGTATACACGTATACACACACCCGCACGGACATAGACGAAATACTCTTTGGGGGAAGCTACTTGCCTCAAAGAATTACACGTATGATTTCCCAAATTTGCTTGGTCTTTCATACGGCATCACATTTTTGCGTCTGTATAAGGTTGCGGTTCTAGCCCTGTCCTCCAAGTTGTGTCTCAATCCGATCCATCTGCCTGTTCGTACTACTTCTACTACTGTACTACGTACGTACGTATACACAAAGGTGGATCTCTTCTTCTATTTTCCTGGACAGTGAGAAACTCATCTTGTGTCCGTCCGTCGTTCTCTCTCCCTCTCTATTGAGAGTGAGGGAAGCGGAGACGTGCTGTGGTGACCTTTGACTGACTGAGTGAGTGAGCAGGTAATCTAGCGAGCGATGCTGAGGGCGAGAGGGAGAGGGGGAGAGCGAGAGAGAGAGAAAGAGGAAGGGAGAAGGGAGCAACGCACACAAGCAAATATTTGTCGTTCATCAAAGCAAACGCCGCCTTCCTCCTTCTCCTCCTCCTCCTCCTCCTCCCCTCTCCTTCCCGTTCTCCTCCTCCTCCTCCTCCTTTTGAAGATGTCCAACCTTTTATGCGATTGCCAAACGTCCCAATTTGCTCATTTGTGTGTCTGCTTTTCCCTCCCTCCTCCCCTTCCCCCACTCCGCCCCCACCCCCCCAAAAAATAACGTTCGAAATCGAGGCGAGGGCGGTAAAAACCAATCGCCAAAGTGAATCACGGGGTGCTCCCCAGATCACGTACGTACACGTACATACAAATGGTACGGAGCTAACGTGGACATCTGCCAGCGGCGTGACGAATCACGGCGTGGAGGTGGTAGGAGAAGGAGAGCACTAAATTCGAGGATGATTTCTTTTTTTTTTTTTTTTGACTTTTGGCGTCCGCATGTCAATTTCACGGAAAAAAAAGAAATAATTTTGCGTCTTTGACAGCTATTTTTTTATCTATTCGTAAATCCAGGGAGAAGGCATACAGTATGTAATATTCTTAGGTGTATACGAGCGTAGTCTGTCTGCAAGGGGTTGGAAGAAAGCAGTCTGCTATTATTATTCTTTCTTGAAAAAAAAAGAGAGTGAGAGTAAAAAAGGGTCTGAAGAGAAGAAAAGATCCTTAGGAGGAGCGCTGCATGGGGGCAGGGAAGGGGGGCCTCAACACACGCAAGCGCCATCCTGGAGTGAAAAGAGAATAGAAAGGGAGGAAGAAAAGGAGGGGGGTCGACGAGAAAAAAAGAAAAAAAGCTTTTTGGCCTAAAGGTTGCAGGAAGGAACGAACAAAAGAAGGAAGAAGAAAAAGTTTCTGCAGAAGAAGAAAGAAAGAATCATCTTCTCCTTATAATTACGCCCCACCCAGCTTTCCTCTTCCTCCTCCCTCCCATTTCCACCAGAGGGTTTTTTGCCCTTCTTCTCCCTCCCTCCCCCTCTTTGTTTCTCCTTCTCCTTTCTGGGCAGGGTTTTCTTTTTTTGTTGCTGTTCCTCGTTTCTTTTGCTGTCTTATCCAAGAATAAAGAAGGGAGGAAAAGAATCACTCCACGTCAACAGTAAATAAAGATGAGGAGAGAAGAGTGGATGGACACAGCAGACCAAGATTTTTTTTCCCTTTCTCCCCGGAATAAAAGTCCGGCAGGAAATAAATGAGTCTGCCTCATTTTTCACCCTCGCCCTCTTTTTGGGAGAGGCGATTGTAAATGGGTGGGTGGGCGGCTGCTGCGGCTGCTGTGGGATGAGAAATAATCCCGCTCCCCTCCTCCTCCTCTTTTCCTTTGGCTACAGTACTTCCCCCCCCCCATCTCCGCCCCTTCTTCTGATCGCGAGAGCGGAACAGAACTCGCAAAGTCATGATGAATCTCAAGAAAACGCGACTTTATTCATGGAAGTTATTCTTCTTCCTACTTCCTTTCCTAACACCTTAAGGAAGTCAAAGGAAAAATTACGATTGAACAACGTCTAGTAGGTAGCAAAATGAAACTAGAATTCCATCCCTTTTTGGGACGCTGAAAGGAAGAGGAGGAGGAGGAGGGGGAAGAGGAGGGAGCATCATAATTGTTTTGCGGCTAATTACGTTGGGAGCTTCTCCTCCTCCTCCCTCTCTCTCCCCAGTTTTTCCACCACCATCTGTAATAAGCCAGACTCTCTTTCTCCCCTCCTCCCTCCTTTTTGGCACTAATGGCAATAAGACATTGTCCTGCTCCTCCCTCCTTCCGAAAAAGCCTTCTTCTTTTCTTCTTCTTTCTCCTCCTCTTTTACCCTGGCCACCGCAGCATCCTCCCTCCTTCCCTTCTTCCTCGGTGACTCCATTTTTCTTCCCAGTCATGCTTGGCCACTCATCTTCTTCTTGTTCTTCTTCTGCAGCCAAAAGAGAGGGAGGAAAGTAAAAAGTCTGACGGGAGGAGGAGAGACTTTTGACGTAAACCATGCGCCCACCTAAAAGAGAAGTAATGAAAACAATCATCATCTTCTGCGCCAGCTCCTCTCCCGTTTTTGGCACCAGTCGCTCTCACTCCACGTTGATTGACGCAAACCGGAGATCTTCATCTGCCATAATTTCTCTTTTTCTCCTTTTTAATTGGTGTATCGCAATGCCTTCTGCTGCTTTTCTTTTCATTTACCACTACTGTACGTACGTATAGTGAGTTCTCCCTCCTCCTGGATGAACTCACGAATTGGGTTCGCCCGCCACCCCCTTCTCCTCCTCAGTAATGGAATGATCTAATCAGGAGGAGGGAGGAGGGAGAAAAAGAGCTTTTTTAGAGAGAGAGAGAGCCACCAAAAGGAGGAGGAGAAAGAAAAACAAGTTGTGTGTGTGAAGGAGGAGGAGAAGGAATGGCCATGACCACCGCCGGCACCCCACCAACGTCTTCAGCAGCAGCAGCAGCACATCTGTCCCCATTCTCAGGAGTCTGAAGAAATGGAATTCTTCTCTTTCTCTCTCTCTCTCTCAAGAGGAGAAGGAGGAGAAGAGCAGCCTGTGTCAGCACCTGGAGAAAAAGAGAGAGGGAAGAGGGAGAGAGAAAAGATCGTTATTTTTCTCCTTCCCTCCACGGGGAGAGAGACAGGAGTTGCTTGGAGGTCGTTGGAACCTCCTCCTCCTTCTCTTCCTCCCGTGGGGGAGTTGGTGGAAGTCGCGACCTGTTGGGGAAGAGTGGAAAAGAGAAGGAGGCGACGCTGATAGCTGAAACCTGTGAAATAGAGGAGCTTGGGAAGATCTGTTGCTGCTGCTTGTTCCTGATGTTCGAGGGGAAAGAGATTACTGAAACAGACAGGAAGGAGGAGAAAGATGATGATGCTGGCTCTTCAACTCTGTTAAAACCTCTGTAGGTTAGAGAGAAGCAGAAAAAAATAGTAATTGGGAAATGTCATCGCGCAAATGCGCCAGAGGTACTCGTAGTGTAGTCTCGTACGGTATGTAGTAACCACATTAGTTCTTAGCTTAAATCTTGAACTGACAGACAATGGTAAAAATTGGGTCCAAGTGTGGTCCAAGTGAGTTCCTCTTGGAAGATTTTTTGTCCTGCTTGGAGTCTGTCTCAGGTGACAGAGGAGAAGAAAACGGTTGCTGTCTTCTTGAGGAGCTTGAGCTGCTCCTCCCTTCTTTCAGTCTGTAGGTAGCAGTCGTGTAGGACACACCTCCTCCCTTTCTTCTCCGTTGTAAACCGAGGATTGGAAGCAAAGAAGAAGAATGAGGAGAAGGAGGCAGAGGAGGGGAGTCTTTTTTGGCGGGGTAAGTACTATGTAGTAGAAGTTGCTACCGGGGAGGGGGGGCGAGAGGAAGAGGACACGACGACCATTCGTCTCCTGTTTCCTCCCTCCTCCTTGTCCTCCTTTTTTCCTTCCTTCCTTACCTTATTTTGAGTTACTGCCAGATAACCGAGTCGGCTTGGGAGGAAGTGCGGGATAGAGTTCTAGAAATTCCACTCCTGAGTGGGGCAGAGGGTGGAGGTGGAGGAGGAGGAGGAGGAGGAGGAAGAAAAGGAAAAGGAGGAGGAGAAGGAATGTCTGTCAATGCGTGGAAGACCTTCTTTCTCCCTACCCTTTCTTCTTCTTCCTCCCGGCATAATGAATGGAGGTAACTTGTTCCACCCTCCTCTTCCCTCTTGCCCATTTCCCCCCTCTCGCCTAACCTTTCTCTCTTGGAGGATGGATAAAAAAGAAAGAGGAAAGAAAAAAGAAATTCTCTGGGAGTCATCAAAAGAGAAGGAGGAGGGAGGGAGGAAAAAAGTATCTCTTCGACAACGTGCGATAAAGTTTTCTCTTTAAATGTGGAAGTTTCTCTCCACTTTTTTCCTTCCTCACCCTCCTTCTTCTCCTCAAGACGAAGTTGACAGAACCACCACTGGCAGCGTTGAGAGGAAGAAGGAGGGGAAAAAGCGCTCCCGGGGGGACCCCAATCAAGCATCTTTATTGCGTAAGTTGGCAACGGCGGCGGAGGGAGAATTTTCTCTCTCTCTCCGTTCGTCGGCTTGTCTACATAAACTTTGTCACGGATATTTTTTTTTCCTCCAGCGCTCGGAGCGAAATAAATGCAGGCTCTCTCATCTCTCCGGCTTGGGTTATGAAAAAGGAGGAGAGAGAGCAAAAATATTTTGTGGGAAATGGCACATGGGAGAGAGGGGAAGAGAGAAGAAAGCTTTTTGATTACTGACTGCGTCAGTTATGCCATGACATGAACGGCTTTTTTCTCTCGTATAGTAATGCAGTCAGTAGTGGCAGAAAAAGAAATTTTCTGGTTAGGACAGAGATTCTCAACCTACTGTAGGTATTGTGGAAGAGAAAAGGAGACACATAGTTCAACGCACTTTTTTTGGATGAGAATCCCCTGATTATGTATGCTTGGATCACGACGCATTCATGAGGTTAGTAACCTATGTGACAGAATCCCGATTACCAAGTTCTTCTTCCTCCTTTCCTTCTTCACACTTTCTCTTCTGCCTCCCGGCGACGAACGAAGGAAGGAGGAAGGAACATTATGACAAGTTGCGACTTCTCCTCCTCCTTCAATCTTCTTCTCACTGCTTCTGAGGACGGAGAAAAATGTGACATCAAAAGCCAAACCGTAATCATATTTCCTTGACCTGGAAAAGCCTCTCTCTGTCTCTTTTCTCTCTTCCTTTGTGGGAGGGGGCAGAGTTCGAAACAAGTCCACTCTCTCTTTCTTTCTTTTCCCATATTTTTCTTTTTCTACACGCAGCGCC
>JAAUYM010003892.1_pt1 | contig 10756 bp, 8 predicted proteins | sample 7278001 | NCBI WGS metagenome assembly JAAUYM01 (sample SAMN14350224, study PRJNA611818) | marine sediment metagenome | isolation source: surface marine sediment (1.8m) | place: French Polynesia: Moorea | collected 2018-08
CCCTGTACCCCGACCCCACCCCTGAAGTCTTCTCCGTTGGATCCGCCCGGAAGTTTCCGGTTTGCTTCGGCAATAAAAGGCGCGCCGTTTGCTATACCGGGTATATCCATCCCCAAGACCCATCTTGCCTCCTCATGTGTGCGGTTGTTTCCACTTCCTTGCAGGTCTTGCACTTCAGAGATAGACAGAGAGAGAGAGAGAGAGAACGTCCTATTAACGATCAGACACGTTGGAAATTGTGTAAAGTTGACACTTTCCTCCCACCCCCTGTCATACATTTTCTTGAGCAGACTTTGGACTTGTTAATTGAGCCATCTGGGACAACAACGACAAACATGAGATAATGTTTTTCTCTAATGCTGCTCTTTTTACGAGGGGGAGAAATGATGCTGAGGAGGAGGCCAGACAATCCCATAAAGAAGGAGGAACGACTGCCCATAAAGAAGGAGGGAGGGAGGGAGAGAAGGTTTAATAAGAATTTGGAGAGGTTGGAGAAGAAGTGAAGACAGTACATAAGAGGCCGTGTTTGTTTGACCCTGTCCCTGACACGCTGCTAATGACCGACCTACACGTCACTCAGAGGAGCATGGTAAAACTTTTTCTCTGCCCCTTTTTACTCCCCCTTTACTCTACCCTTTTTTTGCCCTTGCCAATTTTTTCTTCAAGATGTTATACCTATATCATCAAGCTGATATATCAGCTTGATGTTCTCCACGTCATAACGATGAGCAAACTGCCAGGAGTGGAGAGGAAGATGCAGTTCAAAACCATCTCTTGTCGTAGAAAAACACAGTTGTAGTACCGTATATTGACAGAGAGTAACTGTTTATTCTCTCAGCAGACACATCTCTTTTCATGCGGCGGCTTCAAATCCTTCCTTCGTCTTCCTGCTGTCGTAGCTGAGACCGTCAACCTTACAAAATGAAATAGAAATATGAACTACACTAGTACTACATACTACCACCACTTTTGACTGTGCCACCTCGATCCCGTTCTCCGTGGCCCAGCAGTTTCTGGGCTTCCCGTAGGCGAGGTACCTCTCCCTCATCCACTTGGGCAGGCAGTCGCACAGCTTGGCGTACTCCGCGTAGATGGGAAGCTTGTTCAGGAGGAAAGCGCCGAACGGGTAGTAGTCGCCGCCACCTTCGCTGTCCGCTCTCGCCGTCTCCTCCGGCGGGAGGAGACCGCGTGGAAGCTTCATGTTGATGTTGGCGTCCAGATTGGGCTCGAAGAAGAAGGGCAGTGAAAATCTGAAAGATACACACCATGAAAAAAAACTTTTAAAAAACAACAGGTAAGCCAAAAATTGGTTTGTGAAAAGATTGCCTGTCTTCTCCAATGTCCAGAACGCGATGGATGGTGGCCTTGAACCTCCTGTTGGACATGGCGGTGACCTGCTCGCCGAGGTTGACCACCAGGGTGTCCGGCTCGACGGGCGGCACCCGGTACCAGACGCTGTCCACCTCGATCTCAAGGCCGGGATACCCGAAGGTGTTTAGCAGCGTCAGGAAGCCGCTGTCCTGGTGGGCCGGTGTGGAAATGACTAAAAGTTGCATCATCGGTGGAATGGGAACATGATTGGATTATAGTGTACCCTAGTATAATACTGTATATTTTTTCTCACTGCGTCCGTCTGGCAAGTAGGCTCCTTTAGGGATGTTGCTCACACGCTTGGGATACCGCAGCGGCCTCAGGGTGTGCAGAGGAAACTCTGTGAACATGTTGCCGAAGTAATCCGAGTCTTCCCCGCCAGCCTCCGCGATCAGGGACATGATGAGACTTCCCTTCTTGGAGAGGATGTCGTGGTGGTTGTACATGACCTGACAAGAGGCGAGAACATGCAAGATTTTTTTCTTGGGGGGAGGGGAGGCTGCTTTTGAGCATTTCACACACCTACAGTACCGTACATTTTACCTCATAAAATGTCTTCAGCTCGTCCTCTCTGCCTGGCATGCAGAGTCTGGGCGTCTTCTGCCTGAAGGGATTCCCCTCTTGCAGGGCCTCGTCGGAAAAATCGGGCCCCAGGTCGTAGCCCTGCTTGTAAGACAGGGATCCCTCCACCAGTGGGAAGTAGCCCCTGTAGAGGTTGCTGTTCTTTGGGTTGAACCCCCTGGTGGCTAGTTGCTCCAGTTTGATGTCCTCTGGGACCTGGCAGTGAAACCACTTGGTCCACCTGAGCAGGGCGTCCGTGTCGTAGTCCTCGAGGCCGGTGATGAGGCAGAACCCGACCGTAGAGAAGCACTCGACAAACATCTCCATGGTCTTCCTCTTGTTGGCCGGATCGGCGAGAAAGGCTTCGGACACGTTGATCACTTGAAGGTCGATCGCCGGGACGTCGGACGAATCCATCTGGATAACAACGAAAAAATAAAATGGACAATAGCGGATGCAGTAAGATCATATTTACATGGTGGTGCGTTCACATTACCTTGGAAGTTTTCGGTGAACTGCCGCTGGGGCTGTGAAGTCCTCGTACGAGCGAGCGATCGTTTTCTCCTCGGCTGAATCCAGTTTTAATTTTTCCGGACAGACAAGAAAGTTTAATTAGTCATGAAAAGTGTCACGAGGCACATGTAGCAAACTTCGAGTTAGTTTACTATTCGACCAGTTAAGTACGTTCCTTGCAAAGACAAATGTGTGGATTACCAAACGTCTCTAAAAGCAGTAATTATTTTCCTGTTTCCTGATAGGCAATTAGTAGGTAGTAGATTATGATTACTGACGCTTCCTTTCACACAACCTTCATTCTCTTACAGTCACAGAGAACAGAGAATATGACATGTATCTGTGAAAATATAAAAGCTGGCAAAAAATGGCCCACTAGTAAGTTACTTTGCTAATTACATTAAATTGTACAGCATTAACAGCAATTTTTCCCCTGAAGCACAACATATGTTACAGTACCACATGTGTACTAATACCTACATGTATGTGGATACATAGTTACAATGCACGCATACGCGTAGCTACAGAAGAAAAAGAAAATAAAGAGGATTTTTTTGCACACTTGCTAAAAAATAAGCTCAGGTGAAAAAAGCCGTTTTAGTAGAGTAACATCCAACCACCAAATGACTATGTATGTACAAAAGGTGCAATTGTTTCCAGGAGGTCCCTCTAATTAAGTGGTGAAAAAATCGGGGAGTTCAGGACAAGCAGCAGCACGGCAAGAAAAGTGGCGAAGAAGAGGAGGAAGAGACTTTTGCTCTTCCACCCTTTTGGGGAAGGGAAAGAGGGGGCACCGATGGTCATCGTGGTTGGAATCAGGTAAAGGAAGGAAACGATAAGTGAGGGAGTGACTATAGGAGGAATTTTTGTCTTTTTGTTGTCAAAGAAGTTCTCATCGTTCAAAGCGTGGTATCTGGTCGATGCTACATGATTGTTATTATCTAACCAGAATGCATATTAGACGAACACATTGGGGAGAGAGAGCAGCAAGCAACGTTGGCCTTCGCTCCTGAGGGTCACAACCCATAACTGATTGACACTGCATCCCACTGGCTGACCCACTGCACGTAGGCGGGACTCCTCCAGCTCTGCACTAACTTGGGTTGAAATCCATGCGCCGGGTTGCCGACCAGCTGGATGAGGTTCATGTGGTCCACCCCGGCGCCGCTGAGGATCCTCTCCCCTCCCTCCGCCCTGTGCAACCCCAGCGGCGAGAGCACCGGGATGGGCTTGGCGTCCAGACTGAGGCCGCCGAGACCGCCGACGGAGCCGACGCCGACGGCGATCGCTGCCCGCGGGAGGGGCGGGGACGAGTTGGTCGTCAGAAGCGAGCCGCCGGGGGAAGAGAACGAGGAGGACCTGGCCGAGAGCGGAGACGAGTGGTGGAGCGGCGAGAGCGGCAGGCAGTCGTCCTCGTCGTGGGGATCCCCGCCCCTGCGGGCAAAGGAGCGGGGCGAGGCTTCGTCGAGCGAGCACGCCAGCAGCGCAGACGAGGACACGCCCAGCCGCATGGTGCTGCTGTTGGACGGGGGCAGCGAGATCCACGGCCAGGGGAGGTGGTCGTAGTCCAAATACAACGAGGGGGAGGAGAACGGGGCGGCGTCGACGGCGCTGGCGCTGCTGCCGATGCCGGTGCCGATGTTGTTGTCGCTGCTGCCTTCACCGGTGTTGATGCTGCCTCCGTTGGCGAGGCTGGTCTTCTTCAGGCGGAAGCAGGTGAAGAACTGGTCGTCGCTCAGCCGGGCCTTGAGCGAGTGAATGGCCACTTCGTAGGGGGTGAGGAGGAGATGGTTGGTGGCGATGGCGGTGGCGGCGGCGGCCGCGGCGGCGCTCGTGCGCTTGCTGGAGGAACAGATGTAAGAGGACGAGACGGACTTGCCGGCGGGCGGGACCGATTCGCAGCACAGGTTCATCTCGTCCAGCAGGTCTTCGAGCTCCAGCAGGACGGTGTCCACCACGGAGTCGAGCCAGGACGAGCATGAGCCCTGCTCGGAGCTGTCTGTTGCCCTGGGGAAGCCTCCGCCTCCGCCGCACTGAAAGTAGGACCTCGCCCGGGCGGACGGGTTGAAGTACCTCGTGAAGACGGATCGCCTCGGGACGGTGGGAAACACCCTCTCCGCGGTGCCCTGGCTGGCGTGGTAATATGCGCTGAAGTCGAGGAACGGCTCGATGTAGCCACGGTCGCCGAATGGGCCGCACACGGAGACGGGACAGCCTTCCTGGGGCTTCTTGTCGAACTTAGCCTCATAGTTCCACTTGATCCTCTTGACCAGGTCCTCGTAGTTTCCCCCGCCAATTTCCGTCTCGTAACAAAATTGTAACAGGCCATCTTCCTTTTGCTGGGTTTTTGACATCGCACAGATTCAGAACGTGAAAAGGCATATATCATGATTTCATGGCCTAACAATTTCCCAAATCAAATTCAAATTAATGAGATGGTGTTTTTTTTTTTTGATAAATTGAGGGATGGAGAATACCAAAAATTGCTTTGGAGAATAATGACAAGGGTAAAAAGATGCTACCGCGTTGTGCGCCTATTAAATTAAAAGGTACGTATCCGTTTCTTACAGAGTGCCTCAAGATTTGCTAGAACGGCGAAGACGGCCTGGTGGTGAACTACATGAGAACTAACATTTTAGTGTCTAAAAAAAAAGCTGTACATACTTTCCCAAATGTAATCTAACTTACTATACCTACAATACTAGTTATGTAGGTACATGTAGGCGAATGCCCTCTTTCTGTCCCTTCGTCTCTGTTCCAGGTTGCAGGCCAGACTGTTGGGCCAATCCTTCCCAAAACTTGCGTGGGATGCGCTTTTTCAATGGCGGCAGAAATTTCATATACACGTAAACTACGTTGCCCCAGTCAATCAGAGAACAATGTAGGTAGGTAGTTAATGAAAAGACAACAGTTTGGCGGTTAAACTTAATGTACAAACTTTTTTCAAGAATCTGACTCAGGTCACTTTATATCAAATTAAGTACCAGCAAGCCAGTAGAGGACTAGTGTTTCCAGAACTACTACGTACAAGAGAAGGGCATTCACCTTGTATATAATGTCTATTTGTCATTGTATATTTACAAGTACTGTACGAGTAGCTTAAGGACGAGATCACATCAGTATCCATGACAAGTTGAGACAACAATTGTCCTACGTACGTATACTGTGTACCCAAGCAAAAACACTCCTACGTCTGTCGCGATAGTTCTACTGGCTTTAGATGAGCCAGGTTGCGGTAGAACCTAAGGACTTTGGGATCAGCTACAATACAATCTCTGCTAAAGCCCACAATCCTAGTTGACTTCAGGCTCTTTGCCCTGGAGAGTGCCACGTATGCCTGGCCACACTCAAACACCTTGGACAAGTTGACCTCCGCGCACTCCAGGGTCATTCCCTGTGACTTGTGGATGGAGAAGGCCCAGGCGAGCCTAAGCGGCAACTGCTTCCGCCACAGAGCAGCAGCATCCGCGCCGCCCTGACGTCCCTTCACCGGCCACTTCTCAGGCCGCACTTCCTCTTCTCGCCCACAGGCAAACCGGACGACCGGCCAGTTGCCGGTCCTGCTAAAGCGCACCACCCTCCCCCGGGCGCCGTTGACAAGCCCCCGCGCGACGTTCAGGTTCTTCATGAGCATCACCTGGGCTCCAACCTTAAGGGTGAGGCGCGATTCCACGGGAGTGTGCTGATCTAGGTGGGGGGTCAGGGCCGGGTGACTGTCGGTGGCTGAGAACAACTTGGCGTCTCCGGGGAGGGATGCCAGTTCTTCCCTGTTAATCATGTTTGCATCTTCCGTATGGGTGCACAGGCGGGTGGCCAGAATGTGATCGTCCTCAATCCTGTTGTTGCACGTGGCTCTCAAGATCCTCTCTTGGGCCAGTGAGCACTCTCCTTTTCTCAGGGAGGCCAGGATGTCGACAAAGTCCGTGTCCGACTGCCTCTTCACGATCGTCAGCTCAATGTTGACCTGGACGCAGCGGCGCCAGGCTTCAGTCTGGAAGCAGAACACCCTCTTCTCTCCTTTCCGAGTCACCGGAGGCAGCTGGAGGAAGTCTCCCGCCAGGATGAGCTGAATGCCTCCAAAGGGCTTCTCGGAGTTGCGCACCGCCCTCGCCACCGCCTCCAGCTTTTCAAAATACCGCCCGTCCACCATGGAGACCTCGTCCACCACAAGGTGTCTGCAGCGCCTCCAGGCGTCGATCGCCCCCTTCTTCCTCCTCACCGCCTCCACGCACTGCTCGACGGACGCGGCGCCGGTGGCGACTCCGGCGAAGGAGTGGAGGGTCACCCCGCCGACCTGGTAGGCCGCCACTCCCGTGCTGGCCGTGACGACGGTAGAATCTGGAGGAAGAGCGCCGATGCACTTGCGCACAACCAAGCTCTTCCCGACTCCCGCGCCCCCTGTGAAGAAGACGTTGTGGCCCTCCTTCACCGCCTGCAGCACCTTCCTCTGGTCCTTTGTCAGCACCACCTGGTTCTGCTTCTCTTCTAGTGATCGCCTCTTAGCTGGTGCGCCTCCATCTTCTCTAGGGCTCCCGCCACCCTGCTTCTCCCCAAGCCTTGTCCTCTTCTTTGCCCTTCCGGTCGTGACGGGTGAAGCCGTGACCACGTTCAGCTTCAGCAGTCCCTTCCCCCCGGCCTCGGCCCTTTTCAGGTTCTGGACGTCCTTTGCCGTCACCGGACTGATCTCGTCGACGGCGCTGGGCAGGTTGGACCGAAGCCGCTCTCGGGCGGTGGGAGGCGGAGGCCTGCTGTTCTCGTCGCAGTCCGGCGCCAGCTTTGCAGCCATGCTCTTGGCGAAGACGGCAAGACGGTGCGGCGGAGCGTTGGACACCAGCAGTCTCATGCCCACGTCCTCCAGCGTCACCGTCAGCTTCCCGTCGGAGGCAAACTTCCGGTGCACCTTCATCCGGTCCTGTCGCAGCGTCATCTTCCTCCGCGGTCGCCCGGGGACGTCGAGGAGCAGGAGGACCTCGCGGAACTCGTTCCTGGCCAGGGAGAGCTCGGCCCTCTTGTGGCATTCCCTCGTGGACACCGCGCCACTCGCGGCCTTGACGTGCTCGACGACAAGGGCGCAGAAGAGGCCCTGGACCTCCATCTGAAATGATCAGAGCAGTAGTACGTAGTGGTAGTTTTTGAGTGATGTGCAAACCGCAGCCTCGGAACAAGTTTCTTTCTTTTTTTTATTATTTGAACGTTTAGAACGGATAAACTCTTTGTACATGTACAGCAAATTTCAAAGTATCAATAAAGATACACACACACACACACACACACACACACACACCCAGACAGACACTGCATGGGATACCAACTCGACAGATCAGATCACAGGACTTTCAGAGATCTGTTTCGAAATAGATATTGGGAGCCGGTGAGCTCTTCCCCTTGCTGGCCATCGGGTTGAGCTCGGAGATCTCAGTGAGGGAACGCCTCTTGCGACTCCTGCTACTGCTGTCGCTACTGCCGCCGCCGGGCTTGTTGGCCTGCTTGTTTGGGTACGAGATCGTGATGCTGGAGGTGGCGACCTCTTCCTTGGCGAAGTACGAGGGCAGCGGGATCTCCTGGCACGGGAGGGTGCTCGCGGTGGAGTAGGAGGACAAGTGAGACCTGGCAGAGAGGTAGCTCTCGTTTTCCTTGTCCTCCGGCTCCCTTCCATCCTCCTCGGTAATGTCGCTCAGAGCGAGTGCACTGTCCACGTCCACAGGAACCAGGACACTCGGCGTCACGGGCAGGCCGGCACTGGCCAGCGAGGGAGACTCTGACCCTTCTGCGTCGCCATCACCGGGATTCCTTCCGTCCAGGATCTCTCGCATGGAGTCCGACAGGGGCATCTCCCCACTGAGGAGTCTGTCCGCCTCCCTCCCGACGACCGAGGAGGACACGGAGGACTCCAGCGTAACGCGAGACTCGTCGTTCGTGGCCTCCGTGCACGCGGACGCCTCGAGGTCGATGTTGTTCGCTTCCAGGTAAGCTTGGAACTCGCTTTTGAGGCTCTTGGAGGTGTAGACTCTGTTTTTCACCTTGTTCTCTAATTCGCTAGAGCTGTCGCCGCTTTGCTTGCCTCTTCTTGTCGCCTCTATCTGCTTGGGATCCTCTTCTTCAGGTTCGTCCTCGTTGTAGTTGGACAGGGTGCAGGGGCTCTCCGGAGGCATAAAAGGTGGCGGCGGCGGGGGAAACGAGCGGTGCCGCCAATCCTCGTTATCGACGTTCCCGTCCTCCTGCTCCGGCAGTAGCATCGCGTGCACCGGCCTCCTGCTCCTCGGGGTCATGATGCTTCTTTGCATGTCTGTCGGCATCGTCTTGGCAAAGGTGGAGATGGGGGAGACGCCGTCCGGGTCGCCGACCGAGGCAGGGGCCTCCGCCTCGCCCCGCGTTGCAGGCCTGCTGAGGGAACTCACCCTCTCCGGAACTGGAGGAGGAGGAGCCTTCCCGAAGCCAGGGGTCGCCCTCTCCCCCTTACTGGGCGGAGCGATGTAGCTGCCGTCCAACTTTGAACCTTCCTCTCCGTCTCCATCCTCCTTGGCCGGGGTTCCTTCGTCCTCCCCTTGCTGTCGCTTGCTGATGATGGAGTCGATGGCCGAAGGGGAAACCAGGAGGGCGGGCGACGACTGCGGGGACAGCAGTTTCTGGTCGACCGTCTTGGAGACCTCCTTCTCGTTCCCGACAGACTCAGACTTGTGCCTCTTGAAGGAGTGGAGCAACTGGGTGGGCGCCCTGCCTGGAGTCTTGAACTCGACCTGAAGGTTATAGCTGCCGTGCCTGCCTATTTTGGACTGGTCCTGGGCCTTCGAGTTCCTCTTGGGGGTCAGCAGACTCCTGAACCCCTCGTGCTTCTTCCTGCTTCCCCTAAGTCCCCCTGCTCCTCCTCCGCCGCCGCCGCCGCCGCGATGGATCCCGGGCGTTCCTTGCCCGTTCGCATCATTCAGCTTCGCCACAAGCTTCCTCTTTTGTGCGGACTCCGGCATAGACTGCACGTGCGCGTACAGCGCCGCCAGTGCCGCCTCCGTGGACGACTCCGCAGCCACCTGGCTCGTCTTTTCCCTGTCTACGAAGGAGTAGATGGTGTTGACGACCGGCGACTGCGTCCTGCTCTCGGCGCCGACTGTTCCCTTCGTCGGAGTAGAGGCTGAGGCTGCAGCTGTGGCTGAGGCTGCGGCGGTGGCGGCGGAGGGAGCGGCGCATGCGGATCCCCGTCGGGCCTCCCTGTTTTTGAAGTACAAGTCGATGTCGTTCCTGAGTCTGGCCGGCAACTGGAAGATCGTCTCCGCCTCCTCTATCATGTAGGCGACGGCCTTTGTCAGCAGCTGGTGGTTGGATTGGAGGCTCTCTGCGGACAGCTTTCGTGGGCAGAGGATGAGCGGGGCGAACATGGTTCCGAGGTTGGTGGCCGACATCTTGTTGGAGGCCTCCTGCATGGACACCTTGTGGAGCAAACCGAGCAGGTCCTTGAGAAGATTGTAGTTCGGCTCTGGGATGAGCAGGAGCAACAGTTGTAGGCAGGCGTTCTTCTTCCCTGAGAGGGCGGCGTTGTCCTGCTCTGCCTCCTCTTCTCCCTCCTCCTCCCCCTTCTCCCTGACAATCCTGGCTACTTGACAGTGCGCGCGGTAGCAGGCGTCGGTCAGAAGCGGCTCGGGCAGCTCCGAGAGGAAGTACTTGAGGACGGCGGCGCACTCGTGGACGGTAAACTCTCCCACGTCCAGATCGACGGCCACGCCCCTGTTCAACCTCTCCTTCAGCGCCTGTTGCTTCTTCAGGTTCCCGTGCTTGCGGAAGATGCCTTCGACGGTCAGGTTGCGCTCTCTTCCCAGGAACTGGATCAGCTGAAACACCTGGCAGATTTCTTTCAAGGGTTAGCATCGTGCAAAAGGTCGGAAACTTTTGTTAACTCCTACCTGGCAGACGCCCTCCATGGTGAGCGCCGCCCCGTCCATGACCCCCGGGTGCTGCGCAGCCACGCCCTGCTGCCCCCCGTGGGAGGAGAGGAGGAACTTCTTGGGCGTGAATATCCTCCTTGCGAGCGATGCGGACTCCTTCTCCGCCGCCGCCTTGGGCGTGGCGGCCACCGACGGGTCCATGACGAAGGAACAGTCGCAGTCGTCCGTGTTCAGGTCCAGCAGGAAGGAGAGGTGCATCTTCACCATGGAGTGGAAGACGTCCGGTTCTGACGCGCGAAGGCGAAAGGCCGCCTCCGAGGAGGAGCAGGAGGAGGAGGACATGACGACGACGACGGCGGCGGCGGCGGCGGCGGCGGCGGCGGCGGCGGCGGCGGCGGGGGCGGGACGATGCAGTTGAAGAAAGTTTAGTTTTCCTC
>JAAUYM010032063.1_pt1 | contig 10755 bp, 10 predicted proteins | sample 7278001 | NCBI WGS metagenome assembly JAAUYM01 (sample SAMN14350224, study PRJNA611818) | marine sediment metagenome | isolation source: surface marine sediment (1.8m) | place: French Polynesia: Moorea | collected 2018-08
ACACGGGGGAAGCTGCATTTTGCCAAAAATAGAGCAAAGCAACATGGTTAAGCTGCCTTTTGTCAAAAAATTGAGCAAACCAACACGGGAAAGCTGCATTTTGTCAAAAAAGAGCAAATTTTTGAACAGGGAAGCTACCTTTTGTCAGAATATTGAGCAAGCCAACATGGGGAAGCTGCATTTTGTCGAAAATTAAACAAAGCAACACATGGAAGCTACTTTTTGTAAAAAAAAATGAGCAAAGCAACATGTGGAAGCCGCATTGAGCAAAGCAACACAGGGCAGCTGCGTTTGGTCAAAAAATTGAGCAAAGCAACATGGGAATGGTGTTGCTCTAGTGGTACCAATAATGGTTAGGCAGATGCCTTAACAACAGTGCATCCTGCACCCACCGCAGATGACCCCGTTGACATCAGCGTTGAGCACGGAGTTCAAGTATCTCCCACAGTAGCGGCTGTTGTGCCCTCCTGAGACATCTCCTCTCATGCAGAAGGGACCTTTTTTCAGGAAGTGGGGAGGGGCAAGCAGTCAAACACATTTAACTTTTTATCCTGTAATTGTAGCACAGTGAAATTGCACTAAATTGCAGCACTTTGCAGAAAGTTGATAAGTATGATAAGTAGCTCACTTTAAAACCTGGCACATTGATCTGCTCGAGCATAAAAAAGACAAACACACCTTTACCTTAACTGGTAAATCCAACATTTTGCTTGACCACCACCACCCCTGCTTCCTTCCATCCATCCCCCCCTACCTGACTCAGAGATATCAATGTAGTCAATGCTGTTGGAGGTGCTGTCGCAGCCCTGGTCCTGCCTGGCCACGAGGGAGATGGTGTCGAAGGAGAACCCAGCAGGAGCGGCACCTGGGAGGAGGAACTGTTGGTCCGGGCAGACCCGGTACTGCACGCAGCACATCCCGGACTCCCGGCGGAGGCAGACAGAGTACCTGGGTGGGTGCGGGGTGGTGGGGTGTTCTTTTTGTCATAAGTACTGTGGAACTCACTGTAAATTGTTAAAGGCTTTAGTTTCCAGAGAGAAAAAGTCTATTTTACTAAATGTGAAGTGATTTTTATAGTGAACATTATGAGTTTTCCATATGTTACTAACTGCTGTGCATTCAGGTGGTTGTCCTGCTCGTTGTCATAGTTGAAGGTCTTGATCCGCCCGGTGCAGCCAGTGTGGTACTGCAGGCAGCCGCTGTCGTAGGGCCTGTTTGAAAAATGCAGTCAACTTCAGACCTACCAGCAAGGTCTGCCACCAGCAGGCAAAAGCTTAATACACTGAAGGGGGCCAATGCATCAAAAGGACTTCACTTTGCTAATAAGTTGACTGTGACACGTACACCTGTACTCATGACACTCATGAGAGTTTGCCAAAGTTTCTCCCCCCTTTTTTATCATCCAGTTATCAAGTATTACCTGCTTGGATTTGTGCACTCGACCTGTGAGACCTTGATGTCCCACAGGCGCTGGTGCAACGTGCTGGACGAGAATGCAAACTCCAGTGTGGCCCCGTCTGCAGGGCCGAGGCCGACATCGATGTACACTGCAAGAGGAGGAGATTGTTTCATGCTTTTTTTTGCATTGGTTGCCCAACCAATATTGGTATCGCTATGGGGACACTCACGGTGGCGACACAAGTGGTAGTTAGCGATAGGGTCGACATTTGGGTTGCTATAAGGTTTTCATATCACTAATGTATCACTTATGTGGTGTTAGTATGCCAGGGCAGGGATTAGAAGAGTGAAAAAAACCCTTAGAGCAACCCATCACTAAATTCACACTAGTGACATTGGTTGGGTGGTCATTGTTCTAAACCACAATGTAGTCTGCAAGTTTTGCTGCTCACTATGTTGTCCACTGTTTAGTCCACAGATCGTTGGAATCACCGCTCCAGTGCCTGTCTGATCAACAGAAATTATATTCCAGAAGATTGTACTACCAGGGAGAAATGAGAAGTCTTGGTTAATTGGGAAATATGTATTCTAGAAAAAACCAACAAGCAAAAAAAGTCAATCCACTCAGATCACATTGGCAACTCAAAGAAGGAGGAGGGAGAAATTGGGTGATATCTCCATCTGTGTCCAGTTGTCTGGGTTTCACTGTACCAAGTCACAAACTCACCAAAACTTGAAACATTTTTTGACATAACAGAAGTTGACTCTACTACCTACTACCTCTCTACTACCTACTACCTACCTACTACTACTCTAACTACTACCTACAAAGGTAAGTTTTTTTTAACAAGTCTATTAAGTCAAAGTACAGGTACAAGTCAAGTCTTGAGCTATAAGGCCTACTAGTCACTAATCCTTGGACATGACAAACAGGGCTGAACACACCAACATTGGCACTCACTGTGACCATGAATGTGTCCACGCAGACGCCTTCGTAGTTGTTGTCGCTCCCCGCCGTGCCCGCGATGTCGAACGTCTCAAAGTCCAGGCGCAGGAAGCACACACCTGCAGGATGGACAAGGAGAAGACAATTAGCAGACATTTGTTGTCGTTGCTGTTGCTGCTGCTGCTGCTGTTTCTTCTTCTTCTTCTTCCATAGACAAAGTTCATCACCCAAGTGAAAAGTTGGAGTGTGTCCCTTCCCCTCTCCCCAGTTGTTCTAGATTATTGGCCCCAGATGTGTTTTGAAAGCATGTCTTCATGCTTTCAACCCTTTTTTTACCATCAGCCTCCTTCTCCACAGTGTAGGACTGACTCTGGCTGCCCTCAAGGGGCAGAGGATGGCCCTCGTTCTGCAGGTAGGAGCAGTTGTTGCTCACTGCGCCGGAGGTCACCACAAACACGCAGCAGACGCCAAACCTGACATAAAAAAAAATGGTACTAATATTAGGTAGAGATTATGAAAAAAAAATGTCAGCCCAACCAGTATCGCTAGCGTGAATTTAGTGATGGGATGCTTGAAGGTCTTTTTTTCACTATTCTAACCCTTGCCCTGGCGTACTAACGCTATGTAAGTGACATATTAGTGATATGAAAACTTTGTTGCAACCCAAGTGTCGACCCCCGTCACTAAACTACCACTAGTGTCGCCACCGAGAGTGTGCGTGCCCCAAGTGATACTGATATTGGTTGGGAACTTATTAGTACTTGTCTCATACCCTGAGGCGCAGCTTCCTGCCGCGCTTCCACCCCTGACTGAGCATTCCGAGGAGGTCAGGCAGGTGCCAACCCTGTTTGCTCCGTTGCTGAAATTGAGACATGAAAATTCTGATCTCAAGGCATATGCTGAAGTGGATATGCCAAAGCAATGTTTGATGAGCCTGTCCCAAAAAAAACCCCTTACACAAGAGAGGATGATGGACACTGCCTCGTCTTGAACTGCACCATGGTCAACGTGGAGAACACTAGAAACACCAAAAAAACCCTTAAAAAGTATCATGTCCTCAATTTTTTTAAAACAAAATTTGGCCTAAATTGGGCCTAAAAAATCTTTTGGTGTCGTCTTGTTTGAAAATGAGAGTTTCAACAAGGACTTGGACTTGATCAATTTGTTGTTGGTCGGGTGGGGGTACGTTTTGCATCTCTCTGGTCCTCTCCGTGATGCGCCATGCTCCTCCTTCTCCTCCTCGCCGCCGTCGTCGCCACCACCAGCAGCAGCAGCAGGATGGACAGGGTGAAGAGGGTCCGAGAGGATCTCCAAGGAGGAGACTTCATCATCATCTTTCCTCCTCCTCCTCCTCTTCGGTTGGAGTGTCTTTTTGGAACTGTCGGGGGGGGGGGAGGGTGGGGAGAGGGATGATGATGGAAAGGAGAGATCACGCACCTACCCACTATAATGCCCAAAAGAGTCATACATGAGCAAAAGAAGTGGTAAAGGAGAGTATAAATAGTTTTTTTTAAGTCATTTCTATTCACTCTTTCCAGCTTGTAAGCTTCCATTATTGTGGTTGGGACTAATTCTAGTCATCCAATTTTACTTTTTTTTTGTACAGCGTACCTACATAGATGCCCCATCAATCATTTCTTTCTTTGTACTAGCTTCTTTCTCTCTCCCTCCGAGATTTCTGAATTCCTCCTCTTCCTCTCCTCCTCTCTTCCTCCTCCTCTTCCTCTCTTACCCTCTTTCTCCTCCTCCTCCTCCTCCATGCTTCTTCTATGTAGTTGGAGAACACTTTTTTAAAAAAGGGAGATAGATCCTGCCATCAGTTTCAGTGCCCAAGTTGAGGGGTCTTGGCGCGCAACTATGTTGACACTGTTGGGACTTTCATTCCTGTTGGCGGCGTCCGCGACTTCGACCCTCGCGGCGGCAGAGCAAGGAGACAGAGTTGCCAGAAAACCGCGTAAGAAGATAGTGTAATAAGTTGGTATCATGATGATTAATAAGTGATGCTGTTGTCGTCCTTCTCTTTGCAGCCAATGTCTTCAAGTTTGTGAGGTGAGTGTGAGCAGCACTAGTACCATACAGTGTGAGATGTGTGAATTTACATTTTTTATAGCTTTACCAATGGCCCCTGCTATGGCACCAATGGCAAGAATGGGACCTGCTACACTGAGGCAGAGTGTTCAGAGAGGGGAGGATCAAACGCTGGCTCGTGTGCATCTGGATATGGAGTCTGTTGCACAAGTATTAAGAGATTAAGAGGCATCTAAGGTCATTCATGTTCATGATGGTGCCACTACTGAAGATCATGTTTCTTTGCAGTTTCACTCGACTGCGGTGGCATGTCCATGGACAACTGCACCTATTTTGAGAGCAACTCACCACGAGCGGGAACCTGTTCAGCCTCCATCTGCCCCTGTGGCCATGACATCTGCCAGGTCAAAATGATGCCTGACTGGCACTTTTAACCAGTTCTCTACGTGCCTTTTTTTCATAAAAAAATGTTATTGATAATGTTCCACAGCTCCGCCTGGACTTTGACAACTTTGTGATAACTGGTCCAAGCACCAGCTCAGTGACAGTCACAAAGCGTGTTGTCAACTCTGGCACTATTGGTACCATCCCAAATGCTCAGGCTAGCACGAGACAAGTTGGAGTCTCCAGTGCAGGCCAGTGCTTGACTGACACCTTCAGCGTCACTGGCCTGGGCTTCACTCCACCAACCATCTGTGGAATCAATACGGGAGAGCATAGTAGAGTCTCATACTACTAATATGAGTGACTATTAGGCCAACTAAATTTCTTCTAACCTGCACTTTTTTTTTCACAGTGTATGTTGATGCGTCAGACAGCTGCAACAACCTCAAGTTTCATCTGGGCACCGTAGCAATTGGAGCTGCCATAGCAACAAGGTCATGGTCAATAAAGGTGAAAGACACCAATACCTACCTAGAAATGAAGACACTTTTCCTCAGAAGACTGCTTTGTTGTGCAGGTGACCCAATACTCCTGCAGTCACCCCAACCTTGCACCACCAGGTTGCACCCAGTACTACTTTGGATCACTGTCCAACACCGTGGAGTCCTTCAACTTCAACGATGGCTCTGGAAGACACCTGGCTAACCAGGACCAGCAGATCTGTGTCAGGTAAACATATGTAGTGCTACAGAGGAAAATTGTACACTTGCTTTGTCTTTTATCACTATCACTTATAGTATACTGCTGTGGGTTTGCTTTTCAGGAGGGAAAGAGGTGCTTGCAGGTAAGTTGCACAGAATCACAAAAGCTCTTTCTTCAACATTTTTGCACAAGTTGTCATTTACAGATTGTGTTGGACCACTTCTGTCAACACTGACTTTGCAGTGTCAGGTAAAAAAAGATAGCAATTTAAAAAAAAAGCAGTTGTCTTAAACTATCAAGTTTTTTTTTCTTGCATATATGACAGGCTCAGTGACTGGGGTGGCACTGAACAAGGTGTTGTAGTAGTGGAAGAAACTAGCAACAATGTTTGGAACATCTGGTGTCTTTACAAGCTTTTTTTTTTTCACTCAGGGCAACTTGTGCTGCAGTTATGCTGCAAAGTCCTCCTCCACCAAAGTCCACGGCTTCGACTGCGTCCACATTCCTGGCGCCCTGAACAGCAACCCCAGTCCGGTCCCCATCAAGTCCAACATCTGTGGCAACAACATGGGACTGGCAGGAGTGCTCCTGGTAACACATTTTTTTTTGCCCTTTTGGCCAATGTTGAAGAATTCATTTTCACTCAGACTGCCAGCTCCATGACGGCGGCACCAAGGACGATATGCAGTAAGTATACCCAACCAATATTGGTTGGGTAGTGTCGCCCCCCCCCAACCTAGCGACACCAACATTGGTTGGGTTTCCTCTCTTTTCCTCCCAGCCGTCCGCACCCCGTTCTCCGTCCACTTCCGTTCGGACCTGTTCGAGTCGCCGATGGAGGCGTCGGCGGGAGCGACGGCCAACACCGGATTCAGGCTCGTCTTCAGACAGGACGCAGTAGGGTGCAACGCGGCAGAAAACGTGGGCGTGGCCGGGGGCGCGGCCGGGGGCGGGGCCATCGCAACTTAGAACCTTTCATTTACTTTTTTTTTTACCGATATTTAACTGCTGCTGCTGCTATGCCAATAAAGTAAATTGCTGGTTGTCAGGCTCAACTTGTTGTTCTGCTAGCAGTTAGATTTTTCTTCTTACACATTCTTACATTGTTGGACGACTTCTGGGCGGGAGGAGGAGGAGGAGGAGAAATAATGAGCAGTTAAAAAAAATTCTGTTGGTACGTCGGTGTGACCCAAAATATTTTTTTTTCTAAGTGCAAAGCCTAGATTATGTGTTTTTTGTCGCAATCAGTGTGGTCAAGGAAAACCCGACCAGACATACCCTGCATCTCGTCGATATTTCAAGCATAAGTCAATAACTTTACAATATGTCTTTTTTAAAACTGGAGAAATTTGTGGGGGAAGAAGTCAAAGTTGACCAGTTAAAAGTAGCTTAGGTAGTAGTACCTAGTAGGTCAAAAGGATAGCGGATTTACAGCGACGGGTGTCTGGTCGGGTCGACAGTGGAAGAGGTGGTCCATGCGTGCGTGCACTACGCACCAAGCAACATCGGGAACAACAACAACAACAAAGAACTCTTTAGACCGCCAACGCTGGCGCCAAAAGAAGAGTGGCAGCGCATCTCTCATCTCTCAACTTCACCTTCCTTGGAGAAGAAGAAGATGGATGTGACATGGCAGACACAATGGGAGGAGGATGAGAATGTCTCCATCTTCTCCAACTCTTCTCTAGCGTCCTGACGAAACGGATGAAACGTCAATTAATCGATTAAAAAGTCGATGTATCAACTAATTGTTGCATATTGTAATGTTACATAGTTGTATCAATGTTACATAGTTGTGTCAATGTTACATAGTTGCATCAATGTCACATAAAGTTGTATCAATGTTACATAGTTACATAGTTGTGTCAATCAGACATAGTTGTGTCAATGTTTACATAGTTGTGTCAATCAGACATAGTTGTGTCAATGTTTACATAGTTGTGTCAATCAGACATAGTTGTGTCAATGTTTACATAGTTGTGTCAATGTTTACATAGTTGTGTCAATCAGACATAGTTGTGTCAATCAGACATAGTTGTGTCTATGTTATATTATATCATGTTACATAGTTGCATCATGCTACATAGTTGTGTCAATCAGACATACCTTAGTTGTATCAATGTTACACAGTCGTGTCATGTTGCAACTATGCTTCAAGCCCTAGTGCAACATGCCCACTCTACGTACACTCTCTTCTCCTGGCGCCAAAAATGAGGTCTAACAGACCCAATCGGTTTCTTCTGCTCCTCGGACGACGAAGAAGGATGAATGCCTGGAACTGGATGCATCCATCCCAAGCTTCAATCCAGATGAGACGTGCCGGGATGCTGAGGAGAGGGGTCGATGAACCCCCCCTCTTTTCACAGGCACTTTTCATGGCTTTAGCTGTGACAAAGCGACCCTTGGAACAACCAAGTGCTCATGCTCCGTCACGTATTTTCAAGCAGAATCTGTTGTCCCGTCGGGTTAAGTGATAGTAACACATTGTGGATGGAATCTGCAACGCGCGTACATTAGTATGTAATTTTATTTTTATTTTAAAAAAGGGGGGAGGGCAAGTAATACAAAATATTTAACATACAAGCTGAATATAAATATCGTACAGTACAGTACATGGAGATCCTCAATCATCCATCATCCCTGCTGCATCTCCTCCTCCTCCTCCATCTCCACCTCCTCCTTCTTCCACGTCCTGTCCAGGTGCTCGTAGCCGGACTTGACGAGGAACCTGAAGTTTGCGTCCGTCCTCAGCTGGCCGAGCTCCCGGCAGGCGAAGAGGTCCTCCGGGGTCGGAAGGGCGCGGGAAGGGAGGCCGGAGTTCTGTCGGGAAAAAGGGAGGGAAAAAATTGTACTACTGCAAGTACTACTACCCAACCAATATTGATACCACTAGAGCCAATTTGAGTTGCTCTAGGTTGGTCTAAGGAGAAAAATATCAAAATTGGTAAGCAGAGCAACCACATTTAGTCACATTTTGGGTCAAAAACTATACATCCTTCAAAAAAAGCAGAGGAAAAACAGGTGGACTAGAAAGGAAAAAAACAAAAAAAAAAAACAAATAAGAAATTTGGTAATCAGAGCAACCACATTCGGTCACATTTTTGGGTCAAAAACTTTATATCCTTTTATTTAAGCAGTGTAGAAAAACAAAACAAAAAATTTGGTAGTCAGAGCAACCACATTTGGTCACATTTTGGGTAAAAAAACCCCTTTCTTTTCAATGTCTGCTGTCCCCTTCCCCTTTCCTCACCTGTTCCTGCAGGTAGCACAGCTCCGCCAGCCTGAAGAGGACGGTCTGCTCGACGGCCGCGGCCGGGTTGTCCACGTCCATGGCCAGCCAGTCGTCCCTGAGGACGGCGCGGGCGAAGACGTGCAGGCGGAGGTCGGCGAGGTCGGACTCGCCCTCGGGCGCGGCCGGGACCGACACGTGGTCCAGCAGGTCCAGGGCGCGCTTGAAGTCGGACGCGTCGGAGGACGGGTTGTCCGGGCCCACGTACAGCTGATGCGGGGGGGAAGGAGAGGACAGTTTTTATTATTACAACTGCTTTAAAGACATGCCCAACCAACAACGCACTCTCAATAACCTGAGCTCCGATGCAGAAATTTTGTTAATGAGCACCGACTGAGCCTGCAAATCGGCGCCAAAACGTGCAAAAACAACGTGTATGCAATGTGTGCTGCCATTCTGGATGCCCGCCGTTGGTGGTTGGGTACGGGGAGCAAAGAGAGAGATATGCCAAAGGGTGATTTCTCAATCTTCTCACCTCTATGACCTCCCTTGGTGTGAGCACCCTCATGGCCTCCCTGTCGATCCCGTAGGCCTCGAGCGCCGACCTGGGCAGCCCCTCCTGCGCCGCCACCGCCCACAGCTGGTGCTCCACGGAGTCCACCAGGTTGGCGGCGGCGGCGGGGGCGGTAGTCTCCTCCCCCTCGCCGTCGTCGGAGCCCGAGGCCAGGGCGGACAGCTTGGCCAGGCTGAGCATGGTCTGTCAGATGGAATAAAAAAATATTAGAAACTTCCCAAGTCTTGTTTGTTTGTTTGTTTGTGGAGTGGGGCAGGACTTTTTACGGCCACGCCCACCACGGCCGGTCCGTTTATGTCCGAACCCTTATGCCTTCACTCGTGTAATTATTACCTCACCCTCGCCGCACTACCGGCAGGTTACCACTCAAGGGCACATCCGGGCACAGGGCCTGCTCTTGTTTTTCTTTTCAGTGCACACACATACCCAGATAAAGGGACCAACACAAAGGTCCCCCTGTACTAATAAATCCACAATCTTAACTTTTATTTCTCTTGACTTTTTAATGACGCTCACAAATTGGAATTTGACTTTTTAAATTTAGATCTCCGTTCAATCAGAAGCATGGTTCGGCCACACAAACGGTTCCCATGTTCCTCCTCCTGTCATCTTCGTCTGAAATTTTACAAAGACAACTTAAGGACATTTTTGTTCTAGCTAAAAAATAGCACAGCTGGTGGTCTTTGGATCAAAGTTTACCAGATCTTACTAGAACCTAGAAGAATACTGAAAATATCTTCACTGAGCTGAGGTCCTTCACTAAATTGAAGGTTGACTGCTCAATGCTGTCTAAATAATGCAGTCTGGAGGTTACCCGCGGCAGGCATTGCCATCGCCACGGAGGCGGCGGCGGCGACGGCAGCGGCAAACAGCAGAAAGGCCAGGTGGAACTTCATGTTGTGGAGGAGAGAGAGAGAGAGAGAGAGATGTGGAGAACTGCTGGTGATGTGGTCTCACTGAGCAGCCTGACTGAGTTATTTATAGATAGACGAAAGCAGTCATGTGGGTGCAAGAAACAGATATTGTATTTTTTGGGGCGCTGGTGGGGGGGGGGACGGAGAGGAAAAGAGGATGACACCAATTTGGTAAGCAACTGTGCCGTTTATTCATACTAATTACTAAGTTATGAAAAAAGTTTGTGCATATTAAGTTTAACAGTCAAACATTTGTTTGACTCTGAGAACAATCTGAGAACGTTAACTACTGTTCTCAGATTGACATGGGACTTATCGTAATTCATAAGAACTCACGGCAGTTAGAAAAAAAAATTAACCTTAATTGTACTTACCTGTAGACAAACTATTCAAATAAGCCATAACTAACATACTAAAAAAGTTGGATGCTTAATTTAAATGTAGGAGCTTTATTTTTAAAGAACCTGCTTCAAAATATATATTAATAGCTCACTTTGTTCAAAGTGGCTGTTTTTTTTATACCTGGACTAGGTATTTGCTGTTGGGACCTGTTTTTTGGGTCAGGCGGGCTACGTCAAGT
>JAAUYM010144105.1_pt1 | contig 10749 bp, 8 predicted proteins | sample 7278001 | NCBI WGS metagenome assembly JAAUYM01 (sample SAMN14350224, study PRJNA611818) | marine sediment metagenome | isolation source: surface marine sediment (1.8m) | place: French Polynesia: Moorea | collected 2018-08
ACACCTCAATCCCGTCCTGGCCGTTGACTGCCGTAAACATCTCGTAGCCGCACCCGGACAGCACCTGTTCGCACAGTCGGCGAACCTGGTCATTGTCCTCGACGAGGAGAATGCCCGCCGTATGAGACAGCGAACTGCGCGTCTCAGGCTCTGTGGACTTTGCCGGGATATCCAGTACCTGTGTACGAACGGGATCAATCAGGGGCAGCTGGACTTCGAAGCGCGTGCCGCGACCCGGCTCCGAGTCGACGTCTATTGTTCCACCGTGACGCTTGATAATGCCGTAGACGACGGATAAGCCAAGGCCGGTTCCCTCGCCTTCGTCCTTGGTGGTAAAGAAGGGCTCGAAGATTTTGTCGACAACGCTGGAAGGGATCCCGGCGCCGGTGTCCTCGATGCTGATCAGCGCGTATTCCCTGAACTCGCCGTCGTCATCAACGCCGCTTTTCTCCCCGACAGTAATGGTCAGGCGGTCGCTATCAGACTCTCTGCCTTTGGACTCTCTGCCTTTGGACTCTCTGCCTTTGGACTCTCTGCCTTTAGACATGGCGTCCCTGGCATTGACGCAGAGGTTGACCACCACCTGTTCCAGCTGGCCCGCGTCTGCGAGCACGTGGGGTGACTGCAGCGACTGCAGGAACCGGACGCTGATGTTTGCAGGCAGCAGTCTGCGAATCATGTTCTCGACTCCCTTGATCAACTCATTCAGGTCGACCTCGACAAACTCGATCTCCTGCCTGCGCGCGAAGGTGAGCAGCTTTTGTGTCATGTCAGCGGCGCGGTCACCGGCCCGCCGGATTTCCTGGAGATGTCCCCTGACCATCCGGTCGAGGTCTGGCTGGCCCAGGCAGAGCTCGGCGTAGCCGTTGATTGCGACGAGCAGGTTATTAAAGTCATGTGCAATACCACCGGTGAGCTCGCCGATTGATTCGACCCGCTGCGTTGCATGCAGCTGGTGCTGCAACGCGGCGCGCTCGCGCTCTGCTTCGGTCATCTCGGTGATATCGCGAATCACCCAGGTTCTCGACTCCGTCTGTGAGCGAAACACGCGTGCGTGCAGCTGTAGCTCGCCCGTGGGTCCGCGCCCTTCAATGGCGAGGCCGCGCGACTCTGTGGGCACAATTTGTGCCTGGGGAATGAGCGCGGTGATTGGCGCGCCCAGCAGCGAGCCGTCGTCTTGTCCGAAGATATCGAGGGTCGCTTCGTTGAAGTCGATGATGATGCCGTCGCGATCGGTCCTGATGATCGCCTCGCTGATGTTTGAAACCAGGGTCTGCAGGCGCCTTCGCACCTCGCGCGTTTCTTTTTCTGCGCGTTCGCGACCGAGACGCTCTTCCTCGATTTCACCCTCGAGCTGGTGTCTTGCGATCTCGGCGCCGTCTGCGTGCTGCTCTGCTTCGTCGCGCGCCTGGCGTATGGTCATCGACTCACGTTCGGCTTCGATCAGTTTTTGCGAAACACGCCGGGCGTGGCGGGCAAGAAACAGCGCATTCAGCGGCAGTGACACAGCCCGTCGAAGATGAGCCAGTCGACTCGTGGCCGGCAGCCAGAACTCGAGCCGGGTGAGCGTGTCTGCGGCAATGACATTCGCCTCGGCCGCATCGTTACCCAGTGCCGCAGGAACGGAAGCAAGCTGTCCGGCGATCGCGTTCGAGAGCGCTGAGGGTGGCGGAACCAGCGACTCCGTGAGGAGATCAATCAGGATGCTGTCAGCGCTGGAACGCGCAATGCGGGCGCGTATCGGTAGTGATGCAAGTATGCCCGCTGGATCAAAGAGCAGTGACGTAATCTGTTCGCTGGGCTCAACGTAAAGCGACGCCTGTATGCGCCAGTAGCGGAAGTCATCATGTTTCCATGCGACGGACGCCGCCTGGAGCAAATCATCATCAGAGATCCAGGATCCGAGGTTGGCGTAAATGAGCGCCATCGATTCCCAGTCGATCAGCGTGTCGGCGTGATTGAGCGTCTCGGCATCAAGTCCTACATGATTCAGCAGGTGACGCTCGGGTATCTGGCGCTGTCGACACAGGTCGAACAGCCAGCGCACGTGCTGGCAGGAGACCGTTCCCTGGTTCTGCATTCCCCAATCCTCGACGGGATCAGGTCGTGGTCTTCACGCCAGTCGCTGAACCAGTCTCGTGTGGATGTTATCGAATCCACCATTGCTCATGATGACGACATGGCGCGGCGACGCGGCGCTTTCCGGTTGTAATTGCTGCGTCGCGATTCGCTCGATGATGTCGTCCACGTTGTCGAAGAACTCGCCCCGCTCGATCAGGTTCATGTCCCATTCGAGCCCCTTGGGCCTGAACCAGAAAATCTCGTCGGCGCTGAGCGTCGATGAGGCGAGCCGGCGCTGGTGGTAGCCGCCGCGCATCGTGTGGGAGCGAGGTTCGATAACACAGGTAATGTGCGCGTTCCCCACCTTTTCTCTCAGCCCTTTCAGCGTTTCCTCGATGGCGGTGGGGTGATGGGCAAAATCGTCGTAGACAGTCAGCGAGGCGCTCTCGAAGATTTTCTCCATCCGGCGTTTGACGCCCCGGAATCCGGACAGCGCCTCGCAGGCGACTTCAGCAGAAACGCCGGCATGGCGGGCTGCGGCGATGGCAGCCAGGGCATTGTTGACGTTGTGCTGCCCTGTCATGGTCCAGTCGACAGAACCGGCGCCCTTTCCATCGATCTGAACGGTGAACCGGCTGCCGTCGGATGATTGCTCACCTGCGGTGATTGCGCCCGGTGGCTGGGCGCCGAATTCCACAACCGGGGTCCAGCAGCCGCGTTCGAGCACGTCATCGAGGTTTTCATCGCCGCTACGCTTGATGATCTGGCCGCCCGCGGGGATTGTGCGAATCAGCAGGTGAAACTGCTGTTTGATGGCGTCGAGATCCGGAAAGATGTCGGCGTGGTCGTACTCCAGGTTGCCGAGCACGGCGGTGCGTGGACGGTAGTGCAGGAACTTCGAGCGCCGGTCGAAGTAGGAGGTATCGTACTCATCCGCTTCGATGACAAAGAAGTCCGTTTCGCCCAGTCGCGCCGACTCCGGAAAGTTGCCGGGCACGCCGCCGATCAGAAAACCCGGCGACAGGCCGGCGTACTCGAGGATCCACGCAATCATCGACGATGTTGTCGTCTTGCCGTGTGTGCCGGCGACCGCAATCACCCACCTGCCGGGCAACAGGTAGCGACCCAGCCACTCCGCGCCTGAGGTGTACGCCATTCCCCGGTCGAGTACGTGTTCGACCGCTGCGTTACCGCGCGGCAGGTTTGCGTTGCCGATGATCACCATATCGGCGTCCTTCGGAATGTTCTGCGCGACATATCCTTCTGACAGTTCGATACCTGCCGCTTCCAGCTGCGTGCTCATCGGCGGGTAGACGTTCTCGTCGGTGCCGGTGACGTGGTGGCCGAGTCCACGTGCAAGCAGCGCAATGCTGCCCATGAGCGTGCCGCAGATGCCGAGGATGTGAACGTGCATCAGTTCGACGGGTACGCGGCGTAGGTCATGAAGATCGCGAGGATCTCGATGCCAAAGGCGGTTGCCATGCCAAGGGCCAGACTGACGTCGGCTGCGCGATGAAGGATGAAACCGGCAATCGAGAGCCACCACACGAAGATGCCGAGGAAAACCGTTTCGAACAGCATGCGCATCGACGGTTCTTCCGTTGATGTCAGGAGGATGCTGATCGGTAAAGTCATCACAAGTATCAGGGTATTTGCGCCAAGCAGTGCTGACATCGTCTGGATGAATCGATTCCCCAGCGACTTGAAGGCGAGCAGTGCGGCAACGATGGACGCTTCAACGCCAAGCCCGATCGCAATAAATGCCGTGGCCTTGAGAACGCCGATGTCGTCGCGACTCAGCAGATTCGTTGCCATGGCAACGATGAAATAAAGAACGAGCGATAACCCGAGAACAAATGTGGATGCTGGCAGTCGCTCCGGGCCGGAGCGAAGCAGGCACATCTGCCAGTAGAACTTGAGGATTAACTGCATGTCATCGCGTCGCTTGTTGCACTGCAAATGTTACATGACTTGGATCAATGAAGCCGAACAGGACGGATGCCATGATTCCGGCGTGATTTCACAGCTCGAATTGGGGACGTAATGGCTGAGCACCCTGAATACAATCTAAAGGTCGTTCGACAGTTTGCCATCATGACGGTGGTCTGGGGCATCGTTGGCATGCTTGTCGGCGTTGTGATCGCGGCACAGATGACCTGGCCGCAACTCAATCCGCCACTTGAGTGGTTCCACTTCGGTCGTCTCAGACCGCTCCATACCAACGCGGTGATTTTTGCCTTTGGCGGCTGCGCGCTGATGGCGACTTCGCTCTACATTGTGCAGCGGACCTGCCAGGCGCGCCTGATATCCGACAAGCTTGCCGCGTTTGTGTTCTGGGGCTGGCAGCTGGTCATTCTGTCTGCGGCGATCTCGTTCCCGCTGGGTCTGACAACTGGCAAAGAGTACGCAGAACTCGAATGGCCGATCGACATCCTGATCACGCTGGTCTGGGTGGCCTACGCGATTTTGTTCTTTGGCACGGTCGCAAAGCGGCAAACGCAGCACATCTATGTGGCCAACTGGTTCTTCTCGGCTTTCATCATCGCGGTTGCCATCCTTCACATCTTCAACAGCCTCGCGATTCCCGTGTCGGCCATGAAGTCTTATTCAATCTATGCGGGTACGGTCGATGCCATGGTTCAGTGGTGGTACGGCCACAACGCGGTGGGCTTCTTCCTGACCGCCGGCTTCCTGGGCATGATGTACTACTTCGTGCCGAAACAGGCTGAGCGCCCGGTCTATTCCTACCGGCTTTCGGTTGTTCACTTCTGGGCGCTGATTGCCGTTTACGTCTGGGCAGGCCCTCACCACCTTCATTACACGACCCTGCCCGACTGGGCGCAGAGCCTGGGTATGGTGATGTCGCTGATCCTGCTTGCTCCCAGCTGGGGCGGCATGATCAACGGCATCATGACCCTGTCAGGTGCGTGGGACAAACTGCGCACCGACCCGATCCTGAAGTTCCTGATCGTGTCGCTGTCCTTCTATGGCATGTCGACGTTCGAAGGCCCGATGATGTCTATCAAATCGGTCAACTCGCTGTCCCACTACACCGACTGGACCATCGGTCACGTGCATTCCGGTGCGCTGGGTTGGGTTGCGATGATCTCTATCGGCGCCCTGTATCACCTGATCCCCATCCTGTTCGGCCGCAAGCCGGGCGAGATGTACAGCGTGAAACTGATTGACTGGCACTTCTGGCTGTCCACGATCGGCACCGTGCTCTACATCGCCTCGATGTGGGTCAACGGTCTGATGCAGGGCCTGATGTGGCGAGCGGTCAACAGTGACGGCACGCTGACCTACAGCTTCGTCCAGTCAGTCGAGGCGAGCTTCCCGGGATATGTCGTTCGCTTCATTGGCGGCACGATCTTCTTTGCCGGCATGCTGGTGATGGCCTACAACGTCTACATGACGACGCGGCCCCAGCCGGAGGGTGATGAAACACCGGTCGCAGAACCGGCAGGAGCGACTGCGTAATGAACGAATTTATCGAAAAGAATCTCCTGGTCATGATGCTGCTGATCCTGGTTGCGGTCAGTTTTGGTGGCGCTGTCGAAATCATTCCGTTGATGACACAAAAGGTTGTCTCGGAGCCCATCGAAGGCCTTGAGCCACTGGAACCGATCGAGCTCGAAGGGCGTGACATTTACGTCCGCGAAGGCTGCAACACCTGCCACTCGCAGATGATCCGGCCGCTACGCGCGGAAGTGGAGCGGTATGGCCACTACACCGTGGCGGGAGAGCTGGTCTACAACCATCCGTTCCTCTTCGGATCCAAGCGCACTGGCCCCGATCTCGCCAGGGTTGGCGGGCTGTACAGCGATGGCTGGCACCGGGCGCACCTGTATGACCCCCGTTCGGTCGTTCCCGAGTCAAACATGCCGGCATTCCCCTGGCTCTTTGAGAAGGAACTGGATACGAGTTCAACCGCGGCGAAGCTCGCGGCGCTGCAGACGCTCGGCGTTCCTTACACGGATGAGCAGATTGCCAGCGCAACGGAAGGACTGGCCGGCAAGACAGAGGCAGATGCGCTGATCGCGTACTTGCAACAACTCGGCACGCTGATCCAGGAGCGGAGGTAGACCATGGACATCAATGATTTGAGGGGAATCGCAACGATTCTCTGCATGGCTGCGTTTATGGGCATCGTGTGGTGGGCTTACGGGCCCTCGCGCAAGGGCTATTTCGAGAAGGCGGCGCAGCTTCCGTTTGAAGACGAGCAAGAAGAAAACAGCGGGGAGAAGTCATAAGTGAGCAGTCTGGTTAGTGCATTTGTGATCATTGGTACGCTTGGCTCGATTGCCGCGTACTTCCTGATTCTTCATCTCAACAGATCAATCAGCCGACCCGGTGAAACGACGGGTCACAGTTACGACGGCATTGAGGAGTACGACAATCCGCTGCCGGCCTGGTGGTACTGGGCGTTTCTGCTGACCATCATTTTTGGTCTGGGTTACCTCGCCTACTATCCGGGCCTCGGCAACTTCGCCGGCCTTTCCGGATGGACAAAGGTCGCGGAGCTCGAGCAGACCATGGCGGAGGCCGACGCGAGATACGCGCCGATCTTTGCACAGTATCGCGACATTCCGGTTGAGGAACTGGCCAGCAACGAGGACGCGCTGAAAATCGGTCGCCGGCTCTTTGCCACCAACTGCGCGGTGTGCCACGGCGCAAACGGTATGGGCAGCTTTGGATTCCCGAACCTGACCGACGAAGAGTGGAACTGGGGCGGTACCGGGCAGGACATCACCAACACGCTGCTCTATGGCCGTAACGGCATCATGACCGCGTTTGGCGCCATCCTCGGCGATGAAGGGGTCAGCGACACGGCGACCTATGTGTTCCAGCTTGCCGGCCGGGAAGTTGATGCCGAGTCTGCCGCGCGGGGCAAGGTGCACTACGACATGTACTGCGTTGCCTGTCACGGCCTCGATGGCAAAGGCAACACGCTGCTCGGTTCACCGAACCTGACCAATGAGATCTGGCTTTACGGCAACTCGCGTCTTCGCGTCGAGCATACGATTCGCCACGGTCGCAACAATATGATGCCCGGGTTTGCCAACAGGCTTGGCGAGGACAAGGTCCATATTGTTGCCGCGTACGTGAAGAGTCTTTCCGCTGGCGACGCGCCAGCGAGTGGCTCCGCCGGTATGACCGGGCAGTAACCACCGGCCGGCAACACCCTGAGAAACACTATGCTAGCTAAACCACCGCAAAAGGAGTTGGATCCGAACACCGACTCCTCGGTACTCAATCTTTACGAGAAGCGTGAAAAGATCTTCACGCGATCTGTCGAGGGCTTCTACCAGAAGGTTCGCCTGTTCACAGGCTGGCCCCTGCTGCTCGGCTATTTCCTTTCGCCCTGGCTCATGATCGAAGGTCGCCAGGCGATTTTCTTTGATCTGCCCGAGCGCAAGTTCCACATCTTCTGGCTGACGTTCTGGCCACAGGATTTTGGTCTGCTTGCGTGGGCGCTCATGATTTCGGCGTTTTCACTCTTTTTGGTAACGACCCTGTTTGGGCGCGTGTGGTGCGGCTACACGTGTCCGCAGACCGTCTGGACCGCCATCTTCATGTGGGCGGAACAGATTGCCGAAGGTGAGCGTCATCAGCGCATCCGCCTGGACAAGGCACCCTGGAATCTGGAGAAGGTCTGGAAGCGCACGCTGAAACACGGCATGTGGTTCGGATTCGCGCTGCTGACCGGCGTGACGTTCATCGGCTATTTCTACGGAATCCGCGAGCTGATCGTGGATGGGGTGACGCTGAACCTGCCTGCGGTCGCTGCGTTCTGGACGCTCTTCTTCACGGGTGCGACCTATATCAACGCCGGCTGGATGCGAGAGCAGGTGTGCAAATACATGTGCCCCTACGCCCGATTCCAGTCTGCGATGTTCGACAAGGACACGCTGATCGTTTCCTACGATCCCGCCCGAGGCGAACAACGGGGCGCTCGCAAGAAGGGTGCTGACTACAAGGCGGAAGGGCTCGGTGACTGCATCGACTGCCAGTACTGCGTACAGGTTTGCCCCACGGGGATCGACATCCGCGATGGCCTGCAGTACGAGTGCATCAACTGCGCGTTGTGTGTCGACGCCTGTAATTCAATCATGGACAAGATGGGTTACGAGCAGGGACTGGTTTCCTACACGACCGAGCACGCGCTCGAAGGCAAGCCGTGGACCTGGAAGCGAGTCAAAGTCGTGGGTTACAGCGTTGCACTCGTTGCGATGATCACGTTGTTCACGTCGACAATCTTCCTGCGCGTTCCGCTCGAACTCGACGTCATTCGGGGCCGCGGCCAGCTTTACCAGGAAGTTGCGGGCGGTCTCGTCCAGAACACCTATACGGTGAAAATCCTCAACATGGCGGACGACACCCGCATCTTCGACCTGACGGTCAGCGGGCTGCCGGACGCGATCCTCGTGCCGAATCGACCCGTCACCGTCGCGGGCGGTGAGATCTATGAGCTTGCTGTGAGCGTTCAGGTCAACCCGGATCTGCTCGTATCCGCAAACAACCGGATCGAGTTCGAAGTGGTCTCCAGTGATGGTGCAGTCAGCGCGACCAGCAAGAGCAGCTATATCGGGCCAAGCCCGGTGGGATTGTAACCAATGGGGTCTGTCATGATGTCTGAAACGCGACCTGTCGAAGACTGGTACCGGAACCCCTGGGTCTGGATGGTGATCTGCATTCCGTTCACGGCAGTGCTGTTCGGCATTGTCATGATCACCTCAGCCACGTGGTTCCCGGACGATGTGGTGGTCGACAACTATTACAAGGAAGGCAAAGCCATCAACCAGCGGCTCGAGATGGACATGGAAGCATCGAAGCGAAACGTCCGTGCTACCGGCACCTTCACGAGCGATGCTGTCGAACTCGAGCTGCTCGGCGCCTACGACAGCGCGGTTGTGCTCAAGGTCTTTCACGTGACTGACAGCAGCCTGGACCAGGAAATAGTCCTGCTGCCGGAATCGGGCAGCCGATATGTTGCTGACGATGTTTCGCTGCCGTTTGCTGAAGCCGGTATCTGGTACGTCGAGATTGTCGGCGCCGACTCGAACTGGCGGCTTCGGGAAAGGGTTGTTGCTCCGCTGACAACCGTCGAGCTGAATCCGCGATGAACCAGGTTCCCTCGGCAACGGCGACGGTTTGCTTCCACTGCGGTGGAGCGGTCGACGCTGAACGCGCGATTGTGAGAGGTGAACACCCTTTCTGTTCGGAAGCATGCCGGAGCGCAGCCGAGAAGATTCAGGCGCTCGAACTCGACGGTTACTACGATTTCCGGGAGAAGCTCGAGCCGACGTCTTCCTGCTGCAAGAAGTCCGGGGCTGGTGCACGTGCGAGTGAAGCCGAACGGCAGCTCGAGTTCGACCAGGTGGATCGGGAGATTGCGCCGGGCGTGCGCCAGGTATCACTTCACGTACCCGATATCCGCTGCGCGGCCTGTACGTGGCTGATTGAAAGCAGCCTCGCCAAACGTGACGACGTGCAGAAGTGTTCCACCATTCTTGCCGATCGCGTCGTATCCGTTGAATACGAGGGAGAGTCTCCGCTCGAAGTTGTCTCATTTATCGAGTCGTTAGGTTTTACGCCGCTTCCTGACCGCAGCGCTGAGGTGCGCGAGTCCCAGGTCAGGGAAAGAAAACTCATGACAACCCGGCTGGGTATCGCCGGCATCGGCATGATGCAGGTGATGATGTACGCCATTGCGACCTACGTTGCCGGCGAGGGCGGCATAGAGCCGGCGTACCTGTCGCTGATGCACTGGGCGAGCCTCGCGATGACAACGCCGATTGTCCTTTACAGTGCAATGCCGTTTCATCAGGGAGCGATCCGGGACCTCAGGCACGGGTCACTGGGGATGGACGTCCCCGTGTCGCTCGCGATCTGCTCTGCCTATGTGCTGAGCGTGTTCAACACGATCTGGGGATCAGGGCACGTCTACTACGACTCAGTGGCAATGTTCACGTTCCTGCTGCTGCTGGGCCGCTTTGTCGAGCTGCGCTCGCGGCAGAAGTACGAGAGCAGCCGTTTGCTGGCCGATACGCTGCTGCCTGCGTCCGCCCGACCTGAGGGCGAAGACAAGCCCATTGAGATCGGTCGAGTTGTTGAAGGGATGAGACTTGCGGTCGCTGCCGGCGAGCGAATAACGACCGACGGGATTGTTGTTCTTGGCCAGACGACCGTCAACGAAGCCGCGTTCTCAGGTGAAAGCGTGCCTGTTGAAAAACAGGTTGGCAGCCGTGTCCTAGCCGGTTCGATGAATCTCGACGGCGACATTGTCGTTGAGTCAACGGCTGGCTATGGCGACTTCGTGATCAATCACATCTCTGCCATGTATCGTGATGCGGCCAGCTGGCGTCCCCACTTTTCCAACACGGCGGATCGCGTCGCGCGCTTTTTTGTTCTCGGCGTGCTGCTGCTGGCAGCGGGATCCGGGACTTACTGGTATCTCGCGGGGGGTGACGGGTTCACCGTTGCCCTGACGGTGCTTGTTGTTTCCTGCCCCTGTGCACTCTCGCTCGCGACCCCGGTCGCTTACACGGTTGCGCTCTCGGCGCTTCGTGAGGCCGGCGTTGTCATCAAGAACGGCAGCTTCCTCGAACGCGTCGTTGACGTCACACGGGTCGTATTCGACAAGACCGGCACGCTGACCGAGGGCAGGCTCGTGATCGAGAAGGT
>JAAUYM010032560.1_pt1 | contig 10748 bp, 15 predicted proteins | sample 7278001 | NCBI WGS metagenome assembly JAAUYM01 (sample SAMN14350224, study PRJNA611818) | marine sediment metagenome | isolation source: surface marine sediment (1.8m) | place: French Polynesia: Moorea | collected 2018-08
CAGGAAAATCTGAATGGTCCGGTGGCTCAGGAAGGCGGAAGTTGCGCGTCAGGAGGAAGGAAAGCATGAAGCGCAAGCAAGCACTTATGGCCAATAAAGATCGAAGCCTCGTCCTCATCTTCATCCTCCTCCTCCTCCTCCTCCTTCTCCATCTGGAGAAAGACGAAATCGTTTCTGAGGCGGAACCTCTTTCTCCATCAATCCATCCATTTCCTATACCCTCCCTTCCCCCCTCTCTCTTCTCATGATGCTGTGGCGACTGACCGGACATTCATCAAACTCAACCTTGCACCAATCTTCTTCTCCTTCTTTCTCCCCCTTCCTCCCTCTCTTCCTCCTGTTCCTTCTGCAGTTACAGCGCTGCCAAAAGCCCCTCCCCCCCACCCCCTTTCTCTCTGAACACACTCATTCTCCTGCGCTGAATGCGTAAGTGAAAGAACCAAAAAAAAAAAAAAAACAAATTAAACTGTCGCTTGAAAGAGGCGACCCAGAAAAAAATATTGACGTACTGAGTCTGACCCAATTCTTAGTTGTACTGTACAGGCTATTTTCTTTTTCAGCCAGTTACCGAGACGGATAGCCCAACAGAAAAAAACCTGTGAAATTAATTTTTTTTTCCAAAATGTTTCAATAAAAACCATTCTGGCAAATGATGCCATCGTTTTGCCCGCACCTGTTTAATACGTGAACGATGAACTGTTTCTGTCGATTTAATTTTTCGAAAGCACGCGTCGCCCTCCCTCACTCCTCACCCCGCCCTCCCTCCCTGTTTTCCTGTCTTCCTGTATCGATTTCCGAGGGAGGAGAGAAACTTTCTCGTCACCCTCAAAGCGATTGGCCAGCGCGCGCGCGCGCGCGCGTGTGTGTACACAAAGCGACGAAGGAAAAAAAAAACCTGGCCCATTAACCTATTTTTCCTTTCTGTTACCTGTGTGACCGACTGCTATTACTGCGGTTACGCGCGTCCCAGCCCGAAAACAGACAGAGAGAGAGAGAGAAAGAGAGAGAGAGACTCCCTTGATGAATGATGGTGTGCGGTGGTTGGTCAGACCCCGTAATTTTCCCCGAAATTTATTATTATTCTTTCTTCCCTCACCACCAAGAAGAATCATTCCCTGCGTCGTCCCCACGTTAAGAGGGAGGAGAACCAAAGATGATTGCATGTTGCTTTCTGTCTGAAAAAAAAAGTAAAAGTCAAGGGAAGGTTCACGTAAAGACCGGCCTTTATTGCCCCCTTACCTCCTCTCCTCTCCTCCCCCTCTCTCTTTTTCTTTAGGAGCACCTGTGTTTGTTTAGCAGACCGGGGGGAGGGGGTGGGAGTAGAAATAGTAAAGCACCTCAAGTCTATTAGGTCCAGGGAGGGTGGTGACTTCATGGCCTTGGAGGCCGAATTCGGCCCAAAACTAGTGTATTGTCAGAGCCTTTTTGCTTGCTTTTTCGGGGGGCTCGAAGTCTCGACATTTTCGAGATGAAGTACCTACTCCCTGACAGACTTTTTTCCACCCTCCCTTTCTCACACGCACTTGCTTGCTGCTGTTGCTACGTACTATGTACACAAGTAGGAGTTGGGAACCCCTGAATGCAGACTGTGTGGGTCAACTTGCTTTTCTGTGTTTTCTTATTTTCCCACTGCGTGGGGTATGTGTGTAATTTTTCTTCTCTTTTTTACGGGGACATACCTGCACGTATAATAAATAAATCTGAATATTTTATGGGTAGACTAGCAGTTGCTACACGAATAAGCACTGGTACCTACATGACAAGCCCCGACCAATATCGCCGAGGTATCGACAAGGTGGCATCCAGGCATCTATCCTCCTGCCATGGTAAGATAAAATGCTGGGAGGTGGGGGATCTCACATACGCGTAGTTGAGACTGGAGCAACAACGTTACCTCAAAAAGCCTCGGCGGTGCCTCAGTGGTGTTGCTGAGGTCGCCAATATTGGTCGGGGCATCACTGGAGACTCTGTAGCTATGTGGGTCAACTTTCTGTTTCTTTTTTCCCCTCTCCCTTTCCCCCTCCCCTTGAGCCCTCCTATAGGAAGGAACATGCACATGCTTGATAAGCAAGACGTGTAACTGCACACATCACGGAATGTGCCTACACATGCTACCATTCCTTTTTTTTTCGCGGGCACACGCGAGCAAATGTGGGAGGAGAGACACGTGTGTGTGGGTGTGGGTGCCCAACCAACAACGCACTCTTAATAAACTTCCGACTGATCTCCGATGCAAAAGTTTTGTTAATAACCACCGACTGGGCGTACATTTGCGCCAAATGCGCAAAACGTGTGTGCAATGTGTATATATTCCAACTGAGCTTCCATTTTGCATACCACCGTTGGTGGTTGGGTGTGTGTGTGGGTGTGCATGCATCCAGCTTTGCCGCCTCTTCTGATCAGTCCCAGTCACGAAAGCAGGAAAGAAAAGGATGAAAAGCACAACGGGAAAGATTGATCGCAAGCTATTAATTAGTTAATGTTTCCTTATATGTAATTAAAATTGCTTTTCTTCGATCATGTGGTACAGCGTGAGAAAAAAATGCAACTTTCCCAAGTTAATAAGTGATGAGATTCTTGAAAGAAGGGAGAAAAGAAAACTTTTTTCTCCCAGGACGCTAGTACTAGGTCTAACCTTTTTCCTTTTAACCAAAAAATTGGCATGTTAAATTCTGTTTCATTCTGGATCCTTCCTCTATCTTTCTCTTCCTCTTGTAGCAGGGCGGAAGAGGAGGGCGGAAGGCGACTTCCGGGGGGGAGGGGGCTCCTCCTCCTTCCTCCTCCCATCTGCTGTGTCTGGTTTGTGGAATGGATGGATGGATGGTAGGTTGGTAGGCCCTGAAAAGTTCCAAGTACACGTCTACTCAAGGAGAGAAGAGTGAGGTTCGCACAAAAAAAGGAGGAGGAAAGTAGGGGAAAAAAAGAAATAACGTCGTTAACTCGAAACGGCAGCAAGGAGGGTAGTAGGTAGGTACAGCATTAGGTAGTACAGATACTCTTTTTTTTCACGGAACTTGTTCAACTAAGATTGTTCTTTAACTTTATCAAGAAATTAAGTTTTCCGCTGTGCGAGTGCACTTCTGGGTGCACGAATGTGAGTGGTACGTGGGAGAGAGAGAGAGAGAGAAAGAGAGAGAGAGGGAGGCCATTTTCCTCTCCGTCTCTTCTTAATGGACCCGTGATGAGAGGTCCATTTGGAACAGCCCCCGGAGCGTGGGACGAGACTGGAATCGTTGTCACTGTCCTCTCTTCCTCTCCTCCTCCTCCCTCCTTCCACTTCCTCCATTTTCCGCCCTGCTGAGTCTGTCTTTCCTGCTTCCTCTTCCTCCTCACGGATTTCCTTTTCCTCTTTCTCCTCCTCTCTTTTGGCAGAATCACCGTTGACATCGAATCTCCAGACCGACGATCGAATAAAAATACCCCCATTTCTCTCTTTTCTTTTTAGGAGGAAGGGGGAGGACATAAAAGAGACTCTTAAAAATCAACTCGATCGCCTTAGGAAAGCGATTCAAGCTCGGTCAAGTCCTAGACCCATCTCTACGCGCGTCCTCTCATTTTTTGCAAGCCACTTTTCTCCTCCTGTCTTCTTCTTCTCAACTCACCTGACTTACCAAAACAGAAACTCTCTCTTTCTCTCCGGAAACTTTCTCAGAGAGAGGAGAGCCAGAGAGAGAGAGGAGAAAGAGACGCAGACAGTTCGGAAGAAGGAGGAGAATAATTGCTTCTTGCCCCCCTCTTCCTGTTTGTCCTCTTTTTTTTTTGTTTCCCTCCATCTCTTTTCCTTTCCCTCTCCGTCTTCAGTATTTGTGCGTATACTGTAATGTACTATACAGTACAGTGAAATCCCATCAAGTGAAAATGGGGTAAGAGAGTCCCGACCAATATTGCTGAAGTATCGACAAAGTAGCGTCTAGGTATCTGTCCGCCTTCCCATGGTAAGATAAAAAAAAAACACTGAGGTAGGAATCAGACATAACTTAGACTAGTAGAACGACAATTTTTATTTCAAAATGTCTTTGAGGGAACCCTGAGGTCGGCTATATTGGTCGGGAAAATGCAGCTTACGTGTAGTAAATAAGACACTGTTTGAAAAAACCATTTGGACCGACCATTCCTTAGTTATGTTCGGACACGTGGGAATGTTTATCTGCTTCCAACCTTTCCCGCTTAAGCGGATTTGACTGTATCACTTTTTTGCCTCCTTCCTTTCCCTTTCTTTCTATCTCTCTCTCAGCACTGCTGCATAAATTACACCCCATCCTCCCTCTTCCGACAGAGTCCACCACCACCTTTTCCTCCCTCCGCCATCAGGCAGCAGCCGCCGCGGCGGCGCCGGAGGGAGAAATACCCAGGAGGTTTTTTTTTTTGAAGCGTCTTTGGGGACCCATAACTCGGGTCGGAATTCATTGTGTGTGAGGAAGTGGGGGGGAGGGGAGATAGAAAGTAGGGCGATGGGAGGGTTAAAGGAGAAAAGAAGAGGAGTGGGGGAAGTTGGTGGTTGCTGGTTCTGATCTGTGGAGACTCCTTCCATCCTTTATTCTCCTCTTTCCCCTTCCTTTCCAACCCCAACCCCTCCGTCCAACCCACCCCAAGTGTTTCCTGCGCCTCGTGCACGAAATTATGCAAAAATTTGCCCAGTCCTTGGTAGTGCGGTTGCCTCACCTCAATCTCTCACATTGTTGGGAGCAAACAGAAACAGGGAGGGGAGAGAGGGAAGGGAAGGGAAGGAAAGGAAAGGGAGGAGGAGGAGACCCAAACAACAGGGCAACAACGTGGCACAAAATCGTGTCAATGTCACCGACGTCCTCGCTCCAGATATTCCCCCTCCCCCCCTGGGGTTGTTGGTACACAACTACCCGACCAATATTGCCAAAATATCGACGAGGTAGCATCCAGGTATCAGTCCTCCCGCCCGGCCCCCTCCATGGTAAGATAAAATGCTGAGATCAGACATACAGAAATTGAGGCTAAGGCGACAATTTTACCTCGAAATGCCTCGGCTGGATATCTGAGAGGCATTGCTGAGGTTGTCAATATTGGTCGGCAAGTACACTACCTGCGCTGCACCAAACATCTTTTTTCCTCCCTCCGGTGCTGTTCGCAAAGAGGGAAGGGGGGAAGAGGGGGGGAAGCTGTGGCAAATACTCGTACGCGTGCAAGAGACAGAAACAAAAAAACTTTTTGGGTTTATTTGTTTCTGTTGAACTTTATGCGCCAGATGCAAAACCATGGATATTGCAACTGGCAGCAAACTCATTCCAGTTTGTGGATTGTTACACATTTAGTATCCTCCCCCAGTGCCCATGTATGGCCAATCAAACCCTCTCTCACTTCCTCCGATCCCTTTCTGCCTCCTTCTCCTCTTCCTCCTCCTCCTCCACACTGCACAGATCAAGAATTAAGGGCGGAGAAAGCGACCAGAAGGCGGCCCATTTATCTCCCAGGACAAACCTCCTTTTATTTTTTTGCTTTCGGTTTAGAAAAAACTTTCACTGTACAGAAAGTTTCATCATGTGTTGAAAGTGTTTTATTACGTAGTAAAAAAAAATGGGTTGACAAAGATTTTCTTCACTGTGTCGAAAGTTGACAGTACTTGACAGTGTAGTCATTGTCACGTGATGGTGGATGTGGGTAAAAAAAAAGATACTGACTTTCCCCCCCCCTCCATCTCTCGTACCAGACTCACCTGTCTCTTCGTTTCTCTCCACCACTCCACTCCATGTCTTCCTTTGAAAAGCTGTCTCCTTCTCCTTGCCTCTCCTCTCCAAGACCTACTTTTCTTTCTTTGAACAGTTTTGGCTGGGGGGAAGTGAAGAGAAAGGGAAGAGAGAGTATTTTTTCTTCCTCCCCCCTTCTCTCTCTCCTGTGTTTCAATTCCTCTCTTCTTTTCTCCTTCTTCTCTTTCTACGACATCCTCCTCCTCTTCCTCCTCTTCCCCCTTCCCTCTTCTTTCTTCTGCCACGCCCGTTTGGGCAGATTAAATCGATCTCCTTCTCCTTCTGTGGTGGGAAGAACTGATCGCAGAGAGAATCCTTAAGAGGAGAGGCTGGAGGGGAGGAGAGGGGGAAAAGCGATGAGAAGAGGACTTTAAGAAAAACAACCTTAGTACTGTAGATCGCAAAATGGAAAGAGGACTCACAAGATAAAAGACAAAAGTAGGTAGGAAACATTCTTGTACCTATATCTACTATAATGCTTAAGATAATTAAAAAATCATCTGTGTTTTTGATGAGGAAGAGGGAAAGAGGGAACCTCTTCACCACACCAACCACCTATCCATCCTTTTAAAGTGGAGCCACAACGCAAGAGAGCCGAACCAATTCATACACCCAGCAGCAGCAGCAGCAGAAGTAGCAGCAGCATCCCGTTTTGGCAATCTCCTTTCCTCCTCTCCGACTAATTAAGCATCATCATCGTCGTCGTCGCCGTCCGTTCGTCCGTTGGAGAGCGAAAGAGAAAGAGTCCGCTGCTGATGCAGCGTTGACCTTGATGCCCTTGGATGCAGGAAGAAGAAAAAGAAAAGAAAAGGAGCCTTGATAATGGCCTCTTACAACAGCGACGGCAGCAGCAGGGGGGGGAGGGAGGGAAAGGTACTACGATTGTTTCCACCTCCACCTTCTCCTCCTCCTTCTCCTCTTCCTCCTTTCGCCTCCATCAATCCATCCATTAAGTCTTTCTTTTTTTTCTCCTTGCCTCCCTCTCTCTGGCAGGATGGAACAGAGCTGAGGGAGAGGAGAAGGGAGGAGAGAACACCCACTCAATCTTGACCCTTGACTCCCTTTTTTTCCTTTTTTCCTTTGAGTTGCTTGCTACGGGTGCTGATCATGTGCTTGGGCGCGTGTGGGTGTGGGTGTGGGTGTGGGTGAGAGAGAGAGAGAAAAATTGGGCAGCAGATGGGCAAGAAAACGTAAGCGCAACATGCGCACTACACAAGAAGAGTTGGGCGCGGCAGACGAAGCCAGCAGATTTCGTAACGGCCGTTGGTTAATTGCCAGCTTCCAGATTCTCTCTGGAGGATGAGAGAGACCTTGGAACCATGTTAGTACGTAGTACCACGTCAGCAGGTGTCCTAACGCACTACCTGGCTGTCCCTGTTTAGTGTGAAACGTCCATTTTTATCAAGATGTTTTTCTGATGCTAAGCCTTAACCTGCCAAGGAATCATCCTGACCGTCCAATTCGCAAAAGCAAAGACGAACTACTGTACTAGTATACACAGTCTGGCTGTACGTACTACATAATCTAGGTGCGTAATCTGACGTTTTCCCCCGCCTCCATCTCCTTCCTTTTTTTTCTTCTTGCTCATCAAGATCTCCCCTCTTCTTGTCCAGACTGCGGAGATAGCGCAGTCACTCTCCCCTTTCCCGCTTCTCCCTTTCCTCTTCTGATTAAGGGCCTTCCTTCCTTCCTTCCTTTTTTTCCTTCACCACTTTTTCTGCTTCTCCTCGCCTTTCTCTTTTTCTCCCACAGTCAGGCCCCTTTCTCCTCCTCCTCCTCCTCCTCCTCCTCCTCCTCCTCCTCCCTCTCCTCCCCTTCTTCAAATCGCCTCCGTCTTTTTACGTTACTGTGTATTGCGGCATAGAAAGAAAGAGCTTGATTTCTTCATTCCTGCCTCAGTTATGTAGAGTCTACTACAGTACTTAGGTTGGCTTTATCCTCTTTCTTGCCATGTTGCAGCATGGCACTAATTGTCCAAGCAAAACACTCCACTTTGCCACCACCTCTCTATCAGTCAAGTTGGAAAGGTCCTCCAAAAGCTTTCCTCTTTTTTTCATAGAAAGACTTTTCCACTTTTTGACCACCTTTGGCATCTTGCTGGTGTCGCACAACGTGAAAGTGTTGACGAGACCAAAACAATGTTTGTTTCATGAGCTGTTCACAATGTTTAAGATGTGTCAATTGAGCAGGGCTAAATGTTCACTGTATCGGGAGACGAAAAGTTGTGATGTTTACTATATCAAGAGAGATTTATGAAGTAAAATTTAAGCTTCACGGAAAATGTTCACTATATCGGGATGTTCACTATATTGAGTACTCACTGCATCGGGAGTTGACTGTATACTAGTTACTGTACGTACTGTATACTAGTAGTAAACCTGGTACGGGAAAAGATGTGGAAGAGAGAAAAAGAAAGATGAAAGATGCAATTTCCGTCCTCATCTTTCATCTTTCCTGTTTTTTTTTTTTTTTTGGCGAACCTTGCAGTGGCACTGGTAGCACTGCGCCGTGCCAGTATAAACACGTCATAAAAATCCTGGCATCCCACTTTACCATTACCGTTGCCTCCTCCTCCTCCTCTTCCTCCGTCTTCTCCTTCCTCCACCAACATCTATCTGGCTGCTGCTGCATTATTCATGGGTGACCCCAAAAAGTGGGAGAAGGAGGACGGTGGAGGAGAGAGGGAAGCTGCCTGCATGCTCAGTGCTCAGCTCAGGGGTGTTTCTCTCTTTCTGCCAGTCCTACTTCTCCTCTTTCGTAGTAGGGACAAGAGAGCAAAAGCCTTACTCTCCCCCCTCCTTTTCTTTCTTTCTCCCCAATAATTGTCTGGCTTCCTCTTCTCTCCCTCCTCCTCCTCCTCCTCCTCCTCCTCCTCCTCCTCTCCCCATCTCCGCCCTGGATGGTATGGCGTGTTTGCATATAGCGTGTACACGTACGGAAACGGAGGGAGGAAGGGCATGAACCTCCTCCTCCCACGACGGAAAAAAACACAACACACACACACACACACACACTCGATGGCAAAAGCAGTCACGCGTGGAAAAGAGAACGCAGGGAAAGGAAGGGGGAGGAAGGGAAGAAACCCACCAACGATATTATTTTCTTCCCTAATGAAGACGGCAACGAAAAAAATGAACAGAAAGAGGGTCATGGGACCCATCCACGAAGAAGGAAAAAAAACAAAAGAGGAAAGAAAGGTCACAGATACCTTTTTATTACGGTACGTATTAGGAAGAAAAGAATTTACAAAAAGGTGGTAAAGTAGTGGGACTTTTGTTTCCCTTTTTTTTCTCGCCCTCCACATCGAATCCACCACGATTCTTTCTCCAGAATCTTGGCTCACATTTGACTCGTGATCTGAGAACGCTTGATGCCAAACCATTTCTTGTCGCAAATCTTGCAGTACTTGTGATGATGTCACGACCCCCCCTCCCCCCCATTCAGCTGGTATAGCAGGCGTTTGTGGCAGGTAGATATACTGTAATTGGATGTGTGACTTTGGGAAGCCATTTCAAATCTTTCTCTTCTTTTTGTTTGTGTAGGGCTTCATCGCTTCGCAGTGTCACAAAGACACTTCCAAGAATTTTCTGGAGCTGGCAAAGATTAAGTGTCCAAGAAATACACTGGTCAGTGTTGCCAGGGGAACTATTTAGTAAAAAATGTATAGATACATTTTGGGTCTTAAATTTGGTGCGAATATGATTATTAAAGAGTGACATTAAGATTTCAGGTGTTATTGAGTCTGGCATTTTTTAAAGGTCGGTTGGGCTACTTTTCCTTTCTAAGACCTAGCAACCCTGCTTCTAGTTATGCCAGCCACTTCCCCTCCCCCTTTATGGAGAAGGACCAATTTTTCTGACCAGACCAGACCCCCAAAAAAATTGCAGGAAGAGAAGCCGACCAAAATTGCGCGGAAGGAGAAGAGAGAGAGACAAAAAAAAGTCGGTCCCCTCCTCCTTCCCTTCCATCTCTCGTTCCTCCTCTTCTGGGGTCCAAAAAGTAGCAAAAACGAAGGAGGAGGAAGAGAGGGGAGGAGGAGGAGAACATCATCATCTCTCTCTCCTCCCTCCTTCTGCTGCTCCCGACTGAGGCTCTGACCGAATGGAACAGAGACCTTGAGCAGAGAACTTTTCTCTCCCCCTCTATACTACTTGTATACAGAAGTACGTAGAAGTACTAGTTATGTTTTCTTGTCAAGTAGGCGGGGTTTTTTTGCACAATGTCGGGCATCTCTGGCGTGTGTACCTATGTACTACACACACATGATAAATACCCCCCTCCATCTGTGTGGACTATTCAAGGGCGTGTGTTGTGTATTGTTGTTTTGCAAGTGATGCTGCTACGTGGACAAGGAACTGTCCATCCGCAAAATAAAGGAGGGGGGAGTGGGGGAGGGAAAATGCGTGGCCGGTCGTTCTTTTTCTCTCTCTCTCTCTCTCTCTTTTTCTAGGCGAGAGAAGAAAAGTGGGAGCATTTGTCATGTGTCTCCGCGCCCTCTTCCACCATTTATTTCTTCGACGACGACGACGCCCACGCCGAAATAGGAAGGTATACCTACGTAGTAGTAGGGGGAAAAAAAGAACCACGTACCAGGCGAGGAGGAAGGACGTTTGGAGAGGATGGGACCCTGTAATTGCCCAAATAAGTCACCTTCGCTTCCCTTCTTTCCTCTGTCTGCTCTGTAAAGAACGACATTTGGCGGCATTTCCTTGACACAATTTTGACTGCTTTCATTAAGTTTCTGCCTCTTTTTTTTAAAGGGGGAGAAAATTTGTTGTCACTCTGGATGCAAACTTTTATTTTTTTTATCCGGAATGCCGAATGTTGACTTTTCTCCGAAATTTTCAACAGCTCTTAGGAGCTTTCAAAGAATTAAGGCAGTTTTTTTCCTGGAGAAAAGTTTAAAAATCTCATCGTAGCAAGAAGAATAATAAGGGGGAAAAATCACTGGTCGTCCACAAAGTTGGCAGTCATCCACGGCCCTTTTTCTGAAAGGGGGGGGGGGCGTGCGTCCCAACCACAGGCAGAGAG
>JAAUYM010146721.1_pt1 | contig 10746 bp, 11 predicted proteins | sample 7278001 | NCBI WGS metagenome assembly JAAUYM01 (sample SAMN14350224, study PRJNA611818) | marine sediment metagenome | isolation source: surface marine sediment (1.8m) | place: French Polynesia: Moorea | collected 2018-08
CTGAAGGAGTGTGAACAGGTTGCTTCATAAATACTAGATAGCTCAACTTTGTACGAGACTAAATTTATTGCACCGTGCTGCCATTCCTAATGTAAAGATGATGTTTTCCACGATTGCTGTCATTGTCTATCTCATACCTTACCTCACAACCTAAGGTAAACTATCTCATACCTTACCTCACAACAAACCGCATCCTGTCAAACAAAGCTGTTTCGAATTGCAGCCAATAATTATAATAAAGTCAGTGGTAAGTAGATAGATGTAATTACTAGCAGAGGTTTCTCCTACTACAGTAAAATGCAAACTGTGCTTTAAGTTTGCAGTGCACCATTGTTGGTTGGATACAAAACAACTGATCCGTTAAGCAGATTTCACTGTAAGTACTACGTACAGTAGCCCTCGATAATTCGACAAAATTGGTTGCCAGCAAAAATGTCGAATTAGCGAGGGGGGAGGGCGGAGGGGGGAGGAGGCAGGAGGGCAGGAGTGTGACCACTGCAGCTGAGAGGGGGGGAAGAATAGCAAATAGCATTAAGTCTACAAGTAATTTTAAAGTACTTTAAAAATACTTTTGGCTACTGGCTAATAAAAAAATAGGCTTATAAATAGGTTAGCTTAGGAATTGCTAGGTAATGCTAGAGGCATACTTCTCCCTCTCTGTTCTGGTACAGTACAACTCATCAAACATTTACCACTACTCTAGCAGGTTTTTCTTACCGTTACTAGGTATAGTAGTAGAAGGAACACACAACATCAAGTTTGAGAGAGTCACGCCTGACATTCTCTTCTCTCAATGATGGCTTTTTCTTTTCATACCACTTGCTGTGCATAGTATTGGTTTTTACTACCTATGTACAAGTAAATGCCGTTACTTTCAGCCAAAATTGAAAGTATTCTTACGTTTCGAAGCACATCTTATCATATATCATATCTATCTCTGTTCTTTCCTTTTCCCACTCGCAGCCAAGGCCAAGAAGCGGATTGGCCCACCGAGGCCCAAGGTCAGGCTGCTTTACTTCGACAGCAAGTTTCGTGCAGAGACCATCAGGTAACACACACTTGTCCAAGGAGACTTTTCAGGAAAAAGAGATGACATGTCATCAGAAACCAATCTTTGAGAAAATTGTTTTCTCTAAGATTCTTATTCTTTTCTTTAAGACTCAAAGACTCATGTTTCCTGATGCTGAAACATGTTTAGTGACAAAGGTTCCTTAACTGTCCAAGCCATTTTTAGTATAAGGAGTGAATGGAAGCAAATGTACCTAGAAACCATAAGAAAGACCAACTGTTTCATCATGTGCAGCTAACTTTTTTCTCCCTACTCTTCCACAGGATGATCTTGGTTGCTGGCGACTTTGACTTTGAGGACCGTAGGGTGGGAGTGCATGAGTGGCAGATCATGAAGCCAAGTGAGCAATGCTATAATTATCTTGTTGTAGATATTTTTTATGACATCTGTGTTTATGTCATCTGTGTTGCTGCAGAGTGTTGTCGGTGATGATGCTCTTATTACTGTTTCTCCTACTCTTACTGGCCACCTCTCCTGCTCTTACTGTTGTTGTTCTTGCTGCTGGTATGTTATCCAAAAGCTATCTTGTTCCGATCTCAGAAACGGACCTGGGCACCCTTCCAGTAATGGAGTTTGGGGATGGCGAAGACAAGCTCATCCTCAGCCAGTCCAGGACTATTGCAAGGTGAGACCAAGACATGCAATTTCCATCAATATTTTTAAATCAGAGTTGCCAGATATCTTGACTGTTGACCTTGAAAAGATACCAACAGTACAAAATTTTTGCAGAAGATATACATTTGTTGTATATGTTTTTCAAAATATGTAATTTTTGCTGCATTGTAAATGCAAAAATGCTTTGAGTGAATCATGCCATTTTGATGTTGAATGGGACCATCTAGCAACACCAAAAAAGTTATTCTTTTGTTGACGCATAGGTTCCTGGCCAGAAAGTGCGGCCTGGCTGGGAAGAGTGAGGAGGAGGAGGCGAGGGCCGACATGGTTGCAGAGCTGGCATGGGATCTGGTTGAAAGTGAGAATGATAGCCCAAAACCGGAGGTTCTCAATCTTTATGGGGCTGTGACCCACCAAGTACTTAGAGAACAACAATGTCTCCTTTTTCTCCCTAACCCTCCCACTCTTCCAAAAAAGCTTTGCAACCAACTTTTGGGTCATGAACCATAGGTTGAGAAGCTCTGCTCGAAGCATTTTTAATGGCCGATGTGCTAGCATCCACTTAATTGACCAATGCAAATAATGAAGATGAAAGAGGGGGGCCAATTATTTCTGCTCCCACACTACAGAGTTTGGCGCTGTCTTCAACGACCCCTCAGATGACGACCGCGCCAAGATCTTAAAGCATGACATCCCAGCCTTCCTGGAAGCCGCTGAAAAAGTGCTGGCCAAGAACAGGAAGGGAAACTTCTTTGTTGGCAATGAGGTGTGAAAGTCGTTTATAGAGTTGGTCACATATGTTTTTTGTGATGTTGGTTAATTTGGCAAGCAATTAAAAGGCAACAGTTTCACGGTAACTAATTTATATAGATTAAATAACATTAATTAATTTCTTAAGCAAATAATGTCAAAATCACATTAAGTGAAGCATCTGGCAATTTTCACACTCAGATGACATACGCTGACATCGCTGTGGTGGATCTGCTTCTCCGGCTGCAGGACCGGGATGATCCACTGCTTTTGCACCTTGGGGGCGACCCGGCAGACCGGGCAGCCATGGTCAGGGGCACCGGTGGGCAGTGCCCCGGGCTGCTGGAGCTGGTCGGAAGGGTCACAGAGAACCCGGGAATCAAGAAGTACCTTGGAGAAGGCGGGGAGAAGAGGCGATAAGACAGAAAACAAAGAGGATTGCAGTACAGTAGAATTCTGATATACTAGTAAAGACAAGGTTGCTCTGATGATCAAACTTGCATTTTTCATTCTAATCTACATTTGCCATATTAAAAAAAACCTCTGCTATAGTAATATATTTGCTGCCTACCAGTGACTTTGTTATGTTGGAGTTCTACTGTATGAATAAGGTATAGTATCACACATACTGCAGTCAAAAGGGTGGGCCACTTAAATCTGAGCAGTTTAGAAAATGGGCCCTGGCATTTTTTTGGTGCATTTTTTTACCCAGCACATAAATAAAAAATGTGCACCAGACTCTGGCCTTACCTTATGCCAAGTATGTCGATACATCCCCCGTGCGCCACCACCACTGCACCCTCGGAAGCCCCTACAGATGCGGCGCACTTGCACCAGCTCCTGTGCCATTGCCGAAGCTGCGCAATATCCCTACTCTTCATGAGCATGGGGCTCAGACCTGGCAAGCAATTTGTGCCATGTCCCGTAGTAGAAGCGCACCAAACTGGCACATTTGGCCACCCTGTTGTTGGTTGGGTTGTTGGCATGTTCGTATCGTACGTTTGTGGTTGTATGTACGATAGGGGAACAGCGCGCTGATGGCCACCCTCCTGGCCCTCTGGGCACTCATTTGGCATTCAATTTGGCACAATGAACACGCCGTTGATGCACACCACGTGGAAGCAGACGAAAAATGCGCCAGTTTCTGTTTACAACCGTTTACGGCCACCGCAATATTTTGGCACAAATCACGCCACCATTCAACTGCGCAGATTTAAGTGGTCCACCTCTTACATAGTTACCTCTAGTTAACGGGTGGGCCGCTACATTCTGAGCAGTTTAGAAAATGGGCCCTGGGCCTAAATGAGGGCCTTTTTGGGCCCGGCGCATACAATAAAAAATGTGCCCCAGAGTGTGTCCTACCTCATAAGTCGATATGGCCCCCCTCCGCCATGACCACCGCCCCCAAGTGCCTCCGGAAGCCCCGGCAGATGTGCCTCACTTTGGAGGGGTCTAGCTCCATCCATGCTTGAGACACCCGGTCATGAAGTAAATTGATATTGGCCACAGGAGTGGGGCACACAATTTGCGCCCAATTTGCTTGTTAAAGAACAGGTCCCTGGTGCAAAAATTGGCGCAAATTGGCTTCAGTTCACTCACTTGCAGTTTATTGCATCAAGGCAGTATTGGTCAGGTCGACCATCATCGATATTTTAGCACCATCCCCTGGACGTTGGTTGGGTACCCCTGGCTTGTCGGGCCTGGCGCAGTACCACCTTCAAATTGCGCCGATTGTGATTGGCATATTGGTTGGGTCAATTGTCATTAATTTTTTTCATTGGTCGGGTCAATCCTCGTTTAACCAAGTGGAAGGAGATACAAAAATGCAGCTTTTTTGTTTATAAACATTTGCTTATAAGCAATGCGGTGGCTCAATAATTTGGTGCAAAAATCACCCAATTGGCTCTGGTGCGTGGATTGCCATTTTTTTGTCCCTTTTACACTCATTTAGCGCTCTTTTTGGCGCCAATGTGCCACCCACCGACCAGACACTATAATAACCACGTGGGAGAGGAAGGAGGATGCAGCTTTTTTTATTTACAAAGTCAACTGATTTTCGAAATATTTTGGCGCCAATTAGCGTTGCTAACCAACTGCTCAAAATGTAGCGGCCCACAGTATGTAGTAGTACTACATACTATGTGATACACTGTCCTGCAAAGTAGTACAATATAAAACCATGGCCCACCGTATCAGCTCACCAAAAAAAGCAATTATTGGTTAATTTGTGTTCACACAGCCATTAGAGGTAATCAAATTAACAAAAAAAAGGCAGGAAGACATTGTAACAGTACCAGTAGGTAGTGAGAGGGGCACTTAGTTCAAAACGCGCACCCCTTATTTTCTCGGCTCAGGAGGGTCATAGGATAAAAATTAAAACATGTACCGTATGAAAATTTGGACTAATTTCTATAAAATATAGGTATGTTTAATGTTCTTTGATCAAATAACTCCCCTGACTTCTACAGCTGTTTAAAGAGAGGTAGGTTATGTGACCCTCTCACATTATTCTGCAATTTCAAGTGACCAGCTCTTGCAAAGATGACCAAGGTGCCCAAGGCCATCAAAGCCATCACTGATGAGGCCTATGGGAACAAGATGTTCTCCATCAGCAAAATCAGGCACATCGTACCCAAGGTCAAGAAGGGGGAGGACGTGGAAGACAAGAGAAGTGGTTTGGCCAGGAAAAAGAGGAGAACTCCTTCCTGGCCTCCAAGATTGTCACCCTGGTCCCCCAAACACCCCTACAGTCCTAACCTTGCCCAGCCATATTCTGGCTGTTCCCAGAGGTGAAAAAAAGTTTATCAGCAATAACTTCAGCACCGTCACCAATGTCAAGAACAAGGGGAAGCTGCTTTGTGTCAAAAATCACCCATCCGCCTAACGTCTACAAATATTTCCACAGTTTCCAGCTCACTGTGTTTGCTTTTTGTCTAAAATGTCTCACCTGCCATGTGTATATTTTTCACCATCCACCGTGCATGTATTTTTCACCACCTGCCGTGCATACATTTATCACCACCCACCTAAGCTATATTTTCTTTCACCCACCGAATATATACTGGTGGTGATGGTGGTCAGCCAGTTAGCTAGCTAGGTTTGACTGTAGTGAAGGAGAGAGGGAGGGAGAGAGAAGTGGCTATTCTCGCTACTGCTGCTACAGTCAAACCTAACTATAGCAGCAGCAGTTAGTAAGAGAAGAATAGCCTTGGCCGACCACCTACTCTCTCCATACAGTCAAACCTAGCTAGCAGCAGGCATGCAGAAGAAGCTCAATGACCAGACAAAGCCGGTAATTAAGAATGCCTGAGCCAACCTACAGTCAGTCTTCATCAAGACCAACTGCAGCAAGTTCTGCACCAGGCTGGAGTTAGAAATATCAGCTAATTGTGGACATATTAAGTGCATAAGTTCAGCTAAGTCATGCCTACTCTTATCTAACTTTTCAAAATTGTATGTCATTTCATTCCAGAACAAAACGATGGATGCATTAAGTGGATTCCGCGGTATATATATTGTGCTACTACTCTTTTTCACTCTTTCTACAAGAGAAGGCTAGTCAATAAACAATTTAGGGACCAAACTCATATTAGAACCTTTTCTACCTTAGTTTCATTAAATTTTGCAAGTAAGCCAGAATATGGTGAAAAATGTTATACAGTCGAGTTTCACATTAACAATTCTCACATTAACAATATTTTTGCTGCATACCAAAATTTTAGTACATAAATTGTTTCCATACAACAATATTTTTTCTGGAAGTGTTTCAGATTAACAATATTTTTTCGCATATGAAGAAAGGCTGTAGAATCTGTCCCACAGCAATTTTTTCTTGGATTTAAAAAAAAGGCAAAGCAAAAGAAAGAAGGAGGACAGAAGTCCTCGCTGGCAATGGTGATGAGGTGGAGGAGGAGGAGGTCAGCAGGGAGGATGAGAGAGAGCCAGAGTGCGAGGTCACAGCCGGAGTGAGTGCTGTTAATGTATCTCAGTCACTCAAGCAGAGCAACATCCCTGACTACTTCAAATAAGCCATGTTTCACTTTAACAATAATTTCACATTAACAATGTATTTGCTGCTGACCAACAATATTGTTAATGTGAAACTCGACTGTATATCAGAGCATAAACAATACTAGGTAATTCAAAGTCACTAATTTATTGTACTATGCTGCCATTGATAAACCATTTTCAATAACTGGTGTGCTGTCATTGTCTCGCGTGTGCTGTCATACATGTAGTCTTGGATGTGCTGTCATTTTCTCAGGAAATAATAGCCCTGTAGATCTCCAGTATAATAAAGTCAGTCGTCAGTAGACAGAAGAATTTACTATAGCAGAGCTTATTCTTAGTAAAGCAGAAATATAAAGAAAGGACCAGTTTAGTCATCATAACAACCGTGCTGTTGAGTACAATATTGTGCTATGTTGGAGTTTACTATATGTACGTTCTGTACAGAGTATGTGCCATTATTATACCGGTATACATGTGTACAAGATTAAGGAGGATAATGTACTCTGTGAGTGGATCTGCATGCTCATATCCCAAAATGCACATCAATCTCATGGAACTCCAGATACTGGTTGTTTCCGTTTGGTTCAAAGTTCCACTTTTGCACGGTGATGAATTGTCCCATGATTGGCCCTGGTGGTATGTCACACATCAGAGTCTTCTTTGTGTTCTGCACTGCCGATGATGGGTCTCGACGGCAGAGCTATAAGAAAAGAAAAAAACAGTAATACGACTACTTTGCTGCACAACTCAAATTTGGTTGCCAGAGAGCAACTTTTACCCTAGTGGAGGAGTGTGTGCCACAAATACCATGTTGTGAAGTTTGAGACAAAAGTGTGAAATTCTCTCTCTCTCCTTACCTGATTCAAGGTGAGCACTGCTGTGTTTGGTTCTCCATTGACAGCATTGTCTCCAACACGAATCTCCAGGTAGTGGAAGCGCTGGAATGCAAGGGCATTAGACCTGGGAAAGAGGTCAACTCCAGCTACCAAGTATCTGTCATACAGTTGGACCTGGAACCATGGGTGTGGTGCCAACTCAGAATGATACCTGCAAGACATGATTTGTGCTAATTCTAGTATATACTACTCGTACATTCCATATAAGTAGTATAGGCTTTAGCAATAAGCCACTGAAGCAATGAAAGTAATGCTTTGATTAATCTTTCCTAGTAATTCTTGAAATTTTATACCACATTTTGTTCAGTCTTAGCTGAAGAATCCCTTACATTATTCCTGCTTGCACTGAAATTCCATTGATGGCATTATAAGCAAACTCATGATTGTGAGCTCCTGAAGATGAGGCAATCCAGTATTCCTTATCATCATGTCTGACAGCGTCCAGCTTTAGTATGTCCACTTCCACAAGTTCCAGTCTCCAGTCATCATCATCACTGTCATATTTCTGAATGGTGACGTACTTGCCCTCCAGGGGGGATGAGCAGTAAAACCTCTTTTCCCCAGCATTCGAGTTGTGAGTGGTGTGACACAATGTGTTGGTGCAAATCCTCTCACCCATGGGAGTCTGACTTGCATCTGAATTTCCTATCCTGACCTCCAGGTATTGGGCCATGCAGCACACACCATCCTGGGACTTCAGCACCAGGCCCTTGATTGGGATAACAGTTGGGAGAGCAATCTGAATCCATGGATATTGTGACACAGATTCTGTAGCAAAGAGGCTTGCAGCAGACCAGTCATAAACACTGTCAATGGCAAAATGTGGTCCATGTGAGTCAAGTTGTCCACGGACAACAGTGCTTGCGATGACCAACCAGGCTGACTTGTCAGTCAACAAAGTCGGAGCTGGACAGAGTAATGAAAACATGAAAAAACAATAGTAATCTTAATATCACTACATAGCATGAAGAACTCGATTTTGGTCAAGCCTGTAATACTCCACCACTTATTAGGTTTAGCATATGTAAGCAACTCTTGGTTACTGCTAGTACATCCTTTATGGTTTTGTTTTACAAGCGCACTTTTTCTAGTAGTCAGTATCTTTTCTACATTAATGTTTCTAGTTTGTTCTCATTAAAAAGGAAATGCTTTTACAAGCAGTAGTACACACAAGTAAAGAAGTCTGCAAAATGTAACTAAAAATTCCATACTCAAGTATGCTAAACTTACAGCCATCTTGCTGAAGAGAGCAGAAATTGACTTCCTCATTTCCACAGAGCCCTTCCGGATGCTTGCAGTAATATGCAAATATCTGAATATCTGCAACTTCTAAGTAATGGTTGCTCAAATAGTCAACATCAGTGCCCATGTTATCTAACTTGTGGTCATACTTCTGGATCGTTATAATGTTTCCCTCCAGTGGTGTGACACACTTAACTGACTTCGTCATGTCCAGAGTCTCACTGGTGCGGTAGCAGAGCTGATTTTCACAGGACATGGCTGCTTCTGACGAGCCAGCAATGTTGGTCTTCCCAACCCTGACCTCCATGAAATTAAACCTTGTCAGGCCAGCCGCATCCGCATCTGTTCTAGTTGCAATGTCCAACTGTCCAACTGTGGTAACCTGGGAGAGTTCAACTTGGATCCATGGCCTCTTGGAGGAATGTGAATGCCAGAAAGTGGCATAATCCCCATTGATAGCATATTCTGGCTGAAAAATATTGTTGGGAAAGTTGGAACTCACGCTTATCTGCCAGATCCCCCTGTCATTCAAGTTCTGGACATGTTCTATGTGGCACAATGTTTAAAAGCACTTTTTAGTATTTCATGATTGCAGATTACAGGGTAGTACGTAGAGTGTACCTGGTGGGCATGCAACATTGACAATGACTGGTAGGCTTCCAGATGATGCCCACAAGTTGACTGTGTCCTGAATGGAGCACTTATATACATACAGTACATGTAGCAGTAAATACACCACACATGCTGACTGAGAAGGAACCAATCAGTGTCACCTTACCTGCTTACCCAGCTGACAGCCTGAGTCAGCCGAGAAGTGACATGAGTCACATTCATCATCAGCATGACAAAGGCCAGCACAGGCTGCTAAAGACCTTTAACGTTTAAAGAAATGTAAAACTTTACTATGTGCACATGAACATACGCTACTTGTCTAAACTAAAGCCAAGAAAAGTCATGGCCACGAAAAACAGATTAGTGGAAATTGTAAATAAACTAGGTACATACCGTACATATAATCTGTATTATATTGCAACAGAATACAGATTTGTTTCTTCTAAGCAAAAACCCAGATTTGACATCGAGCTAAATTGCACAGTAGTAATATTTGATAAACACTAACTCACATGACAGATTCCGGTGGCACGGTCCTGTACAGAGCTCCTCCATCATTCCAGTCAGACTCCAGCACCCACATCTTCTTGTACAGCCCCTGACTCATGTGGGAGGAGTTGACAGTTGCCAGCATCAGTGGCGAGAGCAGTAGAAAAAGAATCATCTTTAGGGCAGGGTTTGCAAACAATGGTAGGACTACTATTACTGTCCACTATAGGTACAAACACATATGACCTGAGGGTGCCTTCTCCTTTCTGATCGCTGAATATTCATATTCCCTGTTGAAGCTTAATTAACCTAGCTATTTACAGTCCAGGTCCAACTGACCAGGTCAGAACAGCAGTGTGTGTGCACTACAGTTAATCTCTGCAAATAGTAGCAAGCATTGCTCAAATTTAATATCTCTATTATAGTATAGGTAGTAGAGAAAAGATCACTATGAATACCAAATTTGCATTTTCCTTCTACTACAGTCATCATGGTAAGAAAAACCTGCTAGTGTAGTGGTAAATGTTTGATGAGTTATACTGTACCAGAATAGAGAGGGGAAATTGCGCTTCTAATACAACCTAGGCTAGGATACAAAGTAATTAACTACAAGTCATGCCATTACTGTAATTATGATGTTACTTTGATTAAAAAAGTTATTCTTTGTGTAACTACCTACAGCAGAGGTAGGCTACAAAGAAGGTAATACAGTATTAGCAATTTGTACTCGAAGAGGTCTCTTTTTGTACTGGAGTTTACTGTACAGGAGAGGACATCTGTCGCCACTTCAACACGTTTGCATACCATCATCTAGACTTACCTTTTACCTATGAATGCCGAGAAGCAAGAATAATTCCAATCCAAGCACTGCGATCCATCTGTAAAACTTTCTGTTGACCACAATTTGGGCCATAACGGACGGCCACCTTAGTTATAAATAAATGAGCTAGTCGTATCTGATGAGGGGGGGAAGGGGGAGAAGGGAGGAGAAAAGATTGAGCAGTGGCAAACTTGTTCCCAAAAATTGGGAAACAAAAACCACAGTAATGATTATCCTTATAC
>JAAUYM010107286.1_pt1 | contig 10744 bp, 14 predicted proteins | sample 7278001 | NCBI WGS metagenome assembly JAAUYM01 (sample SAMN14350224, study PRJNA611818) | marine sediment metagenome | isolation source: surface marine sediment (1.8m) | place: French Polynesia: Moorea | collected 2018-08
ATAATTTGATCGCGGCCAGAAAAAACCCAAAATTATAAAATTGATCTTTCAGCTAGCGAGCGAAGTGAGCTTAGGCACGACGAGCCACGGGTTGAAGCCATGAGTGGCGGGTTGTAATTTGGTCTTTTACTGTTTAATCTTTCAGCTAGCGAGCGAAGCGAGCTCAGGCACGACGATCCACTGGTTGGAGCCATGAGTGACGAGTTGTAATTTGGTCTTTTACTGTTGCGAAATCTTACCCAGCAACGCGGGTACATTCAGGCTAGTACAATATATTTTTTTTAGCTGAGCTCACAGGAGATGGGGACGGTGACGCACCTGTTGGTGATGAAGAAGAGCCCGTCGTCGGTCTTGATGTGGTAGTGCTTGAAGACGAACCTGTTCTGGTCGGCATCGAAAACCTAAGGCAAAAGAGTTACACCCGACCAGACATATACTAGGTTGTCTCTTCGCGCGGTAGATAATACTATCTGACACATTCTAAGCATAAAAGCTTTGCTCTAGTGGCACCAATGTTGGTTGGGTCGATGGATGACACGCACCTTGACTGAGAGCGCGTAGCTGTCGGCCATGCTGCTCTCCCTAAAGAGGTAGGAGCCGGCGATGTTGAACTCCTCCTGCAGGAGGCACTCCGCGCGGCCGCGGCCGATCTTGCCGAAGTACCACCTGGGTTTTTTTTTTTTGTTGTTGTTATTAAGAAGAATTCTTCCTAACTACCCAACCACCAACTGTGGTATGTAAAATGGAGTTGGCGCCAATTTGCCTGCGCTCAGTCGGCGCTTATACCAACAAAATCTCTGCACCGGAGCTTAGGAGGAAGTTTATTATAAGAGTGCTTTGTTGGTTGGGTACAAACTGCGGCAGTGGTTCTCGCAAAAGAACCCTCTTTGCGAATTTGGCGAGTTTTTAAAGAGCCCCTTTTGCAATTCTCTCTCTCTCTCTTTTTTTTTTTAGCTCACGGCTTGCACTCCAGGGTTCCCTTCCGCGCCATGTAGGGACTGAAGACGTAGCCCTTGCGCTTGGTCCGCCTGTTCTTCATGTAGAAGAAGATGCCGCCGTACCGCTCCACGCCCAGGTCCACCGTGGACCTGAGGAGGAAGGCTTGCATAGAGTTGCCATCTCTTTCATAAAGTCGCGGCACTAACGCTTTTTTCCCCTTTTTTTAAGTTCGCAAGCGTGCATGTCAATCAAGAAACGTCTTGGTTGCCAAGGATCAAATGCAACATGACAACGTTCAGTCACTTTTTAAGGTACTAGTATTCTGGCAACGCTGCTCGATGAGGACACAACCTGTTGTGGTGCTCCGGATCCTCCTTGGGCACCAGCTCGTCGTTCACCTGGATGGGGAGGAGGTCGAACAGCCTCCTCTTCTCCCCTTCCTCCTCCTCCTCCCCCTCCCCGCAGTCCTGCAGGAGCAGCGTCGGCGTGTACGTCTCCTTGGCCACGTACACGACCTGCAACAGAAAAGGGCAGGGTTGCCAGGCGTCGAAAAAGTGGCCAGACGCAATGTTTCAATTAAGCAGGTCAGTATTTTAAAGACTTGATTTCTGGTCTTTTTGACGGTTTTTGGCAGTATTTTCGTATAAACGAAAAAAAACAGTGTGTGTCTGGTCGGGCAAATATGTACTAAGCAGCATAAGAAAACAACACAACAGCAAATCCAAGCGTTTCTAAGGCCTGGCAAACTTGACAGGGGGGGAGAGAAAAAAATATAGATTAAAATAGTTTTTTCACTTGCCTTGGTCTTGATGTTTCCCATATTGTCCCTTCTTTTGTCTCTTCTCGCTCCTCCGCCTCTCCCTCTACTAGTATTGTGACAAAATGAAAGCTCCCAACCAGCAACGGTGGCATGTATGCAAAATGGAAGTTCAGTCGGAACACATGCACATTGCATGCACGCTTTTGCACGTTTGGCACCAATTTGTATGCTCAGTCGGGGCTTGGCAGCAAAAATTTCTGGGTCGGAGATCAGTCGAAAGTTTATTAAGTGTGCGTTGTTGGTTGGGGCTGTATTAGAAAAGTAGAGGAAGTTGGCAAATTATCGCACCAGAAATTTCCCGGTAAAACTCCTTCCAGCTTCTTCTTCTCTCTCTTTTTTTGCGATGAGGAAGAAATTAAGAACAAGGAAAAAAACACAACAACTTACGCTACTCTCTCTCTCTCTTTTTTGTAGCCAACAATCTCTATTTAGAGAGAAGTATGCTCAATATGCTCATCATATGTGCCCTCATCCACTTTGGCAAGCAGAACAAAAAATCCTTAACCCTAGGAAAGCTTGCTTGGTACAGTAATACAAAAAAATAGTAGTCCTTGCCCACCCGACGGGACTTTTAAACTCGCAAGCGTAGCAAATTTATGGGAAAAACATTGCGACATTTATGTAATATTACGTACTTAAACCTGAATTTGCTATGCTCAAAAATTTCAAAAAGTCCCGTCGGGCACTCAAGAGAGGACAACTTGGGCTGTCAGTGTATCTCGTGGGATGACACCCTGCATCTTCTTATTCAGCAAAAGTCTCTTTAAAATTTTTTTCCTGTTTTCAGAAGGAAGAGGAGGAGGAGGAAGAGAAGGAGGAGGAGGAAGAAGAGGAAGAGGAGGAGGAGAAAAAGCAGTGGATAGAAAGTTCCTCCCCCTTCTTGGATGAGTAGTACCTACAGTGTACTGTAGTTACACTCACTAAAGTTCGTACTTTGCCTTCTCCCTTTCCCTCCCTCGATCGCCACTGATCAAGGAGGGCGGTCAGCAGCAAAAGGAGGAGGAGGAGGAAGAGGAGGAGGAGGAGGAGGAGGAGGAGGAGGAGGAGGAGGACGAGGAGGACGAGGAGGAAGAAGAGAGGGAGGAGGAGGGGATTTAATAACCGGTGGAGAAAAACTTTGATTATGGGAGGGGGGTAATGCTTTTTTGCGGGGGAGGGGGAAGGGTCGATGTGCAAAGCGAAAAAAGGGATCATTGAGGAGAAGGAATACAAAAGCTGGGACGTTGAGACGTTAATGTACAGTACAGTATGTCTGGTCGGGTAAATAGCATCAAGAACAAGCACGACAGCAATGCAATCAAAAGATCTTCTATACCACACTTTAAATAGTGGCAAAAAATGGGAATTGGAATTCAATTTGTATTTGTGACATTGACATCAATAAATAGCATTTGAAGATAGAGGGCAGCACATGTAGTTCATACATCGTCGTAATGACGGAGAGAAAAAATATTTGGCGAAAACACATCATGATGCTGTTGGACTCCTTAAACATCCGTGTGGACAACCACCCTTTGTGCGGAGGCTTTCTCCTCTTCTTCTTCTACTTCCTTATTCGTCTTGTCTTCCTCCTCCTCCTCCTCCTCCTCCTCCTCCTCTTCCTCCTCCTCCTCCTCTTCCTCCTCCTCCTCCTCCTCCTCCTCCTCCTCCTCCTCCTTCTCCTTCTTCTCCTCCTGCTGCTGCTGCTGCTGCTCCTGCTCTTGCTGTTGTTGCTGCTCCTCCTGTTGCTGCTGTTGCTGTTGCTGCTGCTGCTGCTTTTCCTCCTCTGGCTGTTGTTTCTCCTTCTGCTGCTGCTGTGGCTGCTGGTGCTGCCCTCCCTCCTCCTCCTCGTCGTCCTCCTCCCCCTCAAGGTGTCGTCTCACCTGCTCCTGCAGGTCTAGCTGCCACTGGTGCAGCTGTGCCTGCTGCTGCTCGTGCGCCTGCCTGCAGCGGTTTACCAGGCACCTGGAGTAAGATTTATAAAACTTTCGTTAGTAGGTTCGTAGCTAGATTGTAACTGCATAGTTCAGGGTTGCCAAACATAGCCCATATCAAAAAATGCGAAACAAAACGCCCCCCCCCTTTTTGGCGGCGTATATTTAATTATCTTGAGTCAGCATTTGGGCCATATTTAATTTCTCAGACTTGGCAACCCTGACCTACAAGTCTACAATTTAGCAAATTGTAGTAGTTGGGTTCTTTTTGCGAAATTTGTTCACCTGATGATGAGGACCATGGTGCCCAAGATGGCCATGACGGTGAAGACCACTCCGGCCGACCACAGCAGGTCGTCCACGGGGTTCAAAGACCCGGAGGAGGAGTAGAAGACCTGAAATTATTTTTTTTTAACATTTTTAACTTAAATTCCTTGCCAAATCCTTGCCAAATCACTTGCTGGAGAGGTCATTCCAAAGCAGTACAGTGGTTTCCGCTTATATGGATTGACAAGAGCCTGCTGGGCGTTCCTATATAATAGTTTCTCTTAAAATGTTTCAATTTTTACATGCCCAACCAAAAACGCACCCTTGCATACCACCGTTGGTGGTTGGGTGGGGGGTTCCCAATTATCTATCCCCCACTTAAAGCGTGTTGGAGTGTACCCAAAGTGCCCAGAAGTGGGGAGTTTTTTGGTGGGCTCACCTCCTGACGATTACGACCTTCCTCCTCCTCCTCCTCCTCTCCTTCCTTCTGGTCCTGCTCCCACCTCTTTTTGTTGCGCATGGACCAGGAGATGGAGTCCATCCTTGGCGGAGGGGTGGGAAGAGACTGACTTGAGAGAGAGAGAGAGATGATGATGATGGAGGAAGACAGAATTAGAGAGAGAGAGAGAGAAAGAGAGAGAGAGAGAAAGAGAGAGAGAGAGAGAGAAAGAGTTGGCGTCTGTCCCAACAGGTCCTCCTCATTTAGTTAGTCTGGCATCTTGTTGGGTGGCCGCAGGTACAGTGATTGTCGCCGCCCAACCAATATCGCTAGCGTGCATTTAGTGATGTGAAGGCAAAGCAGGCTTGCATGCCCGACCAGACTCTTTCGGGTCTTTGCCACATGCAGCCAGAGTTCTTTTTAAAGAAATATTTGTGCATTAAGGTTTAACAACCTACGCTGTCCCCCAGTTAATTGAGAGCTAAACTAATTTATAAGAACTTATTGCAGTTAGTAATACTATGAAAGTTGGGTTCTTAACATTAGTGCAGGAGCTTTGTTTTCAAAGACTCAAGCAAGTACATCTAGTACACAAGTTGCAACAAAGTATCAGTAAAAGAAAAACAGTTGGCATAGCTAATGGGAAAGACAAGGTCAAGTTCAGGGCGCCACCTTCCGTGCAAACTGTCTGGTCGGGGGAGGGAAGGTGTAAGGGGCCGGAGGGTCAGGCGCGTGAGGTGGGAGCAACAGAAACGTCGCCAGCCCGACGGGACTTTTAAGCTTACGGGGCCGTAACAAATTCAGCTTGTAAGCACGCAACGGAACATGTCGTTAGAATAGACGTCACAATTTTTTTCCCCATGAACTTGTCAGGCTTGCAAGTTTCAAAAGTCCCGTCGGGAAGTCTCTCATTTTTCGGAACTTCACTGTACTACTATTAGCACTAGTGTTAAGTATCTCGCCGCCGCCCCGGCCGCCTGTCGCAGCCGCCGCCGCCGCCGCCGCCGCCGCCGCCGCCGCGGAATTAAGCATTTCTCCATCTTTGGATTGTCAGTGGCATCTTCCTCTCTCTCTCCCTCTCCCCCTCTGCCCCCCCCCTCTCTCTTTCTCATCTCATTTCGTCTCGTCTCCCGGGAAAAAAGTGTAATTGCAAAAAAAAAATCATATTTAGCAAATTTTTGCCTCAGCCAGCAGCAGCGGTCTTAACGAAGGAAAGGAAGGAGGGGGGGGGGAGACTTAATAACAACGATGGGTGGATTTTTTTTTTGGGTGGGTGGGTGGGTGGGGGTGGGCGGAGAGGAGGGCGGAAAAGAGAGTGAGGGTCGAGAAAGGGGGCAAAAAAATGCTGTTTTTGACGCACAAAGAAACGCATTACTTTTAATTGCTCCTGTGTGTACGTTTATCTCGTCAGTTTACACACGATGTCTGCTGCGTGAGTTATTTGAAGCATATGTATAATAACTCGCTTAAATGTCTTTTATACATGTACATAGTGAAATTCACCACCCTGTTTTCTTCTGTCACGCACTATGGAGACAAGGTGGTGCTCTGGAGGAGGAAGGCAAAGACTAGGAAGGCATGGACTAGGACAACGACGACGACGAGGAGGAGGAGGAGGGGGGGAAGGAGGGGGAGGAGGAGTTTTTAAGTTTCAGTTTTATTCATATTTGCATTCACCTTCCCTCCCAATCACGCACATGTGCGACGGCGGACAAAGCTTTTTTTTTTCGTCCCAGAAGTGTTGGCGCCCCTGTCCTCGATCTCAGTGTCGCTCCCGACGTGGCAGGGTTGCCACACGCCTCAGAAAAAGCTCTTCATAACTTTACATTCTTAGGCAGATATTAAAGGACAAACTTCTGCCTGGTAGGTGAATGCGCATCACGTGACCAGTACAGCATGTATTCTTCATTTTTTTTGCATGTGCTGTGCACCAGGCAGAGCAGACAGACAGGTACCCAACCAACAACGCATTCTTAATAAACTTTCGACTGATTTTGTTAATAAGCACCGACTGAGCATGCAAATCAGCGCCAAACGTGCAAAAACGTGTACACATGTATGCAATGTGTATGTATTCCAACTGAGCTTCCATTTTGCATACCACCGTTGCGCGCTGGTTGGGTAGGTTCAGTTAGTGGCAATCACATATAAGCCCCATTTTAAAGAACCAGCCTTTTTTTCGAAGAAAAAAGGTATGCTGTTTATCCACGCCCACATTGCCCAAAAGTAGCAAAGTGTACAAGCATAGATAAAGTCGCTATGTGAAACAGCCTCCCCCAGCCTCTTTGTGGCAACCCTGCTTCCGGCACCACCACGACCATCAGGTGATGTCAGTTGAGATGAGATCATCGTCCCATCGGTACGCGGAGCGGGGGCATCAGCCAGACGTCTGAAATTCTCTCAGCATCTCAAATCTCAGCAGGAGTTGTCTGGCCTTCGAATGATTATTTTTTTCCCCCACAGAAAAAAAAAATTATCCATATGATTTTTTTTTTCATCTCTGATTTTCATGTCCCTGGAGACTAACAACCATCCTCCTGTAACGCATGCCATTCCCGACGGGACTTTTAAGCTTACAAATTTACACCTCAAGGAGGGCGCCCAAGTGTACTGTACGTACAGAACAGTGAATGAGACAAGTGAAGTCCTCTAGTAGAACTATAAGTGAGGTAAATAAAGTTAGACTTGGATTATTTGCTATATAATTAAGGTCACTGTTCGCAAGAACCAAACGCTAGTATAATAAATCATAAATCTGGCAACGCTGCTCAACCATAGAACACCTGAGATCTGCCATAAGATGATGAATGATGACGTGATTAGTACATCTTTTTTCTGATGTACAACTTAAAAATGAGGGTACACGCATGTCGGTGCACTACTCTTTCACAGTTCAAAGTTTAAGTTTTCATATAGTATGTATGTACTACATACTGCAATATCTACCAGCCCAAATTTAAAAGTCGACACAGGTCTGTACAAGAGGCTGAAAAAGATACGTATGAAAGAGAATAGAGTAGCTAAAAAGTGGATGACAGAGCATGGAAGGAAGGCATGAAGCAGCATCGATCCAGGGGTGCCCAACCAATGTCGCTAGCGTGCATTAGTGATGGGTTGTCATAATGCCAGAGCAGATGTCAAAAGAGTGGGGGAAAAAATGACTTTTAGAGCAACCTAAAGCAGCCCGAATTTCTACCCCCCCATCACTAATTACCACTAGTGGCGTAGCCGTTGGTGTGTGGCTCTAGTGGTACAGACATTGGTTGGGTGATTTGGTTAACATCTGTGAGGAGAAGAGAGATCGCAAGTGCGACCACAATTGACGTCAATGGTTAAAGAAATGAAAATATTTTACTTTTTTTCATCTTTTGTGCGTGTTTAATTTAATTTTTTTAAATAATAAAAAATGACATGACCAACCTGGCAGTCCCTCCACCATCAGGAGAGTCCGACTCCAGCTTGGGCACGACCAGGTTCAGGTTGGCACCGTCAGGAAAGGAGGATCTGCTGCATGTGTCGACCTCCAAAAAGTGACGTGATGATGGGCACCCAACCAACAACGCACTCACTCTTAACAAACTTCCGAGTGAGCTCCGACACAGAAATTTTGTTGCTAAGCACCGACCGAGCATACAGATCGGTGCCGAACGTGCAAAGACGTATGTGCATTGTGTACGTCTTCCAAATGAGCTTCCATTTTGTGTACCATCGTTGGTGGTTGGGATGGGATGTACAGTACAATGTTCCAAATATCATGGGATGGTGATGACCAGAGCCCAAATTCTGGCGGCCGGCGGGCGGGCATTGGAGCAAACATCAGACGGAGAGAAAGAGAGAAGAGAAAGAGAGGAAAGAGAGAGAGAGAGAGAAAAGCAGGGTTGCCAGGTGGGCTGCTTCGTGGCTGCACTTTTGGCACTTTGGGGATACATGGCATGTCTATAGTGGACTGTAAAGCTTTCCGACAAGAAAACAAAATAATAATTAGGGCTTCTGAAACATGTCAGATAAAGAGCATGTTGGTCGGGGTTCTCAAACTTGGTTTAAGGGGTGGGGTTGGGTGGGGTGAGACTACTTCATCCTTCCCATACCTGGCAACCCTGCTCAAGGAAGGTGTGGGGGACGGGAAGAGAGAAGAACGACATGTGGTTCCTCAAGCATAAAAGGGGTTCCCCCCACCGGGCCTTCCTCCTCAATCTCTCTCCATCCGCACATCCAACAGGAGAAAGACAGAAAAAAACCAAGTCAAGGATCGAAAAAAGAAAAAGGTGTGTGAACGCATTTCGAATTCCCAATTTTTGGGGTTATTTTGCTCCTTTTTTTTCTTATCTAGTCCAAGCAAAACAAAATGAGGTTCCTTCTCTCCGTGCTGGTGCTGCTTCCGGCGGCCGCCCTGTCCTGCGACTACAGCGAGCTGACCGGGTCTCCCTCCGGCTCCATCGACGGCTACGACTCCTCCGTGGCGCCGGTCAACACCGTCTGCAACTGGCACCTGAAGGCCGACTCCGGCGTCTTCGTCTTCCTGCTCCACAGCTGGTACGACATGGCCTGCGAGATGAACAGGAACGGCGTCACCCTCGAGGAGTACAGGGACGGGGTCCTGGTCGAGACGGTGAGGGAAGGGGCGGGGCGGGGCGGGGAGGGGAGGGGTCGGGGGAAAGGAGGGTGCTTCTTTTTTAAAGAAAAACAACATGACTTTTCCTGGGTTAAAGAAAATGGAAAAGCCAAAAAAGTTGGACATATGGATCAAGATTTTATGGCCGATTTTGCTGCCAAGTCTGGCAACCCTGCTCTATCTATCCCTCTGTCTCTCTCTCTCTCTCTATCTTAGCATGAGTTCTGGGCTGGCTTTTTTTTTTACAACGTGACTTTCCCCGGAAAAGAAAAGAAAAAAAACCCCACAATTTGACTCAAATTTGGACGTGGATAAAGCGCCAGCGCCGATTTTGCTGCCAAGTCTGGCAACCCTGCCTGCTCTCTCCCCCTCATCGCATAGCACGAGTTCTGCGGCGGTCGCGACCCCCCGGGCCAGCTGGTGACCAGGGGCAACGAGGTGAAGCTCTCCTTCCACAAGAACGCCACCCTGAACGGGTTCTACTTATCCTACTCCGCCGAGTCTGCCGCCTGCTGCGACGACCTCCACGTCCACCTCAGGCGCAAGGCGCAGAAGAACAGGTGCGCGTGCCTACCCGACCAATAAACGTCAGGGGCTCACCCTTGGATTTTTTCCCCCTCCCCTGGTTGCCAATTAACCCTGCGCCTTATTATTATTGTTGGTAGGGTGGGGAAGGGAAGGGAGGGAGGGTGGTTCCGTGCATTGCAGTCACGCGTCTCCACATTTTGGGTGCCCCAACCAATGTCGCCAACGCATAATCATCATTTAGTATAGTGACGGGTTGTCCTAACGCCAGAGCAGATGTTAGTTTAGTTAGAAAAAATAGGAACCCCTGCTTGGCACAACCTAGAGCAACCCAGATTTCGAATAGAAATTTAGAATACGTACCACATAAATTTCACGATTTATTTTGTTACGCTGGTATGTTTAAAAGTCCCGTCGGGTTCTTTCCTCTCCCTCCCCCCTCCCCCCCCCCCCGCTCCCAGGCCGGACATCGACGACACCATGCTGACCAAGTCCGGCACCGTGAACGGCAGGGACAGCTGGGTCGGCGGCGGCTTCACCGTGGCCAGGCAGACCCACGAGACCGCGAGGTACTGTGTCAGCAGACAGCAGGGTTGCCATCCTGCAGATTTATGGCCCATAATTGTCAATGAAGACCATGGAAAAATGCAAAAAAAGAGAAGAAGATTAAAGATTCGCTTCCTTCACTGTTTGACCTCTCGCCTGTGGCAACCCCTGGCAGGTACAACGAGTGGGTGTTGACCGACGACGCCGGCATCATCGACGGCACCAACACGGACGACCTGCCGGACCTCTCCTTCGGCGAGGACTACAACTGCCCCACGTGAGGAAAAGGATCGAGGAGGAGTGGAAGATTTATCGCGTGCGCAACACTCGCTTTTCCACATTTGTTTTCATCCCTGTTTGTTTGTTTCAGTGAGCACACCACCGCCACCTACACCTACGAGAAGGACGGCGAGACGGTGACCAAGGTCGACAACGCCGGACACAACGTCAAGATCCGCTGTGACAACTGTGAGTGCAACTACGTCCATCTCAAATTATGATTTCCCCCCCCCTCCCTCCTCCCCCACATCATTTTTCCTTTCCCGACGGGACTTTTAGACTTACGAGCCGAGACAAATTCAGCTTTGAAACATGTAATGGAACACTGTCGTTAGCATACTACAATTCTTTTTTTTTTTTCGGCAAGTTTGTCACGCTTGCAAGTTTAAAAGTCCCGTCGGGAA
>JAAUYM010018405.1_pt1 | contig 10743 bp, 16 predicted proteins | sample 7278001 | NCBI WGS metagenome assembly JAAUYM01 (sample SAMN14350224, study PRJNA611818) | marine sediment metagenome | isolation source: surface marine sediment (1.8m) | place: French Polynesia: Moorea | collected 2018-08
CGCTCTTCGCTCCTCGCTGTCAGCCTCGCTCCTCGTTGTCAGCCTCGCTCCTCGCTGTAATCCTCGCTCCTCGCTCCTCGCTCCTCGCTGTCAGCCTCGCTCCTCGCTCCTCGCTGTCAGCCTCGCTCCTCGCTCCTCGCTGTCAGCCTCGCTCCTCGCTCCTCACTCCTCGCTACGGCCGAATTAATGGTGGAAGGACGCGAGGAGCGAGCTGGCCTGGTCGGAATATTTCGACCGCTTGCCTGAAGCAACTCGTCATCGTTGAGTCCTGACGGAGAGGATGTGGGATAAGATCCGACCCGAGCAGAAACAGCAACCACAGCACAGGTGATTTTGACACTTGATATGACAGCGAGGAAGGCAACAGGGTGACCTTAAAGTTCTGGAGCTAATACGCAGAATTTGGTCCCAATAACATATTTTTAAAAAATCGCAAATTACCTAAATTTAATTTCTATTGCATTTTTGCTTTTCCTCCTGATACAGGATCATTGCTATGGCGTTAGATTCTTTATTTTTTAAAATAAAAATATTTTTTGAAATGAAAAAATGGAGTAAGACAAGTTTTTTTCTGCCACAGGTTGGGCATGGATTGGACACCATCTGAGGGGCAAAATCGCAAAGTTTGCGACTCTTATCGCAATTTGGTCACAGTGGTAACCCGTCTTTTGGCAACAGCAGAAAAAAAAGCATTTTTCAAGAAATCCGACAAACCAGCGGCACCCCAACAGCAGCTGACAAAACAAAAACTGTGGGAAGGGAGAAAGAGACCAGCGAGAAAGAAAGGAAAGTTTGATCAGTTCAGTAGTGAGGATCTGGAACCTAGATTCAGGATTCTGGACCAGGAGTTGAACATTCCTTAGTGTCCTTCAGGCGCCCCGCTTCCCCCCCCCCCGTCCTCCCTTGGATCCCTCCAGATGCCCCCGACCTCAGGCGACTCTGTCCTCATGGAGAGCTTGGCCTCGCCCCCCTCCACCTCTTCTGCCCCCTCTTCCTCCTCCTCACAGAACGAGGCCTTCGTCCTCCTGGCCAATGGGACCAAGGGCGCCGCGGCCGTGGGACTCGTCAGGCAGGTGCTGGAGGCACCTGGTGTCTTTGTCTTTGGAGAATTGCTTGACCACCCAAACATTAGGTGAGATTTTTTTTAAAGTTGGAGGGAGGAGACAGTGGTTTCAGAGACTTCCTACTTTTTTTTCCAGGTCCTTGTCATCCTCACCTCCGTCTGATGGACCCCCACATCTGTGCCTGCTGGAGCTGTTTGCCTTCGGCACCTATGCCCAGTACCTGTCTGACCGTGTCCCTTCTTCCCTGCCAGAGCTCACAAAGCAGATGCAAAAAAAGTTGCGTCTGCTGACAGTGGCGTCAATGGCCACCTCCTCCAGGGTACTGGAGTACTCGCACCTGCGAGAGGAGCTGGGACTGTCATCGGTCAGGGAGCTGGAGGATCTGATCATTGAGGGTGCCAATGCCAACGTCATCCACGGGAAGCTGGACCAGCAGTCACTGCACTTTGAGGTGGACTATGCGATGCCAAGAGATATCAGAAAGGTGAGACTTTTTGTTCTCAAGTGGTGTGTTAGGAAGGCTACTGCAATCCGCTATAATCTGTTGCAGTCTGAGGTGAACAACGTCATCCAGACCTTAGAAGACTGGTGCACGAGTTGCGATGGAATGCTCAAGTGCCTGGAATCCCAGGCGGGCAGGGCCAACACTGTCAAGGCGGCGACTCTGGAGCACAAGAAGCAGATCGAGCAAAAGGTAAGAATCCCGTCATTGGCACACCATCAGAATTGGGTTTTAGCGTTTTACTCTCCCTACATACGGTACACGAACCATTCATTCCAGGTTGGGGAAATTCGCGGCCAGCTCAAGCAGAGCCAGTCTTCCTCCGACGGCTGTTGTGACGACCCGGACTCCCGGATGGACACGGAGGGGCCGCGGAGGGAAGCCAAGAAGGTGGCAGGGAAGGCGAAGGGGCAGCGAGGCGGGGATAGCAGGAAGGCAGCCGGAGGGGGAGGGGGCGGTGGAGGCTTCTGGCCCAAGTGACGGTAAACCCAGGACAGGAAGGAAAGCAGCGATTTCGTTTTCAATTATTTGGATGGATAAATTATGACTTTATTTCCCCTACAGTAAAATAAAGTAAATATCTTTATTATCGCTTCTTGTACGGAGCAAGACTAAGAGGGAGACTACAAAAAATGGAGTGCAGACAATGGCAAGATTGTCGCGTCATCCTTTTCGAGTTAGCATATGAAAGGAGGGAGGGAGGAGGAAGAAACGAAATTGTTTGGGTTTGAAAGCGTTTTATGTACACATACTACAATACGTTAGTTGGAACTTATTCCGAATTCCGTCCCGCTGAGCCCAGCGCCCGTTGCGTAGGGTTTCCTTTCCATTTCCAAAAGACGACCGACAGTGACCACTGCCCGGTGGTCTTCCATGGTGGTCTTCGCTGTTGACTTGACCTCTTGGTGTCCTCGGGCCGCATATATCGCCGAGAAATGAGCCAAATCGCGATGTTGATGGGCGGGTTTTTTTTTTCTTCGGGTTTCATCCTGTCCTCTCTGGAGGCTGTCGTGGGCGGCTCCACTCAGGAGATCTTGCTCCTCCACCTGGCTGTCAGCAGGCGGTACTGGATTATCCCCAAGAGCTGGCGGAGGTAGATCCTGGCTAGCTTGATCTTCGTCCTGGTGGCGATGGCCGAAGAGGAGGAGGAGGGGGGTCTCTGTCTGGAGTGGCGGTTGGTCTTGTCTGAGAATTGAGGTGGTGGTGGTGGGTGGTGGTTACGGAAAAAGTACGGAGGGGGGCGATGGCGAAAGGAGAAGCACCGAGATTTGAGCGAGCGTCTCGTTGCGAGGAGGCTGCCTGTGGTAACTAATCTTGAAGGAGGAGAGTGGGAGGAGGATAGGAAAGTCGACTTCTTGCTACTACTACTAGTGTGGTGACTACGTTTCTTTCTTCTGCTGTTTTTCTTCCCAGGGCTCGACCCAGGTGGCGAAATATCTCAGGAGGGAAACCTGACGAAGTGCGCGTAGGTCAGCTCGTAGTTCTGAAAGGAGCTGTACTGGATGTCGTTGCGGATCCAGTCGCCGAAGTGCTGGCGCTTCTGCAGCTCCTTGTGGCACTCCGCAGCCATCGAAGTCTGTAGTAGGTAGGTAGATCACCAAATTTAAACTCAGAACACATAATCCACAGTTTCAATCTCTCAATATTAACCCTGTTAGCGAAGATGGTGAGGATGAACTTTCCCGGCAGGAAGATGTCGAGCACCCTCTGGATGACCCCAAGGTAGGAGGTGAGCGGCACGTTGCTCTCGAAGCTGACGTAGGAGAACTCGGGCTCGGGAGTGATGTGGATGGTCATGTACTCGCCCTACGGGGCACAGGAGAGAGAAAGCTTGTGAAGGAAAGCTTCAAAAGTTAAAATGATCTTAACGCTGCTGTTGTGCACTCACCAATCCATAGTCGCATGATTCCTGTGTGAAAGAATTGAGGATATGTGATAAAAAGCTGCTTGAAATTTTGTAGTTATTTCGACCCTCAAATTCTCACGTTCTTCAGGATTCCGTTCATAGAGTATCCGCAGGGCTCAAAGAGGTACTCATCAATCTTCATGGTCGGGATAATCTTGTCGATGCCAGAGAGCTGACATAGCAGATATTGGTAGAAGGAAGAAGAATTAAAATAAAACGTGCTAATATGAAGCCGTAGCAAAAAAAAAGCTGTAGTATTTTTACTTTGGTTGCCTCCCTCCCGTCCTTGACGCCCATCTTGGTGAAGAGCTTCATGACGTCCGGGTCCAGTTCGGTCATAAGTATCTCGATGGTCTGGTCGGGCTCCACGTCCACGCGCCCCGTCACGTAGCGGTCCAGCGGGTTCAGCGTGTACAGATACCAGCAGTCCCTGTGCGATAAACAAAAAAATATATACATACGTTATAAGATTGATCCTTATTTCAAAATCCCTATATGCGATGTGTGTCCAGATTTGACGCAATTGTCAAAGTGGCGCATTTTGGGGATTACTTGGCGCATAAAAATTTGCCTTTTGCGCAATGCGCCAAATGCTAAATTTTTGGCGCATTTCTGGATTCAGCAAGGTTTACTAAATAAATGATACAAGATTTTTGTGCATTTATAGATAATTTTTTTAACATTGTCAGTGAAAAAAAGCTTAAATAACTACCCTTGAAACGTGCCAAAATGCAAAAAAAAATTGTCAATTTCGGCTGGCGCATTCCACAATTTTTTTTTGACACACTGTGTGTGCTCTGCTTTGCCTGTTGATGGTTCCCATGCAGTACGCGGCTCCGTCCGCAAAGATCCTGTCGAGCAGGGCCACCTCTTGCTCGAAACTGCGGTGGGGCTTCATCTGCAGGTCCGGCCGCTCAAAATTTTTGCGCGAATAGTAGATCTCCTGCAATTTACAAAAAAAACCGCTCAGAATAAAAACATGTAAAAGAAATCACTCAGTCATAGGGCGTTCCAAATGAATGTTTTCTTTCTTCGCAAACTTCAGGAAGGAAAACGATATCGACGTGGACTTGGAAAGCGCTCGGGAGTAAAATTTCAAAAGGAAGGAAAAGCAGATGTTTTTTTTTCTTCTCCTTCTTGGGAAGAACGGCACCAGCCAGATTGCGCAATTCTGATCGCCTCCCTGACTCTGGACTCGCCTCGATGGTGTCGAATCCCGCGTAGACCTTGACCAGGCCGAGCAGCTCCTGGATGCACTGAAGCGGCGTGGTGGTGCCGCACGTCTTGAGGATGAACCTCCGCTGGGAGACAAACATGGAGCTCTCGCTGAGGACGTAGGCGTCGACTTGGCCGTTGCGGGCCGAGGAGATGATGGAGCACTTCACCGGACGGAGCATCCTCTCGAGCTCGCGTCTGGGGAAGAAAAAATGATACGTTCCGGCACTACCATCTTTAGAAACACTTGGATGTTATTTGCTTTGTGTGAAATAACCACCCGCTGTTATAAACCACGTGGCTTTTGTCACTCCCCTCTGGAATGATCTCTTCAAACAAAAGTAAAGAATTTGTTAACATGTCAACTGGCTCGATGAAATCCTTCCTCCTTCCCTCCCTCCCTCTTCCTTCTCAGACTGGTGTCAGCACTAACAACGGGATATCAAATTAGTTGCCCCGAGGCTGTTTTTCTTGGAAAAGCTCTGTCATGTACCTACTATTAGTACACTTTTTACCTTGGAATCTTCCTGAGGTCACAGTCTTCCTTCCTCCTCTTGACCTCCCCCCCCTCTCCATCGCCGGCATCCTTTTCCTCCCCCATCCCGGCCGCGGTGAACCAGACCTCCAGCAACTTCTCCACTCCCTCGAAGAAGAACGGCTCCTCCTGGCATTCCTCCTCCTCCTCCTCTTCCTCCACCTCTTCGTTGTCCGTGTCGGAGGACACGTCCACGGAGGAGGACCTGGACTCCAGCTCCTCCTCAGAGATGTAGTTGGCCTTTCCCGCCGCTAGGAGGTTGCCGCCGTCATTGCCGACCCCGTTGCCGCCGGCGGCGGCACCACCTTCCTCCGCGTCCTCGGACGACTTGGACGGGGACATCCTCAGGTGCTGCTTGATGGACGGCGCTGAAGAAGAAAGAGGGGTAAAACAGTTTTTTTTCTTATTATGGCCACCTGGTCTTTTCGCGAAAAAAATAAAGTTCAGAGATGCTTTCGCACATGGAGTTTCCTTGCCAGCCTATCCCGAACGACTGAGTCTGTGTGATCTCTTGCCCATGCATCCGATATTCCTCCTCCTCCTCCCCTCTCGTCTCAGCAGGGGAGGAAGTATAAGTGAGCCGGCGAATGGACGGACGGCCGACAACAAGCACGCAGAAGAAAGAGGAGCAGGCTATGTGCTAAACAGAAGAAAGCGCCGGACTGGAGAGCAGGAAAGAGAAAAAAAATTCCAGTTTTCGCCAAAGCGAATGTAGTAGTACTAGGTGTCCATTTGTCTTCCTGCACTTGGTGGACACTCCTTCATGGGAACCAAATGCCCAGGTTTGTCGGTCAGTGTGTGAGCATCCGTACTGCTGTAGAGGATGTTGACCTGCAGAAATTAATCCAGAGAGCAGGAACGGAAGCCGGCAGTAGTGGCACAGTAAAACGTCAGAACCAAAAGTACTACCAGAGATTTGTTTTTTAAAAATATCGGATTGGTACGTAGGCACAGCGTTATCTCAAAAATAAAATTAAAATGTAAGACACCTTAAAATCCAGATTTTACTGTACAACTTGTATTCGTACTCTGATAGAAACGTTGGGGGACTGCCTTGTACGTATTGCAACAACATATGATGGCATATCACTTGGCATATCAGATGCAACGATTTGAAAACAACGTGTGCTGTGCACCAATCTTTGACTATGTCTACACAGGAAGGCAAGAAGAAACTGTGGTGGTGGGTTTTTTTTTGCGTTTTTAGATAGAACTAGACAGCAGTCTAGTCGGGAAGAAGAGGAAGAGTTAAGAAGAGGCCAAAAACTCTGTCTGCTCCTTCCTCCTTGCTGATGGGAGAGGAGAGGGAGGGAGAGTTGTACTACTACTACTAGTAGGAGAGCAGTGAGGCAAAGGACAGAAGATTATGGAGGAGACAGTCCCGAATTTTTGCTCTTCTCATCTCGCGGGAAGTGGGGGGGAGGGGATAAGTTAGAATAAGTTGAGATGCAGTCCAATTCTCCTGGAACTGTACGTATATCGTCCACTTTCGCCACAATGCATAGTGCCTAGTACCTATATGTACCGGTACGTATAGTAAGTGTACAAGAAAAGAAAGTGTTCAAGGCCGCACGAAACAGTCATGCCGCCTTCTCCTAGCTTCTACTTGTCCTCTTTGGCTTTCGCCGAATGGGTTTGAGAGAAAGAAAAGAAAGAGGGGGAAAAGGAGGAAATAAAATTAGTATAGTAGTAGTAGAAAGCAGATGAGGAATACTGACACATTCTAAGAGAGGCGACGGAGGAAAACCGGGCCAAAACGGGACTGCTGTCGAATCTCCAGCGTTTTCCTCACCTGAGAAGCCACCAGCAGCCTTGTCGACTTTTCCCAACTTGAGCATAGTGTCATCAGGACGCGCCAAAGACCACTTCCTTCTTCCCAAGGGAACTTGATTGTCACCGCCTCCTCCTTCTCCTCCTTCTCCTCCTCCGCCTCCCCTCAACCATGCCTCAGGAGGACTCCGACTGCCACTTCCTCATCCCGAACAACTCGCTCTCCATTGTTGCCATGCACCACCAACGCCAGCTCCTCCTCTTCCCTCCTTCTCCTCTTGCTCTCGTCCCATTCACTAGCAACTCCTCCTCTTCTTCCTCCTTCTCTTACTCCTCCTCCAACGGCCTTCATGCATTCCCCCTCCTCCCTTTCCTTCCTCTTCTTCCTTTCTGTTTCCCACTCCTTACTTTCCTTCTTTCAGTTGGTCTTTTTTGGTCCCGGACCCTCTCCTCTCCTCTTCTTCCCTCTTCCCTCCCTCTGTCATGGCTCGAAAGCCCTTCTAAACTGCTTGAAAACAAAGCGGCCAAAACAAACGGCTAATTTCAAATGTACTACAGTACAATAGCCGTCTTATTAGTATGTCTACTACAGTACTATCCATTCAAAAACTCTACTATAGTAAAGCTTGGAAGAATATTATTTTCACACATTTCTTTCTTTCTAACTTGCCTCTGCTATAGTAGGTAAAAAACTCTGCTGCATACGTACATGTAGGAAACTTTTTGCTGATGACCACGACTACTGTATACTGGTGTAGGTACTGTAACATCATTAAATCAGGGTTGCAGCGTTCAATATTAAATCCACTTTTAATCATGTTGATTAAAAGATCCGATTAGCGTGCTCTCTTACGTTTGCCAATGCTATGCGATTTTTTTATGCACATACCACATAGTTATTATTTATTAAGTTTGTTTGTTCAGTCTATACTCAGTCTCTAGGTAATTTCCCATATATCAACAAACAAAAGCGGAATTGCCTTCCCTGCAGGCTGCTCAGACTTGAATGGTCTTTTTCCTCGTCCTCTTGATCCTGTTCCCCTCGCTGTCCCCCTCCTCGTCCCCCGAGCAGCAGCATCCGGACGTCCTGCAGGCGGCGCACGCCGGCATCATCGCGTGCGAGGTCAGGCGGCAGAGGTTCCTCGCGCATGCGCAGAACGGAACCGCCAACGAGTTGTGAACAGAGGACAACGACGGCTTCAGGACAAAGTCCGAGAAGGGGCGGAGGAGGCCCTCGAGAAAGAATCTGCAGAAGAGAAAGATGCTGTTGCTCCTGTGCTGCTACGTAGTACATACAAGTACTATGAACTGACGTGATGTGCCCTTACAGGAAGATCTGTCCTACCGCGACGAACAGAATGACGAAGGGGACCTTGACGACCCCGGCCAACTCCGCCATGCACCACGAGCAGCACTGAGCCATAGGCGCGGACAGCGCGCGGTCCCCCCAGGTGGCGGAGAAGGAGGAGGCCCCCGCGGAGCCGGACAGGTCCACCTGAAAGAAGTCGTCGGCCGGGGCCTCGAACGGGTACACATAGATGCTGCCCTCCTCCGGGACGGGCCGGCGGCGGCCGCGACCCCCTGCGGGAGAGGCGCCCGGGCGGACGGCGTAGGACTCCGGCCTCTCCTCGATGTCGAAGGCCCCCTGGAAGGCCGGGTTGTCCAGGCCGGCCGCCCCGCTGGCCTTGGAGGCGCTTTCAAAGGAGGCTCCCCATCCTCCCTCCGCGGGGTGGCGCGACTGGGAGGAGAGCTCCACGTTGGAGAACTGCCCGTCCGTGTCCTCGCGCTGGAAAAAACGGATCAGTTTTTCAATCAGACCGGCTCTTTCTCGTCACCTTAAAATTCTTCCCCGCCTTTTGCTTCTCTCTCTCTCTCTCACCGCCAGTTGTTGCCTCTTCTTCTTCTTCTTTCTCTTGTTGTCCGCCACCGCCGTTGCCGACGCCACCACCGTCTGTTGGCTGACGCTGAATCCCCCTTCCCTTCCCGTTTCTGCGTGGTCTTCCTCCTCGTCTTCCTCCTTCTCTTTCTTTCTGGCTTGAGTGCCGGCCGCTCTCGACTCCTCCTCCACCTCCTCCTCCCCCGTCGTCCTGTACTCCGCCGCCTTCCTGGGCATCGGGCGAGCCACCGGCTTCCCGTGGACGCCCCTCCCCACCGCAGAGGGGACCTCCCCACTGGATGGAAAAGAGGAGGAATCTTAAGCTGCTAGCAATGTTACTGGTACTCCTGCTGCATGTCCAAGAAAAGGATAGGACTGCTTCATTACACTACCTTACCTTCTCAACATTACATAAATGTTTCTAGGTACACAAAGCTGAATAAGTATCTTAAGTTAATACTAGTTTGATTCAATTATGTTCATGTTGTACGTTACCTAAAATCAAAAGGCGGCTTCCTCTGAGGCACCCTCTTTTGCGCCCCTCCTCCTCTCCCTCCTCCCTGCCTTTTCTTCCTCTCCAACTCCGTCGCCACCCTCTTTTCCTTCTCCCGTTCCTCCCTCGGCTCGGACATGCTGTCCCAGTCGGAAGTGGAGTCGGCCATCTCCAAAGAAATTCTTTCTCCTTAAATAAGAAGTGATCCTAAATTGAAGCCTTCGGCACTTGATCCGTCGACTGCGCACACTGCCAGAGATTGGCGCTTTCTCATTTGCGCCTTGTGGAAGAATGAATACCTGCTTGGAAGTTGTCGGAAGTTCTTGGGTGGGTCAAAAGTTAACGTAAAAAGTAATCGCCTCTGTCAATGATTAAAAGCAGACAATGACGTGCTAACAACAAGACTGTGAACATCTCTGAAGGGAGCGTGGACCTCTCATTTGCCCATGAAAATTTATCTTCAGTTTGTACTGCACAAGTTTTTTTTTCGCTTCCTCCCCTTGTCAAATTTCCCGCTAGAGAGCAAGAGAGGCTCCTCCTGCTCCTCCTCCTCTCTCTGTCGACTCTCCTCCTCCTCTTCCTCCTCCTCTCTTCTTCTCTGTGCTCTGTAGAATCGATCACATGACGAAGAGGGAGAGGAAGGAGGAGGTAGCTGACAACACCAGCCAGAAAGGAGTGGCAGCAGCAACGAAAAAACTGGCAGAAGCAGACACAGCAACTGGAGCAAGAGGAGCTCCGATAGCGTCGTTTCCATCCTAAAATATGTAATATGAGGGTGACCTGACCATCTCCCTCCGCACTTTCCATGTGAGATCCTCCCTTTCCGCCATCTTTCGTCTTTCTCTCTCTCTCCAAAAGAAGATCTCCAATTCGGCAGTGGTGGAGTCGTTGCCGCCGTCATGGCTCTGTGCGGACCCAAGCTTTCACTCTGCGGAGTGATCATCAGCGTTTGGGGCGTCGTGCAACTGGTGAGGGAGATGTACTACGACAGTACAGCTTGAACGGAATCAAGTGTGTGAAAGTTCCTGGATGATCCTCACCAGGTTTGTTGGGTCTTTTCTTTCCAGGCCTTGATGGGCGTGTTCTTCTGGGTGCGCAGCGTGGCCCTGATCGAGGATCTCCCGCTCGCCGAGGAGTACAGCGAGGTGCAGAAGCTGAATGCGGACATCAACAACGGATACCAGCAAGTGGGTGGAGGAGGGATGAAAATATGCTCATACTAGTAGTAGTACGTACTAGTGGTACGTACGTGGTGTTGGGAGCAGCTACTGCTGCTGATAACATCACAGTGCAACTAGTATGATTTTAATCTTATTAGCGATGCTCTCTGGCTCTCTTGCTTTACTTTTTAATGACAAACTTCACTATTTAATAACTGTACA
>JAAUYM010140443.1_pt1 | contig 10735 bp, 15 predicted proteins | sample 7278001 | NCBI WGS metagenome assembly JAAUYM01 (sample SAMN14350224, study PRJNA611818) | marine sediment metagenome | isolation source: surface marine sediment (1.8m) | place: French Polynesia: Moorea | collected 2018-08
CGATGCTTCAGAAAATGTCCAGTGAATCACGAAAACTTTCTTAATAAATCTCTTATTTCAAAGAATATAATATTTTTGATACTAGATAGTAGTACAACATGTTTCAAATCTCCCTGGGAGCTCCCTGATGCCCACTTCGCATCCTCCTCTCGAACTCTTCGTCCTCCCCGTCGGCCGCCGCCCTCACCCTCTGCCTGGTGGCCGGTACGTTGAGGGCGAACCACCCGCGGAGGCCGAGCTCCTTCCTCCGCGCGGCCACGGCCTCCCTGGCCGCCGCGGCCACGCCGGCCGCGCCCAGCACGAACGGCGGCTCGCCGACGCCCTTGGAGGAGTAGACGGCGCTGGTCGGCCTGGAAAAAGGGTCATAAAGCCTTCTACGGTATGTACTAGATTTCTATAGTTACAAACATAGTACAGTAGCTAGAGTAGAGTTGCCAGGTCTGAGAGATAAAATTTGTCTCAAATCCTAACACAATAGTCACCCAAAATGTGAGAGACCAAAAATGGCAATTTTTTTGGTGGGCTATTTTTGGCTGATACATACTGCGTACTGAGTTAGCAATTGGGGTTTTATGTAATCATTCAGACCTGGCAAACCTGATCTACAAAGCCGTGAGTTTATAACTACAAATCTACTACTACACACGAAGGTTTTATGAAACTCATTCCTGGAGGAGTTGTCCACCAGCAGGGACATCCTGAGGTTGGCCGGGGTGTCGGACACCGTCGGGATCTTGTAGGAGCCGGGGTTGGCGGTCACGAGTTGGCCTAAGTGAAAGAGAAGAGAACAGAGAAAGTTGTTGATGCTGGTAGCAATATTTTTTTTATGTAACTTAGGTTTGAACGTAAACAATCCTCACCTGTCTTGGGATCCGTCAGCAGTTGCTCCGTGGTGACGTACCCCATGGCCTGCATGAACGCCCCCTCCATCTGTCCCAGGTCCACAGCCGGGTTGAGCGACCTGCCTGCATCCACCACCAGGTCAGCCAAGAGGACGGTGATGTCGCCGTCGGAGCAGTCCACCTCCACCTCCACGCAGGCGGCGCCAAAGCTCCAGTAGTCGGCCAGTTTGCCCCGGTAGACGGAGGTGGGATCATCTGATAGATGTAGAGTTATTGTCCATTGTTAAACTATAATGAATGCATGTTGTCCTGAGCGTGAGATGAGGATGTGAAACCACTTAATACTAAATCTCACCTGGATCCCAGGCAAAGCTAACTCCGGAAGTGCCAAAAAACCCAACTGCCGACAAGTTGACGCGATCCCCATGGGCAGTGGAGACTGCCTCGTCCCAGGACAGGCCCTTCTCCAAGTAGGGCTCCAGTCTCTTCTTGATGCTGCTGCACGCGTCGATAATTGCAGGGCCGTTGAGATCAGCCCCACACGAGCCTCCGGTGGGACTTGCATTCGGCACTGTGTCCGTGGAGGTCTCAAGGATGTGGATCTTCTCCAGTGGGATGCCAAGGGCACGGCTTGCCACCTGCATCATCTTGGTGTTCAACCCCTGTCCCATCTCGCTGCCTCCGTGGGACACCAGGACGCTCCCGTCGAGGTATACCCTGATCAGTGCCGCACCCTGCTGCACACTCTTCACTCCCATTGTCACCGGAAACTTCATTGGCACTAGGGCCAGGCCCCTCTTCACCGGTCCAACTTGCCTGTTGAACTCATCCACCGCCTTTCTCCTCTCTTCATAGTTGCTCCTCTTCTTGCACTCGTCCCAACATTGCCGTAGGGTCACTCCCTTGAAAGCTTCATTGGGGCCTCCAAAGTACATTTTGTCCCCATCTTTTGTCAAGTGGGCTTCCCGGAGTTCAATCGGATCCATGCCCGTCTCATGTGCTATATGATCAAGAATTGTTTCTGCCACAATCGCACCCTCAGGCCCTCCAAATCCCCTGAATGCAGTGTTCGAGACAGTGTTTGTGCTGCAGGCAGTTGCTTCCCCATCGAAGTTGTGGAAGGTGTAACCACCATCAGCACGTGCAAGCAAGATCAGACTCCACACCATGCTGAGGTCAGTGGAGTTGCCTCCATTTGCAAAAAGTCTCATCTGGACACGCAACAGTCGCCCACAGGCGTCATCATAGTCCGCCTCATATTCTGCCTGCAACTCGTGTTTGTGTCCAGTGATTGCCATGTCCTCACGACGGATTAAGATGAGGCGGGCAGGACGTTGAAACTTCCGTGCAGCTACAGCTGCAATGAGTGCTACCTGCATTCGCTCCTTGCCTCCAAAGGCACCCCCTGTTCTCTTTGCCTTGACGGTGATCTTGTGACGAGCAATGCCAAGGACGTGGGAGACCATTCCCTGGACTGGCATTGGCTCTTGGGTGGTGCAGTAAACAGTCATTTCATCCTTTTCACCACTGGGGACAACAAGAGCGCCATGCGTTTCCATGTAGTAGTGGTCCTGTCCTCCAAGGTGGACAGAGCCTTTGACAGTTTTCACTGATCCTGTTGCTGCCGCCCCTTGGATTTGATTTCTTTTCATTTCCAGCTGCCCTAGAAATGATTCATTTTCCCGAGCTTCTTGGATCGAGAGAATTGTTGGCAAATCTTCATACTCAATCTTGACCAACTTCCTGGCCATTCTCCCAGCCTTGAGTGTCTCACAAGCAATGGCAGCAATGACTTGACCAAAGTGAGTAACTTCTTCTCCAGCAAATACTGGCTCATCCTTGACAATGAGGCCCCAGACATTTCGTTCCTTGCTGATGTCTTCCCTGGAAACCACACCAATAACCCCTTCTACCTTTATGGCCTCACTAAAGTCCATGCTGCTCACCTTGGCGTGAGCCTTCACACTCTGCACCAGCACAAGCTGGATCTCATTTGCAGTTGGTGCAATGTCATCAACATAGATGGCAGTTCCACATGCCTGTTCAGCAGCCCACAGATTGGGCACTGGCCTTGTAACAGGATCCCAGTATGGCTGCTTGTCATCTGGCTTTTGGTAGGAAAGGACTGAACTTCTGGTGCCTGGCTTTATCCCCTCCGCATCTTTTAACAGGTTTCCATGGAAGAAGTTACTAAGAAATGAAGCAAATTGCTCTTCATTGTATATTTCTCCCTCTCTGTTGGGACCTTGGCGAGCTCCAGATTTGGACACAGCTGTCCTCAGCCAGTTCCGGTCGATCTCATTTATCTTCTTTCCCTTCAGTGCCGCCATCAGCTCCGTCTCCAGCCTTGGTACAGGTTTCTTGCTGCCAGGCACATCTGGTGTGGCTCCTCCAAAAGCCACTGAGGCATCAACAACAATTCCGTCTTCAACCAGAGCTTGGATGCAAGCATTGGCCACGGGCAAGCAGAACTCCTTTCTTTTGCCTCTCCTGTAAAAGGCCGTTATGACTCCTTCTGAAGGAAGTGGCAGAATCAACTCTTCTATCATAGCTTTCTTAGGAAGCCTTTTTTCCAGCAAATCATTTACCTTCCACACAGTGGCTGAGCCATCTTTGAGAAGAATTTTAACCCTGCTGCCAGTTGCCAGGTAGATGGGGATCAAGTCTGAATCAGGGCATGAGACACCCCAGATAATAGAGCCACCAACGGTTGCTGCATTTCTCACTTGTGGACTGCCTAGTTTGTCCAGTGACTTTTGAAGAGCCTCAAGTAGATACCGGGCTTCCTTCCCTGTGTTTGGCAGCATTTTTGAGGCAATGCTGTTCTTCAGATGGCTCAGTGTGACACATGCTCCAATTCTCATTTCCTTTTGACTCCATGACACTCTCTTTAGGTCAGGTATGCCACTGACTTGAACAATTGGGATGAGATGGCTTGGTGGTCTATAAAAGCCTGTGCCTCCAGCAAAGATGTCAAAGTCAACAAGATCCCTCTGCAGCTGGCTTAGTTGATCTAGTGTTGATGGCCGGTACCAGGGTTTGCCATCATCGCTCTTGAGGTGCAGCATGTCTCTCTCCTTTCCCATAGAAATGACCTCGTTTGGAGTCTTGGGATCATCAGCGGTCGAGTATCTGGACAAATCGGTCTCATCCAAGTTCAAGACTTCCTCAAAGCCACTGCCCAACTCTTCTCCCTCAGATTGCTTGCCTGGCTTCTGGCAGAAAGTCTTGAACCCCTAGACAATGGGTCTGTAACCTGTGCATCTGCAGAGGTTCCCCTGAAGGGCCTCGTGAACATCCTCAATGTCAACCACACCTTTCTTCTCCCTCAGAGTTGAGCTCATTGACATGACCATCCCAGGTGAGCAGAATCCGCACTGAGAGCCATGAGCCTTCCACAGCCTCTCTTGAACTGGGTGGAGCTTCTTACCCGCTGCGGTGCTGCCAAGCCCTTCCGTGGTGGTGACGGCGGTGCCATGCAGAGATGCCACCTTTGTCAGGCACGACTTGATGGCCCGGTGAGACACCCTATCCTCCTGCGGCTCGTAGGTGGAGACGGTGACCGTGCAGGAACCGCAGGCTCCCTCGCCGCAGGAAATCTTGGTGCCGGTGAGGCGCAGGCGACCGCGGAGGAAGTGGGCGAGAGTCAGGTTCGGGTCCACCGGCCCGCGCAGCTCCTGGAACCGCCCGTTTACCCAGAACCTCAGCTCGGAGGAGGTGGTCATGGCAACAACAACTCCCTCCCTTCTTAAATGCAATCCACCGTTTCCAATGGCAATGGACGTCTGGTGTGTGGAAACACTCCAAGACGACTGAATCAGCTTTCTGCACTGCTGCTGTTGTTGCCAAGGGGGCGTAGTAGTACACCCAGTATAGTACGTAGTACACACACACACACACACACACCAAACCGGTCCTGCCACGCAACACAAGAGGAGGCGCAGAAAGGAGAAAAAAATGAGAAAACAAGCTTTGTTGACTATTGACTGATGTCAACGGCATGCGGCAAGTTCAGGGTGCGTTTATTGTACTGCCATCAATAGAGATCTTTGACAATTAATGCGATAGAAGGTGTAAGAAAAAATAAATACTTACAGAATGTACCAACAAAAATTTGACGTGCTTTTGGAATACAGTATGTCAGTCTTTGTTGGCACATCCTGTAGTATGTGTAATTAATATATATTTGGGAAATTCCGAACGATATGACAACATTCACTGCAGCACGCAAGTGGTGCTCTTCTTCCTCCCTCGCTCGTCCGTGGAGGACTTTGCCTCCAGCTCCTCCTTCCTCCTCTCCTGGTGCCTGTTGAGCTCCTCCCTGAGCCTGCTGACCTCCTCGTTGAGCGCCCTCTCCCGCTCCCTCACGGCGTTCTGCGCCTCCAGCCTGATCTCGTTCTGCCTCTGGTTGAAGTGCTGCTCCAGCCGCTTCTGGTACTCGCGGCTGCTGCCCTCCTTCCTCTGGGACGACTTGGGTCTTGGAGACTGCCTCCTCCTGGAGTTGTGCCCCCCGCCGCCGCCCGTGTTCGGCCTCTTGATGTCCTCCGACTCCTTAAACTCGTTCTGCAGCCAGTCAGGGATTGCGCTCGCGTCCAGGTCCCTCCTCCCGTCCCCCTCGCCGTCCTCCCCCAACGACTTGTCCTGCTCATCCTGCTCATCTTCCTCTGCCAGCTCGATGATGGGCGGCGGCGGCAGGATCTCTGTGCCCATCTCTTCCTCCCCGTTGCCGTCCTCCTCCGGCTTGGCCTTGGCCAGCGGGCACGTTGTCTCCACTACCAGGAAGATGTTCTGGAGAAAATGAGGGGGTCAAACATCACAGCGGACGCTGTTTTTATGCCGACACTTTGTTGTGAGCATGCTGGCAGATCCTCCTCACTCACCTGGTTCTGGCTCTGGACCTGCCCCAGGGTGACGTGCTCCCCCTTCTCCATCTCCATCTTGGAGGCGTACAGGGCCAGGATTTCTTGCGGCTTTGTCACCACGTCCTTCATGCAGATCTCTCCCTGGTGGTTGAGCAGCTCTGTGGAGCTGAGAGTGGCCAGCGCTTTGTCCCTGCTGCCCCTCCTGTCGCTGCCGTTGCTGCCGTTGCTCTCCTCAATGATGAGGCTGCCGGTGCTCTCGCTCCGGCCGCGCCTCCTACCTTGCATCAGCATCGATCGGACCTCCTCCTCCGTCATGTTTCTAAAGAAAGGTCGTCACAGGCTGTCTTATTTATGTGCTGTAGTACCTCAAACATTTTGACTTGTGTTACCCATCTCCTCCACCGGCGCCTCCGCCGCCCCCGGCCCCGTGCGCAAAGCTCTGGCTGAACGCGTCCCTGGTGTTTGGCCTGGTAAAGGGACTGATAAACCTGGTCCCCCAGAAGTAGAGGACGTTCTCCGTGGTCCCGGCCACCGTGAAAGTAGCCCCGCAAGAGACCATGCTCACGTCCTAACCCGAGGGGGGATAGAAAAATAATTAAATAATACAGTCCACATACGGCAGGCACAGCATCATCGCAAAATTGAGATGATAGGTTGTAAAAAAACCAAGACTTTTCAAAATCTTGAGTGTGTGTTACCTTGTCCTGCATGGTCTTGACGACGTCCGGCCCGGCGACCGTCCTGGCGTGGCCGCGACCCAACTGCGCCTCGCTGTTGAGGCCCATGCTCAGCTGAAAAAAAAGGAAGATAGAGTTTGAATGTAGTACGTAAATACAGTGGAAAGGTATCAAATAAGGTAAATTTTTTTTTATAAAATAAAACTAAGATCTATGGCGTGAAAAATGGAGATTGGCATAAAAAATTAGATTTGCCTGTACCAGCTTGCCGTCCTCGGTGACGCAGACGGTGTGGTCCGGCCCCATGTCCAGGTCGACGACGCGGTGGCCCCTGATGGACTTGACCCGGGTGGGCACCAGCGCCCGGCGCACCCGCGAGGAGAGGAACCCGGACTCGTCCAGGCCGAGACGGTTGTGCTTGTTGCCTCCGCACGCAAACAGCTGGTTTCACACATGGGGAAAAAAAAAGATTTTTTTTTCTCCAAAACTCCTGTCTCCAATTTGCGAAAGTTGTTGTTTTTTTATTTTAAGTCGTTTTTTTTTACCTGCCCCTTGTCTGAGAGCAATATTGTGGCGTCCCCGCTGCACTTGACGTTGACAAAGTAGTTCTCTGTGGTGTCCACCTCCATCTCCTGCGGGGAGCACGCGTCCTCCTCGGAGTTGGTGCCCAGGCGGCCGCCCTCGCCGCGGCCCCACGCGTGGACGTCACCCTGCACGTGGTAGTACGTAGATGTGGTACTAGTACAGTAGAATCTCCATTTTTTTTTCTTAATTATTGAGGAGGCATTTCCTTTCTTGACGCGCTGTGTAGAACTGTAGTACAGTCAAACCTGACTGTACCTACCTACCTCCCCACTGACGACGACGACGTGGGCGGGTCCGCAGGCCACGGCGGAGATGTCCACGGAGAGGAGCGACTCCACCATCTTCGGGGTGGTGGTGCTCTGCCAGTCGCCGTGGCCCAGCGCGCCGAAGGACCCGTCGCCGCAGGTCATGACGATGCCGTTGTCGCTGGTGAAGACGGAGAACCCGTCGCCGGCGCCCACGTGCTGGATAGACTTGGTCTTCAGGGCCTCCACGCAGTGCGGACGGGAGCGCCACGACTCCACCTGCGGTTTTTGCGAAGGAAGAATAGAGTGTTACCCTTAGATATTGATGTTGTCTTGGTTGTTGTTGTTGCTGCTGCTGTCATGGCTGTTGCCTTTGCTACTTTTTTTTTTCTTGTTGTTGCCATTGCTGCTGTTGCCGTTCCAGTACCTACCTCTCCGTGTCCGAGCTGCCCCCTCCTGCCCTCACCCCAGGTGAACACGAGCAAGTCGGACGTCAGTGCGGCGATGTGGGTGTTGCTCACGGAGACCTGGCGGGCAAAGAAGGAGCCATGTCCAACGAAACAAAAGTTTGTTGTGACGTGTACCGTACATAGTGCACAGGAAAGCATGCAGCCAGAGCAAACTGTTCTCATGATCAGGATGTTGCTATACTGTTACACCTGCAGTATCCTTGACCTCGGCGGCAGTTGCACCGGTGTGAGCGAGATGGTGGTCTCGTACCCCTTCAGGTAGTAGAGGACGGACCTCGGGGGGCGGCTGTGGCGTACCTTGGACGCCTCCGGGTCGTCCGTGTCGGGGTCGTCCGAGTCAGACGCCCAGTCGGGGTTGTTCCAGCTGAAAGAGACGAGGTTTTTTTTTGTCATCACCAAGGCCATCATTATCATTATTATCATCATTATTATTTCTGAGTACTAAAAGAGGTTTCAAGAGGAGAACTCACGGGTCGTCAAACTGCTCCAGCAGCTCAGGCAGTCTCTGCAGCTGTATCTCGCTGGCTGTCGGGCGGAAATCGGGGTCCTTCTGCAGCAGGTCCCTCACCTAAATCTCGTACAAAAAAAATAATTTATATTACAGAATTGTGATATCCCACATCTTCTCTCAAAGAAAAAAAAATGACCAGTTGCTTGAAGAGCGGTGAGTAGTTTCCCCTGATGGGGGCGAACTGCCCGCGCATGATCTTGTTGACCAGGGCCGGCAGGTTGGACCCGTCGAAGGTCTTCTGCAGGCAGGCCATCTCGTAGGTGATGCAGCCCAGCGCCCAGATGTCCAACTTCTCGTCGTACATCTGGAGTGTTTTTTACAAGAGCAAGAGAAGTGGACCACCCGGTATTAAGCAGTTGTGTAGTTACAGTACCACTCTTGTAAATACAGTAGAGTACCTTTCCCTCACACATCTCCGGACTGATGTAGTAGGGAGTCCCTAGCACAGTCTGGGCTCCTTGTCTGGCAGCATCAATCAACATTAGACCTGATGCTTTCAAACCTGCTGAGTAACGCAGACAAACCTGGTGGACATAATCTTGGAGATGCCAAAGTCGCCGATCTTGATCTCTCCCTCCTTGGTGAGGAAGACGTTGGCCGTCTTGAGGTCCCGGTGGAGGACGTTCCGCGAGTGGATGTAGCGGAGGGCGGACACCATCTGGGAGAACACGTCTAGGATGTCGCGCTCAGGGATATGGCTACGGAGGAAGGAGGAGGGCAACAGGTCTGAGAAATTGAGAGTTGAGAAGCTCCATCAACCTCCGTGCACCCAATTCTTGACCCACTTGTGCAGTGTACTGTACTGTACTCACGCCTTCTGCTTAGCGAGAAACTCGTGCAGGTTTCCCCCGTCCGCGTACTCCATCTCGATCATGAGCACGCCGTCCCTCTCGAAGCTGTCGTGGTATGCGATGACGTTCGGGTGGTCCAGCTTGGCCAGCACCTTGACCTCGTTGAGCGCGAACTCTCGGTCGCTGGCCGTCAGCTCGTGCATGTTGGTCTCCTTGATAATGCAGGTGAGGCCGTCCGAGCGGCGACGGTAGAGGACGGCGTTGCCGAACGCACCCTTGCCCACCACGCGGAGCTTCTCGTACCTATAAGCAGGGGGGGCATTATCAAATACCCAACCAATATTGGTACCACTAGAGCCACACCAACAGCTATGCCGCTGATGGCAATTAGTGATGGGGCCGAAATTTGGGTTGCTCTAATGGTTCTTTTTTCATTATTTTAACACCTGCTCTGGAGTTAAGACAACCCATCACTAAATGCATGAAAGCGATATTGGTTGGGCAGTCAAACTTTTTTAAAAGCAGGTTTGATGGAGGCGCAATAAGAAGTGAGAAGAATTACTATTGCTCTGTAACCATCAAGCAAACCTATGTTTAAGACAGGTGCGAGAGGTTTTTTTGCTCACCCCTCCAGCTTCTTCTTCCCGTCCTTGGTGACCCTGCCGACCTGTCCGAGGTGGTTCTTCAGCGTGGGCAGGTCGAAGTACATCTCACCGACCGTGCGGATCCGACCGGGGTTGCTGTTCTTGCTGCGGACGACCTGAAGTTTTCATAGCAAAATCGTAGTTGTCAATTTGTTGAAAACATATTAAGAAAAAAATACAGAATCTATGTACTGTAGGTATGCATTTCTCTCTCTCTCTCTCTCTGTGTCCTTGTATGTCAGAATGGCACCTGTATGTCCCCAGCCTCTAGGCTCCTGGACAGCCCCACCTGGCACTCCAGCATCTCCTCCAGCTCCTTTGCCAGCAGACCGCCGTCAACCTAGAGGGAGGACAAGTTTGGTGAATTTGTTTAACTTCACAGATGTAGAAATTATTACTTAACGGTAGTTACAATTTGCAAGATTGAAGCCACAAAGAGACTTGCTTAAAATTTTATGCTACAAATTTTAATGAAATTTAGGTTTTTCAAAGCTTTTTAAATCTCTTGTGCCTTACCTGCTCAGCCATATAGGTGGCTAAAAAGTCTAGTCGTGCGCTCCAGTCCGTCAGGTCAACGCACTCCCCGACCAGACTGGAGAGGAAACGGCGGACGGAGGCGTCGCGCACGATCGACTTCAGGCTCAGGCGAGACATGCCAACCTGGGGGGGAGGGGTCGCCGTCATGTACAATAGTGTTACTAACATATTTTTTTTGTTCAGGTGCCATACATAAATGCACTAGTAATTTTCCCATGTCAATTGATGTGAAAAAAAAGCTTTTCTATCTTTCTCACATTACATTATGAAATGAATCACCTGGCAAAGGAAGAGCTCCCTCTCCGAGCTGTGGAGCACCATGGCCACTGAAGAGACCTTGGTGATGCTGCCGGACTTTCCCTCGGTCAGGGAGTCCCGCACCTGATCCAAGACCTCCTCCAGGTGGCAGGTTTCGTAGCTGTACTCGACCACCCTGTCCAGAGAAGGGCACGTATCAAATTCACAAATTAATTGGTACTAGCCTAAAGCTACCCGCCTTGCTGGGTAAAATTTCGCAATGGCCAAAGACCAAATTACGACTCGCCACACTGGGAGGCCGAAGGCCTCCCAG
>JAAUYM010032757.1_pt1 | contig 10729 bp, 14 predicted proteins | sample 7278001 | NCBI WGS metagenome assembly JAAUYM01 (sample SAMN14350224, study PRJNA611818) | marine sediment metagenome | isolation source: surface marine sediment (1.8m) | place: French Polynesia: Moorea | collected 2018-08
ATGCAAAAACAAAACAGTCTTGTACCCCTTTACATTCTCTAAATTAGCCTAAAACTTTCACAGTTCGATAGAAACACAATCTAGGCAGTTGGCTGCAAGTACCTGTTCCGCTCTTTCTCCCACAGGTGGATCTGGTCAACAATGGTGGGTGGGATGAGGTGGTGTTGGACTCTGTGGATGCTCTGCTGTCCCCCAAGCAGGTTGGCATCGTCTGCCAGTTTGGTGCTGTGGGCCTTCTGTTGCTGCGGGTGTGCATGCATGCGGAGGAAGCGCACAATCTGGTGGTGTTGGGGAGGGGGGGAGAGGAAGAGAAAGAAAAGCAATACAATATGTAGTACTGCTAGTACTGTGTACTAGATCTATGATTACTTGAGCCGCAGTTATTCCTCCTCGAAGTGCTTGCCGTATTGAATCTCTGGTAATGACGGCCACCGCCAAATTTGGAAATCTGCAATGGGTACAAAAGAAAATCTATGGACAAGTTATCAAGACATCCCCCATGAGTTGTGCTCTACCTGTACAGCATCTCCGCAAAGAGTGCAACGAGAGCAATCTGGAGGTCGGAGGAGGTGTATGCATAGACCCTGTAGTTAGTCTCCACGACGACAAAGCCCTCCCTGTGACGCTCCATCAGACTCTTGGCCTCTCCCGAGGCGATGTCCAGGGCCAGTCGGGTCAGGTAGAAGCGGCCGGCAGAGCGCTTAAAGGAGGCAGATTGCACTGTAGTACTATGTACTTATAGTCACTTGAGAAAGGAAGGGAAAAAGTTTGCAGTGTTGCTGCACCTACAGTACGTACCTTTCTTTGGTAGACTAGTCCAAATTCACGAAGATGCTGCAGGAATGTTAAGAGCGTATGGCTCAATCCCTGAGTGCTGTAGTCCTGTTAACAGAAAAATGCAATTTATTTATGTTCCTCCATTCACCATTCCTAATGGCGAATATTGCCAACCCGCTTATCCTGGTACTATGCTAAAATCCTTGACCACATACTACTGGTGTTTTTTTTTTTTTTTTGCGAAAAAAAAGCAGCTTACCCGCTTGGTTCTGGACGTCTTACCTGCCCCAAGGTGGCAAATGATAGCTGAAACAGGAAGTTGAGGCACTCGCTGAGCTCCATGTTGCGCTCCTCCACACTGTCCAGGTATTGCAGGATGAAGTACCACACTTGAGAGGGTGTGTCCATCAGCAGGAACTGGAATCCTGCTCTGGTGATGGCAGGGGCACCCGCACCATCTCCCTCACCACTGAGGACAATGAGTCCCGACTTGAGCAGGATGTTGACGGCATCTGCAGAGATTCCCTCCTGGTGGGAGGAGCCAACCATGTAGTGCAACACGGTGTTCCACCTGTCTTGTGCGTACTGGTCCAGGTAGGCTATGTCCCTTCGGTTTGGGTCAGGCTCCGTCATGGGTTGCATGAGCCAAGACTCGCCACTGAAATGCTCAAAGCTCCAGACAACTTTTCTAGACAAAAAAAAAACATGGTAAATCCCATACCCGCCCAAGAGTGCATTCCGCAAGTTCTTCTTGAACTCCTGGTCCATCTTCCATGCCGGCATCCCTCCTTGCGAGGTCTCCTCTGTCCAAACAGCCAGGTCGGCCAGTTCCTGGGTGGCCTCACGCTCCAGCTCCCTATGCTGGCTCCGGACCCAGGAGGTCACCACAGCCTTGGGGACCGCCTGCTCCACAAACAGCAGACGCATGACAAACTGCTGTGCCAGGTGAGGGAACTCCCTGTCAATGGAGAGACAATGCCGATCTAAATTTACGTTTAAAAAAAGCTAATAATAACCCGACAGAACTTTCCCAGCTTTAGAAATAACGTAAACTGTGGGGTAAGGCAGATTTCACGTAATGCCACATTTCTAGAAAATCAAGTCAAAATGGCGAAGTTAGTGAAGTTTAGTGCTGCGTTTCTGCCAACCCCACTAGGAAAAGTCTCGTCGGGAACCTCGACCCACCTAAAGAGAGCGAGGCATGTGGCCGGGTGGAGAAAGAGCTCTGCCACTTTCTCCGGCGCCAGAGTCTTGAGGTAGGACGCCAGGTTCGCGCAAGTCCGCAGGACCTCGGAGGAAGAAGCCATCTTCCTCCCCGTGCCTCCCTCTCCTGCTGTCCTTCTACTAGACAGTGAGACAAGTCCTCCACGTTGTTAAGCACAGTAGAGTACAACTTAAAACTGGACGAAGTAGAAGTACCTGTAGTAGCTTTGGATGCTGACGACAACCACTGCTTGACTCAAAGTAATGGGTTGACTTCACAATTGCACAGCTGAGAAACTCTTGGCTAGGTCCCCTCACTGCTTCTTGCTGTAGGAAGGCTTCTTTTCTGGGATTGCCAGTCTGAACTGCTCCTCCTCCATCGTCTTCAGCTTGGCCTCTAGCGCTCGTATCTTGTCCTCGTTGGAGGGCCCTGCTGTCACCTTTCTCTGCTCCTCCTCCTCCTCCTCCTCGCTCCTCCTCGCCTCCTCCAATGTCCTCTTCCTCCCCTTCCTGCCTTCCTCCCCAAGCAGTCTCCTCAGCTCGTGATTGGATGGCTTGGCCACACTCACCCTGATCTGCCTGCCCAGTAGGGTGACCCCATCCAGAGCTGACACTGCCTTCCTGGCTGCAGAGGCGTCACGGAAGGTGACGAAGGCAAACCCCCTCGGCACCCTCTGCCCGCACCTGTTCAGCCCGCACACCAGGTCCAGCTTTTCGATGGCACCAAAGGGCTTTGCCAGCTTGAGTACGTGGCACTCTGAGGCACGGGAGCTCAGATTCCCAATGTACACCTTGCAGCCAGCAGGCAGCGAAGGACCAGCCTCCATGATGAAGACATCAGAGCCGAAGTGCCTCAGGCGGCATCCGTCCACAGTACAGTTGACTACGAGTATTAACACCCTACGAATCAGCTGGCTTAAAGACAGGTGACAAATGAAATGCGAAGGCAGGTAAGAAGTGGCAAGACGAAGACGTTTTACCCCCCAAACGCTCAAGCCACTTTTTAGATAGTGTTGCCACGGCGTTAACCCAAAATTTCGCCAGAAAAGTGCAAAAATTTCGCCAGATTTCCTAAAAAAGAACTTGCTCAAAAAGGCAAGTTTGGTGTATTTTACGTAGATCCTCAAAATTTGCGCCAGTAGTCATAGGACTTTTGAAAGTCGCCAAGGCGTGTTAAAAGTCGCCAATTTGGCAGGCAAAAATTCGCTAAGTATGGAGGCACTGACAGCCACCCCGGACACAGTTCTGTGCCGCGGAGCGGGGCCGCTGTTTACCTGCGTTGGTGTAAGCGTGACCAGTACTGGCGGAAATAAAGGCATGCAGGCTCTGGTTGCACGGTCATGTTTGATCAGAAATTGTATTTTCTTGGCTTATAACTTTAATGCAAATAATCCAACTTTAAAGAAAACAAGAAGGGTTGAAAAAAAATTGTGCTACTTTTTGGATAAAGTAGGCTTTTTTATTTGTTCGGTCTATTTCTAAACCATTTTCTGGTCGTTTCTAGAGAGCCCAGTGGTCACAATAGCAAAACAAATCGCAGTCGAAATAGTGTAACAATGCAGAAAGACGTAACTTTTGCATTTTATTTTCTGTCATGCCTTTACCTATAGTTAGCTATAGTACCACGCACATTCATCGTCACCACATGCCTGGTCCTTTTATGTCTACAGTGCACACAAGAAAGAGTTAGCGGATGCCACAATGCGCATGCGCATGCGCACCGCGCAGCAGCACGTGGGGGTGCAAGAAGGAAAAAAAAGCTGCTGTCTTTTGTTGTTAGAATTTAGAAAAGAAACACACTGTCTCTTTCACAATCTCTGTGGAGTGGTTTAAGGTCAAAAACGTGCCACACTCGCAGGGTCACTTCAGTTTTTTTTTAATTAGTAAGTCAGTGCGCCACGCCAGCCACCATATGGAGATCCTCCGGGACTTCCAGGTGGTGGTGGGCACCTACGAGGAGTTCCTCCTGGGCTTCCAGGTGACGTCCGAGAAGAAGGGCCCCCCGCTCCTGCACCCCACCTTCTCCGACCACGCTCACGCCGGCGGCGCCGTCCGCGCCATCGGCGCGGAGGGGAAGTTCCTGGCGTCCGGTGCGGCAGATGAGAATGTCAGGATTGTTAACCTGCGCAAGAGGACCCACCACGGCGACCTGCGCAACCTCCACCAGGACACCGTTACGCAGATAGTCTTCTACGACCGCGCGCACCTCGTCACAGCCGCGGATGACGGGAAAATATGGTGAGCCTGTTGTGTGTAACCTTCAAGTACCCTTCAATGAAAAAAAAAAAAAGGAAAATCCACTGCCTTTTCACCGTCCTTCCTTCCTCTCCTGCAGCATCCTCCGCACCAAGGATTTCCAGGTTGAGAAGACGCTGTCCAAGCACAGCGGGGGCGTCACCTGCCTCTCCATCCACCCGTCGGGGAAGATGGCCCTCTCCGTTGGGAAGGACCACAAGCTCATCACCTGGAACTTGATCAAGGGTCGCTCTGCCTACGTGACCAACGTGAAGGAGGTCTCCGACCTGGTGAGATGGTCTCCAGACGGTGAGAGGTACCTCGTGGCCTTCCGCGGACGGGTCGACGTCTACAGGACGGACACAGCCAAGGTGGAGAACGCCATCCGTCTCGATGGCACCAGCGGTAATGGGAGGGCCAACGAGATCGCCTTCCTAGACAGGGACACGGCCGTAGTGGCGGGGGATTTCCCGGAGGTGGAGATCCACTGCCTGGAAGGGAAGAGGCTGCTGCACAAGTTCGCGGCACACGAGAAGAGAGTGAGGTGCGGGTTTTTTTTAATATTTATACTTTATACTATTTTTTGTAGTAGTACTACAGTGCAATCTCAACATAACAATTAACAATGTTGGTCAGCTCGTAGTATTGTTAGAGTGAGATTTGTAATATCCACGTACCAACATACTACAGTAGCATTTAGTATAAGCAAACAAAAACATTGTTATACTACTGTATGATTGAGATTTAACTGTAAGTAGTAATAATTTTTGTCACTTCTTAGATGTCTTCACGTCCAGAAAGGACCAGGCGAAGATCACTTCTCACTGGTGACGGCATCTAACGACGGACTCATCAAAGTGTGGAGGCTGCATCGGAGTGGCAGGGAAGAGTTTGAGGTTGACTGCGTGGCCTCGAAGGACACAGAGTGCAGGATCACATGCATGGCAGTGCACAAGGTGCCAGAGGTGGTTGGAGCTGGGACGGACTCCATCCAAGGAGGAAGGAAGGGGAAGAAGAGGAAGAAAGGGAAGAAGCAACAGGGAGACAAAGGGGAGAGTAAAAGTGCAAAAAAGAACGATTAAATGTGGCAACTGAGGAGGCCTCTTTCAATTAATGCACCAGTATTTCGTATGGTCATGTGGTTGATTGTTCAGACCAAGGGGGCTTGCAAGAAACACCATTCATAATTTGATATTATTGTTGCGTTAGTATGATTGCAAATGATGCCTAATCATTCAAACATAGGTATATCACAGGAAAAAAAATGGGCCATCAAAACCCACTCAACTGCCAGTAGTAAAGGCTCGCCAATGCCCCAAGCGATTCAACTTTTTCTGTGGACAAGTGAGGTAGTGTACAGTGTACCGGTACGTACATCTTAAATTTGACTAAGGAGCCCTGACTGTCAGTCTCCTCTTCGGTGATGAGAATAGCCGAATCGATGCCTTCCTCCTCCTCTTCACAGCCTTCTTCCTAGTGGTTGCCCCTCCTCCATTCTCCTCTCTCCATTGCCCTGACTGACTGGTGGCTTGGACCGCGGGCGGGGATACCACGTAGACCATCTCGACCAGCTCTGAGAGCGGGTGCTGGTCTGCCTCAGAATGCCTCGATCGGAGCCGAGAAGATTGTGATAACTAAATATTTGATTAATAGCTATGACGTTTAATGTAAATGTTATTTACACGTTAAGCACACAGACTGCAAGATTGAAAAATCTCAAGCACTATCTACAGAAAAAACGGCAAACCTTTTCAGACGTCTAGACCAAAGGACCGAATTCAACTACTTCGGTGTAACGCTAATTTTGGGCAGCACGGAATTACTTATAAATAAGCTACCCTGCTTATAAGTAAGTGCTCACCAATAAATTATTGTTTAAAAAAGCAATGCGCTTTTTTAGTGATGTGCGTGGCCTTTTCTCGGCTCGGTTGGAGGCCTCGGTCTGGCGTGCGTATATTGCTCCTTAAAGAGTAAAGTGGAGAACTTTTATCACAACTTTGGGAAGTCCTTGGGCTGTTGGTGATAGGTATAACAGAAATGAGTCTGTGGCTAGCCATACAAAAAAAAGCAAGAAATTAAGATACCCATGTGCCACACGCAGATTTCTTGCCTGGCCCGAGTTATCCCTATTTTTCTAGGTGTTTATTTTTTGGGAAACCGTCACAAGCATAGTAGTAGATTTGAATTTGCTCAAGAATGAAGTCACCTCAAGTGAGCTATGATGTTGAAAAGTCTACGTTTATAGCAAGGAGCGATGATGGGCACTTGGACACATACTTTGTATTCCCCCCCGACCTGAAGGATGGTGACAAGCTCGTCAGTCTGCTCTTCTACATTCCGGACTGTGACAAAGCCTTTCAGTTTGATGGGCAGTACAATGTGCAAAGTGACAACCTGGAATTTCTGTTTGATGGCCCTTCAGGATACGCTTACAAGGTCAGTCTCTCCTTAGATCCGGGGATTGACAAGCCTTACATCTGGAAGGCAAAGAAGCATGGCCAGACATCCAACTTCAAGGCCCAGGAAGATGCCGTGATCTATGTCCCGAAGTATGTCTGCCTTGAGAGGGCAACCACCGTGTCCAGCGAGAAGGAGGTCATCGCTTATCCCACCTTCTACGGGCCGACAATCCAGCCAACGTTCTGCACGATGCGGCTGAAGATCGGAGTAGTCGAGGGGGACACCTACTACTCAAAGATCCAAGGCGGTGCTGAGGGCGACTATGAGTACATCCACATTGACTACCGTGCTGGGGACAATGTGCCTGAAGGCGTAGAGGAAGCGACGTTTGCCCCAGGCAGTGCGAGAGGCTTGGGAAAGACGACTGCAGGAGGAGCAATGGGAGAAGCAATGGGAGGAGAGGAAAAGACACTGGTGATCGACAGGACATATGAAGTGACCATAACGATGGACTCTCCTGGAAAGGTGGAAAGAAAGGCCAAGCGATCTGAGAAAGTTCAGGTCTTTGACACCCTTCCTGGAGCTGGGGAGATCTCCTTTGCTGCATCTGATAAGACAGTGGCAGACATGGCGGGAAAGCCATCTGGCGAGGCAAAGTCGGGCGAAGAAGGGGAAGAAAAATCCAGTGCTACCGAGTCCGAGGAAACCACTAAGGAGGAGCCAGCTGCCTCAGATGGAGGTGGTTCTTCTCCAACTAAAGAGGAGGCCAGCAGCAGCTCTGCCTCCCCTGCATCCAAGGAGGAGACGAAGGCAGCAGCTTTGTCTGGAAGCTCAAAACCCGAGTCAGGATCCAAGGAAACAAAAGCTACTACTGAAGAAGAACCTGCCTCAAAAACGGAAACCGGTCCTGAACCTGTGTCTTCGGCCACAAAGGTGGAGTCTGGATCGGTGACAAAGTCCGGATCGGGGACAGTGTCTCCGGCTTCCTCTAGGAAAACAACTGGAGAAACAGCATCTGAGTCAGAGGAATCGAAGGAGTCCGAGGAGTCCGAGGAGTCGGAGGAGTCAGAGGAATCAGAGAAGACTGAGAGTGAGGAGGAAAAGAAAGATGCTCCTCTCACTTCTGCTACAAAGTCAGGAGGTGAGCCTAGCAAGAAGACAAGGACCATTAGGATCTCAGCCACGCCAACCAAGGCAGTGTCATCTGAAAAAGCATTGAGCCCATTGACCTCAGGGAGTGCGGAATCAGGTAGCGGAGCGGCTTCGGGCACAGCAGCTTCTGGTAGTGCGACCGCAGGTTCCGCACCAACCGGTAGTGCAGAATCAGGAACTGCAGCAACAGGTGACAAAACTGAATCGACAAAGGACTCTGAAGAGAAAGAAGAAGAAGGTGACGAAGGAAAGGAGCAAGTTCATATTCAGTTTGATGAGCTCAGGAGAGTTGGGAGTGCATCAAAGAAACGAGGAACAAGTAGCATAAAGAAATTGTTGAAGTGGACACCAAGCGGGAAGGGATCAAAAAAGAGCAAAGAGTCGGATCCATCAACAGCTCTTAAAACAGTTTCTACTGATACAGCAAAGGAAACCGTTGGAGGCCACATGAAAATTGGAGATGAAAATGTTCGTATTAATGTCGCAGATCGCTCCCCGGAAGGCTCCAAAGATGCTGGAAAGTCATCAAAGCCTGGCTCAGGTAGCTCTGGGAAGACTGCAAAGAAAAGTAAATCTAAGAAATGATAAATGAATGAATGATGTAACCCAGAAAAAATATAAATTTAGAATGCTTACATGTTTGTGTGCTATGTATAATGATCCATGGAGAGGGACCTGAAAATGTTGACGACGGCAGCGGGGACACTTCACCCCTCATCGCTTAAAGTGGGCAGCAGGAAGATCAAGAAGGATGACATCATAAACATCTTATGTTCATTTCTCTCGATAATTCATTTGCAGGTTGTGCAGAGGAGTAATTGTACATTCATTTGCCTATATTGTTTAACGAAAACATCTTTCTTAACTGCTTATATCTTTTACTCCACGCTTCCCATGCTGGGTTTCAGGTGACCAGGATTTTATTACTCCACAGTGTACATAGTAACTTGTACACTACATGGCATGACTGCGCTCAATTCTGGGCGGAGACAAGATGACAACAGAGACAACAACGGCCTCCTCGCTCCTCCGTCCAACCCAAAAAAAAGTCTGCAGAGGCACTAGGCAGGAAAGTTTCACTTTTTTCCCCTCCCTCCCCAGTCTTCCTTTTCTTCTTTCCTGCCTCCTCGCTTCCTTCCTTTCTTACGCGTATGCCACCGATATGTCGCCCAAGACATTGCCAAGTCAACGGAGAGAGAGAGAAAGGAGAGAAAGAAAGACCGATCGGAGAAAGAGCAGCTCAAGAAGAAGAGGGGAGGCGAAGATATCGGACGGCTGTGAGAGAACTTTCAAAAAGTCAGTTGTCTCGACAAGGACACCCGAACAAGGTTACTTACTATTTCGTCCCGCCTCCTTGATTTTCCCGATTTTTTTTTCTTCTTCAAGAAATATTTTTCTCCGGGAAATCGGAGGCGGCAATTGACGTTTATGGAAGAGGCTCCCACCGCGCCCGAGAGTCTGATTACCTAAAAACATCTCAGGGCGTGTGCGTGTGCGTGTGGATGCACTGCTCCCCCCACCCCCGCAACCGTGTCTCCTCGGAGGAAGAGGGCAGGAGGAGAGCCCTGGCTCCAAGAGGCCGGCGGCCTGCGTGCAGTCGTACCACAAAAAAGGCCAAGTTCTGGCTCATCGGCCAAGAAAAGAATTTTTGTTCTTCCAGCGTCGTGTGTGTGTGTGTGCCTACTGCCTAGTACTACGGACGTGTACCTGCGCTGCACCCCCGGAAACAGCGGACGGACGAGGACGGATCGAGATTCTCGGGACAAGGAAAAAGAGAGAGAGAGAGAGTGAGAAAGAAGGAAGGAAGGATAGGGACAAGTGGTGTGGCTGGTGGGTGGGCCGAGGCGAGATCGAGAGAGAGACAGAGAGAGAGACGTTCGAGAAGGACGGGGAAAGAAAAGGAAACTTCTTCTACACACTACGTAATGAGCGCGGCGACTGGAGGAGAGGCTGCGAGATTTATCTAGGTTTCTTATATTACTATAAGTAGGCTTCTTCTTTTCCCACTTCCCTTTCTTGCCCCCCTCCCCTCCCTTCCCTTCCTTTCCCTCCCCCCCCCGTGTCCCACGGGTCTGCTTTTTTTCTCTCCCTATCCCCCCTCTTTCCCCGCCCCTCCTTTCCTCCTCCGAGAAAGCGACGACGTGACCTGAGAGTGGCCGAGCATGGGTGTGCGCACGCACGTAGTATACTGTATGTCCTAGTAGCAGGAGTGAGAGTGAGGGCCAAAACGGGAACGCTTCTGTCATCGCTGTGGTGTGACCCCCCCCCCGCACCCCTATGTTCTACGTACTACCACCCCGGGGTGTCTCAGCGGAAGTAAATGCGTAACTTCAGAGCTAAACGTCTCGGAAAACTACTGTACAAGATGTCGATGGACATCCTTTGGCTCAAATTTAGGTTACGTCCTAAAGAAAATTTGTGCCAAAAGGATATCCATCAACACCCTGTAGTGTCCAAGATACGTATTTAGCTTTAAATCTTTGACACTTTTTTCTGCTTATTTAGATTTTTGTCTTGGAAAAAAAGTGTGAGGATATCGCAAATGTTCATTAATTTTGCTAATTTTCTCACCATGGCTGAGACACGTGATACTAGGTGCCTCTCTCTTTCACCCTTTCTCCCTGTTTCTTTCCACTTTCCCGACCAATATTGACGGTCGAAAATACGTCTGATTTCGAGAAAATATTCAAGTAAATTTAACATTAGACCAACACCTTGTCCTTGTTTTTACCTCAACGTAATTTCATCCCCAGAGGGCGGAGATAATTTCAGGTAAATTTGAGACACAACCCTTAGACCAAGAACGGTTTGGGGTCCGAACAGATTTGAGGTCAGATTCCTCAACGTTTCGTGATCTCTACTTCAACAATATTGATCGGATTCCCTCCCCCCACTTCCCCCACCCCTCCCTTCCCTGAATTTCCTCCCTCCACTCCACAGCGTTCCCTCCCACGTTTTTTTC
>JAAUYM010124762.1_pt1 | contig 10725 bp, 12 predicted proteins | sample 7278001 | NCBI WGS metagenome assembly JAAUYM01 (sample SAMN14350224, study PRJNA611818) | marine sediment metagenome | isolation source: surface marine sediment (1.8m) | place: French Polynesia: Moorea | collected 2018-08
GGGGACTTGTCGACATCAGCATCACACAATTTCGCCAGATTTTTGTGGATTTTTTTGTGCGTGCTTTACTATTGCTACATGACAACAGTTGGACTCAAACAAATCTGTATATTATTATCGTAACGACGTTGTACAGTTCATTTCGTAACATTGCATGTACTAGTTCTTTGGGAAAGAATGGTTGTCAATTCCGTGCTGTACTCATCCAAATGTTATTTTTTTCTCCCTTTTCTTCGTCACTGTAATCTCAGGGTGTGATGAAATAAATGAATAAATTTAACGAGACGTGCACGCAGAAGAGTTTTAATCACTTTGTCTTTTCCGGGCATTAAAAGTGTTCGTTTAAAATAAATTTAAAAAAGTTGCCTTCCTTTACGGTATATATATATATTTGCAGGAAAGGCCCTTTTATAGCCGACAGGAGAGCAAATCTTCATTGAGTTTTTCTTCTTTTTTTCTTTTGGAAGTGATGATGATGATGAAGGGAAGAAAGGAAGGAGGAGGAGGATGTGGGTTTATGGTTGATCTCTTCTTCATCTTCTTTCAAAAAAAAAGTGGGAAACATACAACGAGTTTCTAAAGAGTTTCTTCTTAATTCCAGTTCTGCAGGATTCGGGGATCTTTGCTTGTTGCTGTCGGGGAGAATGATCCTCTTTTTTTTTTTCCTTGTGGGCGAAACAACAATTTCGTTTCCCGATTTTTTTTCTCTTCTTCGTGGTGCCAGCATCTTCTTCTTCGTCTTTTGCTCCTTTGGTGCTCACTAGAAAGAACGAGAGAGCAAGAAACTGGGAAATCGTAATGCGCCAGCAACTTTTGGGAACCGAGGGCGATATTTTAGCTGCCTTCCTTGAACAGCGGAAAGAGTGGGTTTTTCTTTTTCGAAACAAAATTTTGTTCTTGCAACGCACCCAACCCACCCCCTCAAATTTCACTTAGTAAGCGCACCTTTGTTTTCCCCCAAAAAAAACTTTTTTGGTGCTTTTTTTCGAATGAAGATTTATTGCTGGCAACAGCACAAACTTGACCTACCTCCTCTTCTTCCCCCCCTCTCTACACGCACTTTGTCCATTTCAGAGACTCGAGAGCAACAGTTTCTGCATCCTCCTCTCCTCCTCCTCTCCTCCTCCCCCCACTTTACGACTCTTCATGTAATAACACTTTTTGGGGAGTTGAAGCAAGTAGACCTTCGCTCCAATATACCGTACGAGTACCTATGTAGGGAAAAAAAACTCCCGACAGGTTCTTTTTTTTTTTGTAAGAATCACACCAAGCCAATTTTCCCCCCAAACCCTAATAGTGTGTGTGTGTAGTAATTAATTTTGTAATTCCATTTGATGTCACTGAAGTGATGATGTGTAATTCTTGAGGAGCTAATCTAATCGTGGAATACACCTTGAAATACCGGGCGATACCAGGCATGATACCAGATGTGATACATTAAAACTCAGCTGTCTAGGGTCCGACCAAAGAAACATGCAGACTGACAGAAACCGTTAATCTCCCAGGAAAAAGTGAGATATGCAACTGATATAAGTTTGGAATACGCACACACATGGTTCGTGGACTGGCCCAAGAATCCTGCCGGGTTACCACAACCGACCTTTCTACGTTCATCGGAATTCTACCGTAGCAGGAGGTGCCTTAAACTCACGTAGGCCAGTTCCAATAGGTCGGCGCCGTTCCTGTTGGCCCTGGGCAGGGAGCGGAGGTACTCGAGGTACCTGCCCCAGTTGCTGTTGGCGTCCCCGCCGGTGGAGGAGGACCGCTTCATTGTGTAGAAGTCGCCAAAGCCGCCTGCAGAGAACAAAAAAAGGACCTACTGTACCACCACAGTGGAGGTTCCTAACCTTTTTCAGCATGCCTACCACCTCCACGCCGATTAAGAACACTTGGCGTTCCACTTTGGTGCTTTGCAAGAACGCAGCATGTACTAGGGCGCACATTGTGCCACAAAAATTGCGTGCTGCCCAAAAAATCCCAGGTGGCGCACCACCTGAAATTGCTTGGCATGCCACATGGTAGTGTACTCATAGGTTGGGAACCGCAGTTGTATTGCTGCAAAAAGGTTGGGGAGGGGGAAAAGTTGCGGTCCAGATACAGGATGATGAGGCAAAGTTAGAAAAAAAAGTGTTCTGCACTCTTTCTCTCTCAGAAAAAAAGGAAGAGAGGATGAAAATTTCGTGGGGGTTCTGGTGGGGCAGGAAAAAAAGGACCCCTTGAGAAAAAAGGAAAGAATATAACAATTATTACTACGTACCTGCATTTCTTCACCTTGCTTCTTTTCTCTTCTTGGAACGTGGATATGTACAACAAAGTGGGCAAACACAGCATATGTTGCTGTAAAAAAATGTACTGCATAGTATACAGCATGTCCGCCAATCTTTTTTTTTTACAAAAACTGAACACTTGTCAGACATGAATCTGCTTAAACATTTTCTTGTCCATGTGAAGCGTTTCGTATTCAGTTTTTTAATGGACATGCTGCATGTGGTAGGATAGTAGTACACCTTCATAGGTGTTGTAATTAACACATTGCGCAGGTGGATGACGTGTGGGGGCGAATAAAAAATATGTTGACTTGTATTTCTTCCTTGTTTTCTTTTCTTTCTGGTGCACACGACCACGAAGAGCGGGGGGGGTGTGGGGGAAGAAAGTGAGGGAGGAGGGGAGAGTCGTTAGTTCAACAGCGCTGCTATACCATTATGTATGCTACACACTTTTTCTTAATATTGTTGCATGGGGAGAGGGGAGGGGGCGGGGCAATAACAACAAGACGCTGAGAGAAAGAACTAGAGGAGGAGGAGGAGGAGGAGAGAACAACTTATTACTTGCGTTTGCATACATGTTATTATTATTACTACTACACAAATTAGTGTTTAATGACGCATCGTTGCACGCTTAGTGTTGCCTTTGCAATTTTCTTCCCCCCTTCTTTGTTTGTTTAGGTTTTTCTTTTGCTTTTCTTTTTTAGGTACGTAATAGCTCCATTATAGTATACGTATGTATGTGTTTTCTTCTTTTTCTTCTACCCGGAGGAGGTACGTATAACTCTGCTTCCGTTGTTGCTGGTGGCTGCTGCTGAAGTTCTTTAAAGTTCTGGGCAAAAAACCAGGGCTCTTTTGTGTTGTGGAGGGAGGGGGGGTCTTACACACAAAAAAAAGGAATGATGTTTTTTTTGGTTGTTGTTCTGACGGTGCAGACTCTCAAAAAAAATCTAAAATGAAAATCTAAAATAGCAAAGAGAGTGCGAGGAAAGAGAGACCTTCAAAATATGCTGGGTGGATGTGGGGGGTAATAAGAGGGCTTTGAGTCACCCTTTCCCCGCTCAAAAAAAAAAGGAAAAAGAATCCTGCTGATAGCTTCTTCTTTCAGACGGTCATGAAGTCCCCGAATCCGTCGCTGAAGGTGTCGCCGTGGAAATTGTCGATCATCCTCTTCCTGGCCGTGACGAACTCCCCAAAGCCGTCGCTGAAGGTGTCCCCGTAGAAGCCGTCCTCGGACCCCATCAGCCTCTTGTGGATGGGGATACGCTTGTGGATGGGGATCCTCTTGTGGATGGGTATCCGCTTCCCGTAGCTGGAGGACGGGTTAAAGGGCCTCCTCCTCCTCGCCGTGTAGAAGTCCCCGAAGCCGCTGTTGAAGGTGTCGCCGTAGAAGCCGTCCGTGTCCATCTCCGGCCTGCGCTTGCCGGCCGCCGGGCGCAGAAACAGCGGGGAGAGGCGGTCGGCCGCGGCGGCGGCGGCGGCGGCCGCGGCAGCGCCGTTGTTGCCGGCCAAGTCTTGGGTTGGGGAAGGCACATCAAAACGGAGAAAGAGGGGAGACGAATAATTAAAAGCGAAGGGAGGGGTGGGGAAATAAACGTTATTTCTTCCCCTGGAGGAGGAAAGCTCCATATAAAAAAGTGTGGCTTTCCCTGTATCTCTCATTTGCTAAACATGTACGAGTACGAGTATAAGCGTCAAAAAAAAACCACAGCAGAAAGCGAGAGAGGGAGAAGGGAGGGCCCAAAAAATTGACCCTCCTTAATTCCTTCACCTCTCTCTCTCGCCTACAGTGGAACTCAGATATGGTAAACTCTAATAGGAATAGGTTAGTATAAAAAAGTTAGTTTTCCAACTGGTAGCTTTTCTCTGTATAAACCACCTCCACTACACTGGTAGTGTAAAATCTGTGAGCTTCTAGCAGGTGACCGTACTGACTTTACTATACCGGAGTTCCACTGTACCAGTACAGGCAGCAGTAGTACAACATCTGCGCCAATAACGAGAGCCATCAAGTTTTGAATATACCAAAATGAGTCGAGTGACGGCGACCAAAAAAAGAGATGGTGGCAATTTCTGACGAATTTGGGGGACCTCAGAGTGATCTCTTTTTTTTCCTGTTCCCCTACTACCCGGGAATACCCGGGTGGGCAGCCGGATTTATTTATTTATCTATATTTTGATACCTTAACACCCCATCCTAGATACTCAAACTAAGCTTTCTGGACTCTGAGAAGCTCTACCTTGGGTAGGGGAGGAGGAGGGAGAGGACTAAGAAGGAAGGAGGGTTGTTTATTATGCACACGCACTCACACACATATGTGCCTGAGCGCCAGGTGGACCAACAGCCCAGGAAAAAAGAGTAATAGAGCTCTTTCTCCTTTTTCTACGTACTAAACGTACGGAATGTTATCCTTCCACGTACGAGTATTACTAAAACACTGTACAGTGGAATCTCGATATTTTTGTGATGCGTCATCAGTCTCATCACTCATCAAGATAGGTGGTAAAACTAAGATGCAATATTTAGATAGCGAATTGGTAGGGATGTTTTTGGGTCGATCACAAAAGCGAGCTGCGTCATTGACAATCGAGATTCCACTGTGTTGGTGATACAGGTCCCAATAACCAGGTATTTGCTGTTAATCAATTTGCGCTGTGAAGTGTCCATCATTCTCACAAGGGGCCGGGAGGGGGGGAGGAAATGAGGAGGATGAGGGAAGGAGGAATGGATATTGTACGGACAGCACACATACATCGATTTTCCCCAACAACAGAAAATGTGAGGCTAAGTGAACCATGTTTTTTTTGGCCCCATTTAACCAAGAGGGGGAAAAAGCGTTCTGAATATGAAGTGCACTTATTTAACTACTGTAAGCGCTGAACAAACCCTTTTTCCCCAATTTTCCCCGACTTAAATTGTTGCACACACAAGGAATAATCGGCCAGAGGTGTTGCACACCTTGTCATCATCACCCAAAATTGTCACGAGTACGTGTATTTATAATACTAGCACAGGAAGAGAAGCGAGGAGGGAGGAGGCAGGGAGAGAAAGGAGGAAACACGTGAAAAAAAATCGTTTCCTCCTGGAATTATCAACAAAGAAAACTGGGGAGAAGAAAACAAATTAACAGCTGGAACCAGTTCCGCAAGCCTCCATCGCCGCTATGCCACGGATGTCGCAGCTATGACAAGCCAATGAATATATGGGAAATCAAGGTAAGTTACCAATGTGGAGCGACAATAACTACTACATCATAACTTGTCCATCTGATATAGTTTCGGCACACCTTGCTGTCGGGAGAGTATCAATAAGTTTGGCACTCCAAAGAGTGTGTGTGATCTTGGATGTTCCAAATTGGCAACCTGCTCTTATTTCCCACACGTTCACCGACTGCAACGGGTGTAGCGGCAACGGAGGCATCATGGAATTGCTTCCTGGTCTGGCCCCTCCGGCCAGATCGGCCTGGCCTGCTGCTGGACCTGTGAAGGCGTCCCCGTGGATGCCCCTGGACGTCATCTCGGGCTTCCTCTTCTTAAGCGTGCTGAATCCGCCGAAGCCCTGGTCGAAGATGCCCTCGTGGAAGCCCTTGGCGCCGGCGCGCTTGCCCTCGTACAGGGCGCTGTAGTCGCCGACGCCGACGCCGCCAAACCCTGGCCAACCCACACACACACACACACACACATCACAGATTAAACTCCCAATTATGGCTCCCTCGGAAAATAAACATTCGTTAATTGTGTCTTGATGGGAGCTCTCCTGAAAAGTCCATTTTTTTGCGGTGGTACGTACTAGAGGAAGATGTCTCCGATAGTCATCACCCCGTTCTTTCCCCCCTTCCTGGAAAGAGCTCCAACAAAGGTCAGAGAAGAAAGAGAATCCATCGTTTTCCCACCCCGCAGGGCATAAATCAATAAAGGGCTCCAGGGGTTATGGAAAGAAAGGGGGAAGAGAAGAAGGCCAGAATGAACCCCCCTTTGTAGCAAGTAATGCGGTTATGTGAGTGCAGGATGGCTCGCAATTTACAAAAGTTTTCTTGTGGACCAATTGTTCTTTCCCAATTATGGCTATACTTGACTTTTTTGTGGGGTGGAGGAGGGGCTGGTATAGTAGGTATGTCCAACAAAAAAAGACCGTGAACCATGTTGAAGGAGAATGTGGTTCCTCCCTCCGGAGAGGGCCCGGGGGAAAGGGAGTCTGTTGTTGTAGTGTTCTTACTAAATTTCGTCGATATTCTCTATATTTTTTGGGGGGTGGATTGGCCACTGGATACGTTCAAAGAAAAGATGGATGCGAGGAGGAGGAGGAGGAGGAGGAGGAGGAGGAGGAGGAGGAGGAGGAGGAGGAGGAGGAAGAGGAAGAGGAAGAGGAGAAAGAGGAAGAAAAGGATGTTCATGTCGAACACTGAAAGCCGTAAAGTGTGTGTTCGTGTCTACATGTTGAATATGGAGGTCTTTTGATTGATTCCACATTAGTGGTCAGAAGTTTTGGCCCCCAGCGAGGCAAGAGGGGGGGGACCATTTTCAGAGTATCGGTTCCCACGCGCCAACCAACCTCCCCTCCCCCATTAAATATTTGAGAGAGGCTCTTCAGGGGGAGGAGCGAGACGTGTAAGGAGACGTATGGCAAAAAAAAACCAACTAAAGGTCGATTTCGAATTGAGAGACCGCTTGCCTACCTTCCGTGCCTCCCTTCCTCCTCACATCGCGTGAAATACAAGACTTTTCGCGGCGTTTGAAAAATTTATGTCCCCCACCTTTCCTTTTTGTCTTTCTTGACGTTACAACAGATGGAAATATAAAAAAGTGTGGTTTTCAGAGAAGAGGGATGACAGTTTGACTTTCTAAACTCAGATTGTAAAAAAGAGTTAATGCCTTACCAAAAAATTAAACTGAAAAGGACAAAAATGATGGAAAGTTTCGACCGGTTTGGCATTATCTTGTTTAGTACATGTTCCAGTTTTAAAACGTTGACTGGCCTTTCTTTTAACTTTGAGGACCTGGCAACCCTGCCGGAGAAGAAGAGCAAGGGAGATCTCGAGGCGGGCACGAAAGTCAAATTAGGAAAGAGATTTCCACTGTTAGTGACACGAGTTATGGATGTGACTCCTTCCTGACATTTCACGCATGACTCGTTCACAGAATTCCCGGTGGTCTTAGCCAGAGGTTCTCAACCCTTTTTAGATCGCGACCCGCTTGATGACCATCCTGGAGAATCCAGCAACCCAGTTTATGACCCACCCAGAGCATTCAGTGACCCACTCTACACCATTATGTTCTAAGCACTCTACTTTTCCGCCCTGATCCTCTCACGACCCACCTGGAAAGGTCTCGTGCAACCCATTTGTTTGGGTTGCCTCCATCCATAGGTAGAGAAACTCTAATCTACGTAAACTGCCCCTTTACGAGCGATGTTGCAGACATTTTATATGCAGAACATTGTACCGTACACTACAGTACATGTGAGTAGTACACTATAGTCACTACTCATGTAAAATTTATTTATTTATTCTTTAAAATTTTACACTTTTGGGGGGGACAGAGGTGTAAGAAAGCATTGTAGTGCTACTTCACTCACCTTCTCCCAAGACGGCCGATGGGAGTGGCCCAGCGGAGAGGGGCGTAGCCAGGAAGGAGAGGGCCACGCCCACCAGGAAGAGGAGGGCGGGGAGGGACAGGGAGGAGGAGGAGGGGGAGGGGGAGAGGGGTAGCATCACTGAAAGGAACAGGGAAAAAAGACTGATCACTGATCAGTGATCAGAGTTTCTGGCACTTTGCTGCGTCGTTGTTGGCTGTACAGGTACAGGATGTTCAAGACCCTTCTCAGGTCATTATTTAACACACAGCAAATTCAAAATGTGAATGATGTGCTCTCCGGGAAACAATGGGCACGTGTGAAAACGTGCGTGGTGGAAATAATGACACGTTGTTTGCGCTTGAGAATGCGCTGTACCAAGAGGCGACACTCAGTACTACATACCAACATACCAACAACATATTCTTTGTTTGTTCATACCAACTCAAACACTACTCTTGTCTTAAAACAAGTGTGAAAAGTTCGACCATGAAAACTAATTTTGGCCTCCTGCATGAACAAAGTCTTTGGCAATTTGTTTGCGGTGGTTTTTTTTCACTGATTGATCACTGTGCCTTAATGGGTAAGCGAATGCAATTTGCAAAACTTTGATTATTTAAGGCAAAAAATTCACTTCTTTCAAAAATAGACCTTTCTTGTTCTTGCAGAGAGAGCTAATGTGTTCCGTCGGTGCGTACATACTACAGTGGCTGGGAGGCCAATTCCAAAGTTTTCAACATCAATCATGTTTGCGAGCGCCTCTGAACCGCGCGTCCGTCCTTGTTTCCTGACAACGGTGGATGCGAGACGTGCGGGCACTCAAGAAATTACGATCTATTATTTGCATTACGTCATTATAAAGGGAGGAAAGAAGGGGGGGGGGACTCACTCTGGTGTCACTTTTTGTTGGCATTTCAAGAACCATCCTACCGCATTAGTCGCTATTTTTGCTGCTGTTTTTATTCTACACTGGTGAAACCTTTCGCGGTGGCCATACGAGTGAGAGACAAACAATTGACATCTCAGAGAAACCTTATTTTGTCGATATCTGCTAGTTCTGGCTAGAAGGTTTTTTCATTTCTTTGTAACCTCCTGTTTCCCATAATGTGGTACCAACAAGTCTGCTACTGTATGTACCAGGAACAACTTTTCTCTTCTCTCCTTTTAACTAACTATGTCGAACACCAAGCATTTTTAATACAAATAATGTACTAAGCACATTTGTGCATGCACAGCATGACCTCATGCTCCCTATATTACGTCCAAGTGTGAGACTGTTTGCCAACGTCCCACGTGCATATTTTTGCAGATGTATTGTGTGCACAAACTGTCACAGTGCCCAAATAAATTTACCTTTCCTCTCCTCCCCCCCGTACCACACATAAGTGCTTGAGTGGACATTCACGCAAGGCTTCAGCAGCAATTATCCCCCTCCAACCTCCTCCTCACCCCCTCCCACTTTCCCACACTTCATACACAATTAGGTTGGTATATATATGAGAGCAGTCTGTGTGTGCCTCTGTCTCCAAATAAATAAGAACAGACTCTGTTCAAAGACCTGCGGCGAGACAATGATGGAGAGCAGAGAGGGTTTGCACATCCCATCCCTTTGTCAACAACAGCAACAACAACTCGTGGCGTTCCATGACCTGACGGGTTCGTCACGCAGCTAAGAAAGAGGACACACTTAGACAGAATTTCGAAAGTGTTTTTTTGTGCCCCCCCCTCCCGGCCTCCCCGCCTTCACCAAAAAAAAAAGACGACACTAGTACATTTCCCATTAAAAACCTTCTTCCTTAATTCCTTGTCGGGCTCCTCCTCATCCTGTGTATTCCAAATGGCAATTAGGCCCGGAGGGAGAAGAGTGGAAAGGCTTTCAGGATGTTGTCAAAATCCCCGCTAGTTCTTTTCGCAACAATCTTTTTGTTATTCTTTCTTCTTCCTCCCCTCGCTCCCCCCTTCCTCTTTTGTGCTCAGGAGAACTTCTTGTCTAAAGCGCAGAAAAAGCCTTTTCTTATGAAGGCCAGACGGCAGTGGATGAGCAAAAAGCAACACTTTCTTACCGCCTGTCACTTCCATGTCAGATTGGGAGAGAAAGAAAAACAGAAAAAAGGTTTTTTTGCTCCACGTTTCTCCTCTTCATTTTTCTTAACGACTTCTGAACAGATTTCTTTTGCATGTTGCAATTTGTCAAACAGCCCACTTTTTCCTAAATAAAGTGCAGAAAAAGGGTATGTGGTAGTAGAAGGTAGCTTCCCCCCATCAGTTCAGAAAAAAAGTCTAACTGTTTTGTGGTAATAAAAATAAATTCAAACAGGGAAGCTATGCTTTTTTTTTAACCCAAAGTGTGAATGAGAAAGAGCTTTGAAAGCATCACTGGCAAATCCACATTTTTTCGGCATGCATATTTAATATCTTCCTCCTCGTTCCTCCCACTGAGAGTGCCCAACCGTGAGTACCTTGCGGGTAGTATTACATGCTTTCACAGGTAGCAAGAAAATGGTATTGCATATTGTACACTGGTCAAAGAGAGAGAGAGGGAGACGGCCAAGCTGCCTAGCACAGTAAACCTCCGCTGTACGTAGTGTATATGCAGCAAAGTGGCTAGTCAGCAGCTAAAAGTTTGATGACAAAGAAAATTAAAAGTTGGTAACCAGAGCAATCTTTACCACTTTTAAAATGCTCTGTCCTGTACCATGTAGTAGGTACAGTTTAGGGTTTTTTTTCGGTATGATGGAGTTTAATATAGTGGAGGTCTGCTGTACTGTACTAGTCCACCTCTCAAACTTTCTCCTTTTCCTCATGTGAATGCTGATCACGTGAAAGTTTGAGAGGAAGGGAGGAAGAGGAGAGTGACGGAATAAGTGCCATGGGATCCGGCAATTTGCA
>JAAUYM010161455.1_pt1 | contig 10725 bp, 11 predicted proteins | sample 7278001 | NCBI WGS metagenome assembly JAAUYM01 (sample SAMN14350224, study PRJNA611818) | marine sediment metagenome | isolation source: surface marine sediment (1.8m) | place: French Polynesia: Moorea | collected 2018-08
CCCTTTCTTGTACAGATCTCGGAGCTTTAGAAATCGGAGGTTTATCGGAGCAAAAATGGAAGCTTTCTTAACAGTCACTTGGTGGTTGGGAGTGGACATTTAAAATATTGTAGTGTACTATTAAGGTATGTAACGTATTGATATCATTAACTATAATTTTTGAAATTGTTTTTTGATTTTTCTCCAATTAAATTGCTTAACTGCGCTCTCTAAAAGTCAGGTTCTGTACCAGTTAAGTGGCATAAGCTCTGATATGTTGTACGTATGTACGTACTTACGTACTGGTTTCATCATCACCGTAGCTCACCCTACTCAGACTGTTGCTTCCTCCTCCTCCCCGGAATGTTGCGCCAGACTTCGTTTTCTCCCCTCCCCTTACTCCTCTCTCGTTTGGCGGACGCCACCGACGCCGACGCCGACGCCGACGCCACAATGTCCAAAGTGAGCGATCGATGCAGAGACTGCAGCCACAGTCGAACTCGGATAATCAGGAGGTGGGCCGTCATCTGGTTAGCTCCCAATTGTGCGAGTTTCCCGTTTAAGTAAAGTGGTTTTACAGCCCAACATCCTCTTCAAATGCTTGTGACATTTCCTATTAACCGAATTCCGTTTAACCGAGATCGACTGTAGTAGGTACTACCTTTTCTCTCTCTCTTTCTCTTCTCCTTCCCCCATCCAAGCTACTCTCCTTTTCCTCCTCCCCTTCTCTTGCCTGCCTGCCTTCACGCCTGAATGGAAGTCAACAGCATTTAACAGCTATCGGATACGTCCACCGATCGGCCAGCAGAATGGAGCGCTTGGGAAAGTTTTTTTTTCGATAGGAACGCCTGTTGTGGTGGCGACGTTCTGAAGTGAGAGATAAGGCATCCTTATGAGTTGCGATAATTTGGGTGGGAAAAAAAGAAGCACATTTTTCAAAGTGTGTTCTGTCCATTGAAGGTTTCCTTTCTGAAGGAGGTACAAAACGGTGATTTGGAGGCTAACAATGCGTAGAGAGGAGGGAAGAGGAGGAAGGAGGGGGAGGGAGGAAGCAAGGAGAAAGAGGAATCTTTCAACGAACACGCATCTGCACACGTCGCGAATGTAAAAAAAAAAGCTCATGATCTACGGGACGAGTATAGTAGGCACAGTAAACTACTCATTTACTCATTTCGTGCTCATCTACGTCTACGGTCTGGTTTGTCTATGGGGAAACGCCTAACTGCCGCATAGGTAGTCTGCATGCACCAGCACACAAACAGTTGGCCTAGGTGTGTGTGTGAAGGAAGCCTCCTCTCCCCTCCCCCTTCCGATAAGAATCTCTTACCTCCCTGCTCCCTTCCCCTTTCCACATTTTTCACATATCCTGGCCTCACACACACACACACGCACACATACACATGGAGGGATGGAGGGGGGATAATAAACAGGAAGCGTACCGATCGTAGTTTTGATAAAGTTTTTCACACTTCTCTCTCACTCACTCACTTGCTCGCTTGCCAAGTATGATAACTTTTTATTTTTCCCTGCGGTACTACTACAGTTTACTTCCCGAATAAAAGAGAAATAAATAGAAGTAGAACGCATAATAGTAGTACGTGATGAGTGAGAGAGAGGGTGAGGCATCTTGCGCTAATAATTGATTGCATCTTCCCAAATTACGGTTCCGCTTGGACGACTCTTGGCAAGTTTCTTTTGAAGGCGCGTTGATCACCGCACACCTGGACTGTTGCAAAATGCATAGGCACGACTGGGGTGTGGTATACGCCTTGTACTACCTACATACAAGAATGAGCATGTTTGGGGCAAGTTACACCTAAGAAAAACAGAGATGCGTTACTTTTTTTTGCGGCACACACTGCAAGTAGCTTATGCCCGTCAGGTTAGGTTTGCCAGGTTGTCGAAAGGTAAAACTTTCCACGCAACCCTACATGCCGTCCAAAAGTAAATAAGCCCAAGTTTAAATGCAAAGCTTACAACACTCACGAATAATCAATCATTTATAGACAAAATAGCAAAGCCCACTTGGCAACCCTGCGTCAGCTCTCCCCCCCCCCCCGCGCGCGCCGCCCGCTCTGTTTCCAGAGAGTGAGTACACGAAGAAGGAACGGGCGTGACGGCCGCGCGATTAATCCGACTCCTCGCGGAACCGCCTCCCAGTTTCACGGTTCTCGGACGCCGCGGACTCAGGAGCGGAGCGAGATATCCGCCAAAGACTTGAATTAGCACGCGCGGGAGAAATTACATGAAAATCGCACTAATAATAGGTTGCTGGTCCCCCTCCTTTCCAAAACATCTAATAAATCTGCTGCGGCATCTGCAAAAAAAACGTCTTTTTACCTGCTGTCTTTTTCTTTCTTCCTCCCTCCTTCTCCTCCTTTCCCATAAACAATTTCTTCTCCTTTGCAATCAGAGTCACCTCCTCCTGCTTCCTTTGTGTGTCGCCCCTTTCTCCCTCTTCTCTTCCTCTCTCATATCTATTAGTAGGACGCGCTGAAGGCTAAACGGCTTTCTTATTTTATTGGGTGCAAAAAAATGAGAGCGGCGGCGGTGGTGGCGGCCGCGGCGGCTGCTTTCGGAAAAAGATCGGAGGAGAGAGGTCGCATTGCCAAAAATGTTCTTAGGGGAAGAAGGAAGAGGAGGAGGGGGCAGGAGGAGGAAGAAGAGGAGGAGCAGTACGTACAATAGCGCTAGAACAACTCCTGGCTCTTGGGCCTGATATATGCCGCATGCTTCGAAGCTCTTCGGCCTCATAAAGCACCTCATTGTCTAGTTGCATCTCTGTATGCAATTTTTGCCTTTGCTGAAAAAAAAGTTGTTTGGTGAAGTTAACATCTTGAAGTCGGATTTCTTTTAGACAAGTTGTGGCCCGCAATCTCAGATATTTTAAGAGACCTGAAGAAGATGGAGGCGGGAATGGGAATGCAAAGCATTTTTCTTGCAAGCGTCGCCTCTCTTTTGCCCCTGCCCCCCCCCCCTTCCTCCTTCCTCCCTTCATCGTTGAATGCAGATTCTGCCCTTAATGCTCCTTCCCGCCCAAAACTCCTTTGTTGTAGTAGTCTCGCTCGCATCTGATAAGTGACTCCCATAGGTACTACGAGTAGTTGCGCTGAGTTAACCCCTGTTGTACAGATTTTTTTGTCGGAGGGCAGGAATTAGACTGTCGCAGACCTGACTTTCGAAAATTGCTCCAAATAATAATAATAAAAAAAAGTGAGCGCAAAATTGGTCACTTGATCAAAAATTGACCGAGGCGAAAAAAAGGGAGCAGCCATACAGGAGTTTTTTGACAGATCCATTCTTTCGATCATGAGTTTTCCCCGTCCCCCGTCCCCCTAAAAACCTGTCTTATTATCCAATTTTCTCTTCCTCTATTTTTGGGAGGAGGAAGGAGGAAGAGGAGAAATCTTGTTTGCAGAAATGTCCATCTTTTTCTTTCAACGGGGACTGAGGCCATCAGTGGGGGAAGAGAGGGGAGGACAAAAGAATTTCTGGAGTCAATCGGGTCTAATTCTCAATTTGTTTCTCGATGGCTGCGGCCGTCAAATAAATTTTGCAGGCGGCGGCCCCAACGAAGTAGTAGGTACAAAAAGCCGGGAAGAGAGGAGTTTGCGGGATTCAGATGGACCGTTTTGAATTCCTCGTCTCTCTCTCTCTCCCTCTCCCCTTCCCTTTCTCCCCAAGATAACTGAGACCCCATTTCTTGCGCACATCACAAGGGGAAATGACAGCCTAACGGCCTGGTCAAAAATGCCATTCGGTGCCAGACAAAAAGAGAAAGGGCGAGAGAGAGAAAAGAGCTTTCGAGTTTTGTCGTGCATAACTCATTAAAAGTTTTGATTTTTCCCCCTCCTTCTCCCCCTCTTTTCCTTTCCCTCTCGTTCCCCTTTCGGACAAAAAGTGCTGACTTTGCTCAGCAAACAGGAGATGCTTTCCTCTTTTCGTCAAAAGGTGTCAAAAGTCCATTGTGTAAAGCGCTGTCGCCGTCGCCGACGTCGGTGATGTTTGTGGTGAAGGGGAAAAGGAGAAAAAAATTAAAGTAAATTTCGAGAAGAAAGCAAACACCGAATGCTTCTTTCTCCTCATCTCTGGAACGACGTTATTAATTTGTCTTCCTCGCCTTTCCATATGAAAGTGCGACTACTTGGATTTTTGCATGATTGCCGCTGGACTACGTACTATGTAGTACGTACATAGTACATAGCGACACAGGTATCCAACACAGGTGTCCAAGCGATCAAGAAAGAGTAGTCAAGACTCTAAGAAGAAGACATATTTCTCATTCTCCTCCACCTTTTCCTCCAACCACAGAGCAGCACCTCTTTCCTTTTATAGTATGTACTTACTACTTACTACTCACTACTATATTCTTGAGATACCAATCACTTACTAGTACTGTACCGGTACTGCACGTATATACATACTAGGTACGTCGAAAGGGGAAAGGAAGAAAGAGTTGTTGCTACAGGTGTTTGTTGGTTGGCGGGCGCACATGTAACTATGTAATGTACGGGACAGTAAAGCAGTGAGGAAGGTAAGGGGGGAAATACGAATGAGGGGGGGCATTCAAGCGAAGGCGAGAAGAAGTGCACTCTGCTTTTCCTCTTCCAACTTTTCACTCTTACACTCCAACTGAGGCGGAGAAAGAGAGAGAGAGGGAGTTAGAGAAAAGGGTTGAGAAACTCCCTGGAGAAGAAGGAGGAGGAAGAGGAAGAGAAAAGACGAGAGTAAAGAAGCTGGAGGAGAGAAATTTGGAGGGAGAAGTCAAGTCAGCAAGGTCAAGGCTTTTCGGGCTTCATGCAATATTACCTGCTACCATCATGCAAACAAAGATCGTTGTTTCATTTTTCCTTTGCGGGTTCACACAGCAATTACCGTATCGCATATGGCTTTAAAGTTGCGTACATACTTGTTTAAAGTACGGCGTAAAAGTGTTCGTTTCATATACTGTAGTATATTTCGAAGCAATGTGTAAGAAAGGGCGAAGAGGGGAGAGTGAGCGAGAGGGGGAGGGGGGAAGGGAGTTTTTTGCCAAAGCTTTTGCTACCTCTTCAAAGCATCATCCTTTGCGCACCCATCTCCTCTTCTTCCTCCTGCTCTTCTTTTCTGCTCGCTTCCCTCCTTCCCCGGGGGAGTAATGCCAATTTATGTCAGGTAAGTGGATCTGGGATTTCCTGAGAGTGAAAGCATCCATCCCTCCTCCTCCCCCTTCTTTTCTAGCCTCTCTTGGATGTGAAGAGCGGACCGAAGTAGTAGTATGTACGGTACTGCGTACTAGTACAACGCCACTTTCTCATCTCTTGTCCGCAAGTTGAGGAGGAGAGGGGAGGCTTCTTTTAAGTTCAAAATTATATTGTTAAAGAAATTACAGGATAATTTGAGTTGTCAAAGTTTGTGCCCATATTAGCGCATTTCGTGACCAAGCGCATCTTCCCTATGGAAATGATGACGGTGATCTTTGAGCTCCCGCTCTGCTCTTCATCTCCTCCCCAGAGAGGGGGGAGAGGCCGTAAAATAAAAGTCTCGCAAATTCCTCCCCACACTCCTCCCCTTGACTGGAGACTCTTCCCCCTCCCCCCCCGTGAAATCAGAAGACGGACGTACTGTAGATGAAAGCCAATCGGCTGAGACAATGGTGCCAAGTGCAGAGGAACGGAGAGGAGGGGTTGGAGAGACCAAAAGAATTTTGAACGCTTTTTCCTCCCTTTGAAATCGACGCATGTTTTTTCCACCCCACCCAACCCCCTTGAGCGTGCTTGTGTCTGTGTGTGTCTCATACACCGGTCACGATGGCTGCCAAGAAGACATTTCACCCCTCCCTCGATCTTCTTAGAAGTCTCCCAACCCCCGTTTCTCCCATCCTCCTCTTCTTAGCTTCGACTTTGATTGCAAGTTGACAGGTGCAGAAAAAAGAGAAAGAGAGAGAACGCATCCTCCGTTTAAGACCTCTGCTCACTTTACTCGCCCCCTCTTCTTGTTTCTTCTTTTACAACCCTCCTTCTCCTCCCCAGAGCACGGGGGTACTCGCGAAAAGTATGCGAAGCACTGTCGGGGCAAAAGGGGGAGGGAGAGAAGGCAAGGGAGGGCTTATAAAAAAAACTGTAATCTAGTAGGAGGAGAGGAGGAAAGAATATCTTCTGATGCTGAGTCATCTAATAGTACGTACTGTATTAGAAATGCTTTTTCCGGCTTAATGCGACGTTTGTCTAAGTGCGGGTGATTCCCGTCAAGCAGCAGTCAATCATCTTCTCACTCCCCTCTAGTATAGCTGACAAATTTATCGCCACCTTGTACCTAACAGCTAGTACAGCTAGGCAAGCGATGCTACATTATTTGGTGCTGGGATTCACACAAATAATGAAGCAAAGAGAGGGAGAAAAAGCGAGGAGAAAGACACTTGATTGTGGCGACAAACGAAGATGATAAAAAAGTTTATTTGACGTTAAAGAGAAAGATGCATAGGGGAGAGGAAGTAGAGGGGGAAGATCGGAAAGACAGAATCACTCCGGTGCGATCTATTTGGCACCGGAAAAAAAGAAACATTTTTGGATTTTTTTGGAGAGTAACTAACGTTGTGTTTTTCTCTCTCCTCGCTTGCAGGCATCATCATCGGGATTCATCATCAGATGTGCACGGAAAGGAAGGAGGAGGAGGCGACGGGAAATAAAGCCGCGAAAGAAAGAACAGCTTCGACATCCTTGATAAAATCGCCCCCGCTTGCTGTCTTTTTCCTCCATCCTTCCTTCTAGTATGATGAGAGACACTCGTAAGAAGACGGAGACGAAGAGACAGAGAAAGAGAGATCAGTGGCATAAATCAGCAGAGAATCTTGCCCCAAGTGTCGTCGACTTTCTCGAGCTCACCACCAGCAGAAGGGCGGGGGAAGATCCATTGCCAGATGTCCTCCGCTAGATCGCAATGAACCACAACATGAGCTATGGCCACCCCGGCGCGCCCGGCGGTCCCGGGGGTCCGGGCGGTCCGGGCGGCTTCTACGGCCAGCAACCCCCGCCGCCTCCGCCGCCGCCAGGCAGCCAGCACTACCGTCCCGGCGGCTACCCCGGCGGCGTCGGCGACGCGGTTTCCGGCGGCAGCTACCCCGGCGGCGGCGGCGGCGGCTGCCAGATCAACAGCCACTCTCCCGTGGGCGGAGAGGGGGTTCCCGGCTATGGACAGTTCAACTCCGGCTTTCAGTGCGGACCCGGCTCCGGCGGCAGCGGCAGTCCCGGCGGCGGCTTCTACAGCCGGGCGCCGCCAGAGCTCTTGGGGACACCGGCGGCTGGAATGAAGGACGATCTCAAGGGAAAGGGAAGCTTCCTGCCCGGAGGGCCCGGCGGCGGTGGCGGCGGGTACTACTCTGGTGAATACAGCGACGGGCGGATGATGTACCCACAGCAGTTGCAAGAGCAGCAGCAATCTTTCGGGGTCCCGTTCGACCCACAGCAACAGCAACAGCAGCAACAGCAGTATTTCGCTCCGAAGCAAGACGTCGAAGCGACGTCGTCGGAGGAAAAAAAGACGGGCGGCGACGCCAGCGCCAACTCCGCAGCAGGCACTTGCGCCGCGTCGCCCAAAAACGCCGACGACGTCGCCGACGATGGCGAACGGACTCCGAAGAAGGAGGTGGCGACTGAGGAGGAGCGGAGTGATGGTGGTGGTGGTGATGTCAAGAAGGAAGACAACGGTAGCAGCAAGAACGGCAGCAGCAACAACAACAACAACGACGACAACAGCAACTGCGGTGAGGACGCAGGAGGAAGAAAGGACAGCGGGGATGTCCCACTCCCTCCGGGGGACGAGGCCATTCAGCCCCCGCCTCCCGGCGGCTCCTCGCCGGGCGCTCGCCGGGAGTCCTCCGGGGACGCCCTGGAGCGGCTGAAGGACTTGGCCACCTCCGGGCCTCGGCCACACCCAAGGGAGAGGCAGCAGCAGCAACAGCAGCATCCGGCCGGCGGGCTCGATTCGATCCCCGAGTTGCCGGAGATTCCGGACCTCCGGTTCGAGGAGCGGCTTCAGCAGCAGCAGCAGCAGCAGCAGCACTTTCCTCCTCCTCCCCCTCCGCACATGATGTCGTCGGCGCACCATCCTGGGATGATGGTGGAAGAGGAGTACATGCAGCAGCATATTCACGGTACGCAACGATCAGTATTTCTTCGATTTAACAAGGATAATTTCTCTACCGGCACGTAGTACAGTACACAGTAAATATGTAGTGCGTACTACATGTACGTATAGTGTACCAGCAAAGCGCGGCATAGGATAATTCGAGGTTTGGTGGTCCTTCCCACGTTTCTTATTCATCTTGGTGTACCCCTCTTGCACTTGGAATAAGATGGAACGTGGTCGCGAAAGAAATTTTGCCTTTTTCCCCAAGTTTTTTTTTGTCTTTGCTAAATTTGCAATCACTGTTCCCATTAAGGGGTAAAAGAACTAGGCTGTAGGAAGGTAGGTGGGGAAAAACTGGCTCCTCCCATCGGGCGGATTACTTAGTCCTCCCTTTGCTCATCCATATTAACCACCGTACTGTAAGGTCAAGGAGGGAGGAGGACCGACGACGAAAGAAACACCAAGGTGGTTTTTTTCCCCCCTTCTTCCTTTTTTTTTCCTCTCAAGTCACCGAGAGAGGTAGTAGCCCGGACTCATGAATAAAATAGGGGCTTGCAACCACCACTGCCACAAGCGCCGCCACCACAGGCGCCACCGCCGCCGCCGCCACCGCCGCTCTTAGTCGTCGTTGGTGGAGAAAAGGGCGGAACACACACACACACACACTTACTTCAGTCCCCTCCTCCTCCCCCCTTTCACCCACACATGGCGCACACACACTCTCGCGAAAAAAAGGGGAGGAAGAAGGACTTTAAATCTTTAATTAGGAGGAGGGGAGGGGGGGGAGGGAGGGAACGGCACTCTGGTCGCAGCCCCTCCCCTCCTCCTCCTCCTCCTCCTACCCTTCCTCCTCCTCCTCCTTTTTCCTCTTCAGACTAACCCGGTCGCGAAATGTCAAGTTAAGTTTTTTGTTCTCTTCCTAGGTTTTTTCTTTCTCTTCTTTTTTCTTTCAGCAGATGCTCATGAAAATGCATTTGCGGGAGGAAAAGGGAGGAGGGTGACTTGTCTCTTGCCGAATATTATTTTTTTTCTTCCTTATAGTACTACTATAAGTAAAATTCGGTATCACTAACTTGCACACCTCTCTTTACTTTTCAACATTTACCTTCTCCTCGCATCAAACAGATGTCAGGCTGTGTGCAGTCTATACGTAGGCTCCTTTCCCAAATATTCTGATTGCAAAACTTACTTGTGGTACCATTCCGTAAAAATTTGCTCTCTGAAACACCGTCACTCCTTGGATTTACCATGGCTGCTCTTTAAAAACAGTGCGCAAGGAGATAATCTTTATGTTTTTCTTAACAAAAAAGTCATTAACGATTTTGTACCCATTTCTTTGGATGCTGGCGAAAAAATTATGTTCTTCTAAAATATAACGTACCACATATAAAGGATGTACGTAGCATTACTTACCACCTTGCAGATTTTAAGGAGGTTTCTAGGCTAAGTAAATTATCCTTTATTTCTCTTGTACTACATGACAAGTCAGCAGTGGTGGTGCAGAGTCTAATTTTGCTCAACTGTCAAAAATCTGTGCAAAGGCAGCATTTAATTACCGCAAAATGCACAAAGAAACACACACCTGATGACACGTAAGCACAAATCCCAATTGCTCCCTGTGTCTCATTGCACATTAGCTTGATGACTTTTGCCAAATTATTTTGAAGACATCGAAAACTAAAATATTCTTCAAAGACCTCCCCCTCACCATCATTTGCGGTCTCTTGGGAGTCGCTTAGGAGATTTCTTGTTACGCGAAGGGACTGTGAAAGCAGAGAGCGAGGGCGGAAAGGACCCTCTCTCCCTCCGCTCTTCCCACTTTCCTCTCTTCCTTTCTCCTCTCTTCGCGAGATCTCAGTCAGTCGGCCGCCGACCGCCGACGCAACAGCGCTCACCGACCACAACAAGAGAGAGCGGGGGAAAACATAGGGAAGGAGGGCTGCTTTTTCATCCGTCCAAATTGGGCCTTTTTTCCCGTTACTTTCCCAACCCACTTCGGGTTCTGTGATACGAGATCAAGGAGAGCATACTGCAGTGAACCTTTCAAGACGAAAAATTGAGTTCCTATTTGTTCTGACCCAGAGTTCCTATAGACACGAGTTCCTACTGTAACAGACAGACTCAGAAAGATTCAACTTTTGGTTTGAGAGAGAGAGAAGGTCCTAATAATGAGCTACTTCGGCTACTGCAACTGCGGAATCGAGGGCTGCCCTTACGGATGGGTGCTAGGTGAGAGATTGTTGCTACACGTTTGTAAGAGGATAGATTGTCCACACTGTTGCTAAGGTATGTTGGGCAATGCAACAGGTTGTAATAACACACCACCTTTTTGTCACCGTAGGTGACATGAACAAACCACATGTGCTGCAGAAATGGGGAAGAAAAGGAATAATCACATATATAGTGTTTATGATGGGTGTAAATGTTTTGTCGCAACTGTTATAGTAGGTATGTTACCTTCGGTATATTTACCCGACAGGACTTTTAAACATACAAGCGTAACAAATTGACGAAAAAAATTGTGACATTTATGTGGTATTCTACATACCACATAAAGCTGAATTTGTAAGTTTAAGAGTCCCGTCGGGTAAATATACCGAAGGTAACATACCTACTATAACAGTTGCGACAAAACATTTA
>JAAUYM010106845.1_pt1 | contig 10721 bp, 11 predicted proteins | sample 7278001 | NCBI WGS metagenome assembly JAAUYM01 (sample SAMN14350224, study PRJNA611818) | marine sediment metagenome | isolation source: surface marine sediment (1.8m) | place: French Polynesia: Moorea | collected 2018-08
ACGTAAAATCGAGATCCGTAAAATCGAGTTTCGACTGTACGTAGGTGTCTTTTTTGTCACGCAGGTGGCACCTGAAGCCATTCATTATGCACACGGGCCGCGGCTGGGCAGCCGCAGCCCCGACAAACCCGGACGAGTGGGTCATCACCGGTGGGTACAACGGGGAGTACCTCAACACCGCGGAACTGTTCGTCGAAGATAGGTGTGCCCCAAAATTTATCCCCCCCCCCAAAAAAAAAATTGCGCTTCAGTTTAGTTCAAGATGGGTATCCAAAAAATGACAAACTTCACCTCAACGAGAAGAACAACAGTTCTCAGGTAAATCAGTTTAGAATTGACTTTTTCCTGTCCAGCTTCTCCCTGAACGTGGTCCCTCTGACGGACGGCATAGCCGAGCACTGCATGGTCAGGGTCAGCGACACCGAGGTCATGATGATGGGCGGAAATGACTACTGTGAGTCGGAAAGGGATTTCTTTCCTCTTCATCTACACCTATCAGAGGTTCCCAACCTCTTTGGACCCACTTTGAAACCCTCATAGCATCTCGCGACCCATAAGTTGAGAATCTCTGATCTACGTACAGGGTGTTTCAGTTGCTATGTGTGCGAAAGTACGGTATAAAGACTTTACTTTAGATAGAAATATTGAGCAGGTGGTGAAAGAGGAATGCATGAAATTTGCTTCAAGCAGCACATTTTGTTCAAAGTTTATTGAGGAATTGTCTTTTAAAGCGTCCATCTACTTCTCATTCAGACGTGTGGCTCAACCAGGCCTGGATGTACAACTATGTGGAGGACACGTGGCGCCGCCTCCCGGACATGACCTTCACCCGGCGGGGGCTCATGTGCGGCCTCACCCGGAGGTTTGACGAGGAGTCCGGGGAGACGGTGACGGAGGTGGTGGCGGCCGGCGGCGAGGATGGGTCCAACTACTACGGCGTGGTGGAGATCTTCTCCCTGAGGGACGAGGAGTGGAGGACGTCGCCGAGGCAGCTGCCGCACACCCTGCAGTACGGGGCGACCGTGCAGGTGGGGGGAGGGAAACCAGATGACTATGTGGATGAGCGGATCACTTTGGAACCTGGCAAACTGACCCACCCAAATATTCACTTAAGCATTTGATCCACTTATCCATTCATTCACTATAGCTGAAAAGAGATTTGCTTCAAGCATCCTCGATGAAAACACTTATGAAACCCAACATTATGAGAACTTTCTGGGTAAAAGCTATAGTTAAAAAATCTCTTTTTTGTACCGAACGCCCCTGGCAGAGCAACTTTTTTTTTGCAATTTCTCAAATTGTGTGCAATGTGCGTCTACGTAAAATTCCAACCCCCACAGACCGCGGATGACACGTTCCTGATCGTGGGCGGGTACAACTCGGAAGACTACGAGATGAGCAGGTCCATCTACGAGTACGACCCGGAGGAGGACGACTGGGTGCTGTACGGGCGGGCGCTACTGGTGGCCAGGGACGAGGCCGTTGTCATACCGGTGCCAGACTATGTCGGCGTGTGCGAGTAGAAAAAGTCGCAGGGAACCGTCGTTGCGCATTAAAAAAAGTCGCAACAGTGCCTCTATTTTTTAATGTCCAAATTAAACGGCAAAAAGATCCATTGCCTCAAAGAGTAGCAAAAAAATCCTTGGAAAAGACCATGTCAACTTGGGAGCGTCGATAACAAGCCTCCGAATATCTCGTCAGGTGCAACATTTGATTTTTTTTTGTATTTGTCTTTATTATTACAATAATGAGTCTAAATACAACTTGAGTTTTCTTGAAACCACTTAGTGGTTGTCTAGTTGATAATGATTCTGAATACAGTGAAACCTCGATGCTACATAGTAAACCCCACTACAGTAATGAAAAAACACCACTGCCATATAACCATATGTACAGTAAAAACCACCAAATTTGACTTTTCTTGATCTCATCCACCCTCTGCACGCACTTTTTTTCGGAGTTTCACTGTACTAGGTAGTATGCACGAGCTTGCGGCCCATCTCCCCCACTTCAACGTCTTACATCAAGACAGCCAGGAGTGTCAAGAAACTTCTGCTTCCGCTGCCACCACCAGTAACTGGGTGCTCAACATTAAGGATTTTTCTTTTTTTTCCCCTCCTCCTCCTCCTCTGCCTCCGCAATGCAGGTTACATTTCGAATTTTCGTCTTGCTCCCTCCCTCTCTCACCTCTTTTTTTCACTAAAGCTGTTCTCTTTATAGTATATTTTTGCGCAGTCTGCGTGTGGAAAGGAGAATTTTTTGACAAGGAAGGGGAAGGAAAAACCGCTTGGGAAATGAGTGCTCCTAGTAGGTACAAATTTCTCTTTCTCTTCTACTATTGCAGGCAAGGGGAAAAAAATCTACCTTAGGAATTCTTCTCCTATACCTAAAGAAAAACAATCTCGGCATTTTTGAGCAACATTGTATTATTTGTGGAGTAAAACATTCTCACAAGAAGACAGTTTTTTTTGCTTTTATGCAGTAAATTTTCAGTATTTTTTTGTGAACGGCATTATTTTGTCTGGCAGAGAAATTCCTGTGCGACTTTGCCCTCTTCCTCACTCAATTTTTTGAGCATACTATATTTGAAGAAGACCGGAGAGGGGAGGGAGGGGTTAGGACAGGGCTGCCAGGTGGGCTATTCCGCCGTGGCCATTTTGGCTGTGAATGGCTGCATTCGATTCTTTTAAAGAAATGGTCAGAAGAAAAGTCAGAGAAGTTTTCGGCTATACGTATTTGAGCTTCAGCTTAGAATTTACTATTTGGTTATACTTAGGGCTGGGTGGCAGCTTTCCAACATTTGGCAACTCTAGGTTAGGACAGAAGCAAAAACTTGGCTCCCCCCCCTCCCCTATTTACGAGTCTCTTTCTTTCTGCCTTGTCGAGAAAGAGATGAATAATTACCTCATTCGCTTCTTCTTCTTGAGAAGAAGAGGGACAAAGTGGCTCTTGCAAAAAAATTTACGTGCTACAGTCGAACCCGACCAACTGGGAAATGTTGCGTTGCATTTTTTAACTCCGTTCACAAGCCTGGTTTTGCCTTTAATCGTCTCTCTCTCAAAATGTCCGGATACGTAAGCCGGACTTGTCCGATTTCCACTTACGTGGGTTCGACTGTACCCATATGCAAATGTCGCCTTTGAAGGCCGTCACAGAAGGAGAAGGAAAAAGGAACAAAGTTCAAGAAAGGAGGGGAGGAAGGGGAAGGGTTATGAGAAACGAAAACTGGTGCACAGATGCTGCGTGAAAAAAAAAAGAAAAGTTTTTCTCGAGAGAAAAGGTGAGAAAGAAAAGCCTCCATCATGGATAAATATCGTTCTCTCCTCCTCCACTTTGGCTCTTGCTGCCACCCTCCGATTTCCCGAATATTTTAAAAGTTTTTGCTCGCTGCACGCGAGTGAAAGAAATATGGAGACGCCTACCCCATGCATTGCACTCTTTTTCTTTTTGCAAATTGTGGAACTGAGGCTGTCGAGTAACGTTTGTCAAAAAAAAATCATAATACGAGGAATAGCCTTACTCCGATATCCCCGATCTCCTTATTCCATTTCATCATGCCAACGGGCCCGCCCTCGCCGTTGTCGTTGTTCCTTCCTGCGAGCATCGCGGTCTACACGGAGGGTTTGACTACGTCCTTATCGTTGTTTAAGTTAATGTCCAAGGGGGCGAAAAAAAACACAACCCAAACACATGTGATGAGCACGCTCACAAGATGCGAGAATGCTGCAAACCCGTATGTTGCTAACGAGTGCAGATCAATCTTCCTCTTGCACAGTTGTTTCTCCCCCCCTCTCCTCCATTCTGGCATTCAGTGGAGAGAAAGAAGGTCACTTGGGGGACACGAGTCCATTCCTCCTCTCTCCCTCCCCCCCTTTATTCTCCCTCCCTCCCTCTGCTGGAGAAAGGAGAGACAAAATCAAATTATATAAAGTTGCCTTCTCCTTCTCCTCCCACTTTGGCTTGGCTCTTTTCCTCCCCTTTCCTGGCCTGTGTATCCTGGTGATGCCTTTGGCTACTAGTACAGTAAAACTCCGACATAGTAAAGTTGTCAGTTGCTGAAAGTTTGCTGCTGTGGCAATGATACTAGACCAGAAAAAATATGGTAATCATAGGCAATCTTCCTCTTTTACCCTCCTCCTCCTCCTAACAAAGTCTTTGCACTAGTAGGAGTTTACCATATCGAAAGTTTACTGTACTACTACAGAAGTCTCATTCCTCTTTGTCCATCTTCTCTGATGAGAGACGCGCATTTTGTGATAAGACAAGGGTTTTTTTTACTGGAAAGAATCCCTCTAGTACAGTTGAACTCGGATAATTGAAATTTTTGTCCTGTAGAAAAATTGTTTTCCATTTTTTCCTCGTCGTGATGCTGCCATCATTTTGTACTGTACATAGTACCGTAGTAGTATACTCGATCTTTAGATAGACAGATCCATCGATTTCTAGCTCTGTGGTATGCTGCGAGCAAGTGACATTTTGATCTCTTTTCTCTCTATAATGCGGACGAGAAAAATCATCCGTTGAACGTAGCATCAAACGCTGATGACATGACATGTACTGTACTTACCGGACTGGTACCGCATGTCTGTTAGCCACGAAATGCCAACTCAACCAACAATGCCCCCTAAATCAATTCCGACCGAGCTCCGAAAAGTCTGCCACCAGCTATTTGCTCCAAATTTTAGGCCAAATATTGTTAAGTGCTGACTGAGCATACAATTTGGTGCTGAAAGTGGAAAAAACTGCTTGTGTGGTGTAGTACATTCCTACTTAGCTTCCGTTTTGCATCGCACTCTTGTTGGTTTGTTTTTTTTTTTACAGAACAGTGATTTCTCTCTTTACCCGCTTTACAGAAAGCTTTCGGATAAGTGCTCACTCCGCTCGCTTAAAGAGTGAGAGGGTAGGTAGACTTTCGAAAGTAATGGGCGCTTATTTCTCCTCCTCTATTTTTTTGTTCTTCCTATAGCTTTCCAAGGCTCTCCAAAAGGCCAAGCCAAAAAACAAACTTTTTTAATCTAATTAAAGGGAGGAGAGGAGGAGGGAAAAAAGGTCTTTTCCGTTGTGTCTTTGAGACATACCTGGAATTAAACCAGACGGAATGAATGGAGGCAGAGAGAAGCAAAAAAAATCTAACCCTGCGAGTTGTCTACCTTTTGATTTAAGGGAAGAAGTGCTTCCTCCACAACATTTTTTGAGAGAAAAAATGAAATATTTACGGGAAAACGAAGTGAGTCTTTCCAGCTTGGTCGTGGTGGGGGAGAAGCGAGAAGAAAAGGAAGAGGAGGAGGAGGAGCAATGATCTATCTACTTGGGAAAGCAATAAATGGGAAGGAAAGAGAAAGGGGGAAGAGAGAGGGGGGGAAAGTAGAAAAGCACCACCAGGTAGTAGAGTTCAGTTTCCATAAACATCATCAGAGGAAGAAGACTGGGAGGAGGGAGGAAGAGAATGTTTGTTTAGAAATTGAGAAGTCGTGGAGAAAAGAGAGGGAGAGAGAGAGAGAGAGAGAAAGCCCACGACCGCGGTCGGCAACTTCAATTTTTCCCCATCCAAAAAGAATCGTTTATTCGATTAGTCCACTTGTGGTACCAATAAGGCATTGCCGAATGCCCGAATATTCAAACCGATATCCGAACTTTCAAATATCGTACAAAATCCAGATATTTGGACCGAATCTGAATATTTGAGCATTCGAATCGAATTCGATTAATTGAAACGCACACGTCCGTTATGGCTCTCTTTTCTCCCCTAGCTATTTGCCTCCTGCTCCTCCTCCTCCTTCCTCCTCCACCTTTTCCCGGATGACTATCAGCCTCCTCCCCTCAATGGGTGGAGAGTGAGATGATGAGGAAGGGAGGAAGAGACCTGGCGGCAGAAGAGGTGGGGAAAACATTTAAAAGGGTGGAGGAGAGGGAAAGAATATGCGGGAAATAATGATGAGAAGAGAGAGGAAGAAATGCTGGCTTTGTTTGTCCAGAACTAGAGAAAAACTGTTGCGTTCAACAATTTTTTTCAGAGATCCTGATTTTCAGGAATGAATGGAAAGTACTGCTCAGGATTTTTTTGCTTACGGCGATGGAAATTGATGGGTGTAACAGGTGGCGCCTGTTTCGGAGAGAGGAGGGAGAAGGGAAGGCCATGATGATGGTGGGGAAAAAAATGAGATATCGTGTGCGCCACAAAGAATTAAGGACGTTTCAAGTTGCACACAAAGAACCCTACTGATGTACGTACATTTATCTTTTGAGGTGCAATGGTTCTTCAACACCTTTTAAAGCTTTTCATTTTTTTCATTATAGGAACTTTAAACTTGTTTTTTTTACTATCACGGCCGTCGCTAATCCTCAGCGTATTTCCCTCAATTTTGGGACTTACAAAGCAAAAAAAACCCCGACATGTTGAAGTAGGCCATGTACGTATTCAAAGGTTTTGGCATCTTTTTTGGAGTTGGCATTTTCTCTTCTGTAATATAAGAACTTTAGGCAAGAAGTTCGACTTGGCCAACTTTTTCTTCTCGATACATTGCAAACTGCTTTCAAATGCTAGTTCACTAAACTGACGAAATTTGCTGTGTGTCGAGGTTCTCTTTTACCTCTTGTACGTTGCGTGAGGCAGGAAGAATAGAAAATGGATGGATGAGGAAGAGAAAGAAAAGAAGACGTTCTCCTTTTCTGCTTGGTTAGCAGAGGCTTTGTTCCCTCCTTCCCCTTCTCCCCACCCCGCATCCAGCTCATAAAAAAATGGTGGAGAAATGGTTGAAAGGTGGAAAGAATGGTTGTGGTGGGGTTGGGGGGGAGGAAGAGGAAAAGGAGAGATGGAGGAGGAGGGAAAGAGAGGGGGGGGAGAGCTGAGAGGAGAGGAGACACAGAGAGGGAGAGAGCTGCTAGCTGTTGCTTCTGCAGTGTGTGGCTCGAAGCCACGGAAAAGCTTTCACCAACACTTCAACATCAGGATGCGGTGAGAGAGAGAGAGAGAGAGAGAGAGAGAGAGAGAGAGAGGAGACGGGAAAGACACACTGTGTGTAAGGGAAGGAGAAGTGCTTTTGCTTAATTCTCTTTTCCTAGGGATTTTTTCTCTCCCTACCGTACATTGTCACAGGGTGCCAAAAAGAAAAGGTCTTGGTAAAACCAGGTTTGGCTGCTAGCTGTGGTGCCTTTGCTACGAGTACACGCACACCACGTTGCCCTACCAAATCACCTGGGAGCGAGTTGAGCGTTTTATAAAGTGTGACTTTTTTCCCCCCCTCCTCCACCCCTTTCTCCCCCCGTCAACACTTGTTTGCCGAGTAATTCAGGGGAAGCTACGTGGAAGGAGAAAGGGGAGGAGAGGGGAGAAAAGCAAACAAGCAAGGAGCTTCAGAAGAGCTCGCAAAAAGTAGCCTATGATATCCAGTGGATAAAAATTGGTCTCAACGAGAGATAGATAAAGGTGGCCAGTTGTAGGAGAGAGAAGGCTGAGCAAAACTTGCTTTGACACTCAGAATTAAAGAAAACGTTGGCTCACTTTAGGTGGTACACACAGACTTCCTGTCTGTTTCATTTATAATGTCTGTAATGTCCTACCAGGACTGCCAGAAAGCTGAAATAGCCAACCAAATTGCAACTAAAAATGACCCAACAATAAATAAGCCCAGGTTTAAAAGCAGCCCCCAAATCTTTACAAAGTTGCCAATAAATTTCATGCCCCACAAGATGCAAAAAGACAGCCGTTTACAGTTAAAATGGCTATGAAGTTGCCCACCTGGCAACACTGCTACAACACTACCTTACGTGTTGGATGCATCGTCTGCTGCTGTTGCTGTGTGTCCTCCTACTACCTCGGATGCACCTCACAGAGCAATTTGCAAAACCTGCCTCCTTCTCTCCTCCTCAAAAGCTTAATTCTCGTCTCCGACCCACAAAAAACTGCATGCAGCACCCCCCCAAAAAATTGCATCAAAAAATGTCGTCGAAAATGCACGCAGGAGGAAAAATTTCCAATTCCCGAAACAATTTTTTTAGGACGCAAGAGCGAAAATATAAATTTTAAGAATGTTTAGCTCTTTGTGTTGTCAATGTACAGTACATACTATGTAGGTGTGCAATCTCCAACTCCGACCTTTCTTCATTCTTCAACCAACCCCTTGAAGAACTGCACCTTGAGGGCTTTTGAGGATGCTGTATCAGTGATGCTGACGACGATGGATGCACCTATATTCGTCACACATGAGAGTAGAAATTAATCGCAGGAGAATGAAGAAGAAGAAGAGTGGCGGCATGTCAAGATGTGTGGAAGGAAGAGGAGAAGGAGGAGATTATCTCACGTGACAGAGGAGAGAGGAAAGTCGATCTTTTCTTCATTTCCTCTCCTCTCTCTCCCCTCTCTCCCCCCCACCCCCAGACCCACCTGGCATTGCAGATGACAGAAGATACTAGTGCCAGCGTGAAGGGTTTAGCTTTTCATACCCGACCAGATGCTCTTGCTGAAATGCCTCACACTTACGTATATACACCTCTCTGCTTTCTCCGCACTCGTGAGGGTGTACCTATATTTGACTGTCAGGTGTGCCATTTTGCCCGCTCATCACAGATTTATTCGAGGCTTGACTGTCTGGTCGGGGTATCTTAACAGATATTGAGCGCTAACCCAACCAACAACGCACTCTTAGTAAAGTTCCGACTGAACTCCAATGCAGAAATTTTGTTAACAGCACCGACTGAGCATACAAATCAGCGCCAAATGTGCAGAAGCATGTATGCAATGTCTATATATTCCAAATGAGCTTCTATTTTCCACACCACCCTTGATGGTTGGGAACCTACCAGGACAACATGTACCACGATCTGCTTCCTTATAAAATCTTTTCCCAAAACCTTCTTGCACTTTTAATTTGGATAATTTTACTCAGGTGAGAGTGTCTTAATCTTTTGTTTATTTGCTTATACACGTATGTAGTACATGTAAGCCAGGCAGTCAACACTGATTTAAAGCAAAACTTGCAAAAATCAGACAAATCTTCCTTTCAAAGCAGAACTTTTTTAAGTGCGAAAGTTGTTGCAACTTTTGCAAAGAAATAAATTAAATGACCAGCATGACCGCAACTTAAAATTGCCCAACTTAAAGTGCATAAATCAGATAGTCTAAGGACGGGTTCGCTGTACTTGCCCAGAAGTAAGGATATATTGGCTTGTGAAAAGAAAGGGCAGTTTTTTTAGAGGTTGGTAAAGCGACTTTTTTTTCTCCTCTTGAAAGCTCAAAAAGAAAAACAATTTGTCAGCTTTCTCGGCCTGTCAATTTCAAGACTGACCCTGGTGGGTGCGCGTAGGGGTGAGGGAAGGAAAAGCTCTTTTCTCTGCTTTTGTTGTTACAGCAGCTGAGACAATTGCGCAAACTCTCAAATTATCCGCAAAGTAAGCAAAGAGAGAAAGGGGGGAAAAAACTGCTCTTAATCCCCTCACCAGCCAAGATTTTCGGCCCCCGGGATTTCCTTGCCAGGCTCAATCCACACATGAATTAACTGAGGAGGAGGAGAAGGAGGAGGAGGAGGAGGAGGAGGAGGAGCAGGAGGCAAAAACAAACTTTGAGAATTTCGAGTCTCTCCGAAAGCCATGCCATGCGGGTGCAAGAGCAAGACATGCCAGACGCTCCCCTACTATTAAGTCCGTCGTCCTTGGATGCCGCAAGAAGGAATTTTTCGTAGGATTTCTCTAGATGCGATTGCATTCTCTTTTTAAGAAGCTTCTCTTATTTCTCCTTCCATGTGGGAAACTACGTGTTGTGTATGGTAAGCAAGACATGAGTGTTTTTTTTTGCAATGACGATTTTAAAGCTATCTGTTGTAAAGGCATACCCTCCTCCTCCTCCTCCTTGTTCTCCTTCTGCATAGGTAACCTTATTAAGCGGATGCCACTGTACCACACAAGTTCTCAAAATATTCCTGATCGCACTCAACTGTGTCTCTCTTTTCTTAATCTCTCCATTTCTTCCTCCTCCGTCCTCCTTCTCATGAATCTCTTTCTCCCGTCTAATAGGGTCATTTGTTCCTTTCCTCTCCTCTTTGACCCTCCCCCCCCTCCTCCTCCTCCTCTTGCCCCATCATTTAGCATTCAAGCATCTCTTGGAAGGGAAAAGGAGGAGGGAAATTTTTCTCCTTTTTCCGGCAAAAATCTGAGGGAAAAATTCAACTCGGGGCTTGAGAAATCTGCGACTTCCTTCCTGTCCCTGGAGGACTACAAGAGGGAGGAATAATTTTTTTTATCCTTCTCTCCCTCATGAGCAGACATTAGCATACATTCTGGTGAGGAGACACGAGAAACTGCTCGTCAAAGCAGGATTGTGTGACTTTGCGTTTCTTTGTGCTACATAGTACTACTACAGACAACAGACACATTGAGTTGAGTTTGCATCAAAGAATAATTATCCAGACCCTTTGTCCGGGTGCCTAAAAGATCTGAAGGAAGTAGTATTGCTGCTACAGTACAGAGCAAAGAGCGTCCTGGAAACGCAGAGACAAAATTCAGAATCGCTCGCACTTTCCTAACTGCGTTAAAAGGTGAAGAAAGGGAAAATTCCCCCTCCCCCTCTCTCTTGTTGCACCTTCCGCAAGACGAACAACAAGGAGGAGAAGACAGCCAATTATTGACCGCCGTGCTCGCGATGCTGTCCGGGATAAATTCGCGGCAACCGAAGACGGAGAAAATTTTCGCCTCTCAGTTTCTCCACGGAATCTCGTGATACTTTTTTG
>JAAUYM010001543.1_pt1 | contig 10719 bp, 10 predicted proteins | sample 7278001 | NCBI WGS metagenome assembly JAAUYM01 (sample SAMN14350224, study PRJNA611818) | marine sediment metagenome | isolation source: surface marine sediment (1.8m) | place: French Polynesia: Moorea | collected 2018-08
AAAAAGTATTTTTTTTCCTGGGGCTTCCGCATTTTGCATATTTCTAATGATTTAATGCTCTAGGGGGAGAGGACAAGGCACTTACGCTCTCATCTGCTTATTGCTCTCCCTGACCAAGAACCTCCTCCTGGTCCTGTGCACTGGGCGACCCATCATGTCGGGCTTAATGACGTTCAGGCAGTCCTCTGCAAAAAGAAAAACAAACTGTCCAAGTGTCTGTGGAATGCCATGATTTCTGGCTAGATATCTGCTTAGAATAGTGCTAGTTTTGCCACGCTTTACCCTTGTGGATGTTGCTGAGGTATGTGACGTGCGGCATCTCCTGCAGCATGGACAGGTTGAGGTGTCCGGTCTTGATGAGTGGGCGGGTCTTGCGGATGTTGACGGTCTGCACCCAGTCCCCAGAGGCCACGTCGAACACATCAATGTGGGTGTCGGCATAGACCAGCAGCTTGCCGTCGCACACGGAGACATCGACGGGCACTGCCGGGTACATGATCTCTCGGTCCCTCGACTTGCGACCCTGCACGTCCACGTAGACCCCGAGGGTGTTGAAGACCAGGAGAAACTCCCGGTTTGGCAACTCCACGGCATACATTGCGTCCACCGGGTTGTAGGCCAGGAAGCCCAGCATTTGGTTGTCGGGATGGACCAAGGCTGCAGAAATATTGTGTAGTACATTAGTTTCTCAGTCCATTTAAAAACCTCTGTTCTTCAGGAAGTAAGAGATGAATACTCACACAGTGGATGTTGGTCTCCCAGCAGGCTGTAGATGGTGAATCCCGACTGATATCCGACGCAGAGCCTCCCTTCACTGAAGATGTTGAGCGATTGCGCCTGCGTAGGCAGCAGCACCTCCCGCAGCCTCTTGTGCCTGCTCTTCAGCCTGGTGATCTCGTAGATGATTACCTGCCTCTTGATGGCGACACACAGGCAGTAGGAGCTGGCGGTCTGACTTCCGGCGGTGGCAGTGGCCACTGCTGTGGCTGCAATGCCACCTGGAGAGACGCCGCCGCGGTGGTTGTTTAGGCTGCTGCTTGACCTCATCACACCTGTGGCGAACACAATGCACCCCTTGGTGTCTGCCACCTTGATCCACTCCGTCTCCGGCTGGTCCAGTGCCTTTACTGGGATCAGTCTCATCTGGCGCTGCCTCCCTGCCAGCGAGATCATTAGCTGCTCCTCCTGAAGGTACTCCACCTGGTGGATCTTCTTCTGGTCACCTATCCGGCAAATCTCGTTGTTGTCGAGGTCCACACAGAAGAGGCCTTCATCAGTGCCAACTACGAGTCGGTCCCTGTCAATGAGGCAGGCAGAGAGGGCATTCTTGATGATGCTGACAGTGTTGTCCAGCACCTCCCGGCAGCGGAAGACAGTTCGGTCAGGCAAGCAGTTCTTCTTCAGGATGCGGTGGAGCTCGTTAAGCGCCACCACCCACTTGGTCTTCTCGCTCTCAGAGTCAGCCAGCATGAGGCACTGGTGTCGCACCCCTGGTGGGTCCATCAGACTGGTGGTTACGCGGAAGATGCAGGGGACGTCCTTCTTGCTGGCATGAATTACATCACTCTCACGCACGCTGGACACTTCAAACTCCAGGTCTCGCATGTCCAGCACCTGGCTGACAGCCACAGAGGGCGCCGTGGACTGTAGCTCGTACAGGAAGAGCTTGAAGTCGCAGACGACGACAAACTGCCTCATCCAGCCCTTCTTGACGCCACCAGGCTTCGGCACCTTCACGTAGCCCTCGTAGGCGGTGCCGATGCCACGAGTGGGATCGATGCCCAAAGGTCTCTTGGCTGCAGAAAAAAGGGCATATTAAAATACTATGTACGTTTTAGCCGAACTTGTGTGTATCTTACTTTGGTCTGGAGGAACCGGGCATGATGTTGGCACTTTCTCCCTGCACTGTATGTGGCAGGCGAAGCCGCAGACCTCGCAAACCACCCCTTGTCTGGTCAGGCCAACCATCAGGGAGGTGCAATGGTTGCACTTGAGAGGCGAGGAGAACGTCCGGATGAGGAACTGGTGGGACTTGGGGCGAGGGCCGACCTGGATGAGTCCACCTGCCCCAACGCCCAGCATCCCAGCAGCAGGGGGTGGCTGCATTGGTGGCGGCAGTGGCTGCTGCACCTGCGGCAGTGGAGGTGGCCGATGCGGGGACGGCATACCTGGCTGCTGCTGTTGCTGCTGCTGTCGGTCCGAGGTCGACTGTGGTGAGTTCAGGTCGGAGGTGTTGGACGAGGAGGCCAGGGACGGAGCCCGGTTGTCTTCCACGTCGCCCTCCTCCGAACCCACTGACACGTCGCTCAGACGTGCCGCTGCAGAAGCTCCGAGGAGCTGCTGCTGTTGCTGCTGTTGCTGCTGTTGCTGTTGCTGCTGTAGCTCACTGCTGTTGGAGTAACTGGACTGGTTGGCTGTGAGGGTGTTGCTCGACGCGGCCGCGTTCGTCCCGGCTGACGACTCCTTGAGGAACTGTTCCAAAAAGGACATCTGGCTGCTCGGGTGGTCGCCGAGGACTGGAAGGGTAAAAAAAGCGGAAAGAGTTAGGATTGCAAAATTGGCGTGAATAAGGGTGAGCTAGAAACCGAGGAAAAAGTAGACAAGACAAAAAAAAATCATTGAAGCATTCTCTACACATTGTAAAGACTGTCAGTGCAATGTATTTAAAAAAATTAACTTATAGGGGAAAACTGAATTTCTCTAAAACTGGTGTGATTTTTATCCTCGACTTCACTCACTATCAATTTTTTTTTCCATTCTCACAGACTGCTTTCATACCAGAGGGAGAGGAAGTGTTACAACTTTTGCGAGAAGCGGACTGGAAAAAAGAACTGCATTAGCACAAAAAAAGGAATTCCTTGATGTGGGGAGGAGCGACGGACGAATAAAGGCCGACTTTTGTGTCTGTTTGGTGTGGCTGCTCATCTCAATGTGCCGGATTGCTTCTCATGTGTGTGTGGGGTGTGTGTGTGTGTTTGTGTGAGAGAGAGATGAAGAGGAGAGAAGAAAGGGAGCATTCCAGTGGGTCATTACCAGAAGTCCTGGAGGAAGACCTCTTCCAGAACTGCAGGCCTCCCAGCCCGCCAACGCTGCTTGCTGTTTTCAGAAGTGGAGGAGGAAATGTGACAGAAGGGTAGGAGGAGGAGGATGGGGAAAGCATTTGGCGAAAGAGGAAGAGAAGAAAAAAAGAGAGAGAGAGAGATGATCAGTCATCATGGAACTAGGGGAAATTGAACGGTCTTGCTGTGAGGGGAGGAGGAGGGAGAGGCAGAGAGGACCTCAAAATAAAGGCCCAGGCAAGGCCTGAGACAAAACAACATAGAGGAGGGCAAAGGTGAGAAGGTTCATTCGTCTCTTGCCGGAGCAAATGAGACCTTCCCCGTGTCCTCCAGTGCCGCCCCCGCCGCCTCTCTACTCTGAGAGTGAAGAAGACCCTCCTAAGACAGAGAACAGTGTCTGGGTCACCCAAAAAAGTAGGGCTAAGTGGCATTTGTTCCCCTTCCCACGAAATGATTCTGTTCAGAGGACCAGGAATCTCTGGTTAGTGGTTTTCTTTTCTCCCTTTTTTTTTTAGCTGTTAACTCAGCTGTGGCGAAAGTTACTAAGTTACAGCTCTCAATTTAATCTTCTTCAGCAAACTCTGTACCGTGGCGAAGGCTGTCTTTCTCTCTCTCACAGATGTAAAAAAAAGTGCTGCAAAAACCAGAGTTAGCCTGCATTGGCGGGAGTTAGTCCTGTCAGAGGAAAAAAATCAAGCAAGCATCTGGGGTATTTGCCATGTCCCCTTCAGCTTTGATGTGGACCTGCCACACAGCAAATTACCAAGGAGTCTCTTCTTCTCTAGTCATGATCTTGGTCTCCCATCTTCCCTGCATCATCTTTGTGCTTTGTCCCTGCCGGGTGGCTTGTTGGGTCAATCGACAATATTACTCTGGTCGGTCATACTGCTTTTTTCCCTTTCTTTGGTGGCTGGAAGACTATCACAGTGGGAAGATTCGCCTCAAGAGGTTCTTTGACGTCTGGGGCGGACTTCGGTCTGGCCTGGGTGGTGCTCGAGGAGGCAGGTGGTGGTGATGGTGGTGGTGGCTGCTGTTGCTGGACTGTTCGACCGTCCTGGCAGTGTTTGGCTTCTGCACCCTTGATTGATGCTGCTGCTGTGGTGGAGGCAGTGTCTGCTGTTGCTGAGGATGGGCTCTTTTGGGGGCCGGCGACACGGCCCTGTTCTTCCTGGTGATGACGATGCTGTCCTTCTTAGCAACAGCCCTTGCTGCTGCGGCCTTGGTGCTGCTGACCAGCGACTTCCTCTTGACAAAGCCCCCACCACCCTTGCTGCCCTCGGCCGCTGCTGTGGCAGTGGAGACGCCACGGGCAGCAGTGGGGTCGGCCAACTTCTTGCCCCGAGCATTGTACAACTGAGACATGTGCATGCCATTTCCTGTTGGATCTGCAGCCCGACGGAAGGAGAAAGAAAATTGAGGAAGGAAAGAAAAAGTACTGTAGATGTTGCACAGAAAAACAGCAGAAATGGAAGAAACTAAAAAGCAGAGAATTCGAGATCGAGTTAAAATGCGGGTAAAGTCATAGAGTGGTGGTACACAGCAATTTCTGCCGAGGTACAGAGCTGCGCAAAAGGGATTTTTTAAAAGGTGCTGCCTGTTTTTAAGTTGGCACTCCCACCTCACCCCTCCTTCCTTCCCATACAGCAAAGCAACACTTCCTCTTCCATCCTCTGCTTGAACAACATGCACCCCAACAAGTCGTGAGGAAAACTGTCCCTGGATACTCACTTCCTTCCCCGTTCTCCAGCCTCAACTGGAGGTCCCTGATCTGCGCCTCCTTGTGAAGGATCTCCCTGCTGTATGCATCCACACGTGTCTTGAAGTCGCTGACATCCCTGGTGGCACAGTACAAGGTCAAGTTACTCAAACGTTCTGTTGGGACAGAATATTCCAATCTCACTTTTTGGCAGACTCCAGTTCCGATCTGACAACGCTGAGCTCCTCGTTGATTGCCTGCTTGGCATGGATCTCCGACTGCAGGTTGGACTGCAGGTTGAGCAGCTCCATCTTCTCCAGCTTCTGCGAGCGTCTGTTCTTCCAGTTCTTCTCTGCAGCCGGCATCTGCTGTTGCTGTGCTTGTGCTGTGGCCACCGCCTGAGCAGCCCCGGTGTGCTTGAGAAACTCCAGCTCCTCTGTCATCTTTCCAGCCAGTGCCTGAAGATACCCCCTGGCATCCTTCTCGTCACTCACCCAGTTGATGATCTCAGAGATCTGCGTCTCCCAGTGCACGATGGCCTCCTTCTTGCTCCTCAGCTCTGCATATTCCTCCTCCAGCTGCCTCCGCTCCAGCTGCATCTGCCCACTCAGCTCCGCCGCCCGCTCCAACTCTGACTGCAGCTTCTTGTTCTCCTCCACCACCAGCAGTTTCTCCCTCTCGTGAACCATGCGCAGCTCCTTCATCATCTCTTCAGACTCCTGAAACAAATGGAACAAGAAATCAGTAACTCTTTTCTCCATTAAAGGTAGAAACAGTACAAAGTTGAACACACCTGCAACGAGTCTAGTCTGGCGCGGTCTAACTTTTCCCTGGTGTTCTGCACGTCCATCTCAAAGGCACGCGACCTCCGCTCAGCCTCCTCCAGCTGCTCACACATGGAGGACAACTCGGCACCGTGCTTGCTCTGCTGCGACAACAGCGTCTCTTGGGTCGTCACCTCGATCTGCTGCATCTCCTCCCTCAGCCGCGCCACCTCAGCCAGGTCGCCGACCCCTCCAGCTCCCGAGGGAGACGTTGGACCCTTGGACGACGTTCCACTGAGGTCCTTCTCCAGCTGCCTTGAGTGTGCCTCTGCCTTCTCTCTCAGCTTCCTCTCCTTGGTGGCCTCATTGAGTGTATCCTCCGACCTCACTTGCAACTCCCGCCGCAGCTTCTCTGCTTTCCTGATGTCCTGGCGGAGGATGTCAATCTTCTGCAGCGACGCATCCAGCTCCTCCTCCTTGTCTCGCACCTGACGGGACAGCTTCTGCTTCTGCTGCCGCATTTCTGACAATCTGAAATTTTAGAGAAATTAAGTTGTGCTCAGTCACGAGAATTTGTATTTTCTTCTACTACATACTTGTCAGTAACTTCGGTGTATTCTGACATGGCCATTTTCCTCTGTGCCAAGGCTTCTTTCAACTCCTTGGACTGCAGCTTGAGCTTCTCCTGTGCCTCCATCAGGTCTCTACTCAGGTCCTCCTTCTCCGTCTTGGAAGACTTGAGCAGTTTCTCCATGTCTTTCAGCTTGGTGGCCTTCTCAGACTCCGCAAACTCGAGGTCCTGCTTTAAGCTGCTCATCTCCTTGGTTTGCTGAGTCATCTCAGCCACAGCCACTTCTAGTTCTGCACGAAAAGTTCAAAGCAAACCATTTGAAAAAATCATTACATAAAGCAAAGTAAGGCTATGAACTACCTGACTACCATTTCAAGAAGTCCGCAACACACTCCATGCTGAGATTCCTTTTTTCAACTCACCATTATTTTTCTTGGTGAGCTTGTTGAGTTCGTCCTGCAGTTTCCGGACTTCTGTGGCGGCACTCTCCTGACGGTTGGAATCACCATTGCCCGCAGTCGTGCCCGACGCCAGTGGACCATGCGCAAACTTCTGCAATGCTCGGTTGGAGTCCGCCAGTTTCCTGATCAGTTCCTTCTTCTCGTCCTCCAACCGGCTGATCCGGCGCTCATAGGCGTTCTTGGACAGCCCATCCAAAGCCTCCGCCACTCCGCCCGTCGACGACAAGGACAGTGGCCTCGTGGCCTTGGCGGGGCTGCCCTGCGTCTCCCCTCTGAGCTTCCCCGACGTCTCCATCTTGCCTAGGTCAGATAGCTGGCTGCCCATGGTGAAGGAGAACCCGGCAAAAGGAAGGTGCAGCCCGGAGAAGGCAGCATTGTGCTGCGGAGGCTGTGTGTCACACTGCCGTAGGTCGTTGTCATCCACGTCAAAGTTGGAGGTATCAGTGGGTGAGTTTACTTCGGGGATGTATGGGGCCTGCTGGCATGTGATGTTGCTCCAGTCAACGCCAGAGAACCAAGGATGATTCTTTGAAAAGAAAAAAAGATTTTTATCAGTACAAAAAGTGTACCATGTCATACAGTACAATTATTACCTTGAAATCCTCTATTCCATTCTGCCCAAGTCTGACCTCAGAACTGCATATGAGTCTCCTCATCAGATCCTTTGCTTCCTCACTCACCTCAACGTCAGGAGGAAAGTCGAAGCAATTCTAGTCATAAGAAAAGATAGCTTAAAAACTGTGGCAACAATAATTTGTCATCTTTAATCAACTATGAACTTTCTCAGCAGAGATTTTACATGAAGTTAATCATACAGACTTTTCTCTTACTTCCCTTAAAGTCTTTGCAGGAAAGAAACAATCATCAGTGACAATGGTGCTTACGATATGTAAGCACAATTATATGTATGTAATATATTGTATGTAGTACACTACCTTGTGATTCATGATCTTTCCGTATGTTTCCACTAGAGATTCTGCATAGAAGGGCGTTTCTCCATACAGCATCTCGTACATACAGACACCAAGAGACCACCAGTCGCACTCTGGTCCATATCGACCCTGACCATCCTCCATCGCCTGAAACCATAGAACAAAATTAGTGGCCCAAACATCATTTATTGAAACTTAAACGATTATAATGGCTTGAGGAAACTAAAGAAGCCAAAAGTAGCTAAAGCAGTAACAATGCTTTCTAGTCCGTTCATTGGCACTATAAAACTATGACACTTTGGGAACTTGATCATGTGGTAGATTAGGAAAGTCATCATGCTGGCAAATGAGAAGAGAGCGACCATGACAAGATTGTCAGTATCATCATATAGGTGCTTTCGGGTTTCATAAATCGCAAGGGAAATAACTTGTGAAGCAGCAGTCCCAGCAATAGCAAGAAATATGGCCTTGGGAAGTGCATAGTATCTTGAAAGCAAGAAAGCTGTGATCACAAATTCCATTGCAGATATGCCCAAGAAGCTACCACTTTGGTAAATCGGTGATGTCTCTGTCTGAGGAAACAAGGTCGATGGAATAGTTCTTATCACTGGCCCGGACTCGATAGAGTACATCTTCATTGGCTTAGTTTGCTTTGATTTCGTTTTCGACTTGGATGACTTGGACGACTCTTCGGTTGATTTGGATCCTGGTGCTCCAGATCCTGGTGTTGCAGATCCTGCTGCTCCAGATCCTGCTTTTGCAGATCCTGATTCTGCTGATTCTTGTGCAGACCCTGAGGCAGCACTTTTTGCCGAGCCTGGTGCCCCCGAAGTTGCCTTTTCAGCACTTTTTTCTTCAGAGAGCAGGCCCATTTTTCCTTTGTAAACCTCTCCCAATTTGGACGGTCTGTGCTCTAAAGGCACATTCTCTTGGTACAAGGCCTTGAGATCCATTTCCTCTTCCGCAACTTCCTCCTCTCCCTCGGCAGCCACTTGTTCGGCAGATGCAGCCTCGGCACTTGAGGCAGCATCACTGGCACCCTCAGCAGATTCCACCACGGGTGACGGCTCCTTGTCCCTCTTCCAGTAGTGCATCCCTCCCTTGTACTCCTCCGCCTGTTCAGCCGCCGTGCCCCCTTCCGTGTCCTTCTCCTCCTTGACTTCGTCCTTGAGAGCCTCTTCCTTTGCTTTACTCTTCTTCCAGTACTTCATGCCCTCATCGTAAGCTCCAACGTCCTTGTCTGGGTCCTCTGTCTGCTTCGCTGCTACCGGATCTTCTGACAAGGGCTCGTGAACCGGTCCACTCTTGGGCTTCTCTGCACCCTCCGTCGTCCCTGGCAAGCCTCCCTTGTACTTGTTGCCAAGATCGTCAGTCCTGTATTCCAGGGGGACATCCGCCTTGTATGCATCGACAGCATCATCCGCCGTCTGCTCCACTGTCTCTGCCTTGGCGGTCTCCTTGGCCGCCTCCGTCTTCGAGGCCTTTTTTGTCATGCCACTCTTCTTTCCCTCGGCCTTGCCGGTGGTCGACCCCCCAATCTTGCCCTTGTATGTGTTTCCCAAGTCACTGTCTCTGTACTCCAGCGGCACGTACTTCTTGTACTGGTTGAGCGTGCTGTCCGCCGTCCGCTCCGGGACGTCTCCTGGTGGAGAGGTGGCAGCAGTGGCCCCTCCTGTCGTGGCACCCCCGGCAGTGGCCTTGTTAGTGTCCGATTTGGGCTGTGTGGGTGCTGGGGCCTTCTCAGCCTTCTTTGCGGCAGCCGTGGCGCCGCCCCCGCTCTTCTTCTGCGTCCCCTCGTCCATCTTCCCCTTGTAGGTCTCTCCTAGGGCATCGGTCCTGTGCTCGAGAGGCACGTTCTGTTTGTACTGCTGAAGGAGGTTGCCCCCTCCTCCTCCCTCCTTCTGGTCGCCCTCAGGATAGAACTGCATCGGCTTCACGGCACGGGCCTTCTGGGCCGTAGCCAGTTCGAGGTCGGCCTTTCCCAGGAGGTTCCTCAGGAGGGACTGCGTGCTCACTCTGGACCCTCCCACCTTGCAGTTGCCGCACACTGACACCCTGTACTCCTCCTTCTCAGGATGGGGCCCTTTCCTCTTGCGCCCCTTCAGCTGTCTAGTGGGGTGGGTGTGGCTGTTCAGCTGGAAACACACAGCTTCGCCCTGTCCCCTCACGGTGAAGAGGTCCAGCGCCTTCTTCAGCACCTTGTTCACGTCAGCCTCCTTGTCAACGTACTTGACGCTCTTCGGCTTCCGAGAACTCGGCTGCTTCTTGGCCCCAGAGGAACTGCCCTTGTCACTCTTCTTCTTGGAACTTTTTGACTTCTCTTTACTGCCCGGCATCATGAAAGATGATCCTCACTTCTCAGACACGAAATTTGGCACACGTGAATGATTTGAAGTGTCCTTACTGGCTTTGAGATTCCCAGAAATTTATGCAAAAAAAAAGGTACGAGTAAAAAAGCTTTATTCTAAGGGCAGTGGAAAAAAAGCAAGAGGAAAATTGGCAAAATAAATGACTTACGTCACTATACCATGCTGCCTGACAGGTATAAATGGATTCACTGGTTTCAATTATTAGTTTGAAATATACGCCTGCCAATAACTACAAAACCAGCCCAGTCCCCTGGTTCATACAGCACTCACCCTGAGTATTTCCGGAGATATGTAGTCGGGCGTGCCGACGGCGACGTTGCTCTGCACGGTACCGTCAGCAGTGAGGCGGAGGCACGATCCGAAGTCGGCCAGGCGGATGTGGCCCTTGGAGTCAAGCAGCACGTTGTCCGGCTTGATGTCCCGGTGGACGTACCGCAGGCGGTGGATGGAGTCGATGGCCAGGACCATCTCCACTATGTAGAACTTGGCCATGTCCTCCGGCAGGCGGTCCTCGAACTTGCTCAGCAGGGTCAGGAGGTCACCACCGCAGTAGTAGTCCATCACCAGGTACTGCCCAACACAGGTAACAAGGTTTGTAACAAGCTGTTCCTTGAGACAACAGTAGCATAGCACATAGTGCTAAAAGTAGTACGTTGATACTTTACTTCAAGTTCTCTTTGCAAAGATTGTCAGGAGGGCAGTCAAATAATTAAACTAACCAGGTTGGTTTCGTCCTGGAAGGCGTAGTGAAGGTTAGTGATCCACCTCCGATCTCCCCAGACGAGCACGTCCCTCTCCTCCTGGAAGCAGGCAGTCTCTGCCCGCTTCAGCATCTCCCACTTGTTCAGGATCTTCAGGGCGAAGACG
>JAAUYM010017513.1_pt1 | contig 10719 bp, 4 predicted proteins | sample 7278001 | NCBI WGS metagenome assembly JAAUYM01 (sample SAMN14350224, study PRJNA611818) | marine sediment metagenome | isolation source: surface marine sediment (1.8m) | place: French Polynesia: Moorea | collected 2018-08
ACGGTGGTATGCAAAATGGAAGCTCAGTTGGAATATACATGTAATATACACACTGCATACACGTTTTTGCACGTTTGGCGCCAATTTGTATGCTCAGTCAGTGCGCAGCTCAGTCGGAAGTTTATTAAGAGTGCGTTGTTGGTTGGGTACTAGTATACCGGTACTATAGTACTCTCTTTCTCTCTCTCTGCCTTACTAGTAGTAGTCAACAAGTTTGCGAACCTTGCATTAGCACACCAGCTCAGACTCTCCCTCCTTGCACTCAACTCCACACTACGTACAATACAAGATTTATGCTCTCTCTCATCTCCATTTTCCAGTATAAAAAAAGAGTTACCACCCAAAACGGTTAAAAAGAATTCAAGCTTTTACCTACATGGCAATCGGAGTTCCGAATACACTTCTTTCCTTTCTTTTCTTCCTTTTCTCATCACTTTCATATACTACAAGTATACGAGTGCAGCATAGTATGCAGTAGAGTATGGGTAGCGGAATGCTCTGAGGGTCTTAAAATATACCTAGGTCGCTGTCTGAAAAGGTTGGGAACCTATGACGTATTACAGATTGGCACAGAAAAAGCAATGTAGGTAGTACGGTCTAATGAGTCTCCCCCTCTACGACAAAAAGGATACACGATGGAAGCCCAAAATTGCTTCCATCTTCTGTTAGGAAAGCGAAGGGGGGAGGGGGAAGGAGGGACGGAGCAAGATTGATTGATGTGACAGGGAAGATGCGCAGTCGACTCTGGTCGCGCACTCATTCGTCGTCGAGGAAACAAATCAATCTTGCCTTCTTTTGCCTCTCCTTGTTTAATAAGCAATCTCTCCTCCTCCTCCCCCTCCCCGTCTCGATATTCATGAGAAATTCACATTTCAGTGTGTCCTCCCTTTCAAAAAAAAAGAAATGGTCTCCATTTTTCCTTTTCATCTCAAAGAAGCGTCTCTGAAGATTGCGAAGGTTCCTAAGACCCTTGAAAGTCCTTCCTTGTGTGGCCTTATGGAGCAGATGGGGAGAGATAGAGAGAGAGACATTAAATTTTCATGACGCTTCGACAGCAGAAATTTTTTGTTTTTTCCCTTTTCTTTCTCTTTTGTGTGTGCGTGCCTGCACCTGGTCGAAAAATGGAGGAAGCTTCCCATACAGGCCTTATAATTTTCCCATTTCTTCAAGTAGGTTGAACGTTTTCGCAAACAAAATTACTATTACAGTGGACCCCCGCTAGACAACACACTCAGATATAGTGAAGGAACTCCGACGATTATGCTATCTGCATTTTGTTTTTAAGTTGCCTCCGTTATACGGCAGCAAAGAAGGACTCTGATAGCATAGCAAACTTTTAACTGTTAATCACTCCCTTTACTGAATATCGAAGTTTCTATTGCACAGTGCTACACTATGCTCGTCCGTACCGTGAAAAACAACGGTCGTGGTCCAAACTACTTCTGCTCAGTCCAGAGGTCGGTTTTCAAAAAAAAAAAAGTACTGGAAAGTTGGGAGAATCGAATTAAACCGGCAACTTTTGGCCTCTGCCTTTCCCCTTCTGGATTTCCTAATGCAGAAAAATGGAGGCCGAGGGAGGGAGGGAAGAGAAGGACCTTTGTGTGGAGGAGATAACTTGCAAGGCGCGAATCCGACAGAAAGAAAGGTGGAAAAAAGTCGTTCTACGCACCAGATTTCGTTAATCCAGAACTGACGAGGAGCACGTCCCTTAACAGCAGCAGCAACAACAGCAGCAGCAGCAGCAGCAGCAACAGCAACAGAAGTCTGTAAAACTCTTGTCAGAGCCCCTTTCTTGTCCAGTCTATACGAGAGAAACTTTTCCTTCTTTCAATTAGCGTCCGTAATAGTTTACGTACTACTCACGCGTGATCTCCAGATCTCCTTCTTCTACGTAGGTAGGTACTTCCGACAAGGCAAAAGACCGGTTCGGCTCCCACCTCCCTTTTTAGTCACACAGGGAGGGGGTCGGCAAGCTTTCTTGTGCACGGGGCCAAACTTTTATTTTTTTTTCCTCAAGCCATTGATCCCATTGGACATATTTTTATTATTAATATTGCGTTCTTTGTTAATGACCAAAGTGGTCCCGCTAGCCGAACGGAGACTTCCTCATCAGGGGGCCATCTTCGGCCCCTCGGGCCGCAGGTTGCCCAGCCCCCGTCCTTTAGCAGTGCACTAGATTTTGTTCCCAGTCAGGCCAGGCCAGGCTCAGGAGGGTGTCTCTGCTCCCACCGTTCCCTCCTCCTCCCACACTCTTTTCTCTTAACCTTCTCCTTTACAGCGGAGAACTTTTTTCTGGAGGAAAAACAAACTCTTCTTCCCTCTCCTTCTCCTTCTCCCTCTGCTTCTACTATTACTGCTTTTTTCTCCTTCCCCAGACGATGACGGATTATGCAATCCACTTCCCTTCCCCCCCTCTGTCTCCTCACCTTGAAGCAGCACGGGAAGAAGTTGTAGATCGTCAAATCTTGCGGAGAAGACACAAATCTTGCATCCGCCACAGCCAAGTCAGACCAACACACACACACACAGCAGAGAAGAAGTTTGGTAATGGTATCCAGAGAAAGTGAGTGAGAGAGACCCCTCCGCAAACTAAGTTCCTCCTTCTCCCTTTGTCCGCGGCAAACTCGTCTTCTTCCTTACCTTTCTCTTTCTCTTTCTCCTCTCCAGTCTCTTTTCTCTCTCCTCCTCCCCCCCCTTTCCAAGGTTGCGAAGGGAGAAGGAGAGAGATTTTACTCTCCTTTCAAACGTCGTTCGTCGCGAAAGTCGCCCTTTGGGGAAAGGAGGCGAGCTCTTGGGAAAAGGGAAAATCGCCCTGACTCCCGCCGGTGGCATCCAGGGCAACGCAGGGGAGGCCACAAGTGGCACATGGGCAAAGGGGGGAGTAAGGGGGCGGGGTCTGACCCCTCCTCTTCAAGCTCTCGCTATTTAGCTCACTCTCCCCCAGAAAAAAGTGTGACTTAATAAAAAAAAATCAGCAAAAACTTTGACATTTTGACGTTTTAACCCATACTCCCTTTATCCTCGCCCTAGAACAAAATTTTTGTTCCTCCTTTAGGGTTGACCCGGTGCCGGTGCACATGTGTAGGAAGGCCGTAGGGAAGCCTTCAGACTCCCCCTTTTGTCTTTATTGGATGAAGGAAGGGAGGGGGGAACAAATGTAGCAGTTGTTTGTTTTCAAAATGGCTGACTTTTGCTTGAAAAAAAATATATAAAGTACACGAAAGAGGAGGAGCAAAATGTGAGGCAAAAACTTGCCTTTAAATTTTTCTTTTTGTCAGACTGGCTGTTTTCAATTTTTCCCATCATCTGTCGCGTGAGATTATCATCTTTCTTTGTGCTTGCAAAATTAGAGGGCAGTGAAGGAGGCAGACGGTGGAAATGGCAACGTTGTTGTCAGGGAGAGTTGCAAGGGGAAGAAGGGAAAAACACAAAACTGCGATAAAAAGAGAGAGAAAAGGTGATTATCATAAATATTTTGCAGAGTGGAGCTTCTTCTTCTTAGCAGGAGTTATCCGATAATTCCTTCTATCTAGGGAAGTCGAGAAGAGAACAAGAAAAACTGGCACTTTTTTTTCCCATCTGCCTCTCGTCGAGCGCGGGATGAAACTTTTCATTTCCGAATGCGGCTCTCCCTACTTCCCTGAAGTGCTTCCAAACATATTTGAAGTTTCATTTCCTCTCGGCGAAACTTCCCTCCTCTCCTCTCCTTCCATCCAATCTGCAAGTGCCCCTGCTACCGTCAACCTCCACTGTTAGTAGTAATCTTCTGCGTAGTAATTAAGATTAGATTCCTACGATCACCAAATTTGACATTTTCTTTGTAACTGTAATTTTAAAAAATGCTGCTGTACAGTACTTAACTTTTAGTTGCCGACCGCCTTCTTTAGTAGTGCTACGAATGTACTACGTACAGAAGTTGTACCGTACGAGTCTTCCTCAGCTCATCTCCGCGGAAAACAAATAACCTTTCTTTTTCCTTCTACTCCAATTTCAGATGTCAGCTAGAGAGAGAGAGAATAAGAGAGAGAGAGACATTGGAGCAGTAGAAGCAAGTCAAATTTTGCGTCAGATCTGGAAACTCCTTTTTTCCCTTTTTAAAAAAAAAATTCCCTGGGACTGCACCAAACGCAACCTTCAGAAAGTTCAGCTAAACGTGGTTCTGAGTGCGATGGATTTTTTTTTTCGGAGGGAGGATCGGAGGGGGGATCTGGCGTGATGGGGTGACATTCTGTTTGTTAGATTTCCTTCTCGAGTAGTAACTTTTGGAGATTTTTTTTTCTTCTCACTTTTAATTAATCTGGGAATGTCTGGCCAGGACAGTACGCGACTTCCCCTCCCCTCCGCTCCAAATTCGGGCAGGGAGAGAGAGAGAAGATGCTTTCTGCCCCCTTCCCTCTTCCTTTTCGTCTATCGAAAGAATTTGCTGGAAGCTTGCGTTTAGCATCTTCCCGGAAGCTGTGAGAGGAATGATGTCAGAGAAATACGTGGATGGGGGGGGGGTAAGAGCAATTTACGCAGTCAAGTACTGTACCGTACGTGCTCAACTTGAGAAAGCCAAGAAACCTAGCATGTCGTCCAAAAAACTTTTTTTTGGGGGGGGGGGAAGGAGGGGGAAGATGGTCAAAGAAAAACACAATTCTTCTCTGTACGCACACTGTTTTTTCTTACAGTCATCTACCTCATCTTGCCAGGTTAGAGTGTCGGTAGCTTTGTCTTCTCGACAGTACTGTATCAATTTGCAAACTTCACACCCTTCTTGGTCACGGAGAGCAGGAGAGAAATAATTGATGGGTTCTCCCACTCTTTTTCGGGATGTTTGAGAGTATTTGCTTTCCCCCGCCCCTCTCTCCTTGCCTTTATCACGAATTGTATACTATAGCTAGCTGTAGTGTCCTATCGATTTGCGGTGGCCACTCCGTTAATACGTTGTACGGACATACTGTACATATCCACAAAAACAAAAAAAAAGTTGTGTGGTGACTTCATCAGCTTTCATTGCTACTGCAAATACAGTTAATATGGCGCACTTACTTATAGTGCGTCAGTAAAAACTCTAAGTTTTTGGGGAAAAAAGACCCATTAATATTGATGTCGCTTTATTATTCTTCATTTTTTTCCGTATATGGTACAATGTATGTAGTAGTTCTGTCGGGACATTGCTATCAGCTACTGTGTCACTGTATCTGCTCAGTCATCATGAATTTTTCCACAGTACCACGTGATCCACGCACGTCATTCATCCAATATAATCTCTAATACGATTCCTCCGCTCCCCCTCGCCCGCCTCCGCCCCCCCGGATGTGCATGGTGGTGACGGAGACGTGCTTCCTCGTGGGCTTGTCCAGGTGCTGCTGCCTCCTGGCCATCCGGTCGGCGTCCACCGTCAGTCGGGACTCCAGAGCCCGGTCCACGGCGACGCTCCCGCCGCCGCCACCCCCGCCCCCGCCCCCGGAGGTGCGGCGGATGCTGTATCCGCCATCTCCCACGGACTCCACCTCCAAAGTAGTTCTACAGTATTTAAAAAGAAAACATTGCAGTCAATTCCTTCCTGTTTCCTCCGTTGCGTACGCACAGTACTTTCCGATGGCCTATACGTATATGTTATATTCACAAGTCAACAAACAAGATGGATGGGTTCTAAGATAACCAAGATTTGAAAATCTCTTTTCGCGAGGATGTCGGGCTTAGAAAAAGTAGAACAAGAGCCATCCATTTCTGTTGACATACTACGTACTCGTACGTACGGAGGACAATTTAGTTAAGGTCTTACTAACCGATAGAGGTGCTTGTTCTCCTGCTTCTTCAAGTCCTGTATGATCTCCCACGCGTCGTCCGAGCCTACCGGGGCCGACGCCTTCTTTCTCCTGCTGACGACTGAGCGCTCTGCGGACTTTGCCCGGTCCGTGGCGTGGTGGGAGGACCTGCGAGGCTTGCTTCCGTGGTGGCTGCCCCTCGGCTCGGAGATGGCCCTGGAAGATCTGGTCGGAGACGTGCTCTGGAGGAAGGAGAGGTCCGGCTCCTGGCTGAAGTGTTCGGTTCGCCCGAAAGGCAACCTTGCAAAAAATAGGGTGTTAAAAATGACTGCTGCAAAAATCCTAGAATATTTTCGACAAAAATCGTGTTCTACAAAATCTTCACGAGCTATCCACGGCATATTGTCACCAACATATCAACATCACCAACACCAACACCACGCTAATTTTTACGTACATACGTACATATGTATACAGTACAGTACTACAACTTACGTGATGCTGTGCAGCTCATCGTACGAGCGCCCTCTCTTTGGCGACTCCGACTCGAAGGCGTATAGTATGGTCCCGTCCGCCCTGCTCAGGTAGTACTTGTTGTGCTTCTCCTCGCTTGCTCGCCTGATCCTGGTGCCCCCGCCTTCGCTGCTGGATCTGGACGAGTCCGAGTTGGCCCTGATGCGACCCCTCACCAGCCTCGCTGCGTCGCTCTGGCTCTCCTCCGAGCTGGGGGTCTCGATGGCCTTGTCGATCTTGTCGCCCTTCCACTTGTGGCCGGAAACCTCGTCCTCCTTCCTTCCCCTGGACGACTTCTTGTAGTCGCCGTACACCCCCGACTTCTTGATAAACTTCATGAAGTTGTGGTCACCCAGTCGGCGGGCCAGCATGCTAGACTGTTGTGCGCTGGTCTTCTTCTTCGGGATGACGACGAGCTCGTCGGTGCTCGTCCCCTTGGACACGGATTTCTTTCGACCCCTTGCGTCGTCGTCCCGATCTTCCTCCCTGGAGGACTTGCTCGTGGGCGTGGGCTCTCTCACCGCCTCGATCTCCTGCTCGATCAGCAAGATTCTCGCCTCGTCCTCCTTCTTCACCTCCCTCGACTTGGGCATGCGTCTTATGACTCCGCTGGTCTGGTCCTTCATGGACTTTCTCTTGGACTTCGGAGGCGTCGGGGGATCTTCTGTCTGCAGCGCGGCGTGCTTCATGCGAGGAGACGCCTTCATCTTCGCCTGCAGCCTCTCCACCCCGAACCCAGCGATGCGGACCTGGTGGAAGTCGTCGTTGATTCCCGCCCCCTTGGCGCCCGTCGGGCTCAGCGGAGGAGGCGAAGGGGGAGAAGACGCACCCGCCGCAGCGGCGGCCGCGGTCAGCCCGGCCGCCCTCCTGGCCTTCTCCTCCTCCTTTGGCGTGGTGAGGGAATGCGGGAGTGAGGTGGGCCCTCCCACGGAGGCGCGATGGGGCTGTTTGCCGCTTCCGGGCGAGAGAGCCCTGGCAAATGCCGGGAGCTTTAGCTTGCCGAAGGCGGACTCCTTCCTGCCCCTCTCCTCCTCGGCAAACTCCAGTATGTCGTCGCTGGAGCCGATGGTGGTGGGCTTTCGAGAAGGAAGGCGGGCGGAACTTCTCAGATCAGTCTCGCTCCTGTGCTGCTGGATGGTGGGCGGGTCGGTCATTTCCGAGATTCTCCGGAACTTGTCCCGATCGATGCTGTGGGAGGAGTCGTAGAACGCCAGCGGCCTTTCTCTTGCCTTCAGCCTCGCCTTGACCGGCTCCTCGGACGCGGACTTGGATCTGGGCTTGGAAGACCGGTGGGCGTTCGTTCGCTTTGGCTCGTGGGCCCCCTCCTCCCTGTTCCTCTCCTCGGAGTATCCGTCTCCGGCTATCCGTTTCCCTCTGGAGGATGATCCCCTCGACCAACCTGCTGGCGCTTGCAGCCTCCTCCCCCCCGTGACTCGAACCTCTTCCTCCTCCTGCCCGCCCTCTTGGCGCTCGTCGGACCCGTCCAGCACCGCCTCCAGCTGCGAGATGGCCAGCGCCTGCTGCTCGTTGAGAAATCCAGTGCTGTTGTCGCGCCTTGACTTCTTCTTCTTCTTCTTGCCGGGCTTGGAGCTTCGGTCGATGGTAGGTGGGGTCGGGATCCGGTCTGGGATGGGACTGACGGACTCCCTCGTCCTCTCCGCAGACCATGACGGACCCCTGGGCTTCGCACCCGTGGTGCGCACGCGCACCACCTTGGTGCCCTCCTGGTACCTGTCCGACTCGTCGATGGCTTCTCGGTAGGCGACGTGCTCCGCCACCGAGACTCTCTTGCTGTCGACTTCGGGGCTTCTCCCTCTCTCCCTGGTAGAAGGTCGTGACCAGGTGGGTGACCTCAGCTTCTTGGAGGAAAATTCCAAGGAGGTGTCGCTGCCGACGCCGCCGACGCCGCCGACGCCGCCGTCGTCGCCGCCATCGCCACCGTCGCCTAGCGATCTCCCAATTTCGGAGTCGGCATCACCCTTTTCTTCCTGAGGATCGTTGCCGTCCTCCTTAGGAGCCTCTTGGCCCGAGGTGTCCTCCCTCTGCCTGTCCTTGGACGACGGTCTGGACCACTTTGGCGCCTGCAGCTTCTTTCCGACCACGTCTTCCGTGGCGAGGTCGCCCGCCATCTCGCCAGCCCCGCCGGATTCGCCTCCCTCCGCAACGGCTTCGTTAGAGCGCTGCAGCGAGAAGTCAATCTTTTCCTCGACGTCGAAGCTGGTCTCCAGGGCCTGCTTGCTGCCCTCTCCCACGAGTTCCTCACCTATCAGGCCGTTGTCCTCTTGGTCAAAATCTTGGTCTTCCTTGCTTCCCTTCCTGGACCACTTGGAGAACCAGGCCCTCCTCGGCGTCTTCCCGTCTCTCAGGTCGGTCGACTCCCCCAGCCCCTCGTCCACGGACACGGACTTCTCCTGCGCCACCTCCGCCTCCGCCTCGGCCTCCGCCACCTTCTCGGCCACCGCCAGGTCCCCCGTGGAGGCAGACGCCTGCTTGCTGTTGTCGCCCAGGTCGAAGGATATCTTGGCCGGCTTCGGCTTAACTGCCGCCCCCTTCCCGCTGATCTCCGAGTCGGACACGGCGGCGGCCAGCGCCTCCGGCGGCGCCGCCGCCAGCTCGGCCGCCGCCGGGCCCTCGATCCTCACCACGCTCTCCACCTTCTCGTCGAGGTGATCCTCCTTGACCTCCTTGACCTCCCCGTGGCCGTGGTCCTCCTCCTCCTCCTCCTTCTTGCTGCTGGTGCTGTCCACCCTCTCCCTGCTCTTGGTCAGCCACAACCAGATCCCGCTGCCCCACCTTTTCCCCGCCCCGTCCTTGTGGTTCAGGGCCTCCAGCGACTTGGCCTTGCTGCTCCTCTTCTTGAAGATCCTCTCGTGGCCGCCTCCTCCTCCTCCCTCCTGGTCGAGCTTCGTGTCGGACGAGCCGAGAACGTTGTCCCTCGACTTGGACTTGATCCCGAAGAAGGAGAGCGCGCCGCCGCTCTTCTTATGCTGCCTGCCGCCGTCCTCGTCCCTGGCGGCCCCGACCTCCACGTCGTGCTCGTCCTGCTCGTCGTGCGGTCCCGTGACGTTCTTCAGGACGTTCATCAGCGTGGTCTCCCTGTCGTTGGCCTCCTCTCGCATGGCCTCCTTTCTCCCCGGCGGGATTTCCCCGTTCGGCTCGCCCTCTCCCCTGCCGCCGAATATGGACGACCACGAGAACCAGGAGGACTTCTTCTGCGGCTGGGGGCCCTGGAGGAGAGCCACCGGGAAAAGTGAAGGGCATATTTTGAATTACTGGTTTCCGGAGCGATGGCGATTTCTCGCTTTCTTGGCGGAATCATGTTTCCGTAAGGAGCATTCAATATTCTCTGATGCAGACCTGCCATAGTTAATTTACTGTACAAAAAATCGACTATTGGTCTCTGCGATTAACTTTCGAGAAAATGTCACGTCTAAAAATAGTGGTAGCTTTTGACAGCGACTGCTTTCCCAAATTACCTACCGAAAAAAATTTTGAATTTAAATTTTAATTTATTGCGACAGGGCTTAGCCTAAAACATTAGCCTTTCGATTCTGCCAGTCATTACTGACCGGCGTGGCTGCTGGATGCGCGGAAACTGCCGCGGCCGCCGCCGCGTTGGTGGACCCGGACACGAAGCTGACGGTGGAGAGGTTGTCCTCGGCGGACTTGCCCGCCATCGCCTCCGCCGCCCCGACGGCGGCGGGAGTGGGCGACGCCGAGTGGAAGTACATCCTCGACTGGTGCTTCAGGGAGGGCGACGACTCCAGCACAGGAACCTGCATCCTCACGCCGCCGCCGCCGCCGGCATCCCCTGAATCCGGCGTGAGCCGTTGCCACGGCTGCTTGGAGGAGGCGTGTCCGGCAACGGCGCTGCCGCCGCCGCCGCTGCCGCCGCCGCCGCCGCCGCCGCCACCGCGGTCGAGGGAGAGCGTCGACCCTGCAATTAAAGGCATTTCTCCTTTGTCATATTTCTGGGACATCTCTCTCTCTCACTCTCTCTCTGCCTCCCCTTTATTCGATTTCACCCCTGCCTGCCGATCCCTGTCATTTCTAATTTCGTCCAAAGTCGATCTGACGTAACAGAAGGAAACGCTTTCGTTTCGAGTTCCGTTCGGGAATGTTAACGGCACCGTCCAGCCACGTCCATCACATTCACCGCCCGCTGCAGTTTCTACCTTTTTTTTTCTTTTTCCTCCCTCTCTCCTCCCTCTCCCCTCCCCTCCCCTCCACTCCCCTCCATTTTTACAATTCGCATTCCACGTCGTCCCAACCGCTGCCATCCTCCTGAGCAAAAATGCAAATTTTTGACATTGTACACTACCTACAGTAAATTGCTACTACGTAACAGCCTTCGCCAAAAAAAAAATCCCCTGTCATTTCGCCTACTAATGCAGACGTCCCAAAGCCCTCGTTCCCATGGAGGAAAAGTCCTAAAAACGGAGGAGGAGGAGGA
>JAAUYM010086557.1_pt1 | contig 10717 bp, 15 predicted proteins | sample 7278001 | NCBI WGS metagenome assembly JAAUYM01 (sample SAMN14350224, study PRJNA611818) | marine sediment metagenome | isolation source: surface marine sediment (1.8m) | place: French Polynesia: Moorea | collected 2018-08
GCTTAGAAGCTCTTCTTTTGTTGCTATTGCTAAAGTTTTTTAATATATTGACTCATTCTCAGTAGGTCCATTGATTAAAAAAGTGTATCGATTTCGGCGGCCAGCCCTGTAGTACCACGTATGATACTGTTAAATAAAGCTTCCACAATGTCCATGTCCCTCTCCCCTTCCTCATAGGCCTCCAGCTGAGCCTGCAGAGCCAGGCGGTGCTATTCGCCCAGTGGTTCCACGAGCGCCAGCGTGGCGCGCTGTCCTCGGCGCTGGAGGCCGAGAACTGGCGCAGGGCCAGCTCGGACCTGGCGCCGGCCGTCAACAGGCTGGCCGCCATACCGTCCATCAGAGAGGTATGTGGGCGTCAGAAATACGTAGTTTCTTAATTTCCATGACCAATTTTGGGTAATTTCAAAGATGTGTATTAAAAAAAAAGAGAGAGAAACGACTTTGTTCTTTTTACTCGTAATTTCCACCTGCTTGTCAGATCTTTGTCAAACAACGTGAGGAGGAGGAGCAGGATGGAGACGCCATAAAGGAGGAAGTGGAAGGAGAGGAAGAGGACGACGACGACGAAGAGGAAAGGAGTGGCAACTCTGCTGCGGGGTCTCCCACGTCGTCGACACCGATTATGGTGAACGGGGTCTCGAACGGAGAGAGCAAGACCGGGAGGAAGAGCCGGAGGAGGAGCAAGAGGGAGGAAGGCAGGAAGACGACGACCTCCGCCGCCGCCACCGGCGCTGCCGCCGCCGGCAGCTGCAGGGGCCAGTTTGTCGTCGGCGGGGAGTCGTTCGCTGTGACCGAGTCGGTCCCGGCCTTCCTCAGGTCGGTGGCCGAGTACTGCAACCTGTGCACCATGCTACCCTCCGTCGCCGTCGAGCTGGGCCTCAAGGCCGCCGAGCTGGTGAAGTTCTTCAACTCCAGGGTCTGCCAGCTGGTGCTCGGGGCCGGTGCCATCAGCGTCTCCGGCCTGAGGACCATCACCATCCGTAACCTGGCACTTGCCCTCAGGGACGTCCAGCTCGTGGCCAGGGTGCTGCCCTACGTGCTCCTGCACTTCCAGGCCTGCTTCAACGAGAGGTGATGCATGGAGGCAAGACGAATCTTTCTTGCTTGACACTTTCTTCTCTATTGATGAAGTTAACACTCTCGAGCTTTTTTAAAACTCAGAATTTTTTATCCAAAAAGCTGTACTACTAAGTAAGAACGAAAATGTTGGTGAAAAATATTAGGGGCTTTTTTTATCTTTGTAGATCTAAAGTTTTTTTACGGGCCTCGAATCCAGCTGGAACACATCACTTATTTTTCCCTCAGGTCCAACCTGTACAACGGTGGCCATTCCAACCCATCTCCGTCCTCGTCCTTGTCCTCCTCCTCCTCGGTGGTGCCCTCCCCGCTCAACCCACGGGCGGAGAGCAAGCGGTTTGAGGTCCTGCAGAGGCAGTTCGACAACGCAGGTACAAATTTACACGCGCAAGGACACATTGTTGTTTCCCATATATATATTTTTTATTTTGCAACTTTAAATTGTTCAGTGCCACAGACACGTTACCATTTTCCATATCGTTTCTTAATATTGAAAACTTAATTGTTGTTCAGTGCCAAAGACATGTTGTTTCCCATATTTCTCTCCCTTTTGCAAGTTTAAGTTTTTCATCATCACAAGCACATCATCGTTTCCCATACCCTTTCTTTAATTCTCCCCGCAGGCAAGCACTTGCGGAACCACATTGAGGAGATCGACGCCAAGATCCTCTCCGTGGTCGATGCGCTGGCCATGCGCCACATTTCCGAGTGGCGCCCACCGGCGCAGGTGCCCAGCGCCGGGTTCAAGGTACTAAGATACAGAAGTACAATCAAACCCACCAGTGTGGCCACACTTGGCAAATGCTTTTTGTTAAAATTGACTATTTTTTAGGGCTTCCTGTGAAAATGGGAAACAGTGAAACCTACTTACCTTGTAATTTCGCTAATAAGTAGGGAACAAACAAAACTATTAACATTCTTTTTGTTAAACCCGCCACGACCAAAGGCCCTCTGCAAGCAGCTGGCCAAGCTACACGAGAGCACCGCGGATGTGTGGCCTCCGGACCAAACCTCAGCGCTCTTCCGGAGGGTCCATGCCAGGCTGCTGGCAGCGGTGGAGGAGGAGCTGGTCAGGGGCAAGGCGATGGCGCACGACTCGGCTGCATCCAGGTGGGGTGCAAGGGAAATTATATCACTAGGGGAGCGGGCTTGCAATGTGATTCATGTAAAAAATATGTTTTCACATATATTGGATTTGTTAAAATTTAAAAAAATAAATAAAAAAGTTATAAAAAAGTGACAATATATTCAATCCATGTGGTGCATCAAAATTTCAATGGGGTGCGTACTTATATTATTATCTTTAAAAAAAACCCCGCTGTATGTCCCTCTCTTTCCCAGGTCGCTCCAGTCCGAGCTGACGTTCTACGGGCAGTCTGTGCTGCGGCTGGGGGTGCTGCCCTCGGAGGAGCTCTCCAGGGAGCGATTTGAGCGGCTCTGGGGCGTTGGGGTCAGGCACTGACGGCTTCGGGCGGACCCCAGACACGAAAATCTGACCAAGGGGCCAGAAAAGCATTAAAAAAAAAGATTATCTTGATTTTTATGTATTGTGTCTGTTAGAAAATTGCATTTGCGACAAGCACCCGAAAAAATTTCTGCCCCGAGCTCGTCGGCACCACGAGGTGTGGGTGACTTTGATCATGACCATAATGAAGACCAACACGGACAAAAAAAAAGGCACTGTGATACTAACTGCGGAAAAAAACATGCAAAAGAGAAAAGAAGTCAAAACCAATAAAAAGAATGTCGAAAAAAAAAATTCAAGTACATACTCATACAGTGTCATACATAGTGTCATAGTATGACAGAGTACAGTCGAGCCCCGATATGTAGCTATGTAACGTATGGTAGATTGAAGTTAAATTAAGCAGACTGTTTTTGCTAGTATGGCAGAGGCCCAAATGGCATTTTGATTAGCCCCGGGACAGTCTTGGAAAAAAGTGTACTTTTTTTTTTTTTTGGTCAACTTTAATACGGGAAGTTGAGAGAAAGTGATGAAATGGAATTTACTCTTTTCCCCACGGCGGAAACTGTGCAGATCGTACCCACAGAGATATGATATGTACGTATTTAATTTGATTCCTCGTTTAATTCCTCTACATAAATGCACATTATCACAAAAGAACAAAACAACATTTGTTTTCCCGCAACAGCAAGAGCAGCACAGATTGTTATCTGTTGTCAGATAAGTCAAAGTCGTCTGACACATGCACCATGGGGACGTACAGGTCATCCACCTTCACGCTCCGGTTCATGGCAGAGGAACCGGCAGAGGAGGAGGTGCCGCTGGAGGGGCCACCTCCAGTAGCAGCTGTAGCGCAGCCAGTGCCAACACCACTGGTGGCACCCCCAGCAGTCCCGGTGTTTGAGATCTCGGCAATCTTCCACTCCCAGTCCATCTTTTGGACGGCATTGAGAGACTCAGCTTCATTGTGGTGGCGAAGGACCATTTGTTCCTGTAATTTTTTTTTAAATGCACTTATTTCCCAACTTACCATGACCTTTTCCCCATGTTACACTCACCTTTATCTTTTCCCACTTGTCGTCGACATCCTGCAGCCAGGAGAGGAAGAGCCTCCCATTGTACCTAGACCTAATGTCCCTGTTCTTCTCCTCTGCCTGTGAGTCAATGGGTGTGTAGATCTCCTCATCTCTTAGGATGGTGCAGACACTGTAGGGAAAGGGTTGGTTGGCCAGTGCCCTTGCTGCTCTACCATGCACACGGATAATCTCTTGCTCCACTGTCAGCACCAACTTCTCCTTCTCCACTAGGTGCCGCTTGCGAAGCTGGTAGCGTGCCTTTTCCTGCTCCAGGAAGAGGTGTCGCATCGCTCCCTCCAGTGAAGGTGGTGGCTGCAGCATTGGCATAGAACGGAGTCGCTCGCTGGCATTGCCCTGCAGCAGGTACGTCTTACGGTTCATTAGATAGTCGCGGTAGCCCTGTGGGGGCTTTGGGTGCACCGGGAAGAGGTTCTTGCGGCGCTGCTCCACTTGCCTGCGGATGTTCAGATACTTCTGGATGTCGTTGAGGGGTTCATTGCCCGTCGGGGAAATGCCACTCATGGAGGTGCCACCACTGCCGCCTCCTGCACCACCGGCACTGCTACCGGCAGTTACCGTGGCAGAGACTCCCCCAGATATCATCCCTAGGCCAACAGGCCCGCTAGAGCTGGCAATCCTGCTGCCGGAACTCCCTCCGTTTCCTTGAGCGGACTGCTCCATCTGCTCCACCTGGGAGCGGAGCTTCCTCTTCTTCACATGGTACTCAGTGTAGTGGCTATTTCTCCCCAGCGATCCTTCTTCCCTGCTGGAACCCGTGACGGCCGCCTCCGTCGCCGACCCACCAGAAGATTCGGTCGAAGCAACTAGGGTGTCAGCAATGATTGCTCCCGAGGCGTCGCCTCTATATGTGCCAGTGGTAGAGGACGACGTCCCCTCAGGTCCTGGGGTGCCCTGGTTGGCGCGGCTCCGGGTCATCCGGGCAGCAGAGGCAGCCTTTGCTCCATCTAAGGAGCCTGAGCTGCTGGCCTCCTCACTCCTATCCTCCACGATTTTGCTCAGAGCCTCTGCAGAGGTGGCCTCGTCTCCTTCCTCTTTCAGAGCTGTGGTCGCTGCGACCGCCGCTGCCGCCGTGGCCGTGGCCGTGGCTGCCGAAGAAGATTCCCCCTTTCTGGCTTCTTCACCTCCCTCAGTGGGCGTGTTGGCCACGCCCCCGCCGGGAGCACCGTTTCCACTGCCTCTGCCGTTCCCATTTCCATTTCCGTTTCCATTTCCCGAGAGGACGATCTTGAGGGGCGGCACCTTGAGACTTTCTGCGGAGTCGCTGCTCTTCTTGGAGTTCCCCCCGTCGCCGTCCGAGTCGGACTCATCTTGTTCCTGCTGGTGCTGCTGCCTGGTCTGCCTGCTGGGACTGCTGGCGGCCGAGTTGGTGAGTGAGGTGGGGCTCCTCCGGTCCGACCCAGATCCCTTCCCGCCTTTACCCTTGTTCCCCGCAGGGCCAGTGCTCTTCTCCAGCGAGCTTCCCCTGGTGGTCCTCCCCTTGGCGGCGCCAGCCACTCCACCAGCCACCGCCTCCTCCTTCTTTCTCTTCTTCCTGGACTCGTCCTCGTCCTCCTCCTCCTCCTTGCGCCTCTTCTCCCCAGGCTTCGGTTCCGTCGTCGTCGTTGCCGCCGTGGGAGACGGAGTCGGGGCAGGGGAGGAGGTGCCTCCTACCTTCTTGGCTGAAGAATTGTCGTCGCCACCCACCTCCGCCGCCGATGACGCCGAAGGCGCCGCAGCGCCTGTCGCCAAGTCAGGGGATGAAGTTCCTTGGGAAGACTTGGCAGCTGTTGCTGCCGGGGGAGTGCCGCCCTTGGCCCCGGAGGGGGTCTCTGAATCTTCAGGCTCAGCCTTTACTTCTGGCTGTTGCGGTGTGGAAGTGACGCCAGAGGTCGAACTGCTAGGCTTCTCTTCCTTGTCGGCTGAAACAAAGAATGAGTGAATGCAAGGCCATGAGGGCCAAGTTCGGGTCAGTTGTTAGCAGCCAGTGCAAAACCCAACCTGGTTCCATCTCGAAGTTGAGCCTGGCTTTCGACGAGGTCGTCTCTGTCTGTCACTGCCACGAGCCTTGATCCTGTGGGCTGAGGTTGCTGAGCTGCTTGGCCTGGTCCCCGCCCTTCTTGACCAGGTACTTGACCACCTGCAACACATTTAGAAGGGGGAAGATGAACCGCAGCATCAGCAGCAGCAGCGACGGCGATTCCACTTGAAAGTAAATGTGGGAAAGCGATACGCGGCACCACAAATGAAAGCACGGAGGAGGAAACCTGCACTCACCCTTTTGACCTCCAAATTGTCTTTTGCGTGCAACGCTCTATGGAATTTCCTGTTAAATTCTGACCTGGGGGGGGTTGGGGACGCCCGTAGAGCTTTTTACTGCTTGTCTGCGTCCCTTTCCTTCTCCCCCCCTTCCTTGGCCCTTTTCCTCTTGGTGGTGGCGTCAGCTGCCTTTGCCTGCCTGCTTGCTTCTTCTTTCGCCGACGTCTGGCGGAAGAAAGGAAGGAAGCCAACAATGAGGAGGGAGAGAGGAACAACCCCTCCCTCTCCACAAAGCAGCAAAGTGGAGGAACATTTCCAGTAACTACAGTATATCTATTCCATCTTTTTTGGCCTTCTTCTTAGATAGGTTTAACAATAACATTTATACTAAACGAACTTTTTTTAAATCTATAAACTTGTATCAATTTATTAAGAGTGTCGGGCAAATACATGATGAAGACCAACATTGACAACAATGGAACTGTGACACTAACTAAGAACTACTAAGAACCATGCAAAGAGAGAAGGCCGTATGACCAGACCCTCTTGTTGTCGGCACATAATCTGACGTATTTTGAACATAATAAGATGTTAAATACCTTAAAATATGTTTACATCAACTAAACCATGCAATTCTGCCATTCATGTGGAAAGAAAAAGAAATCAAATTTAGAATGCATGGCAATCAAAGCAAAGCATCAGCTCAGCTGGGTGTAAAAACGGCACCGAATTTGGCGTGACGGAGGTCTGGTTGGGCAGTACGAGAAAGTCGCTGCGTCAATTGACACTTTTTTTTCTTCATCGCCATGGCCAAGGTCAACATCAGTGCGGGGTGTCCAGTTTCCACTCTGTACTAGGTACTGTACAGTAGATAGAGGAGGAAATGGGATGGTAGTACGTACACACAGCATGTATTACAGCAAAAGCCCGATTTTTACCATATTATTATTGAATCATAGTGCTGAGTTCGGGACGGGTCCAAAGCCCGAGAACCGAACGGACATTTTGGTCAGCCCCCCCAAAAAAGCATCTGGCATAAGAACTTGACCCTTGATTGATTGGTTTTTACTGTACCCTGTAGTATGTACTATGTAGTGGCAAACGCAGCGCGAGGAAACTGAAGAGTTTGTTTGTGAACTTTGTGTGTGTGCGTGTGTGGGAGGGCATTAAGTGTTGCCAGATTTTTCCGACAGCTGGGGTGCCAAGTCTATCTGAAAAAAGGAACCAAGATTAAATAGTAAATTTTGTGCAAAAATATATGCGAAAAAAAATCTTTTGTGTATACTTGTATACTGTATAGAAAACGACAATTTTGCCAGTTTATGGTTGGCGTCATGTCATCATGACATGCCATCTGGCAACACTGCTCCGAACCCCACAAGCAGTAGGTCACTCGTCTATATTCTAATGCTGACGAACATGGACGCAAAAGAAGGTTTCCACGTCAGGACGCCCCTGGTCCACAGCAGAGAGCTGAGCGCCATCACCGCCAGGAAGGGTCAGTTAAAGGGCCCCCAAAAAAAGTTTACTTTTTTGTCAACTTTACTAATAAAAGTTGTTTTTGACACGGAAAAATTACTTTTTCTTTCCGCCGCCATCAGTCCTCCTGAAGCTGGAGAACCTGCAGCCTTCCGGGTCGTTCAAGATCCGCGGCATCGGCCGCACCTGCCAGCAGGTGCAGGTCAGCGCCACAGGTCAGTGGGAAGAGGGGCGGAAGCAGGTGCGCCTGGTGGGCAGCTCCGGCGGCAACGCCGGCGTGGCCATGGCCCACGCCGCGTGGAAGCTCGGGGTGGGGCTCACGCTCTTCGTGCCGGAGAGCACCAGGAAAGAATAGCGAGTTAGTTGCTGCAGACTCTGAAAAATAAATTCGTGCTGCGTTTCCCATATCGAACACGAATTTATTTGAATGGTGGTTTTTTTTGTCTAAGTCAAATTATGAAAAAAGGCCTTTTCTTCGCAAATTTTTAGCCACAAATGATTGTTACTAAAATGCAATAAAAAGCAAAGGTTTTTTTTTACTTTCTGTGACAACTGCCTTATTTTACTCTCTGGCTTTTTGGATCATTGTTTTTACTTGACGTGGCAACCCTGGTTACGAACCTCCTTTCACTCTCTCTCTCTCTCACCTATTTGCATACCTACAGGCGTCACATGTTGGACATCATCATGGGGTACGACGGCGTGGACCTGAGGGTGGTCGGCCGCAACTGGGACGCCGCCAACGCCGCCGCCGAGGACTTCCTCTCCTCGCCGGAGGGCCGCAACGCTGCTTTCGTGCACCCATTTGAGCAGGTCAATTTCACGAAAAGGAAAAAAACGAGAAGTTACGATTAATATTTGGGAAATTGCTTTGTTTGCTTCCTTAATTAAAAAAAAAAACACTACCATGACCATTATTACAACAACCGTTGCTGTTGATCAGTCTGCCATGCCAGGTCTCCCAAAGTGATCCACTTATCCGTGTTCTACATTACTACTACTACAAATTAGCATTAGCACTAGACGTATTCCATCCTTTATAAAAAAAACATCAGTTTGAATGACTTTTTATAATGAAAAAAATATATCGTGATATATTTTACAATCTCCCAGGAGTCTACGTGGCTGGGGCACGCTACCATGGTGGGCGAGATCAAGGAGCAGATGCAAGAGGAGGGGGGCGGGGACAGCGTCAAACCGGCGGCGATCGTCACGTGCGCAGGAGGAGGAGGACTGGCCATAGGTGGGGGATTTGTCTGTACCTAGCAGTACTTGTACAGTGAGATCTCAAATCTCAGTTTTATGAATCAATTTTATAAATCTCAATTTTGTGAATCAATTTTTTAAAAATCTCAATTTTATGAACATCAATTTCACGAATATCACTTTTACAAATATCAATTTTATAAATATCATTTTCAGTTTTATGAAAAATAATTTTTATGAAAATTTTGCAAATTTTAAGTCAATCATTTATGCATCTTCTTTTTATAAATCTTTACTTAATAAATATCAACTTTTAACAAAAAAAATTGTGGGTCTTCCTACGATGAAAGGTACGGGAACTTGTCAGTTGGCAACCCCTCCCTATGCCCGCAGGCCTGCTGCTGGGCATGGAGTCCGCCGGGTGGTCCGACGTGCCTCTGGTGGTGGTTGAGACGGAGGGCAGCAACTGCCTGGAGCTCTCCCTGCGCCAGGGCAGGGTGGTGACCATAGACGACATCGACACCATTGCAACCAGCCTGGGAGCCAGGTACTCACACATGGGCGCCGGGTCAACCCGGAAGGGAAGGGGGGGGGAAGCATTTTTTCTCAGGTGGGTGAGGGAGGTGGAGAGCGGAGTGCAAGAGGAATTTGGAGTAAAAAAAAAAACCCTCAAAATTTCAGGGGTTTCGCACTTCTGAGGGTTCTTACTACCACATGTTAACGAGCTTGTTTCGTGGACTTGACTCTTCCAGGGCTCCCTGTTCCAAGCTGGTCGACCTGGCGCTCTCCGGCAGGCCGGTGGTCTCCAAGGTGGTCACGGATCAGGACGCTCTGACGGCGTGCTACAAGTGAGACAAACTGGCCCACCTACTGTACATATGTACCAGATATGTACGTACATGGAAGATTTTTCCCAAGTCTGCAAGACTTGGATAATTTGGAAAAAATGGCCATCTTCAAACCCGTCCCACGACCAGCCAAGTTCCACTGATGTAGTATTTTTAGCCTTCCCCCCCCCTCCTTCGCATGTACAACTACGTACAGTCGAGTTTCGCTATAACAATATCTTTGGTCACCCACCAAAATATTGTTATAGCGAAACACATCATTTAAGGGGTGAAAAGTGTACCTGTAGTCACAAGCAAGTACGAACACACAGTATACACTATTTCCAATAATGAGGGCAGCAGGACACCTTTATTTCCATGAGATTTTTGTGTGGTGAACTGACATTGACAAAAACATGTTGAAAAAAAAAATGTTGACTTTTTCACATCAGCTGCAATTTGCCATTTTTTGCTCTTGATGTGTGACAAAATATTGTTATATCGAAAAAGCCCCAGTAAAAACATTGTTATAGCGTGAATTTTTATGAAGCAAAAGTTTGGTCTGCCCAGGAAGTATTGTTATAGCGAGAATTATTGTCATAGCGAGAATTGCTATAGCGAAACTCGACTGTACATAGGTTTTCCCGCGACCACCGCATGCTGGTGGAGCCGGCCTGCGGCGCCGCCCTCTGCGCCGCCTACAGGTACGCCGACCTCGGCGTGGACGACGCAATCGCAGGTACCTACAGTAATACAGTGGAACCCCGACATATGGCATTTTTATTGAAATTATTTATAGCAATTTTTGTTCAGGAAGTTGTATTCTAGCCTCTTTTACTTTTTGAAATCCCAAATTTGGGCGAAAACATTCCAGTCCTTATCTTCAGAACGTCCCTGGATAAACCTCTGGCTTTACGTTAGTTTTGGTGTCGACCAACAAAAATCGCAAAAATTGAGATGCCACTGTACCATTACCCTCGAAGGCCAGACTTCTTCAAAAGCTGAATGGCAACTCTGAGCACTTTTCTGCACAACTGCAGTACTAATTTCTCAGATGCCGACGTAGACGCTCCCCTGGTGGTGGTGGTCTGTGGGGGAAACATGGCCTCCTTCGAGCTGTACGAAGACTGGCAGAAGCAACTGGGCATGCAGAACAAGGAGAAGGAGGAGAAATAGTTGCAGAGAAATACAGTTCGTGTTCAACTTAAACACATTTGACTTCCCAACCAATATTGGTATCGTTAGGTGCACGGTCTCGGTGGCGACAATAGTGGTAGTTAGCGCAGGGGTCGACATTTGAGTTGCAATAAGGTTTTTATATCACTTATACA
>JAAUYM010029604.1_pt1 | contig 10715 bp, 8 predicted proteins | sample 7278001 | NCBI WGS metagenome assembly JAAUYM01 (sample SAMN14350224, study PRJNA611818) | marine sediment metagenome | isolation source: surface marine sediment (1.8m) | place: French Polynesia: Moorea | collected 2018-08
CCTGGCAGCCCTGAACGGTCACCCATCCAAGTACTAACCAGGCTCAATGTTGCTTAACTTCAGTGATCTAACGGGAACTGGTGTGTCCAACACGACAACGGCCGTTGGCATTTGGACCACGTTCTATGGCAACACTGAGTTTTAAAAAAGTCTTTAAAAACGTTGACAGGGACCGAGGTCGGAGTGAGCGAGGTCACCTCAGTCAGGCCGAGGTCGATCGACTCGCGCTCACCGCCACGTCTTCCCAACCACCCCCATCTGTCCCTAGTACCTCAGCATGGCCATCAGCACCGGCAAGTTCGTCTGGACCGTCCGGGACCCGACCTTCGACGTGAAGAAGCTGCGCGTCGCAGGCAGCACTTTCTTCGAGTTCAGGTGGACGAAGAGGGAGCGGGGAGGGGGGCAGATCGAGGTCGAGGTCAGAGCGCCCCTCTGCGACGACGACGCCATGAAGGCCTGGATCCGCGTGGACGTCAGGAAGGGGGACGGGTCCATCTGGAGGCCGCGTGGCGGTGGAAGCGAGGAGGGAAACTTCCACGTGTTCAGGGGCAAGCAGATGGCGGAGTTCCCAGAAGATTGCAGCAGGGAGAAGTACAGCATTTTTTATGGTGAGTGGGAGGACGACTCGAACAACTACGACGATCCCAAGTACGTGGAGACGCTCTTCACCGACGACGACCTGAAGAGGTCCCCCGACCTTGTCGCCGGCGGAAGACTCGCCCTGGAGGTCACCATTAAGGTCCTGGACCCCGTCCCGACCGAGGATGACGACGGCGACGACGACGTTGAAGAAGTCCCACCAGACTCGACGGGGAAGGAGGAGGAGGGGAAACGCGGTGGTCTTCCTGGTGGAGGTCGCCTTTGGAAGAGGAGGGAAGAGACCGGGGACGTCACCATCAGGTAGCGAAAACATTCTGTACTGTATTGAATTGGACATTTTTTTATGTCCCCTTCCATCACAGGTGCGGCGACAAGACCTCCTTCCGCGTCCACAAGAAGGTCCTCACGTCGGAGGCAGACTACTTCGCCGCCATGTTCTCTCACGACACCGAGGAGAGGAGGACGGGAGTCGTCAACATGGAAGAGGAGGAGGAGGAGGAGGAGGGCAGTGCCATGGTGGACTTTCTCCACTTCCTCTACGTCGGAAAACTTCCGTTGGATGGCGGCGACGGCGACGGCGACGGCGACGGCGACGGCGACGGCGACGGCGACGGCGACAGCAAGTCTCTAGAGAAGATGATGTCACTCTTCAGGCTGGCGGACAAGTACTGCGTGGGCTCCCTCAGGAAGGAGTGCCTCAAGAAGCTGTGCGGCCTGGTCGACTTCGAGAACGTGGGCAGGCTGGGAGTGCTGGCCAGCTCGAACCGCGGCGGCGTCGCCCTAGACCTGTGGCTCTGCGTGACCAGCTACGTCGCCTCCAACATCAAGAGGATTTCGCGCTTTCCTGCCCGCGAATGGGAGAGGCTACCCAGGGAGGTCATCAGGGAGGCCCTGCTTCAGGTGGAGAAGGAAGAAGAGTGCAAGGACTGGTGCCGGGCTAGCTCAGGTAGATGAGATGTTTGTTTGTACTTGGCATTGTAAGTGTTTTTGATTACTTCGCCTTGTCCCCCTTTTCCCCCCCCCCCCAACTTTTTCTGTCCAACAGCTCACTTCCCCATTATCCTCCCTCTCCCCAAGTATAGCAAGTGTTTTATTATTTCGCTTTGTCCCCCTTTTTTCCCCCAACTTTTTTCTGTCCAACAACTCACTTTATCCCCCCCCCCTCCCCAACAGTATTATCACCTGTAGTCGTGGCTGAAGAAGTCGTGCACGTATCTGCGGATGACGGCAGACTTGCCCGTGTGCACGTCCCCCACCACCAGGATCTTGTAGAGCCGACTGCTCGTTGTCGAACCCCCTTGACCCCCCGGGTCGCTCCTGCTTGTTTTAATTCAAACAGTATTTAGTACAAAAAGATGTAACAGATAATTCAATTAGAGCCCCTCGTTCTCGCACCTGACACTGGTCTCCATGATGTTGCTGCTCTTCTTCCTCGTCGTCCTCTTGAAGACTTCGTCGTCCGCGGAGACGATCCTCCTCCTCGCGCTGTTGTTGTTGCCCGAAGGGTCGGACGAGGGGACATCAGCACTAATTAAGAAATGCCTTTTTTTGCAGACAAATTTGTTTTTCTCAACAAAAAAAATTGGGAGATGCGCACACTTTTTCCTGCCCACGAAAAAAAAAGACCCACTTTCTTATTGGTAAAAAATACCTCTCCGCCCCACTTCCATTCTCTCGCTCGCTGCTCAGGTTTCTCCTCCTGGCGGCGCTGCCGATGCTGCACCTCACGCTAGACCTGATCACGTTCTGCATCTTGCCCTATCTTTTCGCCTAGTACTACTGCCTATGATCTTCCCTTCAAAAAAGCACCTTAGTAGCAAGTTTGTTTAACAACAAGAAGGCGGGTAGATATTCTTCTTCCGAAATGGATGAGAGAATGACCAGCTGGTTGCGACTGCAGATTTTATTTCCGCATTGTCTTCTTCCAACGATTTGGTACCAAATGTCCATTTTTCTCTCTTTTTTTTCCTCCTTACCTCCTATGTTGACCCGACAAGATCCTCCATATCCTTTGCACACACTTATTGGATCTTAACTTTGTCTGAGTAGGATAACCTGTTCTATACGGAGGTGTTTTTAGCTGATGGCGACTCGAGAGGAGGGGTGCAGTATTGAGAGAGATAAGGGGCAACTGCTTTATCTTGTACTGCAAAAATGAGATAAAAATGTGGCGGAAATCCGAAACAGATGAGACTTAACATGCGCAGTTTCTACCCCCACCCTACAATAAAAGAAAGTTTAACACGTGATACCACATACGTACGTATATATTCTTTGTTTGCATTCACATGCGTTTCAGACTGCTTAGTACGAAAAGAACCCAGTTATTATTAATTTTTTGGCACGAATACGAGGGGGAGGAGGAAAATAAACTCGTTCACTTCTCAGGGGAGGCAAGGATGGGATTTCTCCTCGTCGTCGCCGCACCAGTTCCCGACTTTGAAGGCGAGGAGGAGCAAGATGACGGAGAAGAAGACGAAGAGGACGACGCGGCCCGCTCAAAGACGCTCCTGGCGCTGTGGAACTCCACGCTCGGCCTCTGGCCCTTCATCTCCGGGCTGGCGTACTTCTGCACCAGGCGCTCGAAGTTGCCGTCCCGCTGCTGTTGCTGCCTCTTCACCTGCTGCTGCAGGATGTTCTCCTCCCTCAGCTTCCGCGTCTTGGCCGCCTGCTCCGCAGAGCGCTGCCTGACCTGGTATTGCTGGTGGCGCTGCTGCTGTTGCTGCTGCAGGTTCTCGGTGCTGTTGGAGGTGACGATCGTGTCGCTGTCCTCGCTGCTATTGCAGGCGTCTGCAACACGTGAAAAGAGAGAGAAAATTGGTTGTATATTGGTTGTCCCACTAGAGCCACACCAACGGCTATGCCAGTAGTGGGCGATGGGGTCAAAATTTGGGTTGCTCTAAGGGTTCTTTTTTTTCACTATTCTAACACCTGCTCTGGCGTTAGTACAACCCACCACTAAATGCACGCTAGTAAGATTGATTGGGGAGAAAACTCACTTCCGTCCAGTGCCAGCTTGGACTCCTCCGGCGTCGCCAGTTCCGCCGTCTTCTTTGTCAGCTTTGTCTTGTTTCCCCTGGTGACCATCCCGATCCCGCTTTCCGGCTGCGAGGACGAGGACAGGGAGGAGGAGGATGACCTCTCGGACGCCGTCGGGGAGGGCCTCGGGTGGTGGTGGTGGTGGGGTGGCAGTACCACCCCAGAGGAGGCGGAGGAGGAGTTGGCCGAAGAGTTGGCGGAGTTGGTGAAGCAGCCCGAGTCCCTGGGGAACGAGAGGCGGCGAAGAAGGAGGAGGCTATTGGGGTCGTCGTCCAAGTCGTCGTCCAGGTCGTCGCCGTCGGCGGCGTGGTTGGTGGTCGGCTCGGAGTTGCCGTCGACCTCGATGTTGTTGCTGGTGATGACGCCGGCGCCGGCCAACTCATCTTCACTTCCCGAATCGTCGCTTTCTGAAATATTTAGGCACCGCAGAATCAGAAGAACAAAAAAAAATCGAATAGTATGAATACAAAGTAATTTTATATAATAAAAATTTGCGCACCTTCTTGTTGGATGAGCTTAATCGTCCTCGCCAGCTCCAGAATGCAGTCCCTGTGCGCCTGGTCGGTGACGCCCAGGTAGTCCAGGTCCTCAGCCGTCATGTCCTGGAGGTTGGCGATCTCCTCGTACCCGTTCAAGACGAAAACTGACAAGTAGGTCTGGGGAAAAGGAAGAGCTTGTCAATTTTTGACGGCCGACATTGTCGCCAACTTTACTGGCCTCTTACTTGCAAATGGTGCTTTCTGAGTAGCTGCTCCACCGTGGTTGGCTCTTCCTCCTCCTCCTCCTCTTCCTCCCTCCCCCTGCTGGACAGGCTGTTCCTCCTGCTCCTCCTCGTCGTCCTCCTCCTCTTCTCCTCTTCGCGCAGAACCTCCACGTTGATGAACTTGAAGTTGCCCACCCTCCCGTCAGATCTGGTCCGGCCCTTCCACAGGCCGCTTGGGTTCATCGTGATTACGTCGATGATCTCGCCTCGCTGAAAAAATATATTTGGGAAGACGAAGTCTTTTATTGCTGAAAAGCTTCTCAAGTTTGCTTAGCGACTATCACCTTGAACTTGAGTGCGTCCCTGTCGTAGGGACTGGGCGTGTAGTCCACCAGTGCCCTGGCCTTGCCTTGGAAGGGGCCCTGGTAGGACTCTTGGTGGGGCCCACGGGAGGAGTCGCCGCCGCCGCCGCAGCCGCCGTCCTGCCCCAGGTGCCTGTTGGGCACCGGCGTGGGCAGGATGTGTCCTCCAGAGCGGGGCGCAGTAGACAGCGGCAGCTGGTCCGCCGGGGCGGCCGACGACCCCGGCGCGGCGCCCGACGCCGATTCCTGGTGCTGCAGCTGCAGCTGCTGCAGCCTCTCCCTGACCACCTGCGTGCGCTGGCTGATCCGCTCCACCGACCTCGACCGCAGCCTGGAGATCCTCTTCTGGATGCCCCTGATCTTGTGCCCGACGGCGTCGACGGCGTTGCTGTTCCCGTTGCCGCTGACGCCCGAGTTGCCGGAGTTGGAGCTCGCGTCGCCGGCGTCGGTGGAGCGAGACAGGGTGGAGTTGAAACTTCGTAGCTGCAAGAAAATATCAAATCTCCAATGTAGTAGATACAACATATAAACGTATTTAGCACAATTTGTAAGAAACTGTTCTGAAAGCGCAATCTTGCATGGAACACAGGAGGAGGACCTAAAGTCGTCTTCTGAAGGGCAGTTCTCACCCACCTCCCGAAGGGACAAATCTTTCCAAGTCCGATCGCAGGCCTGATCGTCCACCGCCAAGTAAAACACAGAAGAAGACCGAGACTTGCTCTGCTCCACTTTTCTTCCACCACCACCGAGGAGGAGGATCCACCTCCTCCTCTTCCTCCTCCTGGCAGCCATCTTCAATTAGGGAGAGGCGACTGACAAGAGACGGGAAGAAGAGGAAGATGCCTCCTCCTCCGTTTATTCTTGTCCCCTTTGCCTTGACATGCAATGAGATCCCTCCTCCTCCTCCTCCTCCTCCTCGTCTTCTTCTTCTTCCCTCATCAGCAACAAACCCTCTCAGCCCACATAGGCAGCAGTGGTAAGAATACGGAGGATATTTTCGAGATGTTTTCTGCCTCCTCCTTCACCCACCCACTCTCCTCCTAGCCCCTTCCACCACTGGGCATAAACTCCTACTCACGTCACTTTATGCGAACTGCGAATTATGATGTGTGGAGTTTTTAAAACTAGAACGTTTCTGTAAAAAAAAAAAATAAAAAGGCAGTCTAACTTCTTAGACCGAGATACGTTTGCAGCAAAGGAAAGAGAGAGAAAAACACGTTAGGTCGAGAGATGCAGCACAAAATACACCTCCCTCTTTCTCCTCCTTCCACTATCAACCCACAAGATTGCCATCTCAGAGAGAAAAGGCATCCTGGAGGGGCCTGACATCACACACTATGTGAAAAGTGTGTGAGACAACGCCTCTGACAAGGAGAGGAGAAAAGGACAACGTCTCTCTTCCCCCTCCCCCCTGCAGCAGAACAACTTCCTTCCACTCATACTACTGGTACATCTAACAAGTATTGGAAAGAAAGAACAAAAAACTTTGGTAGCAAAACTATTGCCTCCCTTACCGCAATGGCACAAACCATCCATTATTTATCAAGACAAAAAGAAGTTTGTGAGATGGAAGATGTTTGCTTGGTGCGTCTGCCCCCCCCCCTCCCCATATCTCGTGTGAGGCGGCTGTTAAACGTTGGCACCAAAAAATAACGCATCTCATGTACTAGCGCACCAAGAGCAAACTTCCATTTGCTGTTGCCCTTTGAAAGAAGCGATTCAACAACTACAAAAAAGGATGGGTAATATCCTGTTTCCACTCCTCTTTCCCCCCTTCAGCATCACACGAGATTCCTTATCTGCATCTCTTCTCAGAAGATGACACCACGAGCAGAGGAACAGGTTTAAAGAAAAAAGATTTTTCCCCTCCTTTTCTTCCTCCTCCGCGACACAATAAAGACTTCCAAAGAAAGGATGAATGGAACATTCCCGAGAAATGACGCCTAGAGCGAAGGGGAAAGGAGGGGTGGTACTACAAGGACTTCCAAATACACACACATGTAGGACTACCAGGGTACGGTAGACCTCAAAAAAACCCCTCCTGTGCCATAGTAAAGAAAGGTATCTGCTAGACTCCATCCCTAACTACTACTACATATCAAGGTTGTACTGTAGAGCAAAAGGAATGGAGAATATGTGAGTGTCGGCCGGTCGCCGGCGGCGGCAATTATGCACACGGAATCTGCTTTTTTTCCCCTTTTCACCCCCTTTGGGAATTTAGTAATGTATTCGGTGTGGCTCCGGGCCAGAGAAGAGGACCTCCAAGGTTTTTTTTTGGCTTCCGCAGAAGATGTTGCAATTAAATAGCACGACTATACCTACGGTACATGTCGACAATTCTCTTCTGACATCTGACATTTTCCTCTTCTCTTACCGAATTCTTCTCCTCCGCCTCCGCCGACCTGGAGCAGTTGGACAGGCAGTCCTCTGACCGGTTGGAAGGAGAGGAGTTGGATGCGGCCAACAGGTTTCCCTGGCTCTGTAAAAAAAATCAATAAACAGAGAGGAGGACTGATTAAGGGAAAACAGGATATATACTAACAGAGTGCAATCAACTGTTTGTGCGGGCTTCCTACTTTCGTCGATATTCGCTTTGCGGTCAAAGAGGGAAAAAAAATGTAGGTCAGAATCATTTATTGCCTTTTCCCGTTAAAGAGGAGAGGAAGGAGGCAAGAACCGCACTTAAAGGTTGCCTCCCATCTCCTCCTCTCTCTCTCTTTCCTCCTGTGGTTTTTAAAAGGGACTAGAAACCGCCACAGCGACGACCCTATTATGTTTTTTTGGGTGGAGGGGGGGGGACGAGGGAAAACTGTTTCTACATAGCACCACACATTTCACGTCATGCGACGCGGTTTCTCCAGAGTCAGTCTGGGTCAAGATAAAGGGCAGCAAAGTGACGTGCATTTTTCACCAAAGATTGCTCTTTTTCTTTTCTTTTTTTTTCCCTTCCCTTTGAAGATGCATTTGTGATTTTTCGCGTGTCGAGAGTGGGTGTGTGTTTCCCTTTTTGTCTCTAGCATGCACGCAAAGGCGCCACCATGTTTCCCAAAAATTTTCTTACATACGTACTGCATGCAGGAGAAACGGTCTATTTGCGTCCGTCCTGCTGTGTGCCCCCCCTCTCTCTCTCCACCACCCTCTCTTTTCTCACACACGGGTCCACTTATTTCAGAATTTTCCACACACACACACACACAACAGGAAAAAAAAGAGAGGAGAAAACTCCGCCCCGGGCTTATTAATTTCGTGTGGGGAAAAAGGAAGAAAGGAGGAGAAGAAGAAAACGGAGTCTGACACACGAGTGAAGGAAACAAGCACGTCAAGACCGAATGTGTCACTTCCAAAAGGAAACAAATGTCTTCTCATAGAGACCTAAGAGTAACTGCGTAAAGCATCGCGCAATGGTGTGCAATACTGACTCCATTGACATCCATAGACCTCGACGCTCTCTTACGGGAAGAAAGAGAGGGGGGGGGGAGGAAGTCTCTGCGTACAGGAAAGAAAGTGAGTCCTTTTTTTGTGTGTGTGTGTCTGTGTCTCTTCTTTTTCCCCCAGATATTTTCTTGTCGTACCTGCGCCGCAATGTGGCAGAAGGAGGCGGCTTCTCCCCCAGTCTCAATGGAGAGCGGGAGGACGATCCTATTGGAGGAGGAAGAGTACAATTTCTCTTCCTCCTCCTCTCCTGCATCACGCGCCGCCAGGCCTCCGTTGGAAGTGGATGACGATGACAGGAGACAAGAGCTCATCGAGTGGCTCATTTGATGCTGCTGCTGTTGCTGCTGCTGCTGCTGACGGTGCCTCCGGTGTCTTCGGTGCCGGCGATGCTGATGGTGCTGCTGCTGTTGTTGCTGTTGTTGCTGCTGATGCTGCAGTCGACTGACGACGCGGTCGGCGATGTTAGAGCTGAGCCTGTTGATGTTCTGCTGCATCCCCCTGAAGGCCTCCCTCATCTTGGGGCGCTCGCAGCTCTTGGACCTGTACAGCGACCCCAGCCCGGCCGCCGACTCCGTCTCCGCTTCCGCCGACTCCGATTCCTTCCTCCTCCTGCCGATCATTCTCCCCTGCCTGACCACGCTCAGCAGGAACTGCTTCTTCCTCCCGGACAGCTTGGAGGCGGAGGAGTTGCAGCTGACCTGGTCTGCTAGGACGGACCTGTGCTTGAACACCTGACTGTGGTCGTCGATGCAGTCGTCGTCGTCGTCGTCGTCGTCGTCCACCAACCCTCCCTCTCCGCTGTAGACGTTCTCGTAGTCGTGGAAGCTCTCTCCGGCGTAGTAGTCGTAGTCCGCGGAGAACTTGGTCAGCGACCTCTCGTTCCACGTCTTGTTGTAGTGGAAGTGCATCGACCTCGACGTCTTCATCGTTGACGTCGTCGTCGTCGTCGACGTCGTCGTCGTTGACGGCTTCTTCCTCCTGGCCGCCTTGTCCATCTTGTCGCTGCCGTCGTCGACTTCGCTGGCGTCAGAGATGGACTTGGGCCTGCCCCCGCCTCCTCCTGAAGAGATCCTCCTCAGTCTCAGCAGCACCCTGTGGCTACCCCCGATAGAGGAGGAGGAGGCAGGAGACTGATCGTTGTTGCTGTTCTTGCCAGGGCTGTCGTCGTCGTCGTCGTCGTCGTTGCTTTCATGATCTCCTCCCGTCCTGACCCTGACGGTCACCCCCGAGTTCTGGCACCTGTTCGGCAGCTTAGGCGGCGGCTGCGATGGCGGCAACATCCGCAGTCCTGATCCAGACGACACGGCAGCAGCAGCACTTTCTTCACTTGGTCTGCCTCTTCTTCTTAATGCTTTATCACTCCTTCGGCTGTGGAACAACTCACCCTCTCCTCCCCCTCCCCCTCTTCCTCCTCCTTCCTCCTCCTCCCCCTCCCCCGCACCGCCGGCCCTCGTAGCGGACTGACCACCACCGCCGCCGCCGGATCTGGGAGGGAGATTGTTCCAGTAGAATTTGTACATTTTGGAAGGGGGGGAGGGAGGGACGAAGGGAAGAGCAGTTTTTTCCTTTTTCTTTCCTTCCTTTTTGCCCACCCTCTCTTTTTTTGTGGGAAATCTGGACCGATCTCCACAAAGAGCCGGAACGGAGACGAAAGGGAAAAAAAAGGAATCTGGGACTAACGGGGAAGAAGAGTAGGAAGAAGGAGGAATCTCTAGACTGTGACAGAAATTCTTCTTCGCCTTCTTGTGTTTCCTCTCCCTTCCATTAGCCGCTCTTGTTCTTTCCAGCTTCTCTCCGTCGTCATCTTCAGTGGACCAAAAATCCTTCTCTCATCACTTCAGCGCGGCCAGACACAAATTCTCTTTTTTCTTCCTCGTCCCTCCTTTGACTAAACAAGCGTGCTGCAAATTCATTTGCGCCGCCTTAGGTTCCCTCTCTTCTCTGCATAATTCTCCCTCTCTCTCCTTTCCATGCGTCCACATTGAATGGCTAGAGAGAGAGGCAACCTCATCCCCAGGACTGCCAAACCTTTTAAGGACCAGTTGCACTTTCCAGGATAATTTTTCTTTTTCTTTGCTCACAAGCAGTCTTTGTAATGCAGCAGAATCTCGGTGGGTAAACAGCTTTCTCCTTCTTTTTTTGCACACAACAACTCAATCTCTTGTCCACTCAATCTTTGTAGTATGTATGTAAAAAAAACCAGTAGAATCTCGTTGTGTGAACGCGCTTTGCAGCAAAGGCAAAAAGAACAATTCCTGCGAAGAAGAAGCGTGATGTCTGACGAACTCTCTCTCTCTCTCTTCTTTTCTTCTCTTTGCATAATTCTTCCCTGTGCTAGTACAGGAGAACTCCGATACACAACAGCAAAAAAATGGTAAAAGTTTGCTATTGCAGATCGCTTTGCTATTGTTGAGACAGGTGCGGAGTCATAGAAATTGTAAATTTGGCAATCGAAACAACCTTTGCTATAAAAAATGGAGTTTTGCTGTACTTGCAACCAAAGTCAGGCTCCAACCAACCCCCTAGGAGGATCCTCCCCTTCTTTTCACTTTCATTGCACGAAACAAAGGTGGTTC
>JAAUYM010159550.1_pt1 | contig 10715 bp, 9 predicted proteins | sample 7278001 | NCBI WGS metagenome assembly JAAUYM01 (sample SAMN14350224, study PRJNA611818) | marine sediment metagenome | isolation source: surface marine sediment (1.8m) | place: French Polynesia: Moorea | collected 2018-08
GAGTTTGCGTGCCCAGCAATACAGACTTCTCCTCAAGAAGATCAGGACAAGGAACACTAGTGCTTGTGTGGGTGTGCTTGTGTGCGGACGTGGGTGTTCATTTTCATTCATGACTGGAGGACTGAGCCCTGACTCAGAAAGGGGTGGGGGAGACGAGGCTAGAAGGTGCCAACATTTTGGAGATGTGTGGAGTCTCACCTACCCCAATCCTAACCCGATCTCGTTGTTTCGTAAGCTCCTTGGCTCTCACCATATTTTTTTTTTACTTCGTGGGTAGTATTTTGTCTCTGTGGATAGTATTCATAAAGCCATCAATGGCTTTTCCCCTGCAAGGACGTGCGCACGAGTAGGGAAAGGGTCCAGGCAGCATTCTCCGTACTATATACCTATTTGACTTCTTTCAATTAGGATACGTACCGACCGGCCTGGTCCAATCAATACTGTATAGTAGTATGCACAAACAGAAAGGAAGAGAGAGAGAGAGAGAGAGAGCGACTGGAGAAGTCTTAGATTCTAGCATGTTGGGAGTGCCAATCGCGCTACTTGGGAAAGTCAAATGATCCTCCTCCTCCTTTGCGCTGTCGACGTCAACTTCGTCGCTGTGACGGCCGGGGGAAGAGGATCCCACAGTACAGGCTTTTAATCCTTCTTTCTTTCCTCTCGTGGCACACCTTCATGCAGCAATCACTATTTTTACTGTTATATTCTCCTGAGCGGAAGGGGGAGGAGGAGCTGCGTTAGAGGCTATAAATCATAGTCTATTGAGTCTATGGCTGACTTGGAAGAAGGAAGAAAGGGGGAAGGTACAAGGGGCGGATTTGCTTCCCTCTCCTCTTCTCTTCGCCTCTTGTGTTTGTTAAAAGGGAGGAGGTGAGAATGACTTCCTCTCTTGCTTACCAAGGTTTTTTGCCCCCCCCCCCTCTCTCTCTTGCTCTTACTGAACTCCACGGGGCTTTTCTCTAGCCGTCAAGCAGGTAAAAAGTAAGTAATGGAAAAAATAATAAACAATTGGGTTGCATTAGTGATGGATTCGCGATCGTACAGTACTTGTTGCGCGCGCGACTGTCCAAGTGCACCACTCACGTCACGCTCACGCGCACACACTTAAGCGAAAACAAAGAGAAGAAGAGGATGAGGAGACCCGCAGATGGTCTCTCCTCCCTCCTACGCTTTCGTCTGTCTCCCCGGCGACACCGAGCACACGCACGACGACACGAGAAGACTCTCCTCCTCCTCCTCCTCCTTCCTGGAAAACAGTTCCCTCGGGACTTCGGGGGAGGGAGAAGAAGGAAGAGGAAGCAGCTCCCAAGAGGTCCTCCCCTTTTTTTTTCCATCCTCTGTGATATGAAGACGAAGGAGGAGAGGGAAGAGGAGGCGACATGAGCTCGCTGGGCACCACCGGCGGCAGCGACGGCCGCGGCGGGAGCAGCAGCAGCCGCGCGGGATCGAGGTCGCCGCTGCTCGACACCATCATGGGTAGGTCTCTCAGAAATGTTGCTTGAAGGAGGCGGGGGAGGAAGGAGCGAGGGGGGGGGGGGAACGGTTGGCAAAAATTGTTTTGGCACTTAGAGATTCAAGAGTGGTTGGAAAACTTTGGCCGAGTGGACAAACTAACCAGGTTTCCGTGCAGTCTGCAATGTGTCCCACTAGTATACAGCAGTACAAGCAGTACATACAGTACATCAGGGCCTATTAAGGAGTTTCGATCTGGCGAAAGGACCTCGAAAGGTCCTCTTTGAAGGTTTTTTTTTTGAATTCCGCATTGTAGACGTCACTGCGTCTTAGGCCCCCTGTCTTGTCTCTGCGCATGCTGGGACATAAATTGGGTCCCTTGGGAGGGGGGGGGAGGGCAGAGGAGTGCAAAGTTGGCCTATGGTACGGAAGAAACTAGCTCGCAACCGAAAGTTAGGCGCACAAAAAATGAAACTTTCTACGTACCATAATGTAATTCCCAATAGCTCTTTGTCATAACTGTACCTACGTACTACCTGCACTCTTACAATCACTTTACTGTACAAAATGTTGTTGCTTTTCCCATGACTTCGCCACGCTGTGTTTCTGCGACCTTGTACAGGTACTACAGTAGAATCTTGATTTTACTACATCCCGACGAAACTTTTGAACTTAGGAGCGTAACAAATTTGCGAAAAAAAAAATAGTGACAGTTATGTGGTATTCTAATGACATGTTCCATTACATGTTTAAAGCTGAATTTGTTATACTCGTAAGTTTAAAGGTCCCATCGGGTTATTTTGATTATGAGATAATGCTCTGCCACCATTAGTACTTATCGATCAGCCTTGGGAATAAACTAGTTTATCTTTCTAGTGCTGACCATCATCGCAAAAAAAAAAAAAATCAAGATACTACCGTAGGTATGTGGCAGCCGTGACAGGGGAGCGGAGAATGAGGATGAAGCCGTCGATGAATCCAGGGAGTCACGTCACGTTCTCCAAGAGTCGCGGGAGAAGATGGGATTGGCCTAATTCGTCGACATAAGGACGTCTTTTCTCCCTTTTTCTTATTGCCTTCATCATTTTTCTTTCGATCATGTGTCGAGCACGTTCGGGGATGTCGGGCAAGGACAGTAGTACAGTACGTGCGTATACATTGTAGGTACTGTACAGTAGACCTCCGGTAAAGGAAGGACAGTTTACCATACTACAGCTAAGGGTTTTTTTTTTCCAACGTCAAATGAGTACACTGTACTTGCAATAAGAGCAAAAGTTGATTGGCACACGCCCAGCAAATTTTGCTACAGGGGAAGTTGTGACTTTGTACAGTAAAGTTTGCTAAAGAGGAGATCTACTGTACTGTACTATCGTCACTATCGTCACGGACGGACACACACACACACATGAATCGTGACAATCCCCCCCTCCATACGTAGGTGCTGGTGTTAGTAGGCTGCATACAGTAAGAATAAACGCGGGGGGAGGGGGGGGGCCGCAATTTTTTGATTGAGGGTCCGTGCCGCATAACCAACATTGCAATTTCCCCAACCACGCGTCCTCCGTTGCTCCCTCCCCTCCCTCCCTCCCTCCCACCCTCCCGCCCCTCCCGCCCCCGGTATGCAAATACTCGCATATAATACTCTTACACTATGTGTATAGTACGGCGGTGGGTAGGAGGCAATATTGAAATGTGGACTCGACTGCACGACTCGGCTGTTACGCGATCCAAGAGAACCACGCTGAATAATTGATTGTCGGAGAATGAGGATGAAGCGCAGAGCAGGGCAGGGCACATCAAAAAACTAGTACGGCCAATCTTCAATTCTTGTACTAGTGCCACCGCGGGAAGTATTGGCTAAAATCAAAGGTTTAGAAAAATGCATGCAGTGCTATGTAACCTATATAGTTACGTACTAGAAAAAAACTGATAGACGTACGGAAAACTTTGCTAAGTGGACTTTCTTTCCTAAGTCATCGTTGACTAAGTCGAAGTAATACGTTACTATGTATGAATATCGGACGTCCCGGACTTCAGTTGGACCAAAAATGAGGGCCTCTTCGTCCTGCATGTGTGGGTGTGGGTGTGTATGTTTCGTGTCTCCCCCGTCCACCGTCCACTCCCGACCCGTCTACGGTAGATGGTTTATGAGGACCACACTCCCCTGACCCCATTGCCACGCGCTCTTCTGAAGTCTCATTCATTGGACCTTGTACCTATTACCTTCAGTAACGATTATACAGAAATTTGTAAGAAAAAAATGGTGTACAAAGCTTGCCAAAAAAACATTAAACAAATCTTACTAATCTGGATTGGCCTTCAAATGGCCTTAAAGTGGGGGTGAATTAATACTTCTTTAAGTTTGGCGTCCAACCTCCACTCTCCTTTACCTTGAGGCCAAATTAAAGCCTGCCAACTAAAGACGTCTGGTCGGGTTATTGCTGTATATGGTAGTAATACGTAGAAGCAGCTCTGAAGTTCGATGTGGCGTGATAAGTGTGTACTGTACACGGATGGCCTAATCTAAGGACAAGGGAAGGGCGATCAAGGAGAAAAAGGGGGGGAAAATGGAAATCTTCTTGTCAAGGATCCCCCGGGTTCCCGAAATAGTTGATTGAAGGGCTCTCTTCCTAATCTCTCTCTTTCCTCATCTGACATCTCGTGATCTGGATATCATTTATTACACAGGACCTGTCTATGCATGCCTGTGGGTGTATAGCAAAAAAAAAAAAAAATGAAGAAATGATGGGAAGAGATGATGATGATACATTTCTTGCGTCCTTTTCTTCCAGCCGCACAAATTCTTCCGTGATGTACATAATTTTCCAGCAGCGGATCTTGTGTTGATTGTTTTGCACTCTGCCCCTCTCCTCCCAATTCAGAGACGCCGAGCCTGTACGAGAATAACCACTACCACGAGGAGTGCCTCAAGTGCAACAGCTGCGGAATGAACCTCTCCGGGCCCAACCAGAAGAGGGCAAGGAGGTTCAAGAACCAAGTGAGAAGGGGGAAGGGATTCTTGTTGATAGCTGTATATACTCGTACCACTAGGATTAGGTGTGTACCTAGTTAAATGATAGGACATGGCGCTCTCTGACCTTTTGACCTTTTGTCATGAACCACATTGGCAGTTGAATGGAGTGCTAGTCGGCCTCTCTAATATTCCTTGGTGCTTTTTTGCTGGGTGCATGCACCAAAACAGACGAAATTAAGAGAGAACACAGATTTGATCTCTTTCAGTGTCAATGGTAATTCTTACTCCCTCCAGATTCTGTGTGACCTGCACTTTGCGGACATGGCGCTGATGGAGAGCTCGGACTTCATGCAGCAGCTGCGCAACTTCAAGCCACAGAGCCTCGGCTGCGCAGTAGCACGGAGGAAGAGCTCCACCACCCTCATCTTCCCGCTGCCGCCGCAGGCATGCTCAGGTAAGGGAAGGGAAGCAGCGTTGCCAAATAATGTGTTTTTTGCTCCGATGGTAAAAAAAAAGAGATCAATTAGAAATTAGGCACTTTTGAAAAGCAATTCGGCATCTAAAGTTTTTTGTTCTTTTTTTATTATTAGACGAGAATAATATCTGGCCTTTCTTTCTTGGTGCCATATAAAAGTTTCAGCACCTACCTAGGTAAAGAAGCGTTTCTGGCAACACTGCCCAGAAGATTGGAAGATGATTGGAAAGAAGATTGAACGAGACATTTCTATAATGATGATGATGACGACCATGATGCTTCTCACAAGATCCTTCAACATGCAGTAGTGTAGTACATAGTACTAGGAACAGACGGAAATCCCAGCTTCTCATCTTAATAAGGCAGCGGAGATGATGTTCGAAAGGATAACTCCGCTAAGTAGACAGGATATGCCCAACTTCTTCTCATAATGGAGAAACAAAAAGGACAAATGGGCCTTTTTTTGTCATATTGCTAACACGGCTGTCAATATTTGTTCCCGCCCCCCCCCGTCCTCCCCCCGCCCCCGCACGGGCAGAGGAGTTCTGCGACAAGTACCCGCACACGCTGGTGCCGACGCCCGGCTACTGGATCGAGTGCTCCAGGGCCATCTCCAGCGGGGGCGACCAGGGCGGCGGCAGCGCCCTCACCATCGCAGGCGACACCGGCGCCATCGGAGCCGGCAACGGCACCGTGGCCTCCTCCTCCTCCGACGCGCTGTTGGAGGACGAGGGCGTCTCCACCAACACCAACGTCTCCCCGGAGGAGTCGCTGCGCGGGATGGCGGAGGCGGAGGCGGAGGCGGACGCGGAGGCGGACGCGGACGCGGCCACCACCGCCGAGTCCGGCGTCGCCTCCACCGCCGACCCGGACGAGAAGGACTCGCTGCTCTCCACACCGAGGTAGCTTGCATGCCACATGATCGAACCTTGTTTCCATCGTCTCTGGCATCTCTGCTTTCATGACGCTCTTTGTTCAGAATTCGCGACTCGCGGCCCTCCCGGTGCGGCGTCGCCGGCGCCGGCGCCGGCGGCGTGGGAGGCGGCGGCGGCGTCAGCGGCGGCGGCAAGAAGACCCCGATCGAGGAGCAGTGGGAGCGCCACGGGCAGTTCGGGCTGACCTCGGTGGAGCAGGAGACGCACGAGAAGTACTTCTACGGGACAGAGCACTGGAACTACTTCACCAGCGACGAGGACCTCGGCCCCGTCATCCTCAGCCTCAAGCAGGAGAACATCAACGGGAGGGACCAGTTCAGGTGAGGCAAGGAAACGGTCGATAGAAGTGGCAGATAGCACAGGGACCCAAAAGTACTGTACAGTAGAGTCAAGACTGAGTCAGTATAATAAGAAACGTGTTCTAGATACCCATATCATGTCCGCACAGTTGACATCTCTCTCCTTCTCTCTCTCTCTCTCTCCTTCCTCCTTGGCCAGGGTCCTCGTCCGAGCCGTCAGCTACACCATCCACGGCCTCATCCCTGCCAGCTGTGTCTTCGCCGACCGCTACAACCGGGAGGAGGTTGTGGCCTCGCTGGGCAGAGAGATCAACCTCAACCCGCCCCTGACGCTCGGGCAGCTCCCGGACACCTCGGAGGAGCTACTCAAGCTGGACCAGGTGAGTCAGCGCCAAGAATGAACTCGGGTCTCGAAAAGCTGATAGTACTCGTATGTCTACCCGGTAGGCAGGCCCACCCAACTCATATACCGCAACAATAAATAAGCCACGGTTCGAATACTATGTACCTAGGTAGTGTAGCCCCAAACCCAGTACTCTAAGAAGATGGGTTATAAGGGCATTTTCAAAAACAAACTTTATAGTCTACAAGGCCTGAATATAGGCCTAACCAAACATACCAAGATTGCTATGGCGTACCCCACCTCGAATTCCTGCCTCTTCCATTCTGCTTCTATAAAGAATGACAGCTGGTAGGCGCGCCAAATTATCAGACATCTCCAATTTCCTCGTCGACGACGGGAGAAAGTCCATTGATGAAAAGAGAGACGACGGAGTCGAGAGGAAGGGGGAAAAAAAGTTCTCCGGTTTCTCCAATCTCTATTGGCATCTCTTGTTTCCCTCGTGTGCGGCCTCGTGGCATAGCATGTAGTACAGTGGACTCTCCGCTCAAGTCGACATGCCCTTAGAGTTTAAGATTTGGCATGCTATGTGTAGAACCGTCACATAAGCAGGTTTTTAATTATACAGTAGTCCACGGTTAATAGTGCAATGGTGGGCCAGGGAAAAATTGCACAATAAAGCGAGGTGCACAATAAAGGTAGGAGATTTATGAAGTAAGATCTCAAAATGGGACTCCAAGATATTGCACGATTAAGCTAATTGCACTATTAAGCGTGGAGTACTGTACTACTACAAAAGTAAATTCTGTTTGTCGAGGAAATGAAGAAACCTTGAATCTTAAAAGTGCAGCCCCCACCTCAGCTTTGTGTCCACATCTATACTAATAGTGGTCCACTGTACTACGTACTATAGCACAGCGTGGAGTAGAAGAAGTGGATTCGTACTGTGGTATTTGGCTGGCTTTACCGATTATACCTTCCTCCGACATCGCACAAAGACTCAGGTTTCCCCCCCTCTCCCCCCTCCTAATATACGTCTCTTCCAATTTTGGATATTCGCTTACAGTTGTTGCTATGTACATCGACTAGGATATACATTAGGTATAATTTCCGCCAAAAAGGTCAATCAATGGCTTCAGAATTGAAACTTGACTTTGCAAGGCGGTTTACCAATATGTAAGGAAGAAATTGTGGTCAGGACTAGTATACTACACCTAGTACGTAGGTAGTGTAAACTGCACATGGCATTAGTACAGTTAGTTTCGCAAAAAAAAACCCCAGACTTTGCGCGCTTCCTGCTCTTCAACTTTTCGATGGTTCTTCTCCTCCTTCGCTGCTACAGTAAATATGCGGGAGAGAGTAAAGTTGAAACTGGAGTTTCCCAGTTTTAATATTTGCACAAAGAAAAGAGGAAGAGAGAGAGAGATGATGGGAAAAGGAGGAGGGGGAGGCACTCTCTCTCCACTCCTCCAGAGAGCAAATTAGCAAGTTCTGGAGAAAATTGGACGAATTGGAGAAAGGGGAAAAAAATGTCTGCCTGCCTCACATGTTTTCTCCGGGTTTTGTACGCAGTAGCTGGAAAGAAGACTTGTGTGTTTTCTTCCAAATTGGTGTGGCCAGTAGACGTACATACTATGTTGTAGTAGATATGTGGTATTTCGTACAAATATCGGATTGGTACTTGGGAGCACAGCATATTTAGAAACAATACAGTGGATTCCGCTTACAAGAACACTCTGCTTATAGTAGGTATGAGAACTGTTTCTTAAAGAACAAAGTGACCCCCATGCTCAGCATATGCTTCACATGTAATACAGCTAACAGTCCTGTCATAAGAACAATAATTGCTCAGATCCCAAGGGTGTCCCAAGGCGGAGCCCGCTGTAGTAGGTATCATCAAGAAAGCCACCGGTTCCCTTAATATTGTTGGTATTGTGTGTAGGCAACTTTTACCTTTGCGTGCGTGCACTGATGCCATAAAAAGCTCCCGCTACGCTAAATTTGATTACATAGCAAGAAAATTATGTAGTAAATTTCTTTCTCTAGTACGTCCGCCAAAGTAAAAAAAAAAAAAATACTACAGGAGGTATAATCTTACCTGATGATCAGCGCTATGCACACATATCGGAGTTCTACTGAGCTGTACGTACGTACTGCTTGGATGATGTTTGTGTGGCAACCGCACAACCCATTTTTGTATCTCCTCACGCTCTCCGTCGTCTTCCAGGTCTTCATCAAGTCCGAGCTGAAGGTTGGCGTGATGTACGTGCGCGAGAACCAGTGCTCGGAGGAGACCATCCTGGCCAACAACGACCACAGCCCGCAGTTCGAGGAGTTCCTCACCATCATCGGGGAGAAAGTCAGGCTGAAAGGTGGGTTGCCGTGCGCCAAAGCTATACAGAGCAAAAAAGAAGTTCTGGGAAAACAATTTGGTGTATGTATACAAGATCAAAGCAACAAATTTCTTTAAATTTCGTCGTACGTACCTACTATAGTCGTCGTCGTCGTAGGTGGAATTTGGCACTTCAAAAGGCGCCTTTTTCTACTAACCGTTAATCACACGGCTTCCTCCTCCTCCTCCTCCTCCTCCTCCTCCTCATCCTCATCCTCATCCTCATCCTCCATGTTTCTCCTGTTCGTCCAGGTTTCGACCGGTACAAGGGTGGTCTGGACACGGTGCACGACCTAACGGGGACGCACTCGGTGTTCACCCAGTGGCGCGGGATCGAGATCATGTTCCACGTCTCCACCCTCCTCCCGTTCGAGCAGAACGACCCGCAGAAGGTGAGTGAGGGAGGAAAATCGGTAGGGTTGGGCATGATGCCTTTCGGGTTTCAAACCGCAACCGGATACCTCTTTTGAGGGTCTTGGTGGTTGAGGGGAGGGGAAAGGTTTCCAGTGGTCTTTTGAAGTGAACTTTGTCGTACTCGTACAAGTTCCATATTACTGTACAGTAAGGCTGTTAGATACTCGACTCGTGTATCGCGATACACGATCGAGTCAGGGGTGTATCATGTATCGACTCGGCAAGCCGAATATCATATCGCTAAAAAATGCTAAAAAATCTAAAGACTCTTCTTCCCGACCAATATCGCTGAGGTATATGTACGTAGTTTGCGTCTGATCATAATCAATTAAAATTGATACCTGGATTAGATGCTAACCATACCTCAGCAATATTGGTCGGGAAAAAGAGTCTTGTATATTGGTTGGGTTTGACATTTGTTTTTTTTTGTGTATCGACTCGTGTATCGCGATACTTTTTGGCACCTTTGTGTATCGTGCATCGACTCGTGTATCGCGATATTTCTGCCGTATCGACTCGTGTATCGACTCGGCAAGAAAATTTGGATATCGCACAGCCTTACTGTACTACAGTATAATGGAAGCGTATGACGTCAAAGGCCACGTTACACGACATAGATCCGCAAGAAGTGGATCCACAAGTGAAGTGAGTGTCTCTCAAGGTAGAGCTCTGTCACGCATCCTCATGACGCGGAGTGAGGCTTCTGCTCTTAAGTATAGCGAGCATCTTGGAGGCACACAGTACATACAGTACTTTCGTTTCCATCTTGATCTGTTACTGTAAGGACACGCTCTTTTTTTGCCTGTGAACCATTTTGGAGAAATTCACTTCTGAGCCATGAGAAAGAGCAGCAGAGAGAAAGAGAAGTTTTTGCAAACTTACTAGGGAAAGAATCTCTCCAAAGAGAGCACTGAAGCGCGGGCTAAAAAGGAGTCCAAAGCCACCTGCCAAAGTTTTAATGGCCACGCTTCAATACCCGACCAAACACCAAGACTCCACTCTCCTGCAGCTCCAGCGCAAGCGCCACATCGGCAACGACATCGTGTGCGTGGTCTTCCTGGAGGCGGACCGCACCAACTTCTCCCCGGCCTGCATCAAGAGCCACTTCCTCCACACTTTCATCGTGGTCAGGTGCGGCGCCAGGTCGTCGTCCTCGTCCGCGGCAGGCGGCAGGACCAGGTCCCCCACCAGGTACGAGGTGTCGGTGGTCACGCGGGACGAGGTGGGCGCCTATAAGCCATACCTCTGGGAGCAGTCCGTCTTCACCAAGGGGCCCATGTTCAGGGAGTGGATACTCACAAAGGTAGGTAGTACAGTAAAGCTAAAAACAAAACAAAAATATTTCAATCTTGATATTTCACGGATTAAATTTGTTCAACTTTTGAAGAAGAGGAGGAAGAGGAGGAGGAAGAGGAAGTATTAAAGGTATTAAAA
>JAAUYM010022048.1_pt1 | contig 10706 bp, 14 predicted proteins | sample 7278001 | NCBI WGS metagenome assembly JAAUYM01 (sample SAMN14350224, study PRJNA611818) | marine sediment metagenome | isolation source: surface marine sediment (1.8m) | place: French Polynesia: Moorea | collected 2018-08
CAAAACCAGTGGCCCAGTACCTGCTAGTACTGTACTAGCACATAGCAGACGAAAGTAGCCACTCGTGAAGATATGGAACTGAAAAAAAAAAATCACTCTTCTGTCTCTCTCTGTCATGTTGCCCGATTGTTTTACAAGAACTACGTGGACTGGATTACTTCTACGTTACGTGAATCAGAAGTGCGGTTTATGATGTTATGAGGTTGTGATTTATGAGGCTACTAAGCTTATTACACACATACGAGGTTGCTGCCTTTAGCAACTGCTGGAAAATAAAGCGGATAAAAGAGCAAGGGGGATAAAAGTCTAGTAGGTACAGGTTGACTAATCAGATGTAACGAGTCAGCCAACAAAGAGTTCAACAAAGTTTCAATATGAAGTTCATTTACAGGGATGTTTTAGTCACCACCTTAGAAGCCTTTCTTGCATAGTAGAGTAGGTGCTATACGTACTACTTTACTTATTACTTACTCGTACACCTACATACAGTTGCACCAAAAGTCATCGGGGTAATAACCAAGCACATTAATTAAAATTAGTACGTATTTTGTAGCAGCATGACATATAGCGAAGGGAAAATAAAGCAAAGCGCAATTAAAAACCAATTGTAAGAACGGCAGTCGACTTCAGGTGGACTTCGCTCTGGGTGAATCGATTGGCCTAACAATGAGGGCCGCACTTTTCAGCGCTGCAAAGTAAGGGAAAATTTGAAATTGGCAACTCTGGGTCACGGGTCTAACCACTCTACCCCGGCATCGGCGTGGCCTTCGACACTGAGCAGACCCGGTTGGTCGGGTAGTAGTAGCTGCTCAAGATTGGGGGCAGCCTGTCCCTGCATGCAAAGAGAGAGAGAAGCAAAGGGATAAATACTGTAGTAAAGTTTGGAGTGCGAGTTCTTACAGACTACTGTATTTTCTACGTAGGCGGAAAGGGGAAAAAATGCACTTGTTTCCCAAAGTGCTCCGACACTCCTTCTCTCCCTCAGAGGAGGTTGTTGCAGTAGTGGTTGTGGTAGTACAAAGTTGTGGTTGTAATAGTTGTCGTGGAGGCTGTCGTGGTTGTTGATGTACTAGTACCGGTAGAGATTGTAGTAGTTGTTGATGTAGTGGAGATTGTAGTGGTTGTTGATGTAGTGGTCGTTGCAGTAGTTGTTGACGTAGTGGAGGTTGTAGTGGTCGTTGTACTGATTATTATAGTAGATGCAGTGGTCGTTGTACTGATTATTATAGTAGATGCAGTGGTCGTTGTAGTAGAAGTAGACGTAGTAGTTGTTGTCGCGGTGGTGTTGGCCACAGTGGTAGTCGTGCTGGTTGCGACGGTAGATGTCCTCTTTGCTTGAGGACTGGTTTTCCTCGTGGTTCTCCTTGTGGTTCTTCTTGTTGTCCTTTTTGTGATTCTTCTTGTGGTCCTCCTTGTTGTTCTCCTTGTCGTGCTCTTTGTCGTGGTCTTGGTCGTCTCTGTGGTTCTTCTCGTTGAAGCTCTCGTCGCCGTCTTGTTGCGGTGGTGGTGGCGTTTTTATTGGTGACCTCCCCTTTCCCTTCTTTGGATCCCTTCTTGGTGAACCAGATCCAGGTGGTTGCGACGGTCGAGAAGAGGACGACGGCACTGAGCGACAGAGCGAGGAGTCTTCGGCGTCTGTTTTGAATATTAAATTGACAAATAAAAACTCTCCTGCTTGAAAGAATTTTACCCATCGAATAAATTGAGCTTGGTTTGGAATGCACGAATGTGCCCAATCGCAAGGTATGCAGTGTGTATATTGGTTTTGAAAGGTTATTTTTGGCCCTGTCCTCAGTGTACGCATGTTTGAAGTCAGTTCTTGCCACTTTCAAAAAAACGGTCAGTTAATTTTAACAATTTTCCTATTCTGCCGGTCTGTACATGTGGTGCTATTTTTGAGCCTCAAAAATACCTGCCTTTCATACCTCAGCAGACCAGAAATAATCTCAACTTGCCAGTAACCAATTGCCGAGGTATCGACGAGGTAGCATCCAGGTATCTGGAAAAGGGAAAAAGATACAAGCGTTAAGAAGATTCTCTTTTCCACACGGCTTTTAAACCGGAACCGGACATCTTTCTTGTTGTCAGAATTTTGTCAAACTATCGAAAAAAACGGGTTGAGTAACTTTTTTTCTGGATAGTTGTCAAAAACCGTATTATTAAAACCGTTTTTTAAACAAATATTAACATTCGGCCATGCCCTAGTTGAGAACACGTGTTCTCTCCTCGGCCTCTTCATCATAAGGAATCACTAAGGGAGTTTGGGCGATATCCCAAAAGCCACTTCATTCTCCACAAAAATAAAAATGCAGATTAAAGATACTACATAAAAAAGTTTACTCCAAAATAAACTACATACTACCTAGAACAAAAAATAACAAGAGCGAACGTTTCGATCAAACAAGTGCATGATGTCGTCCTTCAAAATTCGGGAGAAAGGAGAAAAAGAGACATATCACTTGGTATGCCACGGTGGCATTTATTGCCCATAATATGGAAACGGGAGAAGAGGAAATGGGCGTGGGGAAGAGGAGAAGCATGTGGGTAGAGGGAAGGGGTGGAAGAACCAATTTCCCTCCTGACCTGTCTAGTGTACCAAAAAGTGTACAGCTATGTCCTCCTCAAACCGGGCAATACGAGTAAAAGTAGAGCGCATTTTTTGTGTGTGCGTGCAACAAAATAAGAGAAAGTGTTATAGGTAATGTTCCTGTTGACATTAGTACAGGGTAAATTGCAAACATATTTATCTTTCTCCTTCTGCTTCATCCTTCCGTAACACAAGAACTTATACTAGTGGTTATACCTAGGTAGAGCAAACAGAACTAATCTTATTTCACGCTTTTAATGTCAACATAATGTGAAATGTGACTGAAATGATGAATGGCACGTTGATGGATGAAAAGCACTTGTAGCTCGACGCTCCTACTAATTGGACTAATGTGTGCCTACTCACACATTGCCACATTTGCACTTTGAAACCATAACGATGTCTAAAATTCAATTTGGGCCCCAAAATAAAGGGCTACAACTACAAAATTAATTTTTAGGTGCAGTCTCTCTCTTTCTCTCCTTTGCCTTCTTCATCATTTGTCCTCGCTCCTCCCCCCCTCCCATTTCGTCCAAATTCCTGTTGCTGGGGCGAGAAGAGAGCGAGCAAGAGAACTACTACGTGCATGTGCATCTGCTGGGTGGGAGGAGGAAAGGGCAAAAAGGGTTGGGGCATCCTTATCCTCCTCCTCCTCTCCATCTTGTTTGTCCTGTGGACCGCGCTCTCCATGTGCACTAGCAGGAGACACAAAGGTTTTGTCTTGATGATCTGCTTTGATTGCCTCATATGTGTAATCATCGTGCTGCAATATATAAATGTGTATGTGGCCACCAGTCATCATTACTGTCTTGGTAAATACTGTACGTATGCCCAAATGAGTGCATATCGTCAATAAAATGTAGTAGGCGATGGCTGGCTATCCTATCCTATGATGCAGCCTTAGATGGACAGACCAGTTGCTCCTCCTCCTCTTCCTTCCTCCCTTTCTCATTCGTCTCGTGCGTGTTGTGCCTGGGATGCAAAGGATGCAGGCAAACTGCAGCTGCACTTTTCGGTGGAGGAGGAGGAGTTTGGGCGGACCCGCCTACTTCTCTCTTTCCTTCGTGCAAAAAAAAAATAGTCTGGCCTGAATCTGCTGCTGCAACAACTGAAAGGGAGAGGAAGAAGGAAGGATTGGGTGTCTAGGCCCAGGGTAGTCGTGCAGTTTCTCAAGGTCAAGTTCACTCATCACACCCACGCGGGCAGTCATCCCCCAAAGTTAAAAAAAAGTGGAAATAAATTTTCAAGTTCGATTTTTTTGCTCACTTCTAGCGGAGCAATGATTTTTTTTGTCACACCACAGAGCCAAGCGCTCTAATTAGTCGCCTATGAAACACGAAGAGAAGGGGAGAAGCATCACGAAATTTTTCGCGAGAGTCTTCTTCTTTTTCTTCTTCTTCGCAGCCTCCCTGTTGCTTCCCCGGCTGCTGCATCCATCGTACGTACGTGAGTGCATATGTGTGCAGCAGGACTGTGCGATGAGCGGTGTTGCCAGATTTTCTGACCAGAAGATACCAAGCTCAAATTATAAAAAAAATACGTAGTAACATTTTGCACAAAGGCTATTTTTGCATTTTTAGCAAACGTTTGCCTGCATTAGACCAGTTTGGCATCAAAACGACACCATCTGGCAACACTGATGGTGATGAGCCAAACAGGCAGCACGCGACACACACACACACACACGTCTCGGCCCTGCCCACTCGAACGAACACGAGTGGATACCTCTTTTTATACCAGAAGAAAGAGCAGGGGATCTGATTTCGGAGAACGTTTGCAGGGAGCAAGAAAGTTTCCAGATCTCCAAAACCATTTTCAGAGATCGAGTGGAAAAAAGTGAGAAGAAGATCTTGTTAATCTCAACGGACAGTGCAGCTCAGTGGTCCGGAGTGGGTTCGAAGGGTTAAGGTCCAAGACTGTGCATGCATACGTACTACAATACAGTCAAATTTCTGCAAGAAACCAAAATCAATGCAGTGCAACATGTGGCATCATCCTCAACAGCAACAACAACAGCAGCAGCAACATCATCCGAACGTGATTCCCCACCACGTCCGCCCACAGACGGTGGCGGTGGACAGAATGTCCGAGATGGAGCTGTCGCCGTCCTCCTCCTCGGCGTCGGCGTCGGCGTCGGCGTCTGTGCCGCTGTCGACGCCAGCCAACCCGCCCTGCTGCGGGGACATGCTATCGGCCGCAATGCGCGGGATGACCGCGCAGGAGACGGAGTCTCTGGAGATGATCCTCATGTCGCAGGCGGCAGCCACGACGACGACGACGACGACGGAAGACGAAGGGCGAGAAGAAGAGAGAAACCGGGCCCTCCACCAATAAAATTCAATTTGAAAAAGAGGTTTTTTTCATCCAAAAAAGTCGTATCCGCTATTCAACTTACTTTCGAAAGGCCATTTTTTTACCCCACACCTCTCTCCTTGCCGCATGAATGCATGAATGGAGAAGAGAGACGTGGAGGCGCAGAGAGAACCCAAAACCACTAATTCAAGCAAGATTTTTTTAGTATACTGTATAGGTACTATGTACTACTTACTAGAGGTTATTTTTCACACAATCCCCACATAAATTTCAGTTCCTGCTTATAAGTAGCAAGATTAATCGGACACATTATCTCACTCATTGGCTGCTAAGTCTTTCAGCAAAGCACTTGTGTTCTTTCTCTTTCACGATGGCTTCTTTTGTTCTGAGGAGATAACATTAACATAAGCGAAGGCGGGGGGAGGGAATGGACTGGGGTGCTTGCAGGAGCTAGCACTCAGTTCTAACTAGATGGAATTTACAGTTGAGTATTGAGTAATACTAACATGACCCCGCTCCCGGCTTCATCTTCGAATTAAAGCGACGACATGTCGCCCTCCCACCACCATCAACAAGACCCAAGGTTGCTGGAACCACACGAAGGAGGAGGCGGAGGCGGAGGCGGGTGCCACGAGCATCCAGTACAAAGTGGGGGCGGCGGAGGCAGCTCCCACTACGACCTGTTCATGCAGCAGCAGCAGCAGCAACAAGGGAACGAGGCCGACCAGACCGATGTCTTCGCCTTCTCCGCCGGTCGACCAACGCAGCAGCAGCAGCAACAACAACAACAACAGCATCTTTCGACCTCTTATCGCAGGACCATGAGCGTGTCCTCATCGGCCTCCACGGAAGAGAATGGTAAGAAGATAGTATGATACATCATATTTACCCTTTACCTTTGTGAATGCTAAGTTACTGTACTACTGTTTCACAGTACGTTCTGCATACGTGGTACATGTCTGGGGAGAAATGGGTCAAATTCTGAATTGTACTTATTTTTATTCCTTATAGAGATTCTTTGATGTACTCGTAGTATGTACTTCTGGAGAAAGCTCTTTGTTCCCCCTTAGGGTCCAAGAATTTTCAGTTCTAACAGCCTTGACCTGCCAAATTTGTAGTACTTTTTTGCAAAAGATTTTCTTTTGAAACAGACTTTCGGCCACCGATATCAGTGCAACGATGTACAGTACAATACTGGACAATACAGCAAAATCCTCGCAGGAATGTCTGACCTCTTTTCTGGGTTGTCGATTGTTGGACAAATCGCAACATCATTTATGGGCTCAACATTCTCGAGATCTACGTACCTAACTACTGTACTGTACGGTGACAGTGACCCATTTTCACTGAGAGAAAGGCTTGCTAACGGCAACTTTTTTTTTCAGACAAGCCTTCGCTTCAGATTTTACGTTCTAACAACCATGAGACCCCAGAAAAAGGGGGGGGCGAGGAAGCGGCTAAAAACTTTCTTCAAGAACTTTTTTCTCCTCCAAGACGCAGTCTCAGCTTCCTGCAGAGCTTTCATCACGTGTGTAGTCCCTTGGGGTTGAAGCAGCGGCGGGGTTCAGGCGGCTGCGTCGGCGGCGTCGGCGACACCCACCAAAACATCAGCAGATGAGATCGGAGGTCGCATATTTCATCTGGCTGCACCCCCTGGGAATGAAAAAGTGGGGAGCTGGGAGGCGACCAATTGAAATTTATGTCCCGACGGCTTGACCGCAAAGCGGAAGGAAATGGGGATGGGGAGTAAATCGGCAGTGTAATAGTAATAAGAATAAATGTAAAAAACGGTTTCGCATATAAATTACACTATTATTGCTACGGCGACCTTAAAGAGCAAATTTTTCACAGCAGAGTTGAGTCCGGTCGGATCGGAGACGGAGTCAGACCCCAACTTGGTCACCTCCTCCTCCTCCGCCTCCGGGCAACAGCAGCACCAGCAGCTACAGCAGCAGCAGCAACAGGACGCCAAGTACTGGGAGCGCCGGCGGAAGAACAATCTGGCCGCCAAGAAGAGTCGCGACGCCCGCAGGATCAGGGAGAACCAGCTCAGGGTCAAGGTGCTCTGTCTGGAGAACGCAAACCAGGTGAGAGGACGGGGGACAATGGCAAGACTCCCGCTGATGACAATGATGATTAGTAACGCTAACAATGATGATGATACGACGATGATAATAATAATAAGGCTGACAATGATGATCCCCAACAGACACATCGTCGTTCTCGTTGCCATGAACCAGACAGTTTTCACGCATAACTTTTTTATCTGGACATATTTTGGACACACATACCTACTACAATAGGCCTTTTGTGTGTATCTTATAGAAAAAACTAGCCTAAAGCTACCCGCCTTGCTGGGTAAAATTTCGCAATGGCCAAAGACCAAAAATAATAATGATGATGACAATGACACGATGCTAAAAATAATAATGATGATGACAATGACACGATGCTAAAAATAATGATAATGACAATAATGATGATACGATAATAATGATGATGATGATGATGATAACAATGATGACGACAATGGTGATAATCATGGCGATTTTAGAGTTCCTTGAAAGGGATTTTCCGAACCAGGGAACTTTGAAACCAGATACCCAGGTGTCCTATCAGTTTTTGCGCATTTCTCCCCGGTTTTCCGGATATTGTAAGGCACTCAGAACCAAGAAAACTTTAAGCATTCTCCGGATTTTGATGAATGTACTATGAGATACTCAAATGGGCGGGTATGGAAGTGGTCGAGAACTTGAGAGATTCTGGCTGACTCCTTTGACGCAGGTGCTGAGGGAGCAGGTGCTGAAGGAGAGGGAGGAGAACGAGACCCTGAGGGAGCGGATCCGGCGGCTGGAAGAGCGCGGGGTGCCGGATAGCTGCACCGCGGCAGCTGCAGCAGCGGAGGACGTCAAGCAAGAGGACGGCTGAGAGGAAAAAAAAGTGATGAGGGACAAGGATTGAAAGTACAGTGGAACTCCGATATAGTAGTAATCTCAATAGCCAAAAACTCCAGAATATGTAGTACTACATTTGCTCTAACTACCAATTTTTTTTGGGTAGACCACCTCCGCTACAGCAAAAACATTTTAAACTTTTTGGCTGCTGACCATCGACTTTATGTATATCGGGGTTCTACTGTAACTGCAGCTGTGACGGGTGTATGGGAAAAATAGTGATTTCAACTACTACGTACATAACCGATGCCTACCGGTACTACTACACTGTACGGTACGGTACACTAGTCCGGACTGAAGTCAAGATATGAAGATGCGGACTAAGACTTAGTCGTCATGTTAACGAAAAAAAAATCTAAAAGAGTAAATTAATAAAGAATTCTATGTTCATGTTTCATCCCGTGTAGTCGGGCGTGAGGAAGTGCATCTTCTGCTCGCAGCTGCCGCTGCTGCTGCTACCGTTGCTCTTCCTCTTGCAGATGGCCTTGGGCGAGCGCGAGTCCTTCTTCGCCCGGGGCGACGGCGGCGTCACGGTGATTTTCACGGTGGGGAACTGGGAGGAGGCGGACTTGTTGCCCTTCACCTGAATAGTGGTGGCCGGCGGGATGGGCCTCACCTTGTTGTTGACGCTCCTCCTCCTCCTCCTCCTGCTCCCTCCTCTCTTTCTCTTACTCTTCCCGTTCTTCTTGACCCCGTACAAGGTCCCTTCCTCCTCCTCCTCTCCCTCCTCCTCCTCCTTCTGGGAGTAATCGTCGTCGTCGTCCTCTTCTTTGTCTCCGGAGAGGTCGAAGCTGAGCGTGGACTCCCTGACCCCGCCCACCACCGACACGAAGCTCATAGTTGTCTCTTTCGGGTGCAGTGACGTGGCCGCCACCTTCGCCTTCCCGCCACGCCCCCTCCCCGCCTCTCGTCCCGTTCCCGTCCCCGCGGACGAGATCTGCGTGGGCAGCATGATGAGCCCGTGCATCTGCCTAAGGAGATCCTCCTCCACGATGGCGATGAGTGTGGAGTCCCTGCGGTGGGCGGCGTTGCCCCTGCGGCGCACACGGCAGCACCTGGGGGAGGAGGAAACAGGGGGAGCAGGAATAAAAAAAAACTTTATTTGAAAATTTGTAGCTAGTTACAAGTCACAGTTACAAATCTGAGATCGTACTAGGCGCCGTTGGTCACAAAAGAACTTGAAGTTTAGCCTGTTTTGGCAGTGGCAGTAAAAAAAATTAAACAAATTTTTTTGAATTCACTCGTATCTACAAGTTACCAGTCTATGAATTTATGACCTTTAGCTACAATTTCGTACCCGACGTGAATTTGTAACTATGATATTGCGAACGTCTTTTAGTATTAAATGCTTCCCTGGTGATGGTGCGGTGTGAGGTGAAGAGGAACAGCAGGATGAGCATGAGTGCGCTGAACAGCACCAGGACCACACTGGAGGACATCATTAAGATGAATTGTCAAACCTTACTTAATTCAAATGCAATTGGCTATAGTACAGTAGATAATTGATTACGCGTAGTTTGATGAGTAGTAGGGCTGCTGTTGCTGCTCCACCTCCTCAGCATCCTCTTCTTCTCTTCCCAGGCTTCTCGTTCGATTTGCATCTTCTTCCATCACTTTTTTGAGCAAGCTCCGCTTCCTCACTTTGTTTTTTACTTGAAGCGAAACGGACAAGTCATACGACGTAGTAGAACGCAACAAGTTGTCGTTGGTTTTGTTTCTTCTTCTTGAGACAAAGTCTGTCATTTTTGAGAACCCATCTCCGAAAACAAGACTGCAGTTTTGGGGTTTGTGCAGCCTCTCAACTTCATCAACTGTCTTTGCTCTCTCTCACTCTCCGCAGGTCTTTGAACAGAGTCTGTTCTTGTTCAGAATCTGGGGAAATCTCGGATAGGTTTTTTTTTATCCTCCCTTCTCTTTCTTCTTCACGCAAAGGAAAGCACCTGGAAAATAAAGGAAGGCGAAGTGAACATTCGGGTCCTTTTCAGGCCCCCCTTTCCTCCCCATGACTTTTTCATGCGTGTTTTCGTTCCATTCTCCGTGCTCGACCTCTCAAGGGTACAAATGGAAATCACACATCCGGGAAACAGAATTCCATCCTGGTTTTTGCTATCAAGCAATAGATGATGCATGGTCCGTGAGACATGCAGAAAAAAGATGATGTGTAAAATTGCGAGTTTGACCTGAGGTCGGTGACGTCACGAAACGAAACGAAAACTCAAGAGCTTTTCTCCCCTCGTTGATCGAGTATTGAAGTTTCAGGAGACGTTGAATTTTTCATCCGGCTCTTTCGAGAGCGAGTCACATTTGGCCCATTGACACTTCCCGACAACTTTTGTAGATTTGTTCGAGTCTTCTTGGTATGCACGTCCCGCATCCGAGAGCGCTTTTTCTCCTTGACTTCTTTATGCAACAGTTGAATTTCCGGGCCCACATCCTGAAGCAAACCTGCCACACACCCAAAATATATTACTGCGTAAAAAGGTCCTCAGACCATGAAAACAAGCGGCAGTGGGACTCCTCTCGTTTTCCCCTCCTCCTCTTCTTCCCTCCGCCCCTCCCCTACTCGCCCACTCCTCCCTCAAGGTCCTTAATGCATCCAGAGACGCGTAAAACTTGTTCTCCATATTTTATCGAGGAGGAAGAAGAACCGCTTGTTTACCAAAGTTTTTCCGTCTTCTTCCTTCTTTGCGAGAAAGGGCCTCCTCCTCCTCCTCCTCCTCCTCCTCCGGCGCGCCCGCCCCACACACCTCACACCCACCAGCCGCCCGCCCCCCCCCCGGAGGGGGAGGGGAGTCGGGGCCCACAAGACCGCGCGGCGCCCGGCCGCGCGCGAGGGGGGCGGTGGGGGGGGC
>JAAUYM010028035.1_pt1 | contig 10706 bp, 6 predicted proteins | sample 7278001 | NCBI WGS metagenome assembly JAAUYM01 (sample SAMN14350224, study PRJNA611818) | marine sediment metagenome | isolation source: surface marine sediment (1.8m) | place: French Polynesia: Moorea | collected 2018-08
TCTCTCGAAATTTGACCCATTATCCTCATGGCGCCTTCTGAAATGGGAGGAGGAGGAGGAGGAGGAGGAGGAGGAGGAGGAGGAGGAGGAGGAGGAGGAGGAAGAGGAAGGTCCTTAAAATGCGAGAAGGAGGGTACCTGAAATTATCGTCTCCCCCCTCTTTCTCCACGGGCCAAGAAGCGCTGTGGGGAAACAAATGTTACTTTCTCGTTATCAAGAACCGTGTATTTTTATCGTACTTTTTCTTGCCGTCTCCATAATTGCTGTACGGCTTCTCAGAGAGAGAGAGAGAGAGAGAGAGAGAGAGAGAGAGAGAGAGAGAGAAGGAGAGAGGAAAGAGGGGAGGTGAAAACGAGAGTTTCCTCTTTCTCTGTCTCTCTCTCCTGGAAGTGGCCATTAAGAAAAGAGGATCTCCCCCCCTCATCAGATTGCATCTCTTGCCGGAGCAAGCAACTCTTGAAAGGAGATCGGGAGTTTGCGATAGCAGCCGGAAGAATTATTACTCACGTGCGCTTATCCTAAAACTCTTTTTTTTTCCTCCTTTGCAGGTGAGAGGGGCCATTCTAACCCTCCACCCCCCCCCCCACCCACCCACCCCACGAGTCAGGATGGGGCAGGAGGACCCATTATCGCAACCGCCGCCGCCGCGGCTCAAGAGGAGCAGGAGGAAGGACCCGCCGCCGCGGACGTCAAAATCGCAACCAGCCTCATCAATGCAACCTGTGATAGCCTCTCCCTCTTTCTTCTGTCTCCTCCTCCTCCTCCCGTTCCTCGTTCAGAGTTGCCACTCGCTGGAGCTGACGTCGCACTTCTCGCAGCACGGCGTGAGCGGCACCGTCACCTTCCACCGCGCCGCCGCCGGCGACGCCGCCGCTGCCGGCAAGGTGGTGGTGACTGTGCGCCTCTCTGTGTCGGAGGAGTACGCCGGGGAGTACTCGTGGGGCGTCTACCAGTTCCCCATCGACTACAGCGTCGGCGACTACTGCCACAGCAGGATGCTCGGCCGCAGGCCGCTGGTGGACTTCGACGAGACCCTGGGCAAGCTGATCCTTCCGACGCCGGCGCCGGAGGAAGGGGTGGCGCACGACGGCGTCATCGCCCTGGCCACGGACGCCGTGGAGCTTGACGGCGCCGACTCTATCTGGGGCCGCAGCCTGGTGCTGGAGGGGCCCTCCAAGACCCGCGTCTGCGCCACCATCCTGCCCACGGAGACCACCCCGTTCAGGGCGGCGGAGGCGCGCTTTGCCTCCCCCGTCGCCGGGTCGGTCTGGTTCACCTCGGTCAGCAGGGGCGACGCCGTCGAGACCAAGATCCTCAGCAACCTCTTCCACGTGAGAGAGAGCGGCGCCTCCACCCGCCACGGGTGGAGCCTCTTCATCTCGGACGCCCTGGCCACGGCCTCCGACCTGCAGGGCAACGACTGCGACTTCTTGCAGATCCTGTACGACCCCAAGAACAGGGACGGAAGGGGATGCTCCCAGAAGTCGAGGGCCAAGTGCAAGGAGGGCGACCTCACGGGCAAGTTCGGGGAGGTCAAGGTCGGCAAGAGGGAGAGCATGTTCACCAAGAACTACCACACTGACCTCAACCTGGCGCTGCCGGAGTTTGGCAGCGGCCGCCGGGCCTTGTTCCTCGTCCTGTACGACCAGGAGCACCCGGACAGCTTTCTGGCCTGCGCCAGGGTGCGACCGGTGGAGCCCAAGGTGGCCAGGGCCAAGTTCAGCGAGGCCGGCATCCGGGGCAAGATCGAGTTTACGCAGTCGTCGCCCTTCCACCCGGTGGTGACCAGCATTGACCTGACCGGGCTGGACGGCCGCACCGGCGGCTTCCACGTGCACGAGTTCCCGGTGCCGGCGAGGCGCTCGGCCGCGGACAACCCCTGCTCGCGCACCAGGGGGCACTACAACCCGTTCAGGGTGGACAAGTCGGTGAGCCCGGCGGCCGGCACCGGCACCTTCGACCGGTACGAGGTGGGCGACCTGAGCGGGAAGTACGGCAGCCTGGCCGGGAAGCCCGGGGTGAGGGGCAGGTTCGTGGACACCAACCTGGCGCTGTTCGGGCCGCAGTCCGTCGAGAGGAGGTCCATCGTCATACACGCATCGCCCAAGCCAACCAGGTGGGACAAAGTATAACATAAAGTGACTAATTTGTAAATTGGATTTGAAATAAGACTGCAGAGGATAATGTGCCCCCTTCTCCGCCCTCCCCCCTCCCCCCCCCGCCCTCTGCAGGCTGACGTGCGCCAACATCGGCAACGAGGACCGTCCGGAGGTGACGGCCGTCGCCCAGTTCACCTACCCGGTGGCCGGCCGGGTCATCTTCCGCCAGGACGCGTCGGACCCGTTCGCCGACACCACCGTCCGCGTGGAGTCGCTGCTCTACTCGGACGGGACCAAGAACTACACCCGCGACCACCGGTGGCAGGTGCACGTCGACCGGCCCGGCAGGGACTACTTCAACTGGACCGGGCGGTGCCTGAGCGCCGGGCGACAGTTCAACCCCTACCAGGTGGACACCGACGACGGGGTGTACAACGAGTGCGTCAACGAGCACCACCCGTTCCGATGCCAGATGGGCGACCTCTCCAACAAGCTCGGCAGGGTCGAGGTCGCAGGGGAGAAGCAGGTGGGGGTGCGATCTGAGAGACTGGTGTGCTCATCTATATTATTTGGTCTGAATTTTGTTTGACGCACAGGAAATTGGAAAAAAAAAACCCATTGCTGTTTTTTTTTTCAGGACGTTGCGTCCACCTACCGCTACTTCACTGACTCGAACCTCCCTCTGAGCGGTCCCACCAGCATCGTGGGCCACTCCCTCGTTCTCCTCGACGACCACGCCCCCGAGCACCGCGGCGACCGCATGGCGTGCACCCCCATCTTCAGGCACGTCCGCCACAAGGCCGTCGCCTCGGAGTGGTTCGGCAACGGGGTCACGCCGCCGCCGGTCTCCGGGCGGCTGGAGTTCGTCCAGGAGATGGAGAACTCGGAGACGCACACCCTGGTCGACCTGAAGGGCATGGCCGGGGGACAGGCCAACGCCTACCACGTCCACCAGATCCCAGTCCAGGACGAGCTGGAGTTCCCGTGCACCGGGGAGGCCGTCGGGGGGCACTTCAACCCGTACAAGTTCGACAAGAGCTCCAGCCCCCACCCCGGGGCGGGCACCCCGGACGAGTACGAGATCGGCGACCTGAGCGGCAAGTACGGCCTGCTGTCGGGGCGCAGCGAGCTCAGGGGGGTCTACAACGACTCCAACCTGCCACTCTTCGGCGAGAACAGCATCGTGGGCAGGAGCATCGTCGTCCACAAGAAGTACAAGGCCCAGCGCTGGGCCTGCGCCTCCATCGGGTGGGGATTCGACCCGGACGAGGCCAGGGAGGTCCGGGCCATCGCCTCCTTCCACCACCCGGGAGGGTTCGCCTGGGGCTACGTCCGCCTGAGGCAGGTGATCTACCGCGGCGGCGGCGCCACCGACACCACCGTGGAGGTGCGCCTCAAGTACCCGGGAAAGACCAACAAGGACGTGACCCACGGGCACGACTGGTCCGTCTACGTCAACCCGGTGGGGCACGACGCGGCCGTCAAGTTCTTCAACGCCCGCTGCTCCGCCGCCGGCTACAGGTGGAACCCGACCCTCATCCAACTGGCAGACCCCAAGGACGAGGGATTCTACTCCCGCCAGTGCGGCGCAGACTACCCGTTGCGATGCGAGGTAGGAATGGAATGGATGAAGAAATAGTTCATTTAATGCCGAGGACAGTTCCAGGGTAGCCAGGTGGACTTTGCCATGGGTCTTGTGGGTTTTTGAAATTGGTTATTCAAAGCTACCTCTTTTCAAAGTTACTAGGGCTCTACACGTACCTTGGGCTGCCTTTCAACCTCATTAACTGTTGGGCTCTGTGTGTGGGCTTTGGGGGACGCCGTTTCAATTTTCTAAGATCTAGTAACCCTGGGACAGTTTATGACATACCTTCATAGTTTGTTGCACATTTGAGCGACATGTCTGGTCTTTCACTCAGGTTGGTGACTTGTCCGGCAAGCACGGTCGCATCTCCGTCGGCGGGAGGGCCTTCGTCTTCAACGACCCCAACCTGCCCCTGCACGGGGACTGGTTCCAGTCGGCGCTGGGCAAGTCCGTGGTGGTGCACGTGCCCGACGGGGGGTCGGAGCGGATGGCCTGCGCCAACATCGAGGAGGAGAAGGACATCGTCAAGCAGGCCACCGTGCGGGCCAAGTCCGGGTTCAACCTGGCCACCTTCATGGAGGAGGTGCGGGCGGTCATGGGGGTGCCGGACTGGTTCCTCTACCTGGACTCGCGGCGGACGAGGAGGGTGCACAACAACAGGTCGGTGTTGCCACCTTGGCTGTTTGGCGGCAAGATTCTTGGACACTTTGCGATTTTTTTTTAGCAAATTACACAAAATTAGAAACAAAAAAACCACTCTAAAGTATGTGTGAATCTGACTTCAATTTATTTCATGAACTTTATTTTCCTGACCGAGTTGATTGACTTTTTCCTCTACCTGGCAACTCCGCAAACAGGTGCGTGCAGATCAGGCTGCACTTCGCCGGCCCGCAGGCCAACAGGCTGGAGCAGGACTTCAACACGCTGCTGAGGACGGGCAAGCTGGACAACCCGAGCATCTACGTGCCCGGGTACGTCCCTCCGCTCGACCGAAAGAGGTCCCTCGGCTACCGCGAGTGCGACAACGAGGACCGGAAGAAGAAGCAGAACGCGCACTTCACCTACGAGAGGGTCACCCACGACCACCACGGCGACAGCGGCGCGGCCGCCGTCGCCGTCCCCGTCGTCACCATCGCCGTCCCCATCGTCTCCATCATCTTCCTCTTCCTCACGAGGAGAATATAAGACGTTGGAAGAGGAAGATGTGGAGTGGGGGGGAGAGGGGGGGGGAGTCTCTGCCATCGATCAGAGAGGGAAAAGAAGACACAGCAGCAAAAAAAAAATTGTCTTCTCATCCTTCTTCCTCCTCCTCCTCCTCCTCCTCCAGTTTTAGGTGGAGGAAAGGAGGAGGAGCAGGAGGAGGCGGTGGTGTTTCACATTTTCCTCCCTCTCCTCCTCCTTCTCTCCACCGGCGGGAAAATTGATTAAGACATTTCGCAAAAGGTGAAGAAACTCCCTCTTCCTCCACCACCACCCCGAAAAAAAACACCATCGAAAAAAAAAAAACCCTCCAGAGATGAAGAAGAAAAAACTAAAAACTGAGGAGGTGGCATTTTTCTTTCCCCAAGAGAATTTTTCGATGTGTGCGTGAGTGTGCGAAAAAAAAAAAAATCTATGCGACTCCTTCTCTCCCAGAAACTGACGTTTTTCCCCTTAGCCAGAGGGAATAATGAAGCAGGAACGTCCTAATTCATCCTGACAACAACGAAAAGTGCCTAATTTTTGCAAGATGCCTGCTTGTGTGCGCGCGTGTGTGTGCCGACAACCCACCCCCCCACTCCCCAGAAAGATGGAACAAACAAAACACACACAAAAAAAACACACAAGAACTCTGTACAAATACCATGATTGGAAGGGAGGAAGATTGAGCAGGTGCGAAGAGAGAGAGAGAGCGATTACGATAATGACTGCTGCATGCAAGGGAGAAGGAAAGAATGTGTTTTTACCATCATCTCACCTCTCCTCCCCACCTCGCCCCCCGAGGACACGAACAAACAACCCTTGATTTTTTTTTTCTTGCCTGAGAATGAACAATGATGGCCTAAAAGGAAGAGATGCTTTTACTACTAGTACTTGGAAGAAGAAGAAGAAAGAAAGAAAAAAACAAGTCGATGACCAGAAGTGATTTCACGCACACATGATTTGACGAATTTGAGATGCACAGATGTCACCCGATCCCTATTTATGAGAAAGGTCTATTACTGCCCTATTTATCTGACTTTTTCTTCAGTTTTTTTTGTGCAGAGGGTGAAGAAGTGGAAAACTGTTTACTAGTCGTCTTCTGATTAGCTCAGGCAATAAAGAAAGAAGTGAAAAAAAGACCCTTGGTCAGATGAGTCTGGCGATTTTTTTTTACTGTTTCTTTCCTTTTCAAGGTAGAGAAGGTTCCTCTCTCTCTTTCCTCCCCCCCGCAAAAAATTCCTTTTAGCCGCGCGCACCTCTATTTCCCGTAAAGATAAGAAGGAGACTCCATTTGTTGATATCTGCCAGCCAGCACTCAGGAAAAAAACTTCCTTTTTTTATGTCCCGTGTACCAAAAACGGGATTTTTTTTTCCTTGTCCATCAGGTCACTTCTTGTGCTGAGAGAGAGAGAGAGGTTGAAAGGAGTCAAAGAGATGAAAAAAATCTTCCCTTCCACTCCACTCCAGCTTCACTATTTCCAGCATCTGCCTATGTGGGCAAATGTGGCAAAAAAAGAGAAACACACGGCGATTACAAGGGTTCGTGGTTCTTTCCAGGGTTGCCAGGTCAGCGAAATAAAAAAAGGGCCAAACAGTAAACGAGAAAATGACAGAAAACGCCCAAACCTTTCAAGATTTTAAAAAAATATTTTAGCGCTTGCAAACTTTGGACAAAATTTTTAAATAAACTTTTTTTTAATTTTTGCATCCTGGCATCACTGATCCTTTCGATCCTTCCCTGTTCTTCACGGCTGCCACGCCAAATGAGGCCATTTTTACGGCTCGCATTTATCTCTGGAAGTGGGAAGGAGACAAGCCACCACCACCACCGCAGCCACATGTTATCATGTTACTTCTTCTTCGCCGGGCGGTGAGACCACATCATAATTCGGCCATCATACACGCATATGACGTGGGGTTGGAGGGAGGGGAGGGTTAGAGTGCGAAGAAGGGGGGAGGGGGATTTGTGGTCAAAACACACCTCGTCAAAAAGAAAAAAGAAGATATGTGATACCACACATAACATGCGTGTGTGGGGAGGGGGTATGTGCATGCGTGGAACGGTTGAAATCGCTTCTACGTACGGATTTTCTTATAATTCCTACCCCCCCCCCTTCCGCCCCTCCCCTCCCCCCCCCCCGCCTTCAAGAGAAGTAGTATTACAGCTTTGGCTGTAATTTCATGGCCGCTTGACTCTAATCAAGGCAAATTACCCCTAGAGGATCGAGAGGAGGAAGGGGGGGGCTGCAACCCCACCCAACAAAGAGGACCCCAAACTTTACTCCCTCTCACACACGCATGCGCACGACTCAACCTGGAGTTTGAATGGTACCGTACCCACGCAAGTTTGGGAGGAAGGAGGATGAGAGTGGGGGGGGAATGATTTTTGTATCCTAGATGCAGAGAGGGGGCTAGCTATAGGATGGAAAGTTATCTTTTATGGAGTACATGCACTCAGTGATTTTTCTCCAATATTTTTCCTAATGCCTGAAGGAATGTCATCATGGCAATTTGTAACCCTCATCCTCGTCCCCCCTCCCCGCCCCCCCTAGAGTGTGGGTATCTCTCTTTCTCAGCATCCCGTTCTTTTTCCTAGTACCCAAAAATGAGAGTTCTCTCCCCCCCCCTGCTTCTTTCCCAAGGTTGTCATATGAAATCGGGGGCCAAGGGAGGAAGTTGCATAAACCTTTGTTTCTAATACTATGGCAGTGTGGAATTTTATTACGTGTGGTGCTAGTGCACAAGGGTTCTGCACCGACAGTCTGCCAGGGATGCCTAGCATAATACGTCTGAAAAAAAAACCTGGGCACACTCCCACCATGGTTCAGGCAGAGAGAGAGAGAGAGAGGGCGGATGAAATGGAATGAATATTCAAATGTGCTTTGTGGAGGGGGGAGAGGTTCTTCCCCCCCTCTTTTTCTTTTCTCAAGATACATTTTTGGAACCCCCAAAAATTGGTCGTTTCGGAAAAAGAAATGGCATTTAATTTAGTGGCTGGTTTTTTTGGGGTGGGTGGAGGGGATATGGAAGGAGACAAAATATCATTTGTGGTTCTTATTTTTACGACCTCACTTTATGCATACCTTCTCCTCTTCTTCCTCTTCCTGTTTGATTTATGCGTGGCTATTTTTCGTAGCTTTGATCAAGGTGATTTGGGGGTCATAAAATGCGGTTTTCTTTAAAAAAAGAAGACGGACAAAAAAATAATGTTTTTACTGTTTTAAGTGGATTGTTTTTATCATCTTTATTTTTGCACATGTCTAGGCAAAAAAATGAATGCGAAAAAAAAAGTTTTTCGTAGGAGCTACTTTTTAGCTACCCTCATTATCCAATCATCCATCGAACGCCGCCACATTTTCCTTTAAAAAAAAAGCAGTCCAGCCCTCTCTTTTAGTAGGTAGTACTTCCTTTTCCTGATCCTTGTTAAGCGCATGCAAATTTATGCCGGTGGAAACGTGATCATTTCCTCACGACCAAGACCAACTTCTTCTCTCCCTCTTTTCCTTTTCTTTTTTCGGACGATCGATAATCGTTGAAGAGTGAGTGAGCGTGGAAGCCAAGAAATAAAAAAAGGTCCCTTCCTCCCCCCCCTCCTTCGTCTTCCCGACGGGACAATTGGCCATTATGTGCTGATGTGCTTGTTTGCACTGACTAAGGGTTTAAAATTTAAGAAAAATGTGTCCTCCAAGATATGTGTCAGCAAAAAAAAAAAACATGGTATATTTTAAAAAAATCCCGGCGGGAGCTCCTTCTCCTTCCTCTCGCACCACTTATTCATGCCCACCGAAGGGGACCAAGCTAACAAGACAAAGGAAAGAAAAGGGGGGAGGGGGAGGAAATAGGAATGCAGTGAGGTGAAACCGCAGTCACGTCTCTATTAATACAAGTTTGTACATACAAAGAAGAAAAAATGACTGCTGTTATAGAAAAATTACTATCTGTTAATAACAGTTTTTTCACGTCTCACCTCTTTGTTGGGTCTTCCTAAAAAAAACCTCTTTAGTCCGCCTGTCCATCTGAGCAGAAGAGGGAAATGCAAAGCCTAATCATTCACGGGAGTTTGGAGAGGAAGGAGGAGGAGGAGGAGGAGGAGGAGGAAGAAGGAGAAAAATCCTTGGAAGATCGAGGGGACTGGAACGGGTGGCGCATGTCAATTAGCGCCCCAAGGGGGGGGGAGGAAAAGAGAAATGAGACACAGGTTTTTTGCACAGTTTGACTTTGCAAATTTTTCGTCTTCCTCCTCCTCCTCCTCATTTCCCAAACAGAGATTAGTGCTACTATGTACAGTAGACCTCTGAAAAGTACCGTTCTACCACAGTCGAGTTTGACTGCCACATTTAGTAGTCGCAAGCAGTTTAACTATTGCTAAAGCTGTCAATTAACATCTCGCACTGTACATTTGTGAGAGGAAAAAAATGTGATGTTATTATGCACTGTATGTCTGGTCGGGTGACACCGGAATTTGCCGCCTGCATGGGACTTTTTCCCACACAGTATTTCCCGCACAAATTCGCGATTCTCTCTCTCTCTCTCTCTCTCTGCATATTTTTTATTGCCTTGGTACTACACATGCTTAGGCTAAGCGGCGTCGCAATTAGGCTGTTCTGCTGGCTGCCGCAGTGTCCTGCAATTTGTTGGCATTTTCGACCTCTAAGAAAGAGGGGGGAGGGGGGGGAGACGACGGCTCTTTTATGGTCATGGAGGAAATGAAACAGAAATTGCGGCGCGGAGAGGTCAAAACTGTCAAGACGTCGGAGGTTGGGACACGCAAGCGTCGAAAATTCGGCATCAGAGTCATAGGAGAGGTTTTCGAAGCAATAGTTTAGATTTTTTAACAAAAAAATCTAGATATTTAATTATGCGAACATCTCTGACACGTCTCGTTGGGTCCTCCGGCTTCTTGTCCGCGCTTTTTCTTTCCTCTTCCGCTTATGGCAAATGTATGCAAACCGTTTTGGGGTCGAGGAAGGGAGAAGGAGCCGGAATTTTAAAACTGGCCGCTCGTAAAGAAATGGAGAGGTCAGCAAGTTGAAGGAGGAGAGAGAGGGGTGTCTGCCCCGACCTCCTCCGGGCGACTGAATGAAAATCTGATTGCCGCTCTTGACGTGAACGATGGAAAATGAGCGGGGAGGGGGAGGGGCGGGAAAGGGTTACAAAAGTGCTCGTATATTTCAATTACATACAAGACACACAAATGTTTTTCTTTCTTTTTTTTGCTCTGAAAAAAAACTGAGGAAGTTGATTTTTGATAATTCAATTTGGCCTCCGAGATTTTGGCGCAATATCTTTCTTCCGGCTTCCCCTCCTTTCCTTTTCCTGTTTCCTCCTACCCACGAAATCTTAATTGCCTGTCAATGCGGAATCATCATCGGTTTTTTTTATAAGAGGGGGAAAGAGCTCAGGGGGAGGAAGGAGAAAGATGTAACTGAGATGCCATCTCCATCCTTCACCCCGTTGACTTACGTTTTGACAGGAAGAGAAAAGGAGGAGGAGGAAAAGAAGGAGGAGGAGGAGGAGGAAGAAGTTTTTTCTTACCACTTTTACAATACGAGAAAAAAAAACCCACAGGGTGAGGCAGCGGCGGCATCTTCGAAGCGAACCCACGCTCTGTTTTGACATTTATCCTCCTCCTCTTTTCCCGTATCTTCTCGAAGTGGGAGAGGGAGAGGGACCCACCAACAGGGAGAATGTGAAAGGGGGAAGAGAGAAGAAGGAGACGTCAAAAGATATATCTTCTTCTTCTTCTTCTTCCCTCGTAGCGCAATGAACGGAGGAGGAGGAGGAGGAGGAGGAGGAGGAGGAGGAGGGGGAAAATGTCATGCGTGGAAGAAGAAGAAGAA
>JAAUYM010009131.1_pt1 | contig 10702 bp, 7 predicted proteins | sample 7278001 | NCBI WGS metagenome assembly JAAUYM01 (sample SAMN14350224, study PRJNA611818) | marine sediment metagenome | isolation source: surface marine sediment (1.8m) | place: French Polynesia: Moorea | collected 2018-08
AGGAGGAGGAGGAGGAGGAGGAGGAGGAGGAGGAGGAGGAGGAGGATTGAAATTATTTAAGCCGTTCTTAACACATGAGTTTCCTTGTAACTACTGCACTTTATTCCTAGGTATTTTTCTGCGTGAGTTTTGGGGGCTTTGGTGCACGAAATAAATGTAAGAGTGGAGTTGGTTTTAGTTTCCCGCGTACCTAAGCAAAGACGTTCCTTCGCATGAGAGATTTTGTCTTTGAAGAAGGTTCATTTTTTGCCAGGGAGGCGCGACCCTGTAAGAGACGTTTTTCATGAAGTGACTACAGTTCTGTACAGTCCTTTCTCTCCTTCCTGTGAACTGTAGCATCAGTGTTAATCGCGCTCGAGTCATGAAAATTTTTGGGTCTGACTCATCGTACCCGGTAACAAACGACCTCTCAAAGGGCCTTCGAAGAAACTTGACGACACTTAATAAGCCAAATGTCGGTGCGACAGAATAACGTTAACAATTTATTATTCACGATACGTCAAAACCTTATACAGTATTTAAGAAAAAAAAAGTGCGGTTAAAAGCCAACAGCAGCTGTCAAGTTATTCCGTATAGGCATAAAGTGACACTGTTACACTAGGCGTAGTATTTTCCATGCAACTCTGCGTAAAAGCTGCCTAGGAAATTTCGAAGAGGTTTTTTTCTTCAAAGTCTTTGGCTTTTTTCGCAATTGTTTACAGCAGGGTTCATAATTGATAATTTCATCTGTGCATCATCATTGAGAAGAAGGAGGAGGGGGAGAAAGATTAAGCCTCCCTTTCTCTTCCTCTGCAGAATTGATTTCCTTATCTCCTCTCATGGCTGATAACGAACAGGATTCTATCAAGAGAGAGAGAGAGAATGTAGGGCTCGAAACTTCGGCACAGTGCAAGCAGATAAACCCACACTCCTGCAATTCAGTCAGAAAAAGAAATCTCAGCATCAGAGTCAAGGCTGCCAAAAATCAGAGCATCATTGTGAGCTGCACGTAGGACATCTTGGACAGTGGAAGCATTTGCTACGTGAACAACTGAAGACCAGTATGGGTCAGCCGCCGGAGTTCAGCGTGGCGATGATGTTCAGCGTCCCTTCGCTGAACGAGACGTACCTCTCGGAGTGGGAGCGCGCCGACACCGCCTTCGACGACAACGCCATGAAGTGGACGGACAAGTTCCTGGACTCGGTGCTCCAGGAGGACATACTTCCTTCCAGCGTGGCAGACAAGCTGAACTTTGTGAGTGAGGATGTTGGCGGTGATGATGACGTTGACGATGATGCTGATCGTGGTGAAGATTTTGACGATGATGCTGATGATAGAGACGAAAATTATGGCGATAATGAGAATTACAGTAGTGGTCATAATGATGCTCATATTGCCGATGAAAATGACGATAATAATGCGTTCCGACACGATTCACGTTGATAAAGATGATCCTCTCCAGAGCGACATCGACGAGTTCACGGACGCCCTACTGGACGACGTGGGCGAGGTGATGACCAACAACTCGCGCATCTTCACCTGCATTGTGTTCGGCCTCCTGATGGCCGTGGCCCTGCCGGTGATCGGTGTCCTCTGGTGCTGCTTCTGCAAGAGCAGGGGGGAGAGGTCCCCCGTCAAGGACTCCGACAGGTTTGCCATAAAAATTTCTTTGTTTTCCTACGTGAACGAACTCCTGTTTGGGGCATTGTTATAAAAAAAATTACCCCGGTAAAGAATTTACGGAAACTATCTTGTCCAACTTACAGAGCGTGCAATGCTGTTTGAAAACTCCCGACAGGTACGTCATCTGCGCGCAGATCTGGACCTTCCTGGTCTTCTTCGTGCTGTCGCTGGCCACCATGGTGTGGTACGTCGGCGCCGACGCCTGGCTCGGGGTCAAGGTGCAAGGGCTGGGGGAGGCGCTGGACGCGGCCGTCTTCGACTCCTCGCTCTACATCAACAACACCATCGTGCAGGTGCGTGAGCAAAACAGGAGTCAAAAACTTTCACATTTGCCATTTTTGACAGTACCATATACTAGTAGGTACTATATCAGTTGGCAACACTGCACTAAAGCAGATTTGGGTCAAGAGTTGCACTTTTTTCCTACTACACTCCACAGATAGAGTACTTGTCAGACGAGAACTACGTCGAATTCGAGGCTGGGATCAACGAGACTATCGACATTGGCGTGGAGGCCTTCGACTTATACCTAAAGGCACGTACATATATAACAACAGAAAGATTGTCAGTATTACAGTACTACAACATAGTAGATCTCTGCTTTAGTAAACTCTATCCAATTACAAATGAAAACTCTTTCATAGTAAACTTACTATTTGTACTTTTTTCTAAGTTACCTTCGCTACAGTAAAAAAAAAAGAAACGATGCAGCAAGTATTCAGCTGCTTACGTACTAGCAAATTTACCTTATCAGAGTTCGACCATACCAGTACATGATATTTCTTTTTTAAAAATGCAGACAAACATCCTTAACGGAGCAATCGACCTGTACGGCGTGGAGGCCGTGGTGAGCGCCACCAACGAGGCCATCGTCTTCTACGACGCGGCCGACGCCTCCCTGGACGAATACGCCGAGGAGGCGACGGTGCTGGAGGAGGAGGTGGACGCGCTAGCCGGCGGAGCGGGGCAGCTGGACCAGTTGATCGCGGAGGCGGCGGCGGCCGGCTACGACGTCACTCTCATCAACGACCTAAAGGACGGCCTAACGGTGGACACCTCCTCGGCCTTGTCCGCCGCGGCCGTGCTGCCGCCGATCGACGACGCCATCCTGGGAGATGCCATCGACACCCTCGACGACCTGGAGGCAGAGCTGGAAGAGGCCATAGCGGCCATCGAGAACTTTCCGGAGACCTTCGAGACCGAGTACGCCAGCGTCCTGCAGGAGGACCTGCAGGCCGCCGGGGACGAGCTGAACGACACGACGGCGGACGTGGTGGCGGAGGTGAGGAAGCTCTCGATCGAGTACGATCCGGAGAGGGGAGAGGAGCTGGACGAAGACGTGGACAAGTGGGACGAGCTGGCCCTCATCGTCGTCCTTATCCCGGAGCTCGTCATGATCGTCGTCTTCTGCTGCTACCTCTTCGGGATCGGGTTCGGCTACTCCGGGGAGCCCGGGAGCGCCCGGCGGCGCCGCGGCGCCCGCTGCCTCAATGCCGGCACCATCGTCCTCTTCGTCGCCGCCCTGTTCGTCTGGCTCGGGTGTGCAGTGCTCTTCACCGCGGGGTCTTGGGCACAGAAGCTGGGCTGCGAGACCCTGGAGGATCCGGAGAGCTCCGAGCTGTACGAGCCGCTGGAGGCGGCCCTGAACGACGAGATCCAGCAAGAGCTGGACTCCCCGGAGTGGGAGAACGTGGTCTTCTCCGTGCCGGTCATGCTGGAGCAGTGCGAGAACGACACAGGAGTGTGGCAGGTGCTGCAGCTGTACCAGGTCTACGGGGACGACCTGGACCAGGTGCGCGACTGGAAGACCACCTACGACGTCGCCGGGACCATCGAGCAGATCAACGAGGACGTGGAGCAGCTGCTGGACGACATCGTCGACGACTACCTTGTCCTGGACGCGGAAGAGCAGGTGGCCATCGACGCATCCTACGTGCTGCTACAAGCCGCGGAGAGCGCAGTCGACGTCATCGTGGTGGACCCGGCACTTGTCTTTGACTCCAATAACTACGAGGACTTCAAGGAGGAGTACTACCAGATGGTGGAGAGCGTCGACACCTTGGATCCGACCGTGGTCGCCGTCGTCAACAGAACGGTATTTGAAAAAAAAAGAAAGAATAAAAATCAGTTTGCTTACCCTTTTTTAATTACTAATACTTGAAAGTACAGTTTTTATTACTTTTTAAAACAATGTACTAGCAGAATTTCAACTGTTAAGATAACAATAAATTTAGTGTGGTTTAGCAACAAAACAAGCAAAAATCTGTCGTGACATTTTTTAAATTTGCTGCTAGCCCTTTTTACTGCCACGTCTGTACTGTACATTTACATTACAAATACACGTTATTTGTGTGAACAAAAATGTTCATAAAAACTTGTCTCATCCCGCAGATTGAAGCTGTCGACACCGCCGAGGAGGATTTCGACGCCTCCGCCGACGCCGCCGGGAACTCGGTGGACGCCCTGGCCACCTCCCTCGTGTACGAAGGCGCGCCGCTCTCCGAGGCCGTGTCAGACGCCGACGAGGACATTGTCAATGCCACCGAGTACCTGTCCGAAACGGGCGAGGGGAGGGAGACCATCCTGCTTATCCTGAACGGGGCCATCGACCAGATGGTGGGGCTGACGGATGACTACGTTGAGTTCGCCCTCTACGAGGTGGAGCAGGACATCGGTCGCTGCCTGCCCATCTACAAGGTCTACATGGGGGTGCTCAACATGCTCTGCTACGAGCTGCTGGACCCGTTCAACTGGGCCTGGGCGGGGATGGGGCTGCTGCTGCTCCTCTCCGTGCCCATCCAGGCGCTGGCCATGTGGATGGTTAGTGTGCTGCAGCACTCGGCGGGAGATGGGTACGGGAAAAGGAAAAGAAAGAAGGGCGACCACGAGGAGGTGGCGCCAGGTGAGTGGAGCTCTTCTTCATGGGCGCGGGGAGGGTGGGGAGCCACCGGGGAGGAGGGCGAGGGGGTCATGGACAGACTCATCTTCGACTAAAAGACTGCCACTTTCCTATAAGCGAGAAAAAAATCCTTCAAATCCTTCTGATCAATATTGCAGAGAAAGTGTTCGAGTCCACAGCCGCCGTCCGCTCCTCCTCCTCCTTCGACGCCGACTCCGCCTCCTCCGTCCGCAACCCGGTCTTCGCACAAGAGCCTGCCGAGTCCGCCATCAACGCCGTCACCGCCTCCGCCGCCGCCAAGCCCTACGACCCTGCGGACTACTACCCTGGCTACGCCGGCGCAACGGCCGTCACCGCCGCCGCCGTCGTCGACAAGGCCCTGGAGAAGGACGACGAGATGAAGAAGGGGCCTTACAACCCGGCGGCCTTCGCGCCCGAGTACGGGGCCGGCTTGAAAAGCAAGGAGGACGGCAACAGCGACAGCGGCGTCTACGACCCCGCCGACTACGCTCCCGAGTACGCGCCGCCCGCGGGCTCCGCCGGCGACGGCGACGGGGCGTACAACCCGGGCGACTTCTCCGCCGAGTACGGCGGCGGCGCCTCCAAGGGGAAGGTGATGGTGGACGCCCCCGGCAGGTACGACCCCTCGGAGTATCACCCGAGCTACGCACCGAGAACCGCAGACGCCTACGAGATCCCGGACATCTACAGGGGTGGAGACAAGGAGGTCGTGATCAAAGCAAGGAACAACAGTGGCACTTGAGGCCTTGCGACTTCAGACATCAGTGCGTGTGACATAGACTTGGACCAAGAAGGCTATAACTTGAGCGTTTGTGGATCTAGTACTGCTACTAACGTACCTACTATGTATGCATACATAGTAGGTATATGCATGCATGTACAGTGTTTTGAGTGTGATATCGGCAGGTTCTGGATGAGACGAGGAGCAATTGAAGTATAAAGATCAACCGAAGCAGACTTCTTTGCCGTGGGCGTGAAGTGAGGCGAGATAAGAAGGGGGAGAAGTTTCATTTCATAAATTGGAGAGAAGAGTCTGAAGTTAGGGTGCGCCAGAGAGGCAAGTATTTTTAACGGAAATAGACCTTCGAAATAAGACTGAAGGGTAGAAAAGGCAAAAAATCTACCAGTAAACCTGAATAGTGCATCTCGATTTCTTACTTTAAATAACTATTTTTTTGCATTACATTTTTCGAAGCTTCATGCGTGTGCGCAGGAAATTGGCAACAGAATGAGTCAGGTTTTCACGTCTTGTGGCAATTTTGTCACTTCTCTCTCTTTTTCTAAAATTGCAATTGGTTCCTCCAATTTGTCCACGAGATTGCATGCATAATACTAATACGGTACTTGATATACTGGTATTATTAGTCTCTGCATCATGGCGGTGTTCTTCGAGGCAAGTCGTTATTCCTTCGTGCTTCAGGGAAATCATCGCAATGTTTTGCTACGCTCTCATTAGTTTTCATCATGGAGACGCATGTACAGTAATATTCCTTGCTCATGTTTAGTTTCTCGCTCTTTTTTTTTCAAGTGTGGCAACGGCATAGGCAAAAAAATTACTAAGAGTTGACCTGCTCACTTTCATGGATGTTCTGTACTACCTACTAGGCTTGTTTCTGGATGGAAGGGAAAAAAACGAGAGAGAGAAAGAGAGAGAATTAGAGAGAAAGGGCCATGGTGAGACCAAGCCTCTCTTTCTTCCTCCTTTCTCCTCCACTTCCTCTCCTCTTTCCCCTCTCCTCCTCTGCTTTCAATCTCCTCTTCCTCACCAACGGTGAAGTTTCACCACGAGTCTGCGTAGTGTGCGGTCTAGTAGTACAGAAGTACCATCAATCTCCCTCATCCTTCTACCTGTGCCAAATTACGTACGCAGTAAAGCGAAGCAACATCCAAGCCTGGCTTGTTGTAAAGATTATAACCAAGCAGTCGGTGGTTTTGTGAGCTACGAAGCACAAGTTGGCAGTAGTAGACTTGAGCATCGCGGTCTAAAAGAGGAAAGGACATTCCTCTTTGTTTTTTTGTGGTCAGTTAACGACATGACTGCAAGTCACTAAATGTCATACCGCAATATTATACTGATTCCTTATTGTATGCATAATGAAGCATTTTACGCGATACGTTAGATTTGGTTTCAAAACTTTTGCTTATTGGTGACTAGCTGCTACCGTTGGCAAAGAAAAGAAAAAAGGAGCTTTAGAGATACATACAGAGATATATAAAGTGCTCAAGCCTTGCCTGGATAGCATGAGCAGCAGCGACATAGGGGCATTCAGCAACACCCTTCCAGCCAACCAGACAGGAGAGACAAAAGGGGAGAGCTGGGAAGACCTCTCAAACAGAGAAATCACTGCTGGCAAAACAAAACGGCGGCAGAGAACAAATGCCGATTTTGATCACTTTAGACTAGAATATCTTCTAAACAATGTGCAAGTTGGCAATAAAAATAACTGTGTATCTTACCAAGACATAAAGCAATCTTGTGTTAAAAGGAGGTCTTTACAGCTCATTTCAAGTAGGAGATATTCCAGTCTAAAGTGAGCAAAGTCAGCATTTATTCTCTGCCGCCGCTTTGTTTTTCCAGCAGTGATTTCTTTCTTTTCAGATGCTGCCATACCCTGATTACAGCGCCCTTAGTCACTCTACTGGTTGATCTCTATGGTCAGGACTGAGACTCATGCAAAGAGATCTCTTGAATTTTTCAGGCCTTTCTCTTGGGGAAGAAAGCACACGGTTGAAATCACTCTAGGAACTTAATGCATTTTTCAGCCACCCAAACAAAGGTGACCCGACCCTCCTTCATTAAAGCACAAGAGAAGATAGAAAGAGATGCTCATCTGCTAATTTTGGGGGGCGGGCAACGCTTCTCTCTCTAGCGGAGGCAGCAGCTGAAGTGGATGGCCTCTCTGACAAAAAGTGGTGATGATCATGCCTGGGTGGCTTTGTTTGCGTTTATAATGGAGAAGTGAGGTGGAAAAAAGAAGGGTAAAGAAGGAAGAAAAAAGCTCCCAATAAACCCCTCCAAAAAAGTGATCACGTGTTACTTGGTGATAATGGAAGAAGGAGGAGGCTTCCTGTTGGGCATCGGCAATATCAGCGGACATGTGGGACCCTGGGACCAGGAGGAGGAGGAGGAGGAGCAGTCGGGTCAGTTCAACCGGACGTTTGGAGAATCCTCCTCCTCTTTCTCGCAAAGGATGGTCCTCTGGGCCAGGATCCTTTGGGACGTGCTCTTCTTCTCCATCATTCTCGTCGCCATCGTTGGCAACCTCATCGTCCTCTGGGTCATCGTCGGTAAGAGGTTTTATGTCGCAATACACAGCTTCAAAATGTTGTAAATAGGTACCTACCTAGTAGTGGCCAAAAGTAACTGCAAGCACTCCATTCCTTTAGAAACATCTTCTCTGAGAAAGAATAATCTGGAAGCAGATTCTTCACTAGTTACTCCAAAGTTTTATTTTACACTACAGTACCGTACATTTTACATAATTTATTCATTCTCCTTGGGTTTCTTGCAGAAACGTTTTGGTCACCCATTGAATGGGACCTGACATGCCCAAAACTTTGAAGCTTCTCCTCTACTCTCAAACTAAGAAAGAAAATGCAGTAAGGTACGCAGATGAAAGTAAGAACAGCAATGTTTGCAACTCATGTCTTGCAGCAAGACTGGTGTAGAACAACAAGCAAGTAAAAATTGCTCAAAAATTCTATTTTCCCCGCAAGCAAAAAGCAGTCTTTGACCATTACGTTTAGAGCACCCTGTACTAAGTGGGCCCATTTCGTACTACAGTGCATATAGACTTTTTGTTATCGTCGTGTTGGTGCTGTAGTACATAGACGAGTGGACAGAGCGAGCTTTAATTCCAGATTAATAACTATAATCTGGAGTGCCCAAAGTGTGCCCTCACCAGATTAATTAGAATGGCAATCGGCCATAAACAAGAACGGGATGTACCAGGTATTCATTGTTCTCTTTTCTCTGTATAGTAAAGATGGGCAACTACCAATATCAGCTGCTACCGTTTAGGTTAAATCACTTACAGGGGCACAACCAGGATTTTGTTTTGTCGGGGCCATCGGTTTGGTGGGAGGGGGAAGGCAACAGTCAATGGTAAGTTGGGTTTTGCCCTTTGTCCCATTTTTTGGGGCACTGTTAAGCCAGAAATTCTCTCTTTTTTTGGAGAAAATTACCCATGGTCCATGATCTTTCTCCCCGCAAATTTGCAAAAAAGCGAAAGAACCATTCCTGTCGTGCTTAAAAGCCTTTTTCCCAGCATCTTTTTCTTCGTGGAAGAAAAGTTTGCCTACAAAAACATTCTATTTTTTTTCTTCAAAAAGAAGAACTGGAATACAGGAATGTAAGGAGAAAACTCGCATCTCTACTTCACCGATTGTTGCATGCTTCCCGATCAAACAGTCTCAAAGAAAGGCTTCTATTCTAGTACTAGGTACAGGTAAAATCTAGGTACAACGATAGTGTTGTACTTCATATACCGGTAGTATACTAGTAGAAAAAAACGTTTATTTGAGCTTCGTTATTAACAATGAGATCAGCCTTGTAGAAAAGTCAACTTGACCACTAAACTAATACGAATTGTTGTTAAGTCGAAATATCGAGATTCTACTGTACTAGTATTTTTTCTCCTATCCTTTTACTCCTTCCCCACCCACCTACCTACCTAACCCCCACCCCCCTTTCTCTCTAATTCGATTTAGCTCCCCCCCCCCTCTCTCTCTCGTCCGTTGGTGGCTGATATACTACTATACGTACAAGAGATTCTGTTTGGGGAGCTTCCAACACCTGAACTTGGAGAAATCAACACCCAACACTCCCAAAGGATTGCTTTGATAGCAGAGAACCAGAACGCAATACATCCCGTCCGCCAAAAAGCTAAATTCTCCTTTAAAGATGCATGAATTTTGTCTCTCCTCTTTTTTTCTGCCGCAGCCCACCGTTTCATGCGCACCATCCCGAACGCCTTCCTGGCCAACATGTCCCTCTCCGACCTCCTCATGGCCGCCTTCAACTGCACCTTCAACTACGTCTTCATGCGCGACAACCACTGGGGCTTCGGCGCAGCCTACTGCACCGTCAACAACTTCCTGGCCATCGTCACCGTGGCGGCCAGCGTCCTCAACCTCACCACCATGTCCATCGACCGCTACCAGGCCATCGTCTGGCCCCTGAGGACCCGCAACTCCGCCTCCTGCGTCGGCGCCTCTATTGTCTTCATCTGGGTCACCAGCTGCGCCTTCGCCGCACCAACCCTAGCCTTCTCCACGGCGTGAGTCAAGTTAATACGCCAACATGTTGGTAGTGTACTACAGAACACGGATAAAGTGGATCACTTTATCCACTGTGCTTTCCCTATGGGTATATTTCTATAACTTTTCTTCAGTTGTTCCAGTTTTTCTCTGCAGACAAACAGCGCACTGCTGAGTTAAGCCACCTGGATACACTGTGCTTCTACTACAGTCAAGCCCGCCAAAGTGGAAATCGGATAAGTGAAAATCCCACCCAAGTGGGAAAATTTTGGAGAAACGGTTGGAGCAAGCACTCAATGCTTTTTGTTCGGATTAGAAAAAATTCCGGATAAGTGGGATAGCCTGCCTCTCGACCTTCCTCACTTAAGCGGGTTTGACTGTACTAAACAGCGCAGCAGTGATCACAATGATGCCATTGTGCGCGTCTGTCGAGAGAGGATTTTTTTCCCTTCCAGTCCAGCGAGACTTTTGTGCGCGAGGCTTTTTTTTTTTTGACGAGATGAAGTTGTCACGGTTGTCAAGGAACTTCCGACTTTGGTTGATGAGATCAGTCACACACTTGCCTACTAGGTTCCTGCTGTCTCCTCTCGGCTCCGCAATATCAGTGACATCATGATTACTTACCAAGTTTGTGTTTGCACTATTGCCTACTGATCCGCTCTGCTGTACCTAGTAATGTTTAACTGCCCAACCATTATTGTAGTATCACGCGCCTGTATAATGTTTTTCTTTTCTCCTCTCGTAAGCCGCGCTGCCTACCCTTCCCATGTGTTCTATCGGGGGAATAAACAGTCAGTTAGGCCTCACCCGTCTATCGAGTCAGTCATTCGGGCCACTAAGATTTGGTACCTCTGAAGGAG
>JAAUYM010077494.1_pt1 | contig 10702 bp, 13 predicted proteins | sample 7278001 | NCBI WGS metagenome assembly JAAUYM01 (sample SAMN14350224, study PRJNA611818) | marine sediment metagenome | isolation source: surface marine sediment (1.8m) | place: French Polynesia: Moorea | collected 2018-08
CGACGAGCCACACTGGGAGGCCGAAGGCCTCCCAGTGTGGCGAGTCGTAATTTGGTCTTTGGCCATTGCGAAATTTTACCCAGCAAGGCGGGTAGCTTTAGGCTAGTATTGTATATGTGCTACTTTAGGTAGCCATGTTAAATTTTATGAAGTTAATCCGTTTACTGGATCAAAAGCAAAAGCTCAAATACATCAGTGTAAACAGAAACTGCTCTCTGAAGTGACTCCATTCTGACTTCAAGGGGGTCTAGGGAACAGACACTCTGCTTTATTAAAATAAATTCGATCATGCGACATGTTATTTTAGAGCTCCGGTCACTGGGATCATAGGCAGGCGCTTGTCAACAAATGTATGTAGCATGGCAATCACAGCACAGCAACATTAATGATCTCTTTTGTTTGTTTCCCCTACATCAATCGAGGAAGCAACCTTTTTTTCAGGAAATGTCAGCATTTTTTCTCCTGTTGCTAACTTATAATCGTGCCGATAGAATCATTTGTGTGTGAAGGGCCTCCAGGTTGTTCTTCCTCTGGAAACAGGAAATGCCTTGTCCAATGCAGCCAAGCGGAATCTGTCTTCCCCTTTCCTCTTCGTACAATTTTTGCACTCAAAAGAAGTAAAGCTGATTTTTTTGTGGGCCCAGGGCCACATCTAGTTGGTGTCTCTTTTTTAGCATTATATGTTAGATTACCAGGTAATTTCTTGTCTTAAATTTACTAATTGATAATTGATCAAATGACCAAGCTGTTAGGCTGTATTCGGCCCCGAGCATTGCACTTGCTGAATACAGGTGATTGTACATACTGTTGCGAATACTAATACCTATACGTACAATAGTAATAATGGTTATTTAGGATGTGTTTAAACCTTTTTTTAATGACTTGCCTCACTCTTTTATGTCGACTTCTGTGCTTCGTGCCGTCATTTGCCATCCAAAGAGGAAAGAAGAAGATAAATACTACAATAACACCAAGGAGAAGAGAAGACCGAGAGGGAAGAAGAAGACTGGATACGCTGATTAAGTAGTACAGTACGTATAAAAGGTGGCTCCAGCTGAGGGAGGAGTGCATTCCAAACCACGATTGGAGGAGGAAGAAGAGGAGTGGCGATCATCAAAGAGACACCGAAGATGTCGCCGCTCTTGTTGATGTGTTCCGTCATGGTGACGTTGACGCTTCCGCGCGCGCACGCGCAGAACATCCGCGGCCTCAATCTTCGCTCCCGCTCTATCCCCGCCGCCTCCCTGCGCAGGTCCAGGGAGGCCGCCGTCACCTCCGAGGCACAGGAGGAGCACACGGTCAGGGTGGACGGGGCCACCATCAGCTACCGCCGGGCCGAGGCGTGGTCCGGAGCACCTAGTAGGGACGGCGGCGGCGCCCAGTCGGGCAGGAAAACCCTGTTCCTCCTTCACGGGGCCGCCTTCAATGCCGACACTTGGAACGGATTCAGGGGAAGGAGGATAGACACCATGCAGAAGTTGTCCTCCGCCGGATTCGACGTCATCGCTGTCAACCTGCCAGGTGAGGCAGAGAGAAGTGCATCCTCATCCTCCCCCTCCTTCAATTAACTCCCTCCCCCCTCCTCTCTATTCAGGCTATTCCGGTCAAGGGCGCACGACATCAGGCAGACCTTCTACCAACAGCGCCGACTTCATCGCCAACCTCGTTGGCGCCCTGGTGCCGGGAGGGAGGGTCGTCATCGTGTCTCCGTCCTTCTCGGGATCCTACGCGATACCTTTCCTCATCAAATATCCTGGTAAGACGAGGAAGGAAGAGTCTTGTGCGTTTCATAATTTTCTCCCTCTCTGATCTCCAGGGCTGGTCTGCGGTTTCGTCCCCGTGGCTCCCGGAGCGGCGGGCGGCTTTCCCGACGGGGACTACCCGGACTCTGTGCCGACCATGGCGGTGGTGGGACAGAGGGACTCTCACTCCTCGACCGACAAGATCGTCAGGGCGATCGACAACTCCCAGAAGGAGGTGAGGGCGATAGGACGACTGGATGAATTATGTAGTAAGTCAAAATCAGAAGTGAAATTTTTTTCCTCCTCTTCTTCCAGGTGATCCCTCGCGGCGGCCACCCGGCCTACTTGGACGACCCAGATCTCTGGCACAAACTGCTCTTCAATTTCATGTCCGCTGTCGACTGCAACGTTGGGTAAAAATTTCACAGTAGTACGTATTTGAGGTTTGTAACTATAGCACTTCCAAACTTTTACTACTTCCCAAGTCATGGTGCAGCGGCGGCAAATAGCGCTTCAAGATCATGCCATCGAGAGATTGTACTACTTTCCTGTATTCTAATACTTTTGTGTTACACAAGTATTGTTCTCCGTGCTAGTCTTTGAAAGTGAAATGCTTCTCCAAATTGCCGATGATCTGATGAACTTTCTTCAATCACAGCCCGATGGTGTAGGACCGCCCGCTAGGGTTGTGGATGGACGAGACCACGGGCTTGCTTGTGGACCACTCATACCTGTAGGAGGAAAGGGAGATTTTCGAGAAAACTCGATTCATGCATTGTGAGTGGCACCAAAGCTTGTGACCAGAGCTTGTCCGCACTCACCAGACCTGCTGCCCGTTGTTGATCCTCCAGAAGTTGAGCTCCACTTCCTGACCGCGAGTCAGGCGAACAGGAGTCTTCAGCGGAAAAAATATGGGGAACCAGCTGAACATGCCTGAATTTGGAGGGGAGGGGGAAATGAGTGAGCACTTGGAACACGATTTAACAGTGTAGCTATTGTAAATTCTTCCTCACCTTTGGAATGCGTGGCAGGGTTGATGCTGATGGAGACGTCCTTGAAGAGGACGCACTCGAAGTAACCTCCGAAGCCGTGCAGTTCCGAGTCCATGTCCACGTTGAAACTCACCTTGCCAAATCTGAATAAAGAGACTCTCTCTGTCCCTTCTCGCGCTAAGCTTCTTCTCTCAGTCCTCACCTGTTGTTGTCTATCTGTCCATCCGAAGGCAACGGATGCTCAAAGGTGAAGAGGGGCTTTGGGGCGGCCAGCTCGGCTCGGTTTTGGAAGTGCACGACGTAGGGGGTCTCGAAGTTGGCGTGCGGGTTCTTGTCGGTGTCGACGGAGGCGCGGACCTCATTGTACAGCTTGGATGACTGGAGAGGTCCCACCCAGGAGGTGTAGGACGTGGGGATGGAGATAGCGTCCGGTTTGAAGAGGTGCAGCGCCGAGTACAGGCACTCCGGGGACAGCTCGTTGTCCCCGAAGGAACCCAGGAGCTCCGACACCACGATGTCGGCCCTGTCCTCGTTCTTGGGGCTCCATCTGCGCATGTCGCTGGAGACCACCTTGACGCGGTCGCCCCAAGACTCCTCCCGCTGGCTCTGGAGGGTCACCACGGCGTTCGGGTTCTTCTCCACTGCGAACACCCGGACGCGCCTCTCAGCCTTCCCAGCCGCCTCCAGACTTGCACGGACGAGGGGACCTGCAGGGAGGAGGCGGGGTGCACACCTGCCTATGGCAACGTTGCATCAAACTCACCTCTCCCTGCTCCGAGCACCATGATTGTGAGCTCCTTGTCCTTGTCGTCGCCGTCCGCCGGCCGCTTCTCCAAGATGGCCAGGTAGATAGCGCGCTGATACTCCGTGTACTTGACCGGGTCCTTCTCGAACACCTCGTAGGTGCAGGACTCCAGGTTGTCCATCAGAGGCTGCAGGGGTGACTGGAGGAAGTCCTCAAAACCCTGCAAACAGAGGATTTTTAACCAAAAAAAATGAGTTTTATACTGTGCAGCAACAATAACAGTCTTCTCACCTTCGCGTATTGCTTGACTGGGTCGGTGGTGTCATACTCTTGCCACAGGTGGTTCATGTACTGCTGATAGAAGTTCAGGTTGTGGCCTCTGTTGCGACCTTCAACTATAACCTGGGTAACACGTAGAAAATATTGTAGTAGTATACTACGTACACATACAGAGTAGAGGACTTGTAACCTAACACCTGCGTACCTGAACATCCAGAGGGATGAACTTCTTGACCAGTGCCTGATGGGATCTCGACAGAACAGGATAGCCCTTCTTGTTAGTGAGGAAAAGACTGTACATAAGAAAGAGAAAGACAAATAAGACACCCGGTAGGTTCTAAAAAAAACACCAAAATTTCCTGCGTACCCGGTATTGATGATGAGCGCCCTGACGGGTTCACCCAGCCAGCGACGAAGCCTCTCCTCGGAGGGGGGTTCTAGAGCGAACGTGTCATCACGACGGCGCGACAGCCAAATGGAAGTAAAAATTCACCTTTTGCTATCTCCAGCGCCAAACCCATCTTCTTCTCGTAGTTTGCAGCGGACCTGAACGAGTCCCACCAGGCCCAGGTGTCCTTGTCCTCCTCGTCCCCCACGTCGCCCTCCCCGCTCTCGCCGTTGGGAGTGATCTTGTCCTTGTCCGCCAGCACGCACTCCTCCGCGTTGATGGGCACTCGCACCCACACCTGCTGGCCGGAACCCTTCACCAGGAAGCTGTACATCACTCTGGCCAAGTTGGAGTTGTCAAGCTTGGTCAGCTGAACCATGAGCGCGGAGAGGCCTGCGTCGAGGAGACAAGAAGTGGAGTGGAGGCATCTGGTAAGACGTTAGGACGGGGTCAATTGTTTTTTCTTCCCGCTTACCAAGGTGGGCACAGAACTGCAGCTCTCTCTTCAGAGCTTCCTCAGAGCGTCGCCTAAGATGGACAGACACACACAAAAAAAAGCTGCTCCAAAAGACCCGCCGAGAGGTCAGTGTATACCCATCCATTTGTTCACTACCTGACTTGGTGGGAAGTGGATTCGAGCAGCGCCTCCCTGGTCACGACGGCGACGAGGAGGGTGCTCCAGTCGGAGGAGTTGAGCAGGAGGTCGCTACGGCAGAAGGCGTAGTCGCGATCGGCCACCTCGCAGGGGTCGTCCAGGCCTAAAAAGGAAGGGGGGAAAAAAGGTCCGATGATTCTGTGGCACAATTGATACTATACATGTAGTAGGTCATTTCGGATCTGTCCTAACCAATTTCTTGCAGGTGCCCCTCCGAGGTGACCTCCGGGGCGGAGAACCTCGGGTGGACGATGGAGGTGACCACGAAGTCGTACCCGTTGGCGGAGGCGGTGCCGAGGACGGCTTTCTGGAAATGGAACGGACAGTTAAAAAAAAAAGGGGGCGGGAGAGGAGGGCTTTGGTTCTCCTGCTTTACCAGGTCCGGCACCACCGGGACGCAGACACCACAGGAAGCGCGGGTTCTCATGGCTTCTCTCTCCGGGTGGCCGAGCGGGCGGGAGGAGAGGGAGTTCTTGAAAGTGTCTTCTCCAGATGACGAGATGAGAGGGGACGTCGGTGACGGGCGACAACAACGTGGGCGAGGTGGGTGGCTGGGTACTTTGTTATGTTATTTGCCAGGCAGTGTTGCTCGCATTGCACAGAAGGTCGGCTAAAAAATATCGCAAAGATGGGAAGACAAAGTCGCCAAATTCGCCAAAATAAGATTTAATACAAACACAACCTTCTTCTTTTTTCGAGAAAGATTAACCATGCATAGTATAAATTACCTAACATTAAAATTCGCCAACTTCCAACAGTCGCCGCAAGCAGCGTGGAAATCGTCGAGGTTTTTTTTTGTTGCCTGATGTGGTAGTACTGTTTCCCCTCCTCTTTATGGCGGAAGAAGAGCACGATGGAAACGGTGCAACCTGTGAGTTCTATCTACTATGCAGTACATGGCATGCCATCTTTAGGCGTACGTTAATAGTAGGTACACATACAACATGTCGAAAGAACTAAGAAAAAAATGCTGGATTAAAGTTGTACAGGTGAAATAAGCAGGGGAGAGAGTTGGCAATTTTCCTCGAGCTGGTATTAAATGAGTAATCTCTATGGTTCCATCGCTCGTGCTTGAAAAGAGCGTACAAGAATTGACTTGTTTGAAGGCTTGTTGCGACATTTATTAGAACTTGACTGCCACTCCTTCATAAGCATTCGGTCTACTACTTGAATATCTTGGCACAGCCGTCGATGAAGTTGGCGAGGGTGACGTCCCTCTCGCTGATGCCGCCACAGTCGTGGGTGGACAGCGTCACCTCCACCCTGTTGTAAACGTTGAACCACTCAGGATGGTGGTCCATCTTGTCCGCTTTTAGTGCCACCCGCGTCATAAAGCCGAACGCCTCATTGAAGTCCCGGAAGGAAAACTTCTTATGTATGGCGTTCCTGCCGCCCTCCGCCATGGCCCAGCCGCCACCCGACAGCAGCGGGTCCAGCTTGGTCCTCCTGGCCTCGGAGTTCAGCTTGACGGCGACGCTCATCCTCGCTTCGTTCAACACGGTGGGGCTGAGGCGGTGTTCAGACTGTGCGCTGTGCGCTGTGGTGGGCCTGTGGCGCACCGAAGAATGAGGATATCATCTGCTTTGGATGGAGACAGCTCAGACAGGGAGAGAGCGAAACCTGACGCTTTTCAGTCTTTGCTCCCTCAAAAAACCTAGAAACCAGTTGGTGCTGCCTCCTGGTTGGTTCTAGCCTGCTCTTCTTGCATCTTCCAGCTAGACACTGTCACGGAAAAGTTGCCCGACCTTATCAGGTGGTGTGATCTTGCACACCAACCGGCGTTTCCCCTGCCTCACACAAGAAGAAACGAAAGAAACTTGTCTTTACTCTTTCGTTCCTTTTATTTCACGCTAAAAAAAAATTACATCACAGAATGCATCAAAGTCAAAAAAGTTTTCTTTAAAAAATCGTTTGCCTCATGTCATAATATCCCTTGAAAAAAAAAATGCTGGCGTCGCCTTTCCTTGTTCTTCTTCTGCTTCACCTGTGTCCCTTCTTGGTCACGGATCCTTGGCTATGACTCCAGAACCAGGACAGGTTGTAGTCGTGCACCTGCTTCATCTCGGCCCTGGAGAAGAACAGGACGGCTCCGATGGCCTTCAGCATGTGGTCGCGGGAGGCGGCGTCGGAACTCAGCATATAGCTCAGCACCACGTTCTTGAGGTACTCCAGGTTCACCCCGCCCCTGCCCCCGGTACTGCCGCCGCCTCCTCCCTTAGCTCCGGTGGTGGCCTCCGCCCCCATCCTCTTCAGCCTCCCCACCGTCTCGTTCAGAGAATCGATCTGTCGGGTGCCAAGTGTTTTCGTACTCTCTTTCAATTTATTAACTGTCTTTGACAGTCTCACCTGGTCGACGTACTTTTCCTCCTTCACGATGGCGCTCATCTGGAGTTCCCTCATGGCTGCCTCCACCTCGAACACCTGGCGTCTCAAGTTGCCGATCTCCACGTCTCTGTGGGACAGCTCCTGTACGGTGGACACGGAAAAACGTAGGTAAATTCTTGACATTTTCAAACGTCCGCCCTGACTACCTGCACGTAGTGCAGCACCATCCCTTCGTTCGGCGACGACAACTTCATCTTGTCCGTGAGACTCTCCTCCAGGTCGTGGTCTCGATGCGAGGACTTGCGACTCTTCCGACCAGATCCAGCTTTTTTTTTTTAAGAGATATAAAAAATATTGGTTCGGTATTATTGTACCACAGTGACAACTTCTTTGCGGAACGTTGTGCTCAGAAATCGGCATTGGACTGTGCTCTGAATAAAACACTCATTGTGTGTAAGACGGTGGTAGCAGCGCACTCCAGACCTTGTGCACACGCATCAAGGTACCTAAGGGAAGCTTAATGACTAGAAATTCTCGGCTCCTGGTGAGAGTGAACGTCATCTTGTTAGGCAGGTGTCGGCCTACAAGAGTGATGACAACATGAAAGCATGCACAGTATTTTTACAAGCATTGGGGTGCGCTTTCTAAAAACCGAATAGGGGTAACAAACTTAATATACCGGTGTTGGCAATCGTCGTCGCCGCGGCTCTCCTGAGCTGGAGCTCCCTCTCTCTGTCCGCCGTCGTCGGTGAGGGCGATAGAGGAGAGGCGGAGGAAGCAGCGACTGTGGCCGCCGCGGCCGCGAAGCTGTTCTCAAAGGCCAGCTCCATATTGGCCTTCAGCATGTTGACCTCGTCCTCCTTCTCCTCGATGAGAGTGAGGCACCTTTCGCGCTGCTTCTGCAGCTCCGTCTCCAGTCCCAGCACCTTGCCCCGGTACTCAGCCTCGACCGCGTCAAGTCGGTCTTTAGAAGACTGCTTCAAAGAACTGCGAAGGAGTAATTACTTAGAGTTAGTCGTTGAACAGATTGTTTAGGGGAAGATCGCTTACCTGATGGTGGATACCAATTCCCTCTCCCTCTCGGCCAACCTGACACTGACGCTCTCTTTCTCCATGAGCTGGGATCTCAGGACAGCAAGCTGGAAGGAGATCGAAAGTTGAATAATGGCCAGTCGCCTGACCTACCACGTGCACGATTTCTTACCTTGTCTTGCAGTTCTGAGATCTGCGTCCTGAGAGACAGGACAACCTCCTGATCGACCTCGGGCAGGAGGTACCTGAGACCGGCAGCCCCGCCGCCGCCACCACCAGCTGCGCCACGCGAAGGAGACGGCGAGCTTCTGGCGCTCGAGCCCATCGCCTTTTTGTAGGCCTCAAACTCGACAGACAAGTCGTCGAACTTCTTGCGCCATCCGGTGCTATCCTCAGAGAAGAGAGACTCTAGGTCCACTGCAACAAAGGTTAAACGTATAGCAAAAATTATAATAACGCTTGATTATTTTGCAATGCGTTGGACTGTTGTCCTACTTGGATTTTTTTCCTGCTTGTTTCTCTCCTTGATGGCCGCTTTCAGCCTGTAGTACCGGTCCAGCATCGCCTGAACGTCCAGGCCATGAAAGCTCTCGAAATCCTTCTCCTCCTCCTCCTCCTCCTCCTTGGCCTTCACCGTGGGAGAAATCGAAGATGACCTGGAGAGTGCAGCCTCTCTGTCGTGTCCGACCTGCTGAACCTTCTCTCGAAGCTTCTCGATCTCGGCCTGATATGTCGGGAGGTAAAACAGGTGAAAATTTTGAAGCCAAACAGTGGACAATGTCCCATAGGTACCAGGTCGTGCTGCCTGATCCTGTCGTAGGTCCCGACCGTCTCCGACAGCTCCTGCAGCCTAGCCTCCAGCGAGTGAACTCTCTGCTCCTGCTCCACCCTGGCCTCGACCGCGCGGGCCTCTGCGTCTTCCGCCCTCCTCTCCACCCGGCCCAGCTCCCTCCGGTGGGCCCTGCGGGCGTCCTCCATCTGCTTCCGCAGCGACTCCATCTCCACCAGCTGCATGTCCCTCAGCTGCTTGGACAACTTCTCCACCTCCTCAGATTTGAATCGGAGTTTCCCTTCCAGCACCTTGACACGCCGGTCCTGCTCCTTGTTGCGATTTTCCCCGGACTCGAGCTGGAAAAAAAATATGTAAAATCCATGTTGTCTCCAAAAAGAAAATTAAGTGTGTCACCTGTCTGAATCTTTCCTCCGCTTCATGCCTGCTGTTCTCCGCCTTCTCCTTGGCCCTCCTCTCCTCGCTCAGCAGCTTCTGCAGTTCCCTGAGCATGACGGCGTGGTCGCTGGTGGCCTTCTCATGCTCGTGACGCTCAATGATCAGCTTGGACTTGGCCTCCTCCAGATCCTGTTTGGACTTGGCCCGTAGCTGGGTCAGCTCCTTTTGCAGGTCCTCCGCCAGTTGCTCCTTCTCTTTCTTTGCCTGTAGTACAGGGGAAGAAGAAGTGTAAGTAGATGCCAAGCCACCACTTGCTAGATAGCCATGAATTCCTAACGAGAGGAATTCTGTTCACACCTGTAGAATTTTCTTCCTGTCTTCCTGAAATGACACCTCCAGCCTTGACTTCTCGGCGGTGAGGGTGGCGATGGAGGCCGTCAGAGTCCGTACTTTGGCCTCGGAAGAGCCCCTCTTTCCTCCTCCCCCTCCTCCTCCTCCTCCTCCGGCGTCACTTCCGCTGGCCGTCGAACTGGCGTCGTCATTGGCAGAATTCGCCTCAACTGCAACAGTTTTCCCATATATAAGTACATGTCCCCCAAAAATGAGAATGTTTGATTGCGACAGTAACTACCTTTGTCCGTCGTGGCTCCTTCTCCTTCTCTCTCGGCCTCTCTCTTGTCGTCGTCCTCTTCCCCCTTCCCTGATATTGCTCTGAGCGTCTCCTCCAGCGCCTCCTTCTCCTTGGCCAGCCCCTTGTATGCCCTGACCACGTCCCTCAGCCGACGCTCGTACTTCCCGATCGACTCTCGCTGCGACTCGATGGTCTGCAGGAGCTCCCTGCGGGTCTGAGAGGCCTCCTCGGAGGACATCGCGGAAGAAGGGGGGACGGGGAGGGATGATCGAGCACTCTGTTCCTACGTGAGGACACGACGGACCATGTTTAAGTCTTGCTAGTGTCGTCGTTGACGTCGTCGCTGATGTCAGTCAGATTGTCAGGTGTTTTCTCTCTTTTTGCCGCTGCCGCTGCTTCCTTCCTTTCTTGTTCCTCCTTTCCATGATGTCGAGTTGTCTGCTTCGACGCCGCAACTTTCCCAGCCAAGTTTTCAAACCTATAGGTCTCCGTAGAGTTGTGCATGTTAGAGATCTTTTCTGTTGGGTCCAGAAACAGCTGCTTGTTGACGAGGCCAGCGTAACAGGTTTCCAGGAAGCCAGTCAAGCTTCACGTTCCCTCCCTCCCTCTGCAAATCAAGCACTTGTCAGTCACCTGAAGCAGTACGTGGTATCGCTACCCGCGGGGAGTAACCAACCGTTCGGTACGACCGTTCATGATCAACTGCTGTATTTTCAAATATCAGGGAGGTACGCTACGTAGTACA
>JAAUYM010059322.1_pt1 | contig 10699 bp, 10 predicted proteins | sample 7278001 | NCBI WGS metagenome assembly JAAUYM01 (sample SAMN14350224, study PRJNA611818) | marine sediment metagenome | isolation source: surface marine sediment (1.8m) | place: French Polynesia: Moorea | collected 2018-08
CACCCAAGTATCCTGAGCCCAAGTATCCTCCTGAGCCCAAGTACCCCCCTCCACCCAAGTATCCTGAGCCCAAGTATCCTCCTGAGCCCAAGTATCCTCCAGAGCCCAAGTACCCACCTCCACCGAAGTACCCTGAGCCCAAGTATCCACCTGCTCCCAAATACCCTCCTCAGAAGAAGTACAAGCTTGTCGCTGTTCCTATTTATGCTCAGTAAGGACGAAAGAAAGTTACGGGCTTTTATTTATTTTGTCAGAACCAGCCTTAAACAGGAAGTCTGCGACAATAAATTCCTTCTGCTGTGCAAACCAAATGATTTGAAGGAACAGATCAGAGAAATACAAACCACCGGCCTACTTCTTCCCAAACGACGTTGCGTTTTACGTTCTACCCTCTTTTTGGTTCCTAATAGGTTTCTTTTCTTTTTTTTTTTTTTTACCCGGAATCGTTGCTGAGCACGGTAGGTGAACGCGTTCTGTATGCAGCACATATTATCTACGCGCGTACCAGTAAAGGAGGAAGTGTGCAGTAAATTAAACCCTCTTTGCAGCAAGTGTAATGTGTACGGTACCATACTGTAATTCAACATTATTTATGTTTTTCGGGGAAAATGCAGGTTGTGTTTTAAAACTGCTAAAGCACTCTTCAAACCTTCTAGTTACGTAGGCTTCTTCTTCCTCTTCCTCTCCGCCACAACACGCAATAATAATCTAGTTGCCCACACCGGATGTGCCTCACATTTCCCTCCCCTCTTCCCCTCCCCTCTCCCCCCTCCCCGCGATATGCATTGCTTATGTGTACTTAGGAACGTGCCATTTTTCGCCTTAAGCAGAACTTGTGGCCTATCGTGACATTCTTCCCGCTTCCTGTCTTGTTTCCTGTCGACTTTGAAGGATGACGTTAGTGCCCGTACGCATGGCTAAGACGCAATTTTGTCCTAGACTCCTATAGTGGTTTGTACGATCAAGCATCCCACCTAGATACAGTACCAAATGGCAAGGGAGAGAGGGGGGTTTCCCAATGTAGACTGTAACGCAGTATTTGCCTTCAGGTTTTCATAATCAGCCTGGAAATTCCCTCCCGTCCCCTCCCCCTTTCCTTCCCGGATGCTGCACTTGCTCGCCGTCCCGCGCTGTACGTACAGTAGTACAGTACCTCATACTCTTGTCTCAGCAGGGTTTCCCCCCCCCCTACCCCCCCCTGTTGCTTAGCGGTCCCGTTCTCACTTCTCTACAAGGTTTCTTTCCTTTGAAGTCTCTCCATTTCAAGGCAATTAGTGGTGGTGGTACTCATACACTAGTATAGGCCACCTCATGGTGACAAACATTTTTTTTTTGCAATATCTTTGGAATCTACTCTTCTTCTCTTTCTGACGGCCTACACTCACTCACGCACGCAGGCACGCATGCAGTGGGATTTAAGGTCTCTTTTGAAGAGGATTTCGTCTGCAGGCAAGCCGTTCCGCTTTGCTGCCACTTCACAAAAGGTCGACTGGTTTGGTTGGAATCGAGCTCTGATCTGATCTGGTGTGGTGTGGCGGTTGTGGCCGTGGGGCGCTGCCTCCACTCTGACACCGACAAAGAAGCTGCTGCTGCTACATACTAGGCTGGCAACGTGATATAAAAAAAAAGAAATTTGGATAAACACTGTGTTGCTAGCGCGAAGACACATATTTATGTACTACCTATACATGGTAGTACATGTGTAGCACCTATGTACTAATAAGAAAGGTGTGGTACCCTGTTTCAAACCGGAGACCCCTTTTTTCCCCCCATCTTCTCATTCGTATCAACAGTGCCGTTGTCGTCTAATGGTTGGGCCATTGCCATGAAGAAGCCTTGCAACGCGTCGCGCCTCATCCTCTCGCTGGCCGTCATCGGCGTCAGCCTGGTCCCGCCTTCCTCGGCCATCACGGCCATCGAGGAGAGGCTGCGGCGGCGGCGGCTCTGGACCAGCCCGGAGGAATGTGGAGACTCACAATACAAAGGTGAGCTAGAGTAAAACAAGCTCCTTTCCTGCAGACTAATTGGGGACGTGTACTTTTTGGGCCACTTGCTTGTAGTTTGTAACAAATGCTCTTTTGGGTCAAATTCTAGTCAAGTTACTGTACATTAACAGAGATTACTACCTCTACTACACAACATGTCCATAAAAAAAACTGAACATATCATTTTAGAACCCTGGCCCTTACAAATAAAGTATTTGCAATATCGCAAGTAATTAACTATTTAAAGTGCATGATAAATTTCAAATTACTTTATGTTTGATGGGGAAAGGAAAGAAGTATTCGTTTTTTTAATGGACACGAATCGTAAGCACAGTAAGTTTTGGCAAATTAATAACAGCATTCTCTATAATGCAGTGCGCATAATGGGTACCCAACCAATACGTATAGGACTAGAGCCACACCAATGGCTACACCACTATAGTGGTAATTAGTGATGGGGTCAAACTTTGGGTTGCTGTAAGGGTTCTTTTTTCACTATTTTAACACCTGCTCTGGCATTAGGAGAACCCATCACTAAATGCATGCTAGCAATTGGTTGGGTAGCAACAATCGCTGACCTTTGGACGACTATAACTTACTACGTGTACTGTTCCAAAGGCACCTGGTTGGTGCGCCTACAGTATCGCGGTTCCTCCCCGCTCTGCTACGGGGCCCTGCTCAGCCCCACCGCCGTCCTGACCACCGAGGAGTGCATGCGAAGACTCCTGCTGGCGGAGGCGGAGCGGCCCGGGAGGCCAATCCTGGCCGCCCTATCCGGCGGCGAGCTCAAGACCCTGTCCGCCCCTCCCGCGACCCCTCTTCCTCCTTCCTTCGTCCAGCTCCTGTCCCTGGTCGAGCCGATCGACTTCTCCGTCTCCCGCGTCCGACCCGTCTGTCTCCTTCCGCCACCGCCGCCGCCGCAGCCACGGGAGGGAACCTTCCTGAGGTCGCTGGGAGCAGAAAGACGTTGCGAGTCGAGTCGGCCCGGGACCGTCTGCGTCTTCCCCGGCTGGCTGGACGAGTGCGACCACCGGGGCACCTCGGGGTTCCCGCTGGCGCAGGGGAGCGACCCCTACTACTACGCCAGCCGGGAGGGGAGCAGGTACTACCTGAGGGGGCTGAGCCTGGAGCCGCCCCGGGGTGGGTGCAGCAGTGGGAGGCGGGGGACCTGGCGGTTCCTGGACCTGGCCTCGCCGGAGGCGTCGGCCGCGATCGCCAGGGCGGTGGCAGCGGCAGAGAGGCCCAGGAGACCCAGGCAGCATGATCAGGCGGAACAGGAGGGGGAGGAAGCAAGAGGGGACAGCGAAGAAGAAGAAGAAGAGGAGGAAAATGAAGAAGAAGAAAAGACTGAACTCGACTCTCAAGAGGACAAATCCGAAGGGGGAGGGGGCATCAGGTTTCCAAACTATGAAGACTCCACCAGCACCTCACCAGCGACGCGGGCTGCAACCTCGACAGCGACGGCGACGACGACAACGACGACCACTTCAACGACATCGATCCAAGTTTTTGGGAAGGATGAGACTAGAATCGACCCCATTGGAAACGGATTTTGCAACCAGGGGAGAATTTCATAAAACCTAAAATTGTACGTACGTACATAGATTTGTAGCAATGAGTGCGTAAAGTTTGTAGGTTCATAGATGAGGGGATGCCATGTCAGAGAGATGAAATATGTAGCCCAAAGCTCAAAGTAGTAGACAAACGTATATCATGAAAAGGTGGCTATTTTTGGCTGCGTCACAATTTCTGGTAGGCATATTAGGCTACCTTGAGTTGGCATTTGGGATATATACCGTATATTGATATCTCACATGTTGCAACCATAATCTACAAAGCTACAATTTTACGAGTTCTTTTCACGCTACAACTCGTAGCTACAAATCCACGAAAAGCAGGTTTTATTAAATTTGACCCCCTTACCCCATCCCACCCCGCTCCAAGATTGGGTGCTTCTGTCACGATGGATTCGAGTTGGATTCGACCGGAGAGCGATGTGTTGAAGTCCAGGAGACAGTCGAGTCGGGTAAGAAGTCTGTGCTAAACACTTTTTGAGCATCCTCCTCCACTTTCTTTGGCATAAGTACAGAATTATCTCTGATAGATGAAAAGGTTTTATCACCGTCAGAAATGCATCCCTTAATCTCCAAAGGCTGGGTATGGCTCTTTAATTAAAAGCTCGTGCACTAATTACGTAAGATTACCCGCCAAACTTTTTCTAACATAAATTATGAGAACTCGTTGCAGTTGGAGAATCTTCACACATTAATACCTACTTGCACAAGCTTTTAAAGCATACACAAGTTGAGCGCTCAACTTTTAATATGCAGGATATTTTATTCCATTTCCTTAAAGGCCCTTCTGGGGGGTGCCCGACCGCCGACGGTGCGGCCTGCCGGTTTCCCTACCAAAGCAGGAGCGGCGAGCTGAAGTACCTGTGCACCAGGGATCCGGCGGAGGGCATCGACGGAGGACCGGACTCGTTCGAGTCCTACTGCCCAACAAGGCTGCATGCAGAAAGTGGCAGGGTGAGGCCGAAAATAATACTATACCCTAAGTACTACCACTTTTTTTTACTATCTATGTACATACTGTACCATAGTACCAAACATGTTGACAGCCACATTCTCACCCCCTCCACCCTTCACAGCCTCTCGAGTGGGGCCACTGCTGTTCCGCCTGCGGTCCCGTGTCCTGCCCACTGACGTCCTACCACACCCACAGTCAGCTCCACCAGGAGCTGCTCTCGCTGGCGGAGCGCCACCCGAGGCACGCCCGGCTCTTCATGGTGGGCTCCTCCAGCCTCGGCCACCCGCTCGTCGGGATCCGCCTGTCCAGAGATCTGTCCAGACTGGAGGGCCCCCCGCGGGCGGGCCCGCTGCGCACCCGACCGAGGGTCAAGCTGATCGGCAACATGCACGGGAACGAGCCCGTGGGCCGGGAGCTCCTGCTCTACTTCGCCAGGTACCTCCTGGAGTCGGACGCGCGCCGCTCCGACCCGAGGGCGAGCGCCATGCTCGACAACGTCGACCTCCACATCCTGCCCACCATGAACCCGGACGGGTTCGCCCGCGGGGAGGAGGGCAAGTGCAGCGGCGGGTCCTACCGGGCCGGCAGGCTCAACGAGGGGCGCAGGGACCTCAACAGGGACTTCCCCGACTTCTACGAGTGGACGCTGCTAAGGGAGGAGCCGAACTACACGGAGAAGGACCTCTACGACAGGCGGCAGACCGAGACGAAGCACCTGATGAACTGGATCCTCCGGGGGAACTTCGTGCTCTCCGCCAACTTCCACGACGGCGCCGTCCTCGTCAACTACCCGTGGGACAACTACCACGACCGGGAGAGGGGCTCCGGCGTCTTCCGCACCCCCGATCACGAGGAGTTCTACATGTTGGCGACCGGCTACTCCCTGTCGCACGCCACCATGCCCAACACGTCGGCGGCCTGCGAACAGTGGGGCCACTTCCAGGACGGGGTCACCAACGGCGCCGACTGGTACCCGGTCTTCGGAGGGATGCAGGACTTCAACTACCTCTTCGCCGGGACGATGGAGGTGACGGTGGAGATCTCCTGCTGCAAGTTCCCGCACTCGCGCCGCCTCCTCCGGGAGTGGGAATACAACAAGGACAGTCTGTTCAACTTCGTGGAGCAGGCGCAGAAGGGCATCATGGGGGAGGTGAGAGAGGAGGCGGGGAACCGACCGGTGCCTGGAGCCAGGATCAGGGTGAGGAGGGTGGGGCGCCACCAGAGTCCCTCGGAGCGAGACTGGAGGGACTCCTCGGTGACCACGGACGAGTCGGGCGTCTTCTGGAGGATCCTGGTGCCGGGAGTCTACGACGTCCAGGCCTTCGTGACAAAGGCGGATCCCCAGACGAAGGAGAGGAAGACGACGTCCACCTCCGAAGTCCGGAGGGTGGTGGTGCAAGACGAAAAGAGGCACAGGATCGTGAACTTCACCCTGAAGAAGTACAGGAACAAGGATGATGACGGAGACGACGCAGATCCTGCAACAGTGCGGTCGCCCCCGGCCCCGCCCTCGCCTCGGCCTGCCACTCCGCCGACATCGGAGGAGGATGCTGTCGACTCGTCTCAGATAGTCCAGACGGCACAGCCGGCAAGGCTAAGATCATCCAAGACACTCTCTCCATCTGACCAACGCCTGGTGTTTCAGTGATTCATTACACACAACGTACCCAACCTTGCCGTCATTGCTTCTCCTCGCCTCCACATCTCTAAGGGATTTGGTTTGCATTACCCAATCATCTTTAAGCCACCTGTGGTTTCTGCCCCCAACTGAGCCCTTTAAGACGTACAGCAAATTCTTTACACTATTACAAAATTAAAATATTCGAGCCCAAGGCCACCAACTCTTTCGATGACTGGGTGCTTCAGTGTAGGGAAAAAATGTGTCGTTTTGCTAATGTGACTTGCTAATGTGTCGATAGAACAATGACCCTAATTATACAATCAGAACACCACTTCGAAGCGACTGTCTATTTTTAGGGGAAGAAAATGTTCTGCTTGAAAGATTGAGAGGTTGCTTTTTTCTATTTTTGAAAGTTGCGCGTCAGCGGGAGCGTCAAATTGTAAACAAAGCACGTGTGCGTCATCCTTGGCGTGGAAGAGGAACTCTCCCGTGCGGCATTCTTGACGGCTGGAGACAAAAAAACATCAGAATTCATTCTTGACGGCTTGAGACAAAAAAAGGCATCCGAATTAGATTTGTTTCGTTTTTGCTGGTCATGGCGGAGGAGGGAGGAGACCTGAACTTCCACGACGAGGTCGAGTTGGAGGACTTTGAGTGGGACCCGGAGGAGTCGGCCTGGACGTACCCGTGCCCGTGCGGGGATCGATTCGTCATCACCCAAGACGAGCTGGAGTTCGGGGAGGAGGTGGCCACCTGCCCAAGCTGCTCACTCATCGTCAGGGTCATCTACGATGCCGACAACCTGCCGGAACCTCCGGAGGAAGAGGAGGTCAAGATCAAGGAGAGCAGGAAAGAAGTCGTCAAGGCCTGACACATTGTGATTAGAGAGACATATATATATTTAGGCGTGTGTGATAGAGCAGGAAGAGAGGTGAAGGATTTGAAGCAAAAAAATGGCAAAGACTGGGCAGAAGAGGAAGCGCGCCGAGAAGGCCAAGACCCAGCTGAAGACTTCCATGAAGGCAGCGGGGAAGGCTGACAAGAAGAAGAAGGTGAAGGGCCAGAGCGGAATCAAGCTGCCAAAGGGGCTGAATGAGGTGAAGCCCGAGGTGAAGACCAAGGCCATCGTGGTCTCCAGCAGGGCAGCCCCTGTCGACAGGGAGGAGGTGGCCAAGACCGGGAAGAGATACAGACCCCTGAAGGTCGAGAGACATGAAAGGAAGTTATTATAGTTTAGTGATGTGATCTGTACCCAAGTTCTTTCTTATATAGGATGTCTTGTCCAAGCTGAGGCACCACAGTCACTTCAACCGGACAGGAGCCCTGAATGCTCTGAAGGAGATCTTGGTGGATTGTCCCAGCACAATTGAGGGGCATAGGTTTGACATCTTAAGGTGAGCAACTCCACCTGTGCAAAAATTTATCGTACTTTTGAAAAAAAAAATAATACGTTTATAAATTAGGAGGTTACTACCCCTGGCGATGGATACAGAAGGCCAAGTCAGGACCATTTTCCTTGACGTCTTCAAAACTATACTTCCTTTGGTAAGACTGCAACGTGTGGAGTGTGACCGCTCTAACTGGCCTGTATCACTTCTTTTCCTCAGTTTACCCACTCTCAGCTGTGCTCCCATTCCGAACTGATCGGTGCTCACATCAGCAGCGCCTTGGCCCATGTAGCACCCGATGTCCAACGGGACGCCCTCAAGGCCGTGGACATCCTCTTGCAATGTGCCCCAGAGGTGGTCGGAAGGTGCCACCAGACCATCCTGCCTAACTGTATGTCCCAGCTGTCAGAATCGGCCTTTTCCTCCTCTTCTTCTGCGAAGACCAGACTGAGCACTGGTGTCGAGAACAAGGCCGGAGCTGTCCAAGGCCACCTGGACGTGTTGAAGAGGATCAAGACCATCTTGAAGCAGCTGGTGCCAATTGCCATGGAAAAAAATGGACTAGACACCTTCCAGACGGTGGCCCTGAACAATGCCGAATGGGCCACCAAAAATGGCAGACCTGGCCTCCTAAAGGACCGGGGCAAGAGAGGCATCGTTGTTGGCAGCGGTCTTTCCCTGTTGGACATCGCCAATGGGTGGTCTTTCTCTGCTGTGCACATGCAACCTGATGATAATGTCGTCAAGTCTGCAAATGAGCAGGCCAGCTTCGTCCACCAGGTGTCTGGTCGCCTGGTGCCACTCCTCATGGACTGTTGGAGGGAGGTCATCCCAGACAATATGGCCAAGGGGAAGAAGAAGAAAGGGTCGCAGGTTGCCTTAGAGAGGGAGGGCATGGAGACCATGTTGGAGGTCATGGAGATCACACTGGCTCTGTTGGATGTGCAAGAGGAAAAGGTGGGTACTTCTGTTTGTGCATATTACAAATTCTGTTCTGTACAAAGACCACCCTATGTGCCTGTTTTCAGAGCTGGTATTTCGCCTCCACTGCGAAAGCTAATGAATTTGCAGACTTGGCTCTTCATACACTGAATTCAATTTCATCCCTTGGAGAAGGTCCAAATGGGCTTTTCCAGCAGCTGAGGCTAAGAATTATTGCCACCTGTCTCAAACTGTTATCCGATGGGGATCTAGCCCTGAAGCTTATTATGGAACTGAAAGGTATGCAGGCCGTGCTTGGTAGGTACTTTAAATATAATGTTATACACCCTCAAAATATAGGTTATGACATTTCAGACCAAAGAATGTTGCCTAGGACACCAGAGGGAAGGTCCCTGCTGTTGGAGGTCCTGCAACTCCTCTTCGACGGCTACGTCAGGACGGGCGACTGCGCCTCCCTCAAGTTGGAGGATCCCTTCCTCGCACTGGTGAACAGACTCTATTGCAGCAGGGCCGAAGGAAATGGAACTGAGGAAGGCGAGGCCGTCTCCAATCTCATGCTGGACATATTTCGTCACAGAGATCTCGCCACAGTAAGGTAAAATTCTCGCAGAATGTCACGACACATAAGACAGGCAGGACACATCGTCATGGAGTGTCTCCTTAGGTCTTGGGTGGAAAGTGTGCCCGCCAAGATGGCTTCTGGCCAGGCCGGCGATTCCCACCTGGAGGCCGTGCGCCACGCGGCAAGGACAGCCGATCATGAGGCCGTGTCTGTTCTGGAGGAGGGATTCCAGGCAGCAAAAAGTAAATACTAAATACCTTATCTCAACAAACAAAAACTTAACATTAGTACTGTACAGTACTGTACATGTACAGTATATTAGTACTCAAGAATGATTATATTTACTTTTTCCTTTGCCAGACACTTTCTTCTCTGTCAGTGTGGATGCCAACTACGTGACAAAGTCGTTGCGAGTCCTGTCCACCTTCTGCGCACAGACCAAGAGCAGGAGGGGCGGCGAGTGCCTCAGAGAGGTCTTCCACAAGTACAAGAGCGAGTTGGGCTTCCCAGATAAGCAATATGTAGAAAAATGTGCACTCATTGCAAACGGCCTTTGAAGGAAGCCCTGCCATATTAGTCTACAGGGTATATAGTACGTAATACTGTACCACGTGTACTTTGAAAAGAAAACTCGTCCATGGTGCCATTTGCAAGTACATAAACTGAGATTTCTAGAATGAATGATGGGGACTTGTCCAGATAGCAAATACACAGAGATAATTGAAAACTTTCTGACTATGACTGGTACTATAAGCTATGAGTGCGTGCAGGTGTGAGAAAGAAAGAAAGAAGAAACCCTCCTTCCTCTCTTCCCCCTCCTCCCTTTTCGTTTTCCCCCTCCTCCTTCCTTCCCTCTGCAGCATGTACTACTGGAGGGAGGAAGGAGCCTTAGTAGCCCTCAGGTAGGCAGGAAGGCGAGATCTCCCGGTCCCGGCCACCACTCTCCTCTCTCTGTCTCAGTCCTTTCTTACTCGCTCTCCCCCCCCCCCTTCTTTTTTCCCTGATTCTCTTTCTCGTTCACCCAGTGCACCAGTTTATGCCAGCGAGCAGCGCGGGGGAGGGGACCTGTGACTGACGTGAGTGAGTGCGGTGCCAATAGTCAACAGGCGCATCATTTCGCGATCAAGGAGGATGTCCACCGAGTCCCAGAAGACCCTGGAGCACAGGCCAAGAGCACCTCTCTGTCTGATCCAGGACAATTCGCAGCGGTGACAGTAGAGAAAGAGAGAGAGACCTTTTTCCTGAGAACCCGTTTCGTACGTCTGCTGACTGCGACAGAAGGACATTGGGAGCCCTGTGAGAGATTTCAAGACTTTCCCGCACGATGGTCACCAGGAAAGGGAAGGCTCGCTGCAAAATCAGGCTCAAGGTAACGAAGAAAAAAACCCTTTTTGGCCGCTCCTATTACTATACAAGATAGACACAAGTCTCTTGAAAGTCCGCTCCTTCCCCCCTCCCCCTTGTTCAGGTGTACTACGTACTTTCTACTTAGTACGTGAAACGCTGGCAGGCATTTTTTTTTTGGCAGGGGGAAGAGAAGATAGAAGGGGAATAGGTCTTTCAGCGAAAGTGAAGAACCGCAATTCTATCCTCGACTGGGGTTCGGGGGGGGGGGGGGGGGGGGGGGGGGGGGGGGGGGGGGGGGGGGGGGGGGGGGGGGGGGGGGGGGGGG
>JAAUYM010077905.1_pt1 | contig 10699 bp, 13 predicted proteins | sample 7278001 | NCBI WGS metagenome assembly JAAUYM01 (sample SAMN14350224, study PRJNA611818) | marine sediment metagenome | isolation source: surface marine sediment (1.8m) | place: French Polynesia: Moorea | collected 2018-08
ACCGCCGCCCCCCCCCCTCCCCCACTTTACTTTGGTAGCAGTCTGAGGAACTATTTAATTTTTACGCCGAATAATTCATGAACGTAGTAGTATGTACAATTAGCTAAGTGCAACAGCCAAAAAAAATCCCAAGGTCAAGGCAGCAAACAACATCAAGAACTGAGAAGGTACAATTTGCATACAACATTTCATTTTACTATATTTTTGTGATTACCTTTTACGTGAAATGTAATTCTCCACCTCGCTATGCATTTTTCTTTTTCTTCCCCCCCTTTTGCGTGACATTTTCTCAGAAAAAAAACCATTCTGGTTCCCATCAGGGCCTCCATTGGCGACACCGTCTGATTTCTTTTTTCCTGTCCAGTTCTGGCTCAAGGGCGGACAAAATGACTGTCTTTTCCCGTACCATAAATTTCTGAACCGAAAGTGTCTCCTACCTTTCACCTTCTTCTTCTCGCCCTCCTCCGACCTGTCGATGGGAGGAGGCATGAGAAGCGGCACCCCCGACTTGTTTTTCTTCTTCTTCTTTCCCAGCGACGGTGCCATTGGTGCCCGCAAATATCTCTGCAAAAAGGAGGAGGAGGAAATATGGGGATGCAAAAATGGATGGGCACAGGTTGACCAGGTTTGCTACATTTTGACACCTTTTTGGGGGGGCTAGTTTTGGATCTTGGAGCCTGCAAACACATTAATACACTATTAATGCACTAACAGAGGACTTTTTCAAAAATTGCTAATGTTTGTTGTTGTGTATTTACCTTGCTTGTTTACTTTTGGGTCTTCGTTGGGCTATTTTTTTAGGGTTGGAGTTGGGTAAGCTATTTCAGCTCTCTAAGATCTGGCAGGCACTTAGTACTGGTCTCTTTTCCTCTCTTTGCTTTCCACCTTAAATCAGAGAGAGAGAGAGCGAGCGACGCTTTCAATGCGTCAACAAGGGAAGGAGGAGGGGGAGAAACCAGAAGGAAGACTCAGAAGGAAGACCAAGATGTTTGTTTGTTTGGTGGCAGTGAGAAAGAAAGAGAACAGGTCAAGGAAAAGAATCCAAACACCTTTGTGTTTTTTTTATTTTGCGGGAGGCAGGAAAAAAGTTTTCTAATTTAAAAAAAGATCAAAAGAAGGCGCTGTGAGAGAAGACTTCAGAGTTAGGGGGGGAGAAAGGGGCGGACGAGGAGGACAGTTCCAACTATGGTAATGACATTACCATAGCTGCGCAGGGAACTGGCTAATACAAGGTAAACAAGGGGGGGGAGGAGGAGACAGGGTGGCTTAACTAAGGTGGTTTGCCACGTACCGTAAGTAACAAGCGCGCTAAGGCAGGAGACCTGGTAATTGACGAGTTTGTCCTACTTACATATCCTTCTGCCCGTCTGCGAGGAAAAGGCTGTTGGCGTTACCGGGGATTCTCCTCAAGTGAAAAGAAAAAGAAAAAGAAAGGCCCTCTTGCTTGGCCCTTGGCCTCTCTCTCTCTCTCTCTCTCTTCCTCTCTTTCTCTCTCTCTCTAGGGGGCGGGGAGAAAGAAGAGGAAGTAGAAAGCCATTGGTAAAGTAGAGAAAGAAGAAATAGTAAGGTTGTGCGATATCTAAAATTTCTTGCCGAGTCGATACACGAGTCGATGCGCCAAAAGTATTGCGATACACGAGTCGATACATGATACACCAATGCAAATAAAGCACAAGGTAACCAGACCAATATTGCTGAGGTTGGTTGGCATCTGATCGTGGTCAATTGAAATTGATATGGATCAGACACCAACCATACCTCAGCGATATTGGTCGGGCAATGGTTTGGTGTGGTGGTGGTGGGGAAGGTGGGGAGAATAAAAAAAGGGGAAATACTGTTTTTTTTTCCACGTTTTGTGATGCACGATACGATATTCAACTTGCCGAGTCTATGCACGATACAGGCCCGACTCGTGTATCGCGATACACGAGTCGAGTACCGCACAGCCTTAGGAAATAGAGATCTTTGAAGGAAAGCGAGGCGGCAGTGGCACGAGACGGCGACTGCGGCGCTGGACTGACGGGATGAATGAATGATGAAATGGTCTCTCTCTGCAGTGCTGAATCTAGATTGTAATGGTGATAATGCACGACACCCGAGAAGGGAAAGGTGAGGCGGGAAGGGAAGGGAAAAATATAAACAACTTCTTCAAGTCGAGACAAGTTTAAATCGTTGTTGAGTCTTTTTTTTCTTTCCTTTTGTCTGCCACTATCCCAGTGGGTGGGTGCGCTACATGGAGAAGCTTTTTACGACCTCCCAGATGCGTCACGCTGAATGCACCATGACTGTATCCTAGTACAGTGCACGTAGTACAGACACACGAAAAAAAAAACCAGAAGAAAAACATTGCTGATAATGCTTTTATTGATAATCGAGGGGGAAAAAAACCAGAAAATAAAACAGCTACAGAAGAAGTTGTAGATTCCAGATTTTTAGGATTGAGCATTTAGAACACAACTTCATAGGATGTTGGATGCTACTCGTAGAAATTCCAAATTAATGAGCAGGGGAAAAAGTGAGAGTAGTAGGGGAAAAAGGATATCTGTGGATTCCGTTGGCCTGTGGTTGCGTCGCTGCACTCGGTGGGCACAAACATCCTCTGACGAAGGTGAAAGACGGTGGAGTGGAAGCGGGCCAGCTCCAGGAGCACCTCTCTTTCCACAATGGTGCTGGCCATCTGCTGCACCGACAGCCAGAACTTGGGGGGGGGGGCAGGAACATGTTGTGTGAGGGATTTTTTTTCTGCCTGGGGCAGGTGCCAATGGGCCTTTTGCAGATGCAGATGTGGTTGGGCATGTCGTCAATCAGGGGGCACAGGGGAGGGTGAGGGTGCCCTCACTCTGGTAGAAGCGGGAGAATAGGATATGGAATCAGGTACGCTGCAAGCCATCCACTCCACTTCGTCCCAGATTTATGGTCCAGTGGTGAAAGATCAGGGGATGATGAAGGGCCACATGGTCCAGGGCCAGAACTGCTGGAAGATGGACCAGGCCTGTGTCTCGTTGACCTTGTGGCTCGGGGCGGAGTCCCACTGCCAGGCTGACCATTTTCCTGAGCATGTCTAGGTACTCTTTGGTGCCCACTTTGAGCCCCTTGAGGAACCAGAAGGAGGGCATCCTTTTGCTATCACTGGCCACGACACCAAGCGTCATGGTACTGGCTGGGTGCTTGATGCTACTGCTTGGAAGGACTTCATCCACACTTTCCCCGTCAATATTGAGCCTCCTGACCTTGTACACAATCACACCCAGCACTCCATAATATTGGTGATGTCCTTGATGGGCATCAAGCATATCTGCCACCTACTCTACCTTTACTCTCCATATTGCCAATCAAGCTTGGTCCAAAAACAGTAAGTTGAAGAAAAAACATCAAAAACCCGACTGAACTGAACTGGCGGAAAATTTAGAATTTTTCACCAGAAATTATATTCAGGAAAAAACAACTTAAATATACGTACACACTCAAGAATAATATATATTTAAATTAAAACATTCCTCTGTTCCAAAAACTTGTTATATTTAATGAATGAGTAAAAAATTATTTTTCCTTACCCTTGGATGTAAAAGTTTGGACTGTTGTTGTTTGAGATGTTACCAATTTTTTTTTTAACTGGTTTTGCTATTTTGTTGTCTGTAGGTACATTATATAACCAAGGGAGTTTTTTTTAGACATCTGAAAATCAGATTTATTGTCCTCAATAATGCTCGAATAATGATCGCGTGATGTCTGACAAAAGAAAACTTCAATAAGCAAATGCAAATTCGGGATGTGATCTGTGGTACAGTCAAGTCCACTTAATAAATAAATAAGTGGCAATCTAAATACGTACTAGGTGGGAACATCTTGGAGAAACAGTTGGAGCAAACATTCTGTATTCCTGTTCAGATAAGTCGGGATACATGCCTGCTCCCAGTTTTCACACTTATGCGGGTTTGACCATAGTACTGCTTTTCTGCTTCATAATATTTCTGACCTTCTGCTATGACAATGGGCTTGTAAAAAAAAAAGAGATCTGTTTAGTCTGTCAAGTTCGTCTCCCCTCATCCATGCACACCCGCCCACATGTGGAGGCAACCACAAACTCTCATCCCTCTCTCTCCCTTCCCAACTCGGCTTTTACCGTCCTGGCACCACCTTTGGCGAATTGACCCCCCCTCCGTCCTCTTTCTATGACCAGCAGCGTAGGTCGCAGTGGGGAGTCCCTTGAGACAGGAGGAGGTAGAGGAGCATGGGAAAGTCGGTTGAAAAAGGAGGAGGAGGAGGTGGTCAGACAAGCTTAAGAGGAACAGTACTAGGTACTGGTACACACTGCAAACTTATTCGCACACTATGGACAGTAGCGCCAATGAGATCTAATGGTAAAAAGAAGTCAATACAAAGATTTCGAGAATTTCTCCTCCTTTTCTTCCGATTTAAGCAAACACCACTGTTTCCCAAAAAAAGTGGAAGAAAAAAGAAGTCTTCTTTGAGCCGTTTGCGGCAGCGGCGACGACGGCGGCGGCGGCGGTGACTGCGGCGGCGGCGGCCACACTTTATTGACTTGGGTTCAAAGCCAAGGACGGGAATAAATTGAAACCTCGTTAAGAAGGTCTTGCAGGACAGAAGAAGAGAAGTAAAAGAAAAATAAGGGAAAGGAAAAGTCGCCTCTTCTTTTGGTCTCGGCTGGAGAGGTCGAAAAGAGAAATGGGTAGGGAGAACATAAATAATGGGGGAGAAAGAGAGGATATTTTTGATCAGGGAACGCGCTTTCCCCCTCCGCCACCCCCACCCACTCCCAAAAAGGTGCCGCCATTACAATCACATCTCTGTCTCTGCGTCTCTGGCTGTACTACTACCACAGGCAGTAGGGTACATGGTCCATTTCTTCCCAGACAATAACTCTTGTCCGCAGTATCCTCCCTCACTCGGATCCCCGAAATATTTCATCCGAAAATGAACTCGTCCATTTTTTCCTCCTCCTCCTCCATAAAGCGTGTGCAAGCCAACGAAACTGTCAAGACCTCCTTCCTTCCTTCTTTCTTCTTGCACTCACCTCCTCCTCCTCCTCCTCCTCTCCTCCTCCTCCCCCTCTCCCTAAAGCAACAGGTGTCAGGTTACCAAATGGAGCCACTTCTCCCTTCTGTTCCCTTTGCCTCCGTAGCAGTAGACTATTCAAGATTCTCTGTGTGTGTGTGTCACCCTCCCCTTCCTTTACCTGCGAAGGAGCTCTCCTCTTCCTCCTCCCCCGTCTCCCCCTCCTCTTCCTCCTCCTCCTCCTCCCTCCTCCTTCTGCTTTTTGTGTCCTCTTCTTCTTTCTGGAGAGCCGTGTCAGATGTCCCAAGAGGATGAAAAGGGATCTCTTCTACTTTGCTTTCGAGTAGTTCAAGTGGAAATAACTGTCTCGTCCGTAGGACAAGCTTGCAATACCACAACTAGACTGTTTTGTACTGTACGGTACTACAGTACGTACATATGTTACTTCGACTTAGAACAACGTTTTGGTTTTTTTAATCCCACTAAAAACTTTTTAATGCTTTTCCAGGTCACACACACACACAAGGCAAAGCATCAAAATGAAAACAGAACAGTTGTGTGGAGTCACCTCGACCTACCTCCCTTTTTTAATCTTACGAGAAGGAGGGGGGGAAAAACTCATTTCCTCCATTCCTGCCATACTCTCCTCCTCTCCTTAACCCGGACAGCAAAAGGGGAGAGCGAGAGAGGTAAGTGGTAGATACAGTCGAATTCGGATAATCGGGACAGGTCGGGGAGATGCCCCACTTTTAACCGAGTGGCTGTACTACGGTATGTGAAAACATATCGATTCTGTTTCCCAACAGGCCAAAATTTTCTATTACCCGAGTTCCACTGTAGTATAGTATAAGGGAAGAGAGACGCCGCGGGCGCGAGCGCGGGTGCGGGCGGCGCGGGCGTTGCGGCGGGCTGCTGCGGGTATCCCTCCGCCGCGGCGGCGTGTCTGCTAAAAGGAGGGAGAAGGAGGACCCGAAAAAGCATCCGACCAATCGAGATTGTTTCGCTGCCCACGAGACGAGATCTGCCGACCAGTCAGCAACGCCCCGCCACTCACGACACGGGTTCCAGGTGGTGGCGGAAGGTGGGTGGGTCTTCCTTTCCCCCCCCTTTCTTTCTTTCCTTCCTTCCTTTCTTTTTTTGGCAGTAGCCATCGCGTCACCCGAGAAGTGACACCGCGATCGGGATCAGTTTTCGGACACGGGAGATTAAGGGGGGAGGAAAAGGAAAGGAAATCTGCAAATGCCTTCTCCTCCCCTTTCTCACCCACATCTCGTGTTCTTCTTCCTCATCCGCTGAATGAGCTGTGACGTCTCAAGGGAGGGAGAGAAGCAAAAAAAAGATAGAAACAAAAAAAAAAGGTGGAAAGAAAGCGAAAGACAAAAGATCGCTCTGAAAGCTGAGCAAGAAGTTGCAACGCAAGTCGTGTGTGGAAGCAAGAAAAAAGTTCTAGTACGAGTAGCAGCAAGGACTTAATAGCCCGAGTCACGGACTGATAAATCCTACGTCAAAGAAAAGACAAAAAAAAGTGCCATGTACGCCGCGCTCGAACCCAGTCACCATCTCCACTCGCTGGGGGCCACAGCAACGTCGCAGCAGCAACATCAACAGCAGCAACAGCAGCAGCAGCAGCAGCACCACCTGCTCCTTCACCAGCCCGGCAAGTCCTCCTCCCCCTATCCGTCCGCCACCTCCTCCTCTCCGAATCCCTCCTCCTCGGCCAACGGCCTCAGCGTCCTCTCCGACCACCCTCTCCTCCATCCTCACCAGACCGCGGCCGCCGCCGCCGTCGCCGCCTCCTCCTCCCCCAACACCGATAGCGGACTTCACTACCACGCTCACCACCAGCACCATCAGCAGCAGCAGCACTTGCATCACCACCCCCACCACGTCCACCCCCACCACCAAAGTCACCTCCTCTCCAACGGACTGGCCCTGGCCGCAGCTGCCGCCGCCGCCACCTCCTCTTCCTCCGCCGCTGCCCCCGACTACCCGTCCCCTCTCGTCCTCGGCGGCACCCCGCTCGACCTGCAGACGTCGGCGGCAGACAACAACAACTCGACGGCAACGAGCAAGGAGGTCCGCACCTCCTCCTCCTCGTCTAACGGGTACGTCCACTTTCCGCCCTCGCCCAGCAGCGACTCACACTCGGAGTCTCCCACCAATCCTTCGCACCACCACCAGCACCACCAGCATCAACACCAGCAACAGCATCAATCACAGCAGCAGCAGCCACTCTCCTACTCCCTGTCCAACCTGATGGCCGTGGACCCGTCAGTGGGAGCGTCCGGACACGTCAGCGGGGACGACCAACAGCACTCGTCATCCTCCTCTATCGACCATCCGCAGCGACTCCCTGCAAGCTGCACCAGCAACAGCGGCGGCAGCGGAGGCAATGACGCCTCCTGCCTAACACCGCCGCACTCGGCCACCCACAAGGACGCCGCGGCCGCCGCGGCTGCCGCGGCGGCCGCAGTCTCTGGCTGCGACGGCGGCGGCGGCGGCGGACACCAGGTCGACTTGTCAGAATTCACAGTGCAGCGCCAGCAACAGCAGCAACCCGAGTCTGGCCGCCACCCTCACCTGCCTCAGCAGCCGCAGCTCGGACCCAGCACCAGCGGGAACGGCGCCGCCACCTCCCCAAGCGGCGGCGGCGGCGGGGGAGTCAACGGTGGCGGCGTCGACGTCCCAACCAGCATGGAGTTCATTCGCTTCACCTCCGAACAGGTCGACTGCATCTGCGACAGCCTCCAGCAGCGCAGGGAGGTTAAGACCCTGCAGGGCTTCCTCAGGGACCAGCAGCTGTCGACGCCTGCTGACTGCAAAGAGTCCTCCGAGCCCAGTGAGGCCGTCATGAGGGCCAAGGCCTTCGCAGCCTACGAGGGCGGGGACTACCGCACCCTCTACCACATCCTCGAGTCCCGCGAGTTCGACCCCAAGTTCCACCAGGGGTTGCAGGAGATGTGGTACAGCGCACGGTACAGGGAGGCCGAGGCCGTCAGGGGGAGGACGCTAGGTGAGTCAGTCAACTAGGAAAGAAGAAACAGGACAAGAACAGACTATGTTCAGAACCCGGTTGCGAGACAACGCTAGAGAGCAAGTGCAAGAAGGACAACATCAACAACTCATTGCGTTCTAGACCATGCAGACAACAGAAAGTTGGAAAAAATTTCTGTTGAACAGAGGAGGGAGAAGAGGCTCTTGCAGTTCCGGTCTTGGGAGAAGGAGGACTATAAATCAGAGCCTGACTCGAATCAGATCGTAGTAAAAGGACTTGGTCGGAATTATGACTAACGGGATTCCGCCGAGTCGGTAGCAGTGCTGCCAACTAATTTCATTTTTAGTAGATATGTGTAAAAATTACACATCTTCCATCCCAATTTTGCAATTTATTTACTGTCTGGCATAGAATTTGGGCAGACGCTTACTCACCTCCTGTTAGGTAATAAGATGTTGATGAGGCAGCAAGTTTGCCACTTACCCCCTGGCAAGACGCTGGCAACACTGCTCGATTGATCGAATAAGAGCAAACTTGGCGTTGAAGTCTCTTCTGAGCAATGTTTGTCGCGTGTTCCCCCTACCCCACCCCCCAACTGGGAAAATCCGCCCGCTTTCGCCGCCGTGCCCTTCGGATGTATGAGTGGAGGGAGATCTGTAATTTCATCTCCCAGTCACCCGAGAGCTCCAATCGGGGAAGAGGGAAAAGGGGGGAAGGGGGATCGAATGTAAAGTAGCCAAAACCTTTAAAAAAAGGAGAAAGGCCGAAACTTCTAATATTACTCCCTTTCCCCCTCCCCTTCTTCTCAAAGGATCTTAGATTACGCAGCGCAGTGGTTTTTTTCTTGCAGATTAAATTTCCCTCCCCTCCATGCTCTCACAGGGGACAATTTTAGTACTTAATTTGGCAGAGACAAATGCGATTTTACGTTAATTATTTTAAAGTTTGCGGAGGACAGTTTGGTACAGTGGACTTTGCTTATAAGAACACACTCTTAAAACCCATTTGTTTAATAAGTGCTTGGGATATAAGAACACCCAGGTTATTAGAACAGTTTGCTCTGGTCCCAAGGGTGTTCTTGAATTAAGCGGAGTTCACTCTACTAGTATGTACTACTACGGTACTACAATACCGTGCTGCTGCCTGCTGGAGCTTCTCTCTTTTCAACTCCTCCTTCTCAAATTCCGGAATGGTGGGTAAAACGCCTCCTGCAAAAGTTCCTGCTTGCAGCTAGAGCAAAAAAGAAGCTCCTTCTGCTCTTTGGCCGTAACACCCTCCTTCCTCCTCCATAGAAAATCTCCAGTTTCCGAATGCTTCAGTGCCCGGATACTCAGATGATTTAAAACCTAAGAAGTATTCAGGAATTCTCGTAATTCCAACGTTTGATTATGAGGAAATGTGCAAAACGCTACATCGAAAACTATCGAGTGCCCGGGTTCGCGAAATCCCGGTCGATAAACCCTACTCCTCCACTCTACTGTAGTATTGTGCACTGTAGCAGAGGGGGAGGAGGAGGCAGAAGAAAAAAAATCCTGTCGGGATCCAATTTCATTTGCTCCCGGTGTTTGTTGTCACTGCTGCTGCTGCTTGGAGCTCTGAATTGCCTAGGTGAAAGAAAGGGGGGAGGGGGGTGGAGAGCGAAGGGGAAGGGAATGAAGCAAATGGCTTGCACGACGATTACAGAGTGGAAGAAGAAGAAAAATGTTTTAATAGGAGGCTAAACAGGCAAAACTTCCGCCTGTGCTGTAGCAAAAAAAGTAGCAAGTAATAATAAGAATGAGAAAATGCTCAACGCGATTATTCAGTAAAGAAAGACTCGAAAATTGGGGAAATGCTATTTTTTTGGCACGTGAGCAGAACAAATTCAAGGATTCTCCCCTACTTCCCTTTTTTGCATCTGTTTTCAGACGTTTCCTTTCATTGTCTGTGTCTCCCTCCACATCCCCCCTGCTTTGATTCGAGAGAAAGCAGCAGATGGGGTAGGAAATTGGTCTCATCATCATCGATGAATGCTGTTGGCACACGTTTCACCACATTTCTTTTTTGTCCTCCTAACCCCCCCACCCCACACACCCCAAAAAATGATAATAACACGCCTCTTTGCCCTCTCCCTCTTTTCAGTGCATTTTTTCTGCTGTTTCTGCACCCCTTGCTGAGTTTGGCACGATAACATTAGATAGTGGCAATACAGTACATTTACATTGATGGATGTAGTGATTGCTACTACTAGTACATGCAATGTGATTACCTCTCAGACTGAAACTCTAGGTACAGTACATGAAAGACAAGGATTTTACGCTCCAGAGACACAAACGGCAACAGCAGCAACAGCAGCAGCAGCAGCAGCATTCTGGCATGGTCAAGGTGGCCGGTTGAAATGGGAGACGGTCTGACACCAGGGGATCGGTAAACAATGCTTCCTGCTTTTTTGGAGAGGAGGGAGGGCAGAAGGGGGCGTGGCTTGTACTGCTAGTAAAGTAGACAAAGTTTGACGTTGTCCTTGCCCACGCGGTATTTAAATTACGGGGTGGGGAAGGGAGGTCGATAAATTTGCAAAGGGGGTGGAAGCAGTTCTCACAGGATGATGGCCATTTTTGTGAGGAGAGGACGAAGAATGTGACATCCTTGCTAGTTAGTTGTAACGTACATACCTACTACGTCATTTTTCTCTGCCCTAAAGAAATATTC
>JAAUYM010032464.1_pt1 | contig 10697 bp, 13 predicted proteins | sample 7278001 | NCBI WGS metagenome assembly JAAUYM01 (sample SAMN14350224, study PRJNA611818) | marine sediment metagenome | isolation source: surface marine sediment (1.8m) | place: French Polynesia: Moorea | collected 2018-08
AGAGAGAGAGAGAGAGAGAGAGAGAGAGAGAGAGCTGGAACAGTTTCTTTTAAAGGCAATCATGTATACATGCCCAACCATTATCGCTAGCGTAAATTTAATGATGGGTTGCTCTAAGTTTTTTTTCACTTTTCTAACCCCTGCCCTGGCGTACTAACGCTTTGCAAGTGATGTATTAGTGATATGAAAACCCTAAGATCAACCCAAATGTCGATCCCTCCCATGGCTAACTACCACTAGTGTCGCCACCGAGAGTGAGCGTGCCCCCTAGCGGTACCAATATTGGTTGGGTACTCTTTCTTTTTCTGACTTACCTGGAGGATAGTCTTGCCCATGCGGTGAAGCGGACAGCCGGTCTCAGCAGAGCCAGCAGCTTTGGCGAAATTCCGTCCAGTCTGTATGTAGTACATAGGTACACACAGGCCCTCAAAACTGTAAATGGGAAAAAAAAACCCTAACGTGATATATTGACTCAAGTGGCCTCACCTGAACTTCTGGTGAATCTCGTTCGGCCCCAAGGTGGAGGGCACCCGCATGCAGGCGTCCGCGCCCTCCAGGTCCCGCAGCATCTCTCCCGGCAACCTCTCCTCCCCCTCCCCGCCCCCCGCCCCTCTCCGGACCGGCTCCCTCCTCCACTGCCCGGCCTGGCCGAACCTCCCGAGGTGCTCCCAGCCGGCGAAGCCGCGCCCACCCTCCCACTGGGACCCGCACCCGTTCTCCACCAGGTTCTTCCCCGTCCCGGCCCCGGTCGTCAGAGCCACCCGTGCGCCGTGGGACAGCTCGCAAAAGCCCCCCAGGCTCATCTCCCCCGGCCTCCCGCTCCCCCTCCCCCTCCTCCTCGCCCAGTGGCCCTCCGAGTCCACGACGTCCCTCCAGAGCGAGCAGGCGAGTCGGCAGGAGGACAGGTCGGCGAGGTCGTCCACGCGGGACAGGATCTCCTCCACGATCTCGGCGGGGAACATTTTTCTGCTACTCTTCTTCAGAGTTGGCACGGCCTCAACATCTGCACGCACCCTCGCCCCCCCCCCTCCCCTCCCTTTCCCTCAGCTGATGCAGCATCGTCAAGGATGTCATCCATATACACACCTGAAACAATACTGCCTACTACGTAGGTACAAGGTACAGTGGAACCTCGATATAGTGACAGCTAAGAATTGGTCATCAGGAGTAAAATTTACTGTACTGAAGAATTTCAAATTGATTGCTATCAAAATTTACTCTTATCTTGTACTACCGGTAAGCGTACGTTGAGGTTCCACTGCACTTAAATTTAAATCGTAGTGGTAACAAAACTAATCAGCAGACCCTCCAGCTACGCCAGAAATCATATAGGTACGGTGCATCTTATTCCAGAACCTGAAGGTGCCCTCCCTGGACCGGAATCTGCTGAAGACGCTGCAGGGCATCGAGGCGGCGGCCTACACCCTGGAGCAGCTGTGGATCTCCTACAACCAGGTGGACAAGCTGAAGCCGCTCAGGAACCTGACCAAGCTGATGGTGCTGTACGTGGCCCACAACTACGTGCACGAGTGGCGTAAGTTTGAGCACATGATGGAGCCGCCGGAGCTGGAGGACCTGGTCTTCATCGGGAACCCACTGGAGGAGGAGATGTCGGCGGTGGGCAAGTACTACGACGAGGTGATCAAGCTCCTGCTCTACCTCCGCAAGCTGAACGGCTTCCTGGTCATTACGGAGAACGAGGAGGAGGCCACGGAGGAGGTGTCGGGCACCCTCGACCTGGAGGAGATTAACCGCATGGCCGAGGACAGCGAGGAGGAGGACGACTAGGCCACTAGAGCACCTTCAGACGTCGAAGATTAATTAAACACGAAAATCACATACATTCAATAAACAGTATATAGTGAAACACACCAATATACGGGGGGGGGGGGATTCAGCAAGAAGTGGATTGATGCAATTTTTCACAGATAGCACATTTTTGAAAACTTCGCATATGTTGCGAAGGCATCCTTGATCTATAATTCTTTTTTAAAAGACTTTTTTGGGAAATGCATAGTTGTGGCAGAATTGAGCAATTTTGCAGAGCTACTTTTCATACCCCTGTCAAGTTTCCAAAGCAAGCTGCAGTAGTCACTTACAATGATGGACCTTTTTTTGGGGCAAAAGATGGATGTCTTCCTCACCCGTCATACAGCGCAGATATGGCACTCTATAATTTCTTCCCGTTTTCATAGCTAAAGAAAATGAAGGGAAAAAGAGATATGAAACAGATTCAAAGTTGTTTACACCTGTACAGGGGTTCCTAATCTCAACAAATAGGCTGAAGCATGTCTTCAGAAAGTGGAGGAAAAGATGTGAAAAGTACTTAAGGGAGGCTAATGTCAAAAAAGTAAAAATGGCTACATCGAAGGAAAGGAAATAAATCATTTGCAACTTGGAACAAGGGAACTTTGCAATTTCAAGTCACGTTCTTTTCCTTGATATTTTCCGACAGTTTATTATTCTGATAACCATGCTTACAAAAAAGACTCACGACATAGTAATTCTTCTCTCAAACATGAAAGAATATTTTTTAAAATAGCTCAACTTGTACCTTGCAGGAAACACCATCGCGCATTCACTTCTCCCCCTCCTGCTCCCCCTTGAAGACCTCCCAGTGCTCCGCGCCGCCCGTGTGGACCACCCTGTGCCTCAGCCCATGCTCCTCGCACAGGCCCTCGATGACGGCCAGCTCCGCCGGCCCCAGGCTCGCCGGCAGCGGCATCACCGTCTGCTCGGGGTCCTCCATGAACCCTGCCAGGAAGAATCAGGGACAGGAGAGGGTCGACTCTTGACAAGCAGGAGTATCTTTTTACTAAATCAAGTTTTTTTTTTCTTCTTGCCAGAGTAAGCGAAGATCTTTGTTATCATGGCCCTCTCAAATTTGCATTATTTGCTTTAGTCAAGTCCGTCCTCGCTCACCAGTGAGGTGCTCCACCAGTTCACCCCTCATCTCGTCGTCCACCTCCTTGGCCAGCCTCTGCCTCTCCCTGCGGGCCTGTCCCGCCCCGGTCCCCGCCCCCTCCCCCGCCACGCCCATCATCCTCATGCACAGGAGCCTCTCGTTGACCTGCTGCCTCCTGATTTCCTCCGCGAGGTCTTTCAGCTCCTGCCCGATGTCGACGTTCCTCGGGGCCTCCCTCTTGGCCCGGGTCAGGTAGGAGAGGGCGTCCTCCAGGCTGCCCAGCTGACGCTTGGCCAACGCTGAAAGAAAAAAAAAAGATGACGGCAGGTCGTCGTACTATGGTGAGAATGAGTCTTAGAGGCACATTTGTCACGTGTCATTTTTGTACAGAGAGAGGCAAGTGAAATCTTGGGAAAACAAATTTAGTAGCCCTCATTGGTTGGGAGAGAACCACCCAGCAGCAACTGACCCATTCTGTAGAGCGCCTTCTCGTTGCGCGGGCTCATGTTGAGGACCCTCTGCAGGTCCAGACAGACCCTCTTCGGCCAGTGCATCTTGAGGCTGCAGTACGACTTGTTCAGGAGCAGCTTGAGGAGGAGGCTCTTCTGCGTCTTCTCTTCCGCCTCGTCTCGAAGCTCCGCCTCGTCCAGGAGCTTGATCCCGCGAAAGTACCTAGCAGAACAAAAAAAAAATCATTTTTTTCACTCGTGGGATTTCCCAAACTTTTTTAAACTTTTTTGGGGGGAAACTGCCAGTCTCTCTCCGCCAACCTCCTCGCTGCCAGCTTGAACTCCTTTTGCTTGGTGAGTTCGTTTCCCTCCACGTACTCGACGCGCACCACCTTGAGGATCTCGTCGAACTTCTTCCTCTTGCCCCTCTCCTCGGCGTCTATGGCCAGCAGGGCGTCCGCAGCAGCCTCGTGGACAAAGTCAACCAACTCGATCCTGTTACAACATAGTAAATATGTATATAACTACGTATATAAATAACATGTCAAGTTTGTCCTCCCAACCAATATTGGTGTCGCTTGGGGGGGGGGGAGCACACTCACTCTCAGTGGCGACACTAGTGGCAGTCAGTGATGGGGTCAACAATTGGGTTGCTCTAAGGTTTTTATATCACTAATATGTCACTTATATAGCATTAGCACGCCAGGGCAGGTGTTAGAACAGTGAAATAAAAATCTTAGAGCAACCCATCACTAAATTCACGCTAGCGGTATTGGTTGGGCTTCCTCTTCACTACTCACTGTGCCAGTATGGTGGCCTTGGCGGGCACCCTGGGCGGGCAGCCCATGGCCCCGTAGGCCAGGGTCCACGGGATGAGAAAGTCGGCCTTCTCCTTCTTTCTCATGGTCTTAACGGCCATCTCCACTCCGACCAGCATCCTGCCGTCGTCCAGTCTGAAGCGCTCCATCTTGTTCCTCATCAGGGTGGAGTCGAAGGGTTCATCCTGGCTCTCCACGTAGAGCGAGTAGTGGAGCGTGACGGTGGCCCTCTCCGGGGGCAGGCCCGACGAGTCGTCCCCGCGGAAGGTCGTCCTCTTCTTGATGCCCCCGCCGCCGTTGATGTCGGTCATCCTGGCAGCCTTCTCCTCGAAGTTCTCCCCGTCGTCCCCGTCTCCGTCGCCGTTGGCGCCCACTCCCAGGCTGGCCAACCTCCTGTCGAACTCTGCGTCGTCGGGGCAGTTGGCGAAGTAGTCCTCCCTCTCCCTGGGGCGGAAGAGGCTCTCGTCGATCTCCGGCTCGAAGAGGACCCCGTCCCTCCTCTCCAGAAAGTCCCTGACGTTGATGCCCGCGCCGCTCAGCCTGACGGCGTTGTCCTCGTTGTCCTCCAGCTCCTCCCTCTCCTCGTCGGGATCGCGCGTGTAGTCCACCACGTCGTCGTCGCCGCCGACGTCGGCGTTCGCAGCCATCTTCACCTTAGGAGAGAGGTCGGTCAGTTTTTTCGGATCCGGACTCCTTGGGCGTCGGCCAAATCAAATATTACAGTGTGGCCCTTTTAACTTTTAAGGCAGCGCCCTTGGGTATAGCCACGTTGACACACCAGTTCCAGTGAGATCACTGAAGTTAAGCCCTTTTTCTTGGCAACTTTGTGAGAATACTAGGGATAACGTTAGGACTGGATCGCCCGATTCCTGAAGTCTCGAAGTCACGAAATTTGCACCTGAGCTCGGTTGCGAGTCAGGCGACCACAACAGCCTATGCTCTACTACTGCGGCTGGACTAGTCCAGACTGGTCGAAACGCGACTCTTCTGCAAAAACAAAACACGGGAGGTTGCGTGAGAGAAAAAAACTGATTATTTCGAAGAAAAGCCGGGAAAGGCAGTGGAAATTCAAAGTACGTAGCTATTTATTTACACACTGCCTGAGAGGCTAGAGGAAGACCCGATCCGGGTAGCCTCGATATGGGAGCATTGTTTACTTGAACGTTTAGCTATAGTGACTTTATCACTGTAAAATTAACTATTGTACTAGAAAAGTAGTGAAGAATTCGTAAAAAAAATTAATCCACGAATTCGAGTTTGATTCCATGCTCAGGTCTTTCTCTAGTCTTTACAGCCTGCCTGTCTGAAAAAAAAAGATGGGAAGGTGAGGTCATCATTCCCGCTGAGACGTTGGCAGCCAGGCGAAATGTCCGACTCCGACTCGCCCATGGCGACGTCCTCCTCCTCCTCCTCGGAGGACGCCGCCGCCGCCGCTGGCGACGCCCCGGCCTCCTCTGCGCCGGTCAATGCGACCGACGAGGAGGACTCTGCGCCCCGCCCGGCGACCACCTCCTCGGCCTCCGCCTCGGCCTCCGCCGCCCGCGTCATCCGGTCCGTCAACTTCGCGCTGGACGCGCGCGAGGAGGCCATCAAGGACATCCTCGCCAACCCGGACGCAGAGCAACCGGTGAGGGGGGTGGGGGGTATACGAGGAAGTCCAGTTGTACAAGCATGTGTGAGAACTTGCTTGAAGGCTTGCAAGACAGCATCAAGTCCAAGTAAAAAAATCTACTTCTAGATACAGTAGTAACAAAATTGAAAACAACTAAATTAGGTCAGGTTAGCTTACCTTATAAAATCTAAAAAAAGCCATGGCATTTTGCCATTTGTGGCCTCCGCAAAATAAATTCTCTCTCTCCCTCTCTGAGGTGAGGCCGTGCGAGGTGCTGGACCGTTGGGCTGAGGCCCTGGCCGGAGAGTTGCCAGAGGGCAACTGGCTGGCCGCCTGGGATCCGGACAGGGGGCAGGGCGACGGCTTCATGGACATCGACTGCTGCTACGGCAGCAGGGACGAGAAGGACGGGACAAAGGAGGAGAAGGAGTTGGTCTTCGCGGACGTGGTGGGGCTGCGGCTGGACAACCTGGAGGCGGAGTTGGTGCCGCTGGCGGTGCCAAAGGGGATGGAGGAGGAGGAGCACGGGGATGAGGAAGGAGGAGGAGCCACCAAGGTGGTGAAGCTGGTCCACCTGTTTCCGGTCATCGCGGAAGACGAGGACGACGACGAGTCCCGCGCCGGCGACGCCAAGGCGGAGGCGGAGCGCGCCGAGTCCGCGGCCAGAGTGCTGGACCACCTGCGCTTCTTCTACCGCCTCCTGTGGCGACCCTGGGACGGACACGACGACGACGACGCAGAGGACTTCGTGGCCGACAGGCTGGGGGCCAGGATGCGGCTGGTCAGGGACGCCATGGGCGGGGGCGGCGGCGGCGGCGGCGGCGGCGGCGGCGGCGGCGGCGGCGGCGGCCGCGCTCTCTGGCAGAGGCTGCGCGGCTTGACGGCGCAGTTCGTCGAGGTCCAGGCGGAGCTGGCGGAGCTGGGGGCGGCCATGGGGGCTGCGGCGACGGCCGCGGAGGCGGCCGCGGCCGGGAAAAAGGCCGACGACCACTCTTTGGTCGACGCGGTGGGATCGGAGGAGGTGGCAAGGTGAGGCTTCGGGAAAACAAACTCTGGATATGAACGAAATCCTTCTTTTCTTTTCCTACCCAACCAATATCGCAAGCGTGAACTTAGTGACGGGTTGCTCTAAAGTTTTCTTTTTTACTACTCTAGCACCTCCCCTGGCGTTCCTAACATGATGTTAGTGATATGAAAACCTTAGAGCAACCAAAATTTCAACCCCATGGCTAACTACCACCGATGGTGTGCCCCTAGTGATACCAATATTGGTTGGGTATACTTGATTGCGTGACATACTTGATGACATTTTGACCTTTTTTTCTCCTCTCCCCGCTCTCCCATGAACACATCAGGTGTGCCGAGTTGGAGCGCATGGAGACCCTCCTGATCCGCAAGGCCGAGTGGCTGGAGGACCCCTCGCTGCGCTCAGCGCTGGACAGGAGGAGGAGGTCGGAGAGGAGGAGGGGCAGGGAGGACGGGCGGAAGTGGTGCAACTGGGTGGCGCCCAGGGGGAGCCTGGAGGAGACCAGGAGGTTCTTCGAACAGGTAACAAGAAAATGTGGCCAGAGGTGTGGCAAATTGATCGCCTAATAACCACTCCTATTTTTATGGCAGCAAATTTAGGATGGGTTCTATCGTTGACGCATGAAAATCTGATTTTACTTCACCATCGAGGCCAAGGTCAACTTAAAAACATGGTAGATCTCCATGATCTTCCTGTCTCAATACTAGAAGCTTTCTTTTTTTGTTAGTTTGTTTGTTTACTACATACCATGTACATTTAATTCACGTCGACTTTCCCCAAAATTGAAAGGATCTCCACTTTCTCCATCACCAAAAAAAAAAAAAACCTACCACCTACCAGATGCTCGAGTTGTGCCGCCAGGAAGGCGCGTCCTCCGCGGCCGGCTTCTCGGACGCGTCGTCGGCCGCGGCGGCCTCGCTGCCCGGGGACGTCCTGCTGCTGCCGCCCGGGGTGCACGCGGTGGAGGACCTCGGGGAGATCGAGGAGGCCGGGGGGACGCTGGCCGCGGTGGCGGTGGCGGGCGGAGGGGATCTGGGAGACGGAGGTGAGTCGGTCGACTTCCCAACCAATGTCGCTAGCTCGAATTCAGTGATGGGTTGCTCTAAGGTTTGGTTTTTTTTTTCACTGCCCTGGCGTTCCTAACGTTAGTGATATGAAAATCTTAGAGCAACCCAAATGTCACTGATATTGGTTGGGTAGGATAATGATTTTTTTTTGGCCGCACCTGCGGTCAGAGTTCTGTGAGATGAGAGTTGGGCTCTTCTGCATTTGCCACGCCCACCAGAGTCCGCCACCGCCAGCTGCCAGCTGTTCTGCCGGTACCGCTGCACGGAGGAGCCGGAGGAGGAGCTGAGGAGGTCGAGGCTGCGCACGGTCGGGGACGTGGAGGTCGTCTTCTGCTCAGGCACGGACGCCAACTAACAGAAAACTCGGTTCTTCTACCGGGAAGTCCACAAAGTGACACTCCAAATAATAATAATACAAGTAATAATAATAGTAATAGTCAAATTTGGATGTTGCATTATTTGCGGTGCATACTGTATCCCTAGCCCCCGACCCTGCTTCTGCTTTTATCACACCTGGCATCACCTGGTATATTTCAAATCTGCCGAATCTGCCCAATTTTGAAAGCAGTCGCAGGCTGTGACGCCGCGGAGGCTCCGAGCTCTGTCACTGGAAGAGGCCAGTGAAACTTATCACAAAACACAATTTCCCTCTGTCTCCGCCTCTCCGCGCATCACAAAAAAAAAATATGACAGTGACATCAAGGTGTCACTGTACCTGAGAAAATGATTGATTACTGTGGGTCCAGGACAGGGAGTGGCGGCAAATTTCTCAGTATCTGCCCCCAATCTACTGTTTGATACAGAGAACCTGGGGAGAGATTGACTTCCACTTCCCATCATTATCTTTTGTGGACATATAGCCTGCCTCCAGGACGAGGAGTGATGGCATATTTCTCTCTCTTTCCGGTCCTAATGTATAGTACTACTATGTGATTTTTTTTGTGGTCTGGTCTCACTTGCCATCATATGTTTTTATCATTATCGTGGAGAGAATTTAATCCTTGGAAAAGCAACTGCGGGGAGGGGGGCATTTTCTGACATCTTAAATTGATTTATCTAACGATGAGATCATGGATGAGATAAATGAGCTGGTTTTTTTTCTGGTTGTGTGACAACGGCTGGAAGTGGCAAAGGTATAAAATGCTGCACCCTTTTTTATTCCACCTTGACAGCGAGTGAAGGTTGCTTTATGGGAACTCAAGGGATGCTTTAGGGGCAGATTAGGACTGTAGTAGCAGCAGCACCAAAGAAATTTCACGGCGGAGGGAGAGAAAAAAAGGGAAGCAGCTGGATGAGAGACCACTTACAACTACCGTCCCAGGACCTTCAGTGTTGCCAAATGGCGTTTTCCTAGGGGCCAAATCTGCACGGTCGGATTCTGCGAAAAAAAAAAAAAAAAAAACTAATGCAACACAGCAAAACAAAAACCTTTGAACTTGGTCGAAAAATATTTGGCACAGTTTCCACGAAAAATATCTGGCAAACCTGTCCTGTAGTACAACAACACCTGATTTGGCAAAACTGCAGAGCGTCATGTCCTCCTCCTCCTCGTCCTCCTCGACGTGCCTGATGTTGGGCTGCGTCCAGCTGTCCGTGATGTTCGTCAAGTGCCTGGCCAGCGTGCCCGCCGCCGCAGCCGTCTTTGGCACGGTCTCGGGCCCATCCTCCTCCTCCTCCTCCGTGTTCTTGGAGGCCTCCTCCGCCTCCACCCTCTTCCTGGCCTCCGGGTCCGCCGCGGGATTGGTGGCGGCGGTGTGCCTCATCATAGGTGGGCTCACTTCATGCGTGTTACGTGTTAATAAATCAAAAAAAAATTCTGGCAAAATGCCTGTTTTACTAAAAAATTAAAGGCATACCTTTTTGTATACGGGAAAAGCTCATGCTTTTTTTCCCCAAAAATGTTGACATTTCCAAAAAGTAGTGTTTGCGTGTTTTTAAATCAAAAATTTTCTTGCAAAATGCTTGTTTTGCCAAAAAAAAAAAAAAAAAAAAATTAAGGCATGCCTTTTTTTATACGGGAAAGCTCATGCTTCTTTTTCTCAAACATTTTCTCTCTCTCCTTCCGTCCTTGGTGGCAAGGCGTCCGCCGTGGCCACCCGAAGTTACTGTTGGCCTACCTGCTGCTGACCCCGCTGGTGTCCTTCGCGCACGCCGTCGCAGCCGCGCTCATCGCCTTCGTCATGGCTGGGGTGGCAGTCGGAAACGGCGGCAAGGTGGTCGACGTGGTCCACTTCAACGTCATCTTCGCTGCTGTCAACCTGGGTGAGAGGGAGGAGGATTAGAGTGTGTTGGTTGTTGATATAGTACTCGAAATTATTTGGGAAACAGAACGGTGTCGTTTTGGTTTTATTTCCGAAATTATTTGGGAGACCTAGTGTTGTCTTAATTTTACTGTAGTATCTTGAAGTTATTTGGGAAACCGACTGCGTTTGTCCTAATTTTTTTGGGAAACGGGAGTGTTTTTTGTCTCTTCTTTCAACAGCTTTTTTTTCCTTGGGAAAGAAAGTGTTCTCTTGTTATTTTACAGTATTAGTTTTTTTTCCGTCGATTTATGGAGAAATCAAGGTGGGGTTTTTTTCTTTTAAGATTGCTCTTTTTGCAGTTGGCGCTCTGGTGATTGCGGCCGCGTTGGTGTTCGCGGAGGTGACGGTCAGGAGCTTCTTCAGGGAGATCGTCTTCGGGGACGGAGGCTTCAACAACAACAACAGCAACAGCAACAGCAGCAACAGCAACAGCAGCAACAGCAACAGCAGCAACCACGTCGGAAGCCAGACGTTGCCCAAATGAAGAATGATGGCATCTCATCGGATGTTTCTTAA